>JAABUJ010003802.1_pt1 | contig 16535 bp, 21 predicted proteins | sample 5559131 | NCBI WGS metagenome assembly JAABUJ01 (sample SAMN10711875, study PRJNA513366) | rock metagenome | isolation source: Antarctica rocks | place: Antarctica: Victoria Land, Mt New Zealand nord | collected 2016-01-07 | reverse complement strand
CACGACCTCGGTGCTGCAGGAGATCGGCGCGATCAAACGCGCCCGCAAATACCGTTTCATCGTGCCCGCCCACGACGATCCCGGTGTGCTCGAGGCAGGCCACTACATCGGGCGCATCAGCGGGGACGTCATCCCGGGGCCCATCACCCCGGTCGCAGGGTCTGTCCCGTTGTAGGGACTGTCTGGTCGTAGGAAGCCATGACGGTGTCCAGGAGCGTGGGAAAGCGGGTTTGGAGATCGTCGAGCCGGAGCGTGGTCCAGCGCCGGTTCCCCTCTTCGCGCTGCCGGATGACACCGGCCTCGCGCAGCACTCGGAAATGGTGGGTGAGGGTGGAGGGCGCGACCTCGACGGGGAACGTTCCGCAGGCTCGTTCGGGGTCGCCACGCAGGGTCTGCACGATCGTCATCCGGGTGGGATCGGACAGGGCGTGCAGGACATCCAGTAGGTCGAGGTCCATCGTCTCGGGGTGGACGAGCGTTCCGTGGCCGCGCTGCGATCGGTGCATCACACCTCTCCTTCGATGTACGTCGTAACTACATGCTACGTTGTGCGACATACGACGAACAGCGAAGAAGGGCTATGCCATGCGTGCCGTAGTGATGACCGAACCGTCCCCCGGACCCGACCGCACCGAGGTCCGTGAGGTGCCGGTTCCCCGGCCGGGTGCGGGCCAGGTGAGCATCGACGTTTCCGCCGCCGGGATCAATTTCATCGACGTAATGGCCCGCCGAGGCGACCCGGGCTACGCCACCTCCTGGCCCTACGTACCCGGCCTGGAGGTGGCCGGCACCGTGCGCGAAGTCGGCGCCGACGTCGCCGGCGTGAGCGTAGGTCAGCGGGTGGCCGCATTCACCCCCGGTGGAGGCCTCGCCGAAATCGCCCTGGCCAGGGCCGACCTGCTGGCACCCGTTGCCGAGGGCGTGCCTTTGCCGGTTGCTGCGGCGGCACCGCTCATGCTGTCCACCGCGCTCCTGTTGCTGACCGACGTGGCCCACCTGCAGCCGGGCGAGAGCGTCCTGATGCAGTCAGCCAGCGGAGGTGTCGGCAGCGCCGTCGCCCAACTCGTGCCCGTGCTGGGCGGGGGACTGCGGATTGGGACGGTCAGCACGACCGGGAAGGTGCCCGACGCGCAGCACAGCGGCTGGGACGTCGCCTTCGTCCGTGACGACCACCTGACCGAGGCCACGCGGGCGGTCGTCGCCGGAGGAATCGACGTCATTCTCGACCCCCTCGGCACCACCATGCTCGACCTCGACCTGGCCATCGCCGCACCGGGCGCCCGGATCGTGCTATTCGGCAACGCGGGCGGCGGACAGCCCGAACCCCTGCCGCCGTTAGGCCGGTTGATCGGCGGCAACCTCGCGATCGCCGGTTTCAGCATCAGCCGCCTCGCCGCCACCGCCCCCCAGCGGGTCGCCGCAGCATTGCGCCGGGTGTTGGAATTCCTCGGCGACGGAAGCCTGCACGTGCCGATCACCGAACTCGAATCTCTTGACGACGTGGCGGCCACCCACCAACTCCTCGCCGACAGGCGGGGCCACGGCAAATACGTCGTCCTCGTGCCTCCGCACAACTAAACAGCGCACCACCGGGCCGGCTTAGCCCATGATTTCTCAAACCCCTGGAACAACGACAGCGGCGCAAGCGAAGGCCGTGACGCGGTCCTACCCGACTACCCCGACAGAAGAAAGCAAACCATGCCTGCCTACCTGATGTCTGAGGTCAAAATAATCGACCAGACGCTCGCCGAACGGTATCGAGCTTTGACGGCCAACTCGGTCACCGCATACGGGGGAGAATATCTCGCCCGGGGAGTAACTCCCGAGGCCGTCGAGGGACAATGGCCCGCCGATCAATACGTTGTCCTGGTGCGGTTTCCCGACCTTGCTGCCGTAAGAGCTTGGTATGCCTCCGCAGGGTACGCGGAGGCGCTTGCTCTCAGTCGCGATGCGCTCTCACGTCGTCTTCTCGTATTCGAGGGACACGTACCGTCACAGGAAGATTGAGAGAAGCCGCCACAGCACTCGTCAGCGTTGTGTCGGAGGTGGCTGGCAGTTGACGTCCACGACTGGTCCACGCAAGCTGACGGCACCGCCGCCGCGCTACTACTCACCAGCCCAGACACCAACTACCTTACCTGCACCGTCCTGCCGGTCAATTGCGGATGGACCGCACACTGAAGGAAGACGCTGCTCGCTTCCCGCGAGGAAAGTTGTGTTCCGTAAGCCGAACCATCACCGACACTATCTGCGTCGCCAACAAGCCCGTGACCAGGGCTGTTGCAGATGACCTGTCCGGAGCCTTTTTCGATAGGGGGGCGTTTCCTGGCACACTGGTCACAGTGGAGCAACGCAAGATCGGTTAGCTCATGGGATCCGCATCCGGCGGGGCGTCCCAACCCTTCAGGCGCTGGCTGTCAAGACCAACACGCGGATGCGGCCAAGATTGAACACGGTCGCCGAGGACGGCTGATTTGTTTAATCTGCACCCCAGGGTGGCGATCAATCTTCACTGCATCCCGACACTTGTTGTCGAGATGCAGCCAAAACTAACCAACAGCACCCGGTAGTTAAACTAGGTGCCATGTGAAGTCTGAGTAGCGCAGTTCGCTGACGTGCAGACGATGCTGCTCCAGCAGCCGCTCGGCCACCTGGCGATCCCTCCATGACGACCCACAACATGCCGACCGAGCCGCGCTCGGCGCGTTGTGGGTCGCCGTGGACCCGATCTGAAGGCTGATGTGCAGGGCGGAAACGCACGCCGAACTTCCACGCAGTCCGATGCTGTATCTGTTGCGCCCGCAGGGGCAGTGCAAGACATCATGCAAGGCGGGTAGTGCGGACTCACCTCATCTTGTAAAGGTTCGGGGTCTTCCGGGCCGTCGTTTGCCGCCACCTCCCCCCCCGGTCGGTAGGTGGGCCTCGTCTTGGCGGATTGCTAGGGGGCAAGACGACGTCAGGAGGTTGGGACGAGCTTCGCCTTCGCGGCCCGTTTGACCGCCCGGTAGACCGTCGAGCGGCTGATATTCAGGAGTTCGCCGATCTCAGACGTGGTGTACTCACCCGCCTCGTACAGCGCCACCACGTGCTCCTCCCGCGCCGGACTGAGCTTGGGTGATCTGCCCTTCAAGCGACCCTTGACCCGGGCTATCCGCATCCCCTCGACCGTCCTCCCGCGGACCAACGCCGCCTCAAAGTCAGCCACCACCGCCAACACCGCACCCAGCTGGGCGCCGAGGGGCTCGCTTGGGTCATACACAGACTCGCCGATGACGAGAGTGACGTGACGATCGGCAAGAGTGGTGACGATGTCTCTGGCGTCGGGAACCGAGCGGGCGAGGCGATCAAGACCAGTGACCACCAGCATGCTCCCCGCCCAGCACGCCGCCATCGCCTCACCCAACGCCGGCCGCGCTCGGGTGATGCCGCTCAGCCCGACGTCAAGGTAGATCCGATCAGCAGCAACACCCGCCGCCGCGAGAGCCTCCCGCTCGCTGTCCAGATCCTCCGGCACGCTGCTGCACCGGGCATAGCCGATCCGCAAATGCTCCACTTTGGCTAGTGTGCCAGAAAACGCCCCCCTATCGAAAAAAGCTCCGGACAGGTCATCTGCAACAGCCCTGGTCACGGGCTTGTCGGCGACGCAGATAGTGTCGGTGACGGTTCCTCTACTGGGACGGCCGGCGGGTGGACTTGTCTAGTCGCGGTTTCAGGTGCTCACGTCGCGTTTCCCAGGGCCGGTGCCGGCCGGGTCGATGCCGAAGCTGATGATGCGTCTGGGTCGGATGTGGATGAGGGGTTCCTCACCGGTGGGCGAGGTGAGTGCCTCGCCGGTGCCGCGGATCTCCAGGCATCGTGGCCGCCAGGGTTGCCGGGAGAGGAGGTCGTCGACGACGAAGCCGACTTGGCCGTTGTCCGCGATGTTGCGGAACTTGCGGCTGGCGGCGAGATCGTGTCCGCCGATGTCGATGGTGCCCAGGTTCGGGTTGTAGGTGAATCCGACGGGGTTGTTCTGCAGGGTGCCGTCGGCTCGAAGGGTAGCGAGGCGGCCGAGCGGTTGGTCGTTGAGGTAGTCGATCTCGGCCTCGGTAAAGATCATCCTGACTCCTCGATACTCGCGGCGATGAGCCGTTCCCAGTCGATACGGGCGGCCCAGTCGGTGAAGCTGTGCCAGCCGAGTTCGGGGTAGTCGCGGTGCAAGGTTGCGGTGTCGACGTAGCTGGTGTTGGCCTCGAACTTCTCGAACATCGTGGCCACCTGTGGGCCTGCCCAGGCGCGCACCTGGTCCAGCGGCAACTGTTGATAGGGGATGTCGCGGCCGAGGAGGTCGCCGAGGGTGTGGGCGACTTGGCGTCCGGTGAGGCGGTCGGAGGTGAGGTCGATGCGGCGGCCGGCCATCTCTCCGGGGTTCTCGATGGCGTGCACCGCCATCGCGGCGATGTCGAGGACGGTGACCATGTCCAGCGGCTTGTCCGCGCTCAGCGGGGTCGCGTAGACCCCGCGGCGCAGTCCGGTGAAGTCGACGTTGGCCAGGTTCTCCATGAAGTACGTCGGGCCGAGGACGGTGGCGGTCGGGCACCGATCGCGCAGCTGGGCCTCGATCAGCTGTTTGGCGCCAGCATGCGCAACGTCACTGTCGGTGAGCCGGTCGGCGCCGCGCACCGAGGAATACACCAGGTGAGTCCCAGCGTCGGCGGCTGCGTCGATGAGCAGCCGGCCCTGGCTCATTTCAGCGTCGTTGTCGGCAGTGGAGGGCACGGTGAGACTAAAGATGGCATCGGTGCCGGCGGCTGCCGATCCCAACGCGTTGGGATCGGCCAGGTCGCCGGGCACGAGCTCGGCACCGGCTCCCGTCAGTGACCGTGCTGCCTCGGATTCGGGATTGCGGACATAGGCTAGGACGGTGTGGCCTCGTTCCAGCAGCCGCCGCGCGACGGCTCCGCCTTGCTTTCCGGTGGCACCTATTACCAGCACTGTGGACATCACAGTTCTCCTCTTCGTCGTGATGCGTGGACTGTCTGCGACTTGGGTTGTCGGATGATCTGGCTCGGCCGGGATCGCCCGTGTCTGGGCTCTTCTTCGCCCCGGCCGCGGGAATCGAGAACAGCGAACAGCAGGGCGGGGATGATGGTGGCGATCGTGGCGGCGAGCACCCATGCGAACGCGGTCTGGAACGCCTGGGCCTGCCCGGACGGGGAGACCGCCTGGTGCAGCTGGCTGGTCACGATAACGGTGAACACCGCGGTGCCCAAGGAGCCGCCGAGGCGTTGCAGCATGTTCACTGAGGTGTGGCGTCCGGGATCGCCGCAGCCGGCAACGCCCGGTACGCGGCGGTCATGGTCGGCATCAACGCCAGCCCGACGCCGGCGCCACGTACCAGCATCGCCAGCGTCAACCAGGCGCCACCAGCACACCGACAGTGGGTGCGAGTGCGGCCACCGCGGAGGAGACGGTGAACACGCTCAGGCCCGCGACATACACCCGAGACGGACCGAAGCGCCGCGCTGCCCATCCGGTCGCGGGCAGGACCGCCGCCAGCGAGAGCAGGTAACCGGTCACCGCCCACTGCACCGACGCCAGGTTTGTCGTCAGGTCGTCGGCGATGGACTCGACGGCGACGTTGACGACGGTGGAGTCGGTGAACACCAGCCAGGACCCCACCATCACCACGACGACCGAGCGCCGCAGCTGTGGGGAGAACGGCTCACCACGACCGGAGCCGGTGGTCCCTGGGATCGCTGAGCTGGTCACCCACCCAGACTAGACACTCGTCTAACAATGTCAACCGGCTGTCTAAATCGGCTACCATGGCCTCATGCCGCCCGTAGATCCCGCACACGTGCCTCGCCGCTCACCTGCGCCACAGGAACGCAAGCTCAACCCCGACGCGACCCGCGCAGCGCTGCTGGATGCGGCGCTCGAGGAGTTCTCCTCCCGCGGCTACGCCGGCACCCGGGTTCGCGACATCACTTCCCGTGCCGGAGTCAGCAAGGATCTAGTCGCCTACCACTACGGCGGCAAGGACGGCCTCTACCAGGCGGTAGCCCAGGCGTGGCTACGACGCGAGCAGACCTTCAGTGACCCGGACGTCCCGTTGGCCGAGCTCGCCGGCCGCTACCTGTACGACGCGCTGGCCGACCCGCGGCTGATGCGGTTGCTCGCCTGGCGCGGACTCACAGAACCCACGCCCGCGACCAGAACCCACGCCCGTGACCTCCCCCCCGACACCGAGGAACTCGACGGAATCCGCCGCCGTCAGCGCTCAGGCGAACTCCACGCCGAGGTGGACCCCGCCACGCTGCGACTCGTGCTGCTCGGCGCCGTCGCCGCCCCAATCGTCTTCCCGACCATGGCCGCCAGACTGTTCGGCGCCCCCGTGACCGACCCGGCGTTCGAAACCCACTACCGCGACGGCCTGGCCCGCATAGTCACGCTGCTCGCGGGTGACCCTCGCGCGCCGGACGGCGAACAAATCAGCATGGGTCATGAGGAGCCAACCGCCACCAGTGAGGAATGAAGGCCGACGTCCCGGTTGAGGATGGTTGGCCGGACGCTGATGGCGCGGTTGAGCGGTCAGCCTTGGCTGTCGTAGGCAAGTGAGCCGTTCGCTACGCGCTGGCGTAGGCACTCCGCGATTGCCTCGGCTCCGCCTGGCGGGTCTGCGATCAGGTGTCGCGGGTCGATGTGAGCCTGCGCGAACTGCTCGTGCATGTGCCGAGTCGCGGCAAGGTCGGTGAACTCGTGCTCGACCCGCGTGCGGACTCCGGCGATGCACCGCTCGATCGACGGCAGCACTACAGCACGCATGACATAGCTCCTTGGTTGATGTCCGTCGTATGTCGTATGTCGAATAATGTAGCATCCAGTTACGACGTACATCGAAAGGAAGATGCAGATGCCCCGATCGCAGCGCGGCCACGGAACGCTCGTCCACCCCGAGACGATGGACCTCGACCTACTGGATGTCCTGCACGCCCTGTCCGATCCCACCCGGATGACGATCGTGCAGACCCTGCGCGGCGACCCCGAACGAGCCTGCGGAACGTTCCCCGTCGAGGTCGCGCCCTCCACCCTCACCCACCATTTCCGAGTGCTGCGCGAGGCCGGTGTCATCCGGCAGCGCGAAGAGGGGAACCGGCGCTGGACCACGCTCCGGCTCGACGATCTCCAAACCCGCTTTCCCACGCTCCTGGACACCGTCATGGCTTCCTACGACCAGACAGTCCCTACAACGGGACAGACCCTGCGACCGGGGTGATGGGCCCCGGGATGACGTCCCCGCTGATGCGTCACGCGAGGCACCAGCCGTGCAGCCCAGCACGCCAGCCTCGGACACCCCACGACACGCAGCGACGTCCGACACTGCGGCATGAGACTTACCCTCGCCACCACCCCTGCCGGCAGCCACGGACACGGTGCCCCGTGAGCGCCGCCACGCTCACCCGGTGGCAGACGGTGGTCGACGAACTCTCCCGGCGTGCCGGGCACGCCGCACCACCACCGGTTCAGTGGTGCATCAGGCCCGGCACCCGCTACACGCCCAGCACCGACACAATCGGTGTGAACCGAGCCTTCGCGCGACGGTGGACGCCCACCTCCCCCAAAGCACAGTGGCTGCTGGTGCACGAGCTCGGTCACCGTTCCCACCCCTACACCGCCGCACAAGCCGAGCGCGCGGCACTGCATTCGACGCCGGCTATCGCGGTTGGAGTCGCGGGCATGCTGATCGGCACGGCGCTGTTCCTGGTGCAGTTCCCTCCACCCGTCCCGGTCTCCTGCACTACGCGATGACCGCGTTCAGCGGATCCTGCTTCGCGCTCGCCGCAGTCCTCGCGACCATCTGGGGACTGGCACACATCGTGGCCAACGCCCGGGCAGAGCTCTTCGCCGCCGAGTTCGCCGCCGACGACTACGCCACCGCGTTGCAAGACGCCAGCCGGGTGCCGCGTACTCACTGAGCTGTCCACCGACGGGCTGCTGATGCGGTTCAGTCCCCGCACACATCCGCCCGACGACGAACGAATAGCGCGTCAGCGACCGTAACGAGGGCCGTTCTTCCCCCACGGCCACGCCCGTGTCCCTGGTTCGGTTCCGGTGGGGTTCCGGCGCCCGCGGCGTGATCCACGATCTCGCGGATCGTCTTGGTACGTCGCCCCGCCATCACCTCCTGCACCCAGCGCTCCGCATCAGTAGGAGGTTGCCCCGGACCGGTCGGCGAGCAGCGCCGGGGTCGGGTTCAAGGCGAGGCTCCGCCCGGGTTTGCGGCCCTTCTCCGCGAGCCGGTCTCGGGCTTGTTGTTCCCGCTCCCGCGCCTCGGGGCTGTTCGCATCCACGTTCAGCTGCGCGGTCTTCTACTGATGGCGGAGCTGGTCACTGGCCCAGTCGGCGAGGGTTTCCAGCCAGCGCCAGCGGACGTTGCCGCACAGGTGGTCCCCGCCGGGGACGAGCACGAGTTGCCCGTGGGATGCGGCGCCGGACAGGGCACCTGCTTGCTCGGGGCTGGGCAGGACATCCGCCGTGCCGCTGACAACGAGCAGTGGTTGCGCCACTCCCGGTGTGGGCGCCGCGTTGTGGAGCTGTTCGGTGAGCCGTGTGGCGGCGGCCTCGCTGCCCGCGCGAAGGCTCAGGGTGTCGGTCGCAAATGGCGGCAGGTCCTCCCATCGCGGGAAGGGATAGGGACCGGAGACGGTGGCCACGGCGGTGATGCGTCGGTCGTGAGCGGCGGCCAAGAGTGCATAGAGGCCGCCGAGGCTCAGGCCGATGACCGCTGCTCTGGCATGGTCGACCGTCGGGTGAGCCGGCAAGGAGTCCAGCACCGAGGAGACCACACGCTGGTATTCCGGGTTGGGCGCGTGCTCGATCAGCGCGCCTTGCCCTGGGCCGTCGATCGCGGCCACGGCGACGCCGCGAACAAGCAACGCATCGGCCAGGTCGAGGAACTCCGCCCGCGCGGAATCCAAGCCCGCGACAATTATAGCCACCGGAGGCGCTTGTCCGCGGTAGGTGTTGGGTAAACGCAGCTCGCCCCGGAACGGCTCAGCTCCCGCTCTGGGGATCAGCCTTATCGCGTCGCCCCGCAGGCGCAGGTAGTGGGATAGGCCCGTGGACGCCTGGCGCGCGGCCTCGTGGACCGCTGCCGTGTCGGGGTTGGGCAGCGTGGTGGCAATGTGCCAGCAGGCTGCGGCAGAGCGCCACGAAGTCTGGGCGGTGGCCGTCCTGTCCTGGCTCTCGGCGTCCTGTGCCGCCCGCGCGTGCTCGTCGCCCGCGGCAACGAAGGCCGGCAGCCACCTGCGGAGGCTCGATAGTCCGGCAGTGATCTCGTTGTACTGGAACGGGTCCACCCCCGCGCCGACGGCACGAGACCGGCTTCCAGCTACGACGGGCGTCAGCGCCGCGGGCTCGTCGATGAACCAACTCATGCGGCGCTCTCCTGTTCGGCCGGCGCCGCAACCGCGGCGGAAGGCAGGTTGAGGACGGCGTTGCCGCGCACCCGGCGGTGGATCAGCGCCTCGAGAGCTTCAGCCGTCGTGGCCCAGTCCTGGCGCAACCCGATCTCGGGGTGCAACCGGTCGGCGGCGACGAGCCGGACCAGGGTGGCCAGGTCCGTGGCGTCAGTGATCGTGGACGGCTGATAGCCGAACCGGCGCAGCGTGGCCCCGACCGGCACGTCCCAATCGAGGAAGTCGAGCGCGGGGCGGTCCCGGCTGGCCTGGCCGAACCACACCACCAGACCGTCGGCAGCGACGCGGCGCAGCGCTTCCATCAACCCCTCACCCCCTACCGATTCCATCACCACATCAAAGGTGCCGTGCGCGTCGGCCACGTCGTGCACCAGCTCGACGGCTCCCAACTCGAGCAGCCGCGCCCCCCGTTCGGCGGAGGAGGTGACCACGCTCACCCGAGCACCCTGCTGCGCGGCCATCTCCACCAGATAGTGTCCGACGCCACCCGAAGCGCCGGTGATCAACAGCCGCCGACTGGCCAGCGGACCGGCGTACCGGAGCAGCCGCAACGCGGTCAAGCCGGCCAGCGGCAGCGCCGCCGCCACATCGAAGGCCACCTCCTCCGGCAGGGTTGCGACGCCCTCCACGGACACCGCGACCCGCTGGGCCCACCCACTGTGGTCGGCATGGGCGACCACCCGCGTCCCCACGCCCGGGCCGCGCCCGTTGGCTGCGGCGCCAACCACGCGGCCTGCGACGTCTTTGCCAGGGCGCCATCCGGTCTTCGGTGCCTCCAACAGGAACGTCTCCCCGCGGTTGATCGAGAACGCCTCGACCGCGATCACCACCTCATCCGGCTGGGGGGCCGGTTCAGCAACGTCGCCAGCCAAGCTGACGAGTTTGCCCTCCCGGCCGGTGGGAACAAGTGCCTGCATTGTTCTCTCTCCTTTTCGCGCGGATCGGATACACCGACCGTAGGGCGTCTACCGGTCATCTGGAAAGAAGGCACCCTGTTGTGCTATAGGTACCTCATGGAAACCACCAACGACTGGGACGTCATGAAGGCCGCGTGCCCGACCCGTCAGGTCCTCGACCGGGTCGCCGACAAATGGACGATGCTGGTCATCCTGGCCCTCGAGCGGCACGGCACCCTGCGGTTCTCCCAGCTGCGCCGCGAAGTCGAAGGCGTCACCCAGAAGATGCTCACCCAAACCGTGCGGGGACTGGAGCGCGACGGCATGCTCACCCGTACCGTCATCGCCACCGTCCCGGTCACCGTCAATTACACCCTCACCGACCTCGGCCGGGACCTCAGCGGCTGCGTCGCCGTGCTGCGCGACTGGGCCTACACCAACATCCACGCGCTCGAAGCAGCTCGGCGGCATTTCGACCAAGGGCACCTCACCACAGCGACGCAATAGGGCTGACAGCTCAGGACGCGCTACCTCAGCCGCCGCCGGTTAGTCAAGACACAGTCCTACAGCGGCGCGTCGGCATCGAGTCTCTGTCAACGCCTGCACGGCACCTCGCCGCCTCCACCGCGGTTGCAGCCGCCTACTTGGCGGCGCTGGCGAGTGTGCCCACGCCGAAGGCGGCGCATACGGCGGCACTGAACCAATGAAGCGGGGCGGTGACCACTGGGCGGCGAAGCCAGACCACAGCTCGGTAGTTGGCTCCGTACCCCGAACCAGAAGACGTACTTCTCAGACTGGCACGGAACACGCCGACCTGCACCCGCGCCCACAGGCGCTGCTGTCATTTTCAGAAGTTGCCTGCACCGGATGTCAGGAGACGGCTGCACCTAAGGATGCCCGCCACCGTCGGCCTCGGCCTCGTGGTCGCCGCCGAGCAACTGGCACGGGCTGAGCCGCTGTGGCCTGGTACCAGGACACAGGCCGGCTACCGACACCTAGGACTCGCTAAGCAAACTGGGCAAAGCGCGGAGCCACCGTTGCCAACTGTGACGCACCCTCACAACATGTGGCCGGGTCGACCGTGACGGGTGGCGCCACGAAGCTGCGCACCCGGGCCAGTGCGTGGCGCGCCGCGCCGGGTCGTCGCCACGGCGGGTCGAGGACTGGTTGCCCGGCGCCAGACCGCCGGGAGCGTCGCCGGTCACGGGTTCTCGATGTGACGGTGCCGCGGGCGACCCCGGGATCGCCGCGGGCTGGCAGCACCTGCAGCCCGTCCTGACCGGGGTCGTCACAGGGTCTTCGGCTCAACGTCAACCTCTCGGCCCGTCACATCGACCACGATGAGTGCGTGGACCGCCTCACCTCAACCACCGCCGCATCGGGGGTCCCCATCTCGGCGGTGTCGTCCGAGCTCACCGAACACCTGGAGAGGTACCCCACCCTCCAACACGTCAATTTTCTGCAACGCCTACGCAACGAAGAGTTCGGCATCGTGCTCGACGACTTCGGCAGCGGCTGGTCCCATATCGCTTCGGGGTCTTGACGGCGATCCAGCAGTTCTATCGCGGGTTGGGGACCTCCCCCGTGGTGTTCATCCGGCATTCATCCGACCTGGTTAGCGTTAGGCCGTGACTGGACAACGCGACCCCGATGACCGCGCGGTGGTGCCCGAGGCTTCCCCCGCTGCACCACGACTGGTTTCGCGCCGCAGCGTGCTCGCCGGGCTCGGTGCAGGCGCTGCACTCGCCGCCACCGGCCTCGCCGGCCCCGCAGCCGCTGACACCCGCCCCGGGAGTGGCCGTGGCGGCCGTCGCGTGCCCGTCGACCACGTGGTGGTCTGCTTGCAGGAGAACAGGTCCTTCGACCACTACTTCGGTGCGGCCGCCTTCGCCGGCCGTTTCGGCGCCCCCCGCGGCCTGACCTTCCCCGACGGCCACGGTGGCCGGGTCGCCCCGCACCACCTCACGAGCCACTCCACCGACGACGTGCCTCACAGCTGGTCGGCGATGCACGCCGAGGTGCGCGGCGGTGCGATGGACGGTTACCTCACCACCGGCGGCACGAACGCGATCGGGTACTACACCGAGAACGACCTGCCTTACTACTACTCTCTGTTCGAGTCGTCGACGTTGTGCGGCAACTACTTCTGCCCACAGCTCGGTCCCACGTACCCCAACCGGCTGTACTCGATGGCCGGGACGTCGGGGGGCTTGACGAACAACAACCTCACCCGACCGGGCCAGCTGGACTACCCGATCATCCTCGACCAGCTCGAGCGCTACGGGATCAGCTGGAAGATCTACAACGCGAACTTCGAGTCCGTGGAGGCCGGCTACAGCGACAACGTCGCCCAGTTCTTCCGCCGCTGGCAGGCCGACCCCCGCGTGCTGGCGACCAAGCAGGACTACCTCGACGACTGCCGCACAGCGTCGCTGCCGAGCGTCTCGTGGATCATCCCCGATGACCTCACCGGGCTCGACGAGCACCCGCCTGCTGACGCCACCCTCGGCATGGGGCTGATGCAGGAGCTGATCACCGCCCTTCAGAGATCCCCGCTGTGGCAGCGCAGCGCCTACCTGCTCAGCTACGACGAGAGCGGTGGCTTCTTCGATCATGTGGCGCCCCCGCAGCTGGATGCTTACGGCCTGGGACCGCGGGTGCCGATGTGGGTGATCTCACCGCACGCCCGGCCTCGCCACGTCGCCGGTGAGCTCTACGAGCACACTTCGATCCTCAAGTTCCTTGAGACGCAGTTCGAGCTGCCGACGCTGGCCTCGATCAACCACGCCTTCGACCACGCCACCCCCGGGACCGACAACGACGCCGCTGCGGGGCGTCCCGCGGGCCCGCCGGCGCCACCCCGCGACGCCCGGGAGCGCATCGGTGACCTCACGGCCTGCTTCCACCGCGAGTAGGTCAACGGTGGACGAATGGCACCCGGGCCGTGGTGCCGGCCCCGGGAAAGTCGGATGAGACGCGTTAGCCCTGCGCTAGCCCTGGCTTTCACGGGTAGTCGGCGTCGCGGGTCGTGTGGTGGCCTGGAAATTCTCCTGAGCGGGGAAGATAGGTCTTGCGATAGCCCTGTCCGACCAGGTGCCGCCAGGTCATCGCTCGCAAGGAACGCCCGCACCCCGGTGCGCAGCTGCGAATCACCGACGCCGACGGGCTCCGTGTCACCACCTTCGCCACCAACACCCGCCGGGGCCAGCTGCCCGACCTGGAGCTGCGGCACCGCCGCCGAGCCAGAGCCGAGGACCGCATCCGCGCCGCGAAGGACACCGGGCTGACCAACCTGCCGCTGCACGGCTTCGCCCAGAACCAGATCTGGTGCGCCCTCATCACCCTGGCCAGCGAGCTCACCGCATGGATGCAGATGCTCGCCCTCGTCGACACCGACGCCCGCCGGTGGGAACCCCAAACGGCTGCGACCAGGCCGTTCACCGTCCTGGCCACCCCGCGCCACCCCGGACCATGGAACCGGCACCCACCCGAGCGGCATCGGTCGAACCGTCACACCCCAACGCCACAATCACCTGCCGCGGCGCACCGAGCCTTGCCCCGATAATCACCAGCGGGAGGACGAAGATCCGGGCTAGGACAGACACACTCAGCCGATTTCTTCGCGGCGCCGTGCCAGCCCTGATGGGGACCCTGAAACGCCGGTTTCCGCAACAGTAGTTGCGTTGCGCTGGGAATAGCGGCATCATCGCTACACAAGTTGCGAAGGAGTCACCTGATCATGACCGGCACTACAACCACCAAGCACGTGAGCAGGACGGCATTCTCGGTCGACATCACGGTCACGACACCCATCGATCGGCCCGCAGCCGAGGTGTGGGCGGTGTTGGCCGACACCGGCCGTTACCGCGAGTGGAACCCGTTCGTGACCGAACTCGTCGGCAAGCTGGTCCCAGGGAAGAGGATTGCGGTCACCTTGCAGCTACCAGGCCGCAACGCCCAGCACCTGAAGCCCCGCATCGTCAACGTTGACGCCGGCCGATCCTTCACATGGCTGGGCGGCTTCGGGATGCGGGGGATTTTCGACGCCCGCCACCACTTTGAGGTCAGAGACCAAGGCCCGCAAGCCTGCGAGCTGATCCAGTACGAGCGACTCAGCGGAGCCCTCGTGCCGATGTTCCGATCCACGTTGACCGAGCCAACACCCCGGGCGTTCGCGGCCCTCAACGAGGCGTGCAAGGACCGAGTCGAGAATGACCGCTGAGCCATCACACCGGCGCGGCCAAGCCATAGCCGACGTGGTGCTCGACGCCACCCTCGGCCTGCTCGCAAACCGGGGCTACGCCTTCACCGTCGAAGAAGTCGCTGCCGCCGCCGGGGTCCACAAGACCACCGTCTACCGGCGCTGGGAGACCAAGGCGGCGCTTGTCGCCGCAGCCGTTGGACGGCTCGCCGCCCAAGACATTCCCGTGGAGCGCACAAACGACCCCATCACCGACCTCACCGCGCTGGCCGTGCTCGTCGCCCGTTCGCTACGCCACCCGGCTGCGGTACAAGCCCTCCGGGCCGTTGTCGCCGCCGCGGGAGAAGATTCCGACCTGCTCCCCACCGCCCGCCGCTTCCTCACCGACCGCTACCAGCTGGCTGTCGCCATCGTCGACGACGCCATCGCCCTCGGCGCACTTCGGACCGACATCGACGCAACCCTCGTTTGGGAAGCGATCGTCAACCCGCTCCATCTCCGAGCCATCACCGGCACTCCGACCAGCGACGACGTCGCGCGTGCCCTCGTCGCTCTTGTCGTCAACGGCGCCCGGCGGACCTGCCCGCCGGGTATGCGGTGCAGCGGTGTCAGCGGAGCAGGATTTCGCGGGGTTGAACAGCGAGCTCGCCCAGGTCACGGTGACACCGTCGCCGAAGTGTTTGACCCTGGGGCCGTTGACCGCGGATACCGCGAAGACGGGGTTGCTGACGGTGTTCGTGAATGCCACGACCCGGGCGAAGTTTGGCCGGGGTCATCTTGAAGGGCCGGCCGCCCTTGCGGGCGCGGGCGGAGGCCAGGCCGGCGATGGTGCGTTCGGAGATGAGTTCTCGTTCGAACTCGGCCAGGGCAGCGAAGATGCCGAAGACCAGGTTCCCGGGGGCGGTGGTGGTGTCGATGGCCGCACCTTGGCCGGTGAGTACTTTCAACCCGACACCGCGGGCCGTCAGGTCATGGACGGTGTTGACCAGGTGGTGCAGGTTCCGGCCGAGCCAGTCGAGTTTCCACACAACCAGCCGATCACCCTTCCGCAGGCCTTCAAACAGGAGGTGAGCCCGGGCCGGTCGTCGGTACGCCCGGAGGCATGGTCCTCATAGAGCTGGGCGGCTCGACTCCGGCGGCGAGCAGCGCGTCACGTTGCAGGGCGACGGTCTGCGAACCGTCGGCTTTGGACACCCGCATGTAACCGACCAGCATGGTCCCACCCGTTGCCCTCGCGCGGGCGCACCGCATCCTCCGGCCAGGAGGGGTGCTCCGCCTGTGGGATGTCGTGTACAACTTCCCGCCGGCCGCAGCGGAGGAGCGCATGGAAGCGTGGTGCGCCACCGGTGGTACCGAGGTCGAGGGCCAGTGGAGTCGCGCCGAACTCGAGGAGCACGTGCGTGAGGAGAACTCGACGTTCAGCTGGCTTCTCGAGCCGATGATCGAGCGAAGCGGCTTCGAAATCGAGAACGCCGTGTACTCAGAGGATGACATCTTCGCGAAGTACATCCTCCGAGCAAGCTGATCCGCAAGCGCCCGGACACCGGGACGGGGCATCAAGCACACCGCCAGGTGCCCGTAGCCGGATCCACTACTGGAACAGCAACCGCCCTCGGCGGCTGTCGGACGGTTCGCGATTGAGACCCGACAACGTGCTGTAAGGATGGACCGGTGTTGCCGTTTAGCCAGGTTGACGTGTTCACCAGTGAGTTGATGCTGGGCAATCCTGTGGCTGTGGTACATGGGGCTGATGGGTTGAGCACAGCGAAGATGGCGGCGTTCGCGCGCTGGACCAACCTCAGCGAAACAACGTTCCTGCTGAGGCCGACAGATCCTGCTGCGGACTACCGCGTCCGCATCTTCACCCCGGTCGACGAGCTGCCCTTCGCCGGGCATCCCACCCTCGGCTCCGCGCGCGCCTGGCTTGATGCGGGCGGCGTCCCGCGATCAGACGGGCAGATCGTGCAGCAATGCGGC
>JAABUJ010003801.1_pt1 | contig 16536 bp, 18 predicted proteins | sample 5559131 | NCBI WGS metagenome assembly JAABUJ01 (sample SAMN10711875, study PRJNA513366) | rock metagenome | isolation source: Antarctica rocks | place: Antarctica: Victoria Land, Mt New Zealand nord | collected 2016-01-07 | reverse complement strand
GGTCAGGGTCACGATATACTTCTTATTCATGGCGCATCCTCCTCGCCTGTGTCCACGCACAACCCTTGTTAAGAGGATGCCCCATGCAACGATCAACTGTCAAAAAGACGGATGACGGACTACTAGGACGTTCCTGATTAGGGAAAGCTACGGAGTGGCCGAGGTCAATCCATTTATGTTGCCAGGCAGGCAGAGCTTTAAGTTTATTCAGTAGAGCATGCTTACTGGTGCGAACTTGCTCAAACGGATCAATGAAATGGTCAATCCCTTCCCGATCCGTAGAAATCCACTGTCGCTGGCTCCCATCGTAGCGGATTCTGCCGCCCTTGACTTCTATCAGTAAGACGCCTCTGGCTGGATGGGCTACCACAAAATCTGTTTCTCCATCCCGTGGGGCATTTCCTGACGTGCGACCAAGCCATGCAACGCTGTAGAATACAACCCATCCTGATCCGAGTTGGCTCTTAAATAGGTCGTACAGTCGGACCTCGGCGGATCTCTTGGGGTCGCTACGAATTCGGTTAGGTAGTTGTTCGGGGTAGACTTTGCATATCGAAGGCATAGCGTTTCTTTCCTATCCAAAGCGCCGCTCAGGCTACCTGTCACACTAAAATGGTGCAGAAAGTAATCCCTGCTATTGGCTTTAACAGCTCATTGCAAGGAAATCTCTGACATTGGCTGTGGAATGTGTTCGGTTCAACAACTTGCATAAGCTTACGGAACTGTTAATAAAGCAAAATATACGACGTACGATACCTATTGTCAAACACCAGTTTACCTTCGTAATAGTGCGAGAGGCCATATGCGGCATTTTCGGGTGCCTTCGAGGTCTCAAAGCCTTGTCTTACGCCGATCACAGCGCTTATGGCCTCTCATTGCTCTACGCAGGCCAGTAATGTAGCATGGACCCCCCTATTGTTGCGAAGATGAACTACTGGATATGCTGGCAACAAGGAGTCAAGGGATGTATACCGACGAGGATATAGCTGAACGATACACGGATTACAGAAGCGAGAACCACTCTCTCTTCTGTTGGGAGTTCTCTCCGGAGGAGCTTGAGCAACGCTATGGCTCGTACTATGGATTGCATGTGAAGAGCGTGTTGCTACAAGGTCTAAAGTCGCTTGCCACGTCGCGGAACAAGAAGCTGAGGGACAGGCGTTTCACGATTTGGATGGGAGACTACGGATCGTATTATCTTCTTGGTGTTTCCAGTCAGCTATCATCGCAAGTGACACGTTTACTTGAGCGGTTCTTCGTAGAGGTTGTGGGCTATAAGACCAGTGAGTTTGACGACCTCTCCAAGCTACTCCTGAAACCTGCATTTCGTTATGAGAGCGGCCGTGTTATTGAATATTCCGATGAGTCGGTTGTAGGAACAGAGAAGATAGATGACGATGAGTGGTATGGATCGGGGTTAACCATCCTACATCGTATAGCAGCGCCCGCCTTTGGCCGAAAGGACGCATACAGGGGATAACAACCCTGTGGGGATCATTCGGCGGCGTGGTCACGGCGTCGCCGGAGAGAGTAGGATAGCCTGCTGTTGCGCCACGCCGCGTTTCTGCCGGAGCCGCAGCGCTTCCACCCGCTCTGGGGTGCGAATCGGAATGACGTAGACGGGGATACCTTGGTCGAGTTGCAACTCGAGCATCCGATCAATCACCATATCCACGACCTCGTCGGGGTCGTCAACATCTACTGTGGTGGTAATGTGCGTTGCATCAGGGTCGTCTTCTCCCGGTCCAACCATGAAAGACGCGGCCGGATACCGCTGCTTGATTAAGCTGGTCAACTCGTTCACGGCGCCCTGACGCGCCGAGTCAATTTGGTCAAAGTACTCTGTGCTCATGATGCCTTGCCTCCTTGTCCTTGGATCGCTTGATAGGAAGATACGTGTGCGTTGGAGCGCCCGCGCGGCTTGCACATCGCTCACCACGTCTCGCTTATAATCCGCGGCTTCCCGCAGCAAATAGACGCGGGGGAGGACGTCTCGTAAGGCCGAGGGGTAGACCTTACGGCGGTTAATGAGTTCGCGAGCGAACGTGGCCTGTAATTGGTCATGGCCCCAGGTAGCGCGCGTACCAGTAGGCGGTATACCGGCCTTTTGTAGCGCATAGACAGCCGCTTGAAAGCAACTATAGTAACAGCGGTTGGCGCAGTTGTTGTACCGGCCGTTGGTGTACTCGCTTACCGCTCCTGCCAGGCTCTCTTCGGCCTTATCACGATATATCGTATCTTGCTTGGTCATGGCGCGATTGTACAACGAAACAGGGCATATAGCAATGAGATCATAGCGGGATGTTGCAGTGCTTGCGGCTGGGGCGGGCCTCGCACTTGGTCGCGGCCATAGTGAGCGCGCGGATGAGGACGGGGCGAGTCTGCTGCGGTTCGATCACGGCGTTGATGTAGCCGTGCTCGGCCGCGTAGTAGGGGTTGGCGAATTGCCGTGTGTAGTCGGCGGTCAGTTCCGCCGCCGTCGCCGGGGATGCGGTTGTTTTCCATACCGAAGAGGTCGGAGCGGTGCAGCGCGGCAGTGTCTCATTACAGGCCCGGTCCAGGAAAGCGTCGCGCTCACCCCATATAACGAGGGTCGAGTTGGCGACGCGCAAGCTCCACTCTCTGTATTGTACCATTGGAGCATACGAGTCTTGCACGGTCGGCGAGGCGGCCTCACCGACCGTGCGGGGGCCACGGTGAGAAGTAGGTCCGAGCTGGAGAGAACGTTGAATAAGACAATCAGGCCGGGCGCGGTCCGCGGGACGGTGCGGATGCCGGGCGACAAGTCGATCAGCCACCGCGCCCTGATGTTCGGCGCGCTGGCCGAGGGCGTGAGCCGCGCCCGCAACGTGGCCGGCTCGGCGGACTGCCGCGCCACGCGCCGCATCGTGGGCGCGCTCGGCGCGCGCGTGCGCGACCTCGCGCCGGGCGAACTGGAGATTGAGGGGCCGGGCCTCGTCAACCTAACGGAGCCGGCCGACGTGCTTGATGCGGCCAACTCGGGGACGACCACGCGCCTGATGGCCGGTATCCTAGCCACGCGCCCTTTCTACAGCGTCATCAGCGGCGACGCCTCGTTGCGCGCGCGCCCGATGGCGCGCGTCGTCGAGCCGCTCGCGCGCATGGGCGCCACTATCACGGGACGCGAGGGCGGGCGCTTGCTCCCGTTGACCATCACGGGCGGCTCCCTACGCGCGATCGACTATCGGCTGCCCGTCGCCAGCGCGCAGGTCAAGAGCGCCGTCCTGCTGGCGGGACTCGGCGCCGCGGGCACGACGCGCGTGCGTGAGCCCGCGCCCAGCCGCGACCACACCGAGCGTCTGTTGCGCTACCTCGGCGCGCCGATACGCGCTGTCGAGGGCGCGGTCGAGGTCGACGGCGGCGCGACACTGCGCCCCTTCAACCTGGATGTCCCCGGTGACATCTCCTCGGCCGCCTTCTTCCTCGCCGCCGGCCTGCTGGCTCCCGATAGCGCGGTGACGATACCCGGCGTGGGCGCGAACACAACCCGTACCGGCGCGCTCGACGCGCTGCGGGCGATGGACGGTGACGTGGCCGTGACCGAGGAAGAGGCGAGTGGACCTGAGCCGGTGGCGACGCTGACAGCATGTTCGTCAAGGCTACGCGGCACGGAGATCGGTGGCGCGCTGATCCCTCGGTTGCTCGACGAACTGCCGCTGCTGGCGTTGGTGGCGACGCAGGCGCACGGGCGGACCGTCGTGCGCGACGCCGCCGAACTGCGCGTCAAGGAGTCGGACCGTATCGCCACCACGGCGGGCGAGTTGCGCCGCCTCGGCGCCGACATCACGGAAACGCCGGATGGCTTTATCGTGCAGGGTCCCACGCCTCTGCGCGGCGCGCGCTGCCAGAGCCACGGCGACCACCGCATCGCCATGATGCTGGCCGTGGCCGGCCTCATCGCTGAGGGGGAGACCGTGATCGAAGGCGCCGAGTGCGTCGAGGTGTCGTTTCCAGGGTTCTTTGATGTATTACAATCAGTAGTTAGTAGCTAGTAGTCAGTAGTTAGAAAGGACGTACTGCTAACTACTGACTACTAGCTACTAACTACTGGAGGGATAGTGTGGACGACGCGCAACTGGCGGGCAAGCTAGCGGCCGCGCGGTACGCCGCCGCGTTGGTCGAGGGCGATATGGTGGTGGGTCTGGGCAGCGGGAGCACGGCCGCGATGTTCGTGCGCGCGTTGGGCGAGCGCGTGCGCGGGGGGCTGCGCGTTATCGGCGTGCCCACCTCGGACGCGACCGCCGCGCTGGCTCGCGCCGAGGGCATCGCGCTTGCCACCCTCGAAGAGTATCCGCGCCTCGACATGGACATCGACGGGGCCGACGCCGTCGACCCCGCGCTCAACCTGCTCAAAGGGCTCGGCGGCGCCCTGCTGCGCGAGAAGATCGTCGCCGCCGCCGCCGCGCGCTTCGTCGTGATCGCCGACGAGAGCAAGGTTGTCGGGTCGCTAGCGGAATCGCCGTTGGTACCGATCGAGGTCGTGCCGTTCGGCTGGTCGCGCACGCAAGCCGAACTGGAGGCGCTGGGCGCGACGGCGCCGCGCCGCGCCCGGAGCGATGAGCCGGCCACGGCCTTCATCACCGATGGCGGACACTACATCCTCGACTGCGGCTTCGCCGACCTCTCCGACCCGGTCGCCCTGGCCGCGCGTGTTAAAGCTCTCACCGGCGTGGTCGACCACGGACTCTTCATCGGCATGGCCGGCCTGGCCGTCGTCGGTACGGCGGACGGCGGCGTCCGCGTCATAACGAAAGGGGCGTAACGTGTCCTCGCTCATCCTCACCCTCGACGTCGGGACCTCCTCGCTACGCACGATGCTCTTTGCCGCCGAGGGCGAAACGCGCGGCAGCCCGCTACCCGACTGCGAGACGCAGCTCAAGTACAGCGTGCGCGCGACACCCGACGGCGGGGTTGAACTCGACCCCGCCATGCTTTTCGACACGGCGCTACAAGCCATCGACGCCGCGCTGGGCAAGTTTCCCGCGGGCGACACGATCGCGGCGGTGGCACCGGATACGCTGTGGCATAGTACGCTCGGCGTCGACGCCGATGGGCAGCCGCTCACGCCGCTCTACCTCTACTCCGACGCGCGAGCGGCCGCGGCGGCGGCCCGGCTGCGCGCCATGCTCGACCCGCGCGCGGTGCACCAGCGCACCGGCTGCGTGCTGCACCCCTCCTACCTGCCGGCTAGACTGCTCTGGCTCAAGGACACACAGGGTGAGCTATACCGGCGTGTCGCCCGCTGGCTCTCCTTCGGCGAGTACCTCTACCTACGCCTGTTCGGTCACACCGTTTGCTCATACTCGATGGCCTCAGGCACGGGCCTGCTCGACGTGCATAGGCTCGCCTGGGACCCCGAAGTACTCGGCGCCCTCGCGCTGGACGAGGGCAAGCTCGCGCCGCTGGGCGACCGCGACGCGCGCCTCGGTCCCGTCACGGGAGAGTGGGCCGCGCGCTGGCCGGCGCTCAAAGACATCCCGTGGTTTCCCGCGCTCGGCGACGGCGCCTGCAGCAACATCGGCAGCGGCTGCGCCACGCCCGCGCGCATCAACCTGACGGTCGGCACCACGGGCGCGCTGCGCGTCGTCCCGGCTACGGCCGACGCCACGGTGCGCGAGGGGTTATTCTTCTATCGCGTCGACCGGGGGCGCCTGCTCATCGGCGGCGCCACGAGCGAAGGCGGCAACCTATTCGCCTGGATGCGCGACACCATGCAGTTCGACCCTGTGCCCGCGCTCGACCGCGAACTCGCCGCGCTGGAGCCGGACGCCCACGGCCTGACCGTGCTGCCGTTCATCGCGGGCGAGCGCGCGCCGGGCTGGGTCGACCACGCCACGGCCACGATCAGCGGCTTGCGGCAGGCCACGCGGCCGATCGACATCCTGCGCGCGGGGTTGGAAGCCATCGCCTACCGCTTCGCCCTTATCCTGGCGCAACTCGCCGATGTCGCGGCGGACAATGCGCCCGTGATCGCCTCGGGCGGCTCGCTGCTGTCCTCGCCGGCCTGGATGGGCATCGTGGCTGACGTGCTCGACCGGCCGGTGATCGCGCTGGACGAGAAAGAGTCGACCAGCCGCGGCGCCGCCCTGTTGGGCATGGAATCGCTCGGCCTGCTGTCGAACGTCGCCGACGCCCCCGCCGCGTTCGGCGCGACCTACGACCCCGACCCCGCGCGCCACGCCCGCTACACCGAGGCCATCGCGCGCCAGACACGCCTGTACGACCTGCTTATCCCTACGGAGACATAACGCTATAGCTGGCGCTTAATCCAATCTTAATTGTTGATAGCGTCGGGTGATTTCGGTATCCTGGTACTACAAGACAGTCGTGTGCAAAGGTTCGTGTAATGAGTGTTGCAGTATACCCCCGTCTTGGCGCGGTTCTCGAGGCCAGGAACATGACCGTGCCCGATCTCGACCGTGAAATTAAGGATCGGCTTGGCCTGAAGGTTAGCCTTAAAACGCTCTATGAACTGGCGTTGGCCCAAGAACCGATCCACCGTGTAGATATCGCGGTTGCCGGGGCTGCCGCTAGCGTCCTCGACGTCACCCTGAACGAACTCTTCGCCGTGCGGACGACGCCCAACGGTACCAGCGTTGAGGTAAATGGGCACATCCTCGACGCTAAAGAGAGCCGTCGCCTGGAGGAGTTGCTCGACCGCCAGGGGCGCGCAACTCTGTCACAATCTGAACAGACCGAGCTGGAAGACCTCATCGCCACCTATGGAGAGCGTCTACACGAGCAGAGCGTGCGCGAAATCGCCCACGAGAGAGGCGTACCCATAGAGCAAGTACGCCGCGAAGCCGAAGTCGCGGTCGCGGAAGCCGTCGATTGGTTACGCGACTTTGAGGCCGACCCACTACGCCGGCAAGCGGTGGCGGAACAGGTCAAACAGCGCCGAGCAATACAGGCCGAGTGAACAACCGACCTAATGTGCCCGGCCTGCAAGACCTACTATCACAACTTGAGAGTCGGCAGCGCAACGATCCGCACGACACCCTAGTTCAGCTGGCCGTGCGGTTACGCGCCGGCGATACCTGCGAATACTGCCTGCTGCGCACGAGCGGCGTCTTCCACGTCGATCACATCATCCCGCCCGATTTCTGGCAAGACTACGTGGTCGGCAATTTACCTGAACTCCCCCCGATTGATGGGCGACGCGGACCCGATCACCTCGACAATTTCGCCTGGTGCTGCCCTTATTGCAACGGCAATAAGAGCCAGCGCGTGACGGCAAAAGTAAACGGACGCAACCACCGCCTCTTCGATCCTCGGCATGACGTCTGGCCGGAACACTTCGTGTTCATGCACCACTACCTGCTCGTCATCGGCATCACGCCAGTTGGGCAGGCGACCCAACAAGCGCTCAACGTCAACCATGGAGGACTTACCGGCCCGCTTGGGACGCGCCACGACGCCATACTGCGCGACCACTATCCCCCTCCCTGGGCGCGTGCATGGATCCTCTGACTCAGTGACTTCCCGTAGCTTAATCCACCTGCTCGATGCGCATAGGCTCGCCTGGGACCCCGAGGCGCTCGGGGCGCTCGCGTAACAGTAGACGTTAGCGTAGCGCGCGCGGCGAGCGCAGGCGGATGACTGTGACCTCGGGCGGGCAGTTCCAGCGCGCCGGAGCGCCGCTGGTGCCGACGCCGCGGCTCACGTAGGTCTGCACGCCGTCGTAGACGTAGGCGCCCATCGAGTAGCGCCGCGGCAATACGCTAACCGACCCGATCGGCCCGAGGCCGGGCACGCGCAGCTGTCCCCCATGGGTGTGGCCGGCCAGCAGCAGTCCGGGGCGATAGCGGCCCAGGCGCATCAGGACATCGGGGCTATGCGCCAGCAGGAGCGTCGCCGCGTCGCCTGGGACGCCGGCGAAGGCGTCGCCGAGACGGTCGAGTCCCAGAGCGGGATCGTCGACGCCGACGATGCGCAGCGCGCCGTCATAGAGGGCGGCGTTGGTGTTGTCGAGGAGGCGCACGTCGCCTTCCTCTAGCATGCGCAGGAGCGGCCCCAGGTCGTTCGAACGTGGGCCCTCGCCGGTGGCATGGCGGTAGTGGTAGTGGTCGTGGTTGCCGAGCACGGCGAACGCGCCCTCGCGCGGGCGCAGGGCGTGCAGCAGCGGGGCCAGCGCGCGCATACCGCCCTCGTCGTCGGCGAGGTCACCTGTGTAGACGGTAAGGTCGTATTCCAGGCCGGCGAGAAGCGGGACGATCGCGTCGGCCGGGTGCGTCCCCTCGGTCAGGTGCAGGTCAGTCACATGCAGGAGGCTCAACCCATCGAGGGCGCGCGGCAGATAGCGCAGCGGCAGCTCGAGCCGGGTCAGGCCGAGCTCTTCGGGCGGCAGGGCGCCCGCGGCCCCGCGTATGGCGCGCCAGGCATAGGCGCGCAGGCGCGACGGACGCGCCTGACGCTGCAGGCGGTAGGCCATCGGCGCGTCACGGCGCTGGCGGCGCTCGGGTTTTTTGGGCGTCATAAGCATTAGGGGGATATCTCTCCGTGTTGTCTCTACCACACTATACTCCACTCGGTAGCACGAGCGGCGCCAGCGGATAAGCGGGTACACTGAGCGAAGGAGGAGATCGATTGTGCCGTTTCCGTGGCCGCGCTTCTGGCGCCGTGTCGCCGTTATCTTTGTCATCGCGCTTGTGATCAGCCTCGTCGCATCGGCGGCCATCGGTCACGGGAGCCTGGACTCGTTCGGCATCCTTGTATCCATCGTCGACAGCGCCGTGCTGGCCGTCGTCCTCGCCTTCCCGCTCACGCAGCGCGTCTACCATGGCCCGCGTCGTTGAACGGGCGACGCGCCCGTCGTCGCGGCGATACTCAGGATGCCAACCTCGCGCGCCGTATAGATGCCAACCTCGCGCGCCGTATAGATGTCGATCAGCACGATCAAGGTGATGACGGCGATCAGGACAAGGTCGGCGTGTTGTACTGTGCGCGGACGGCTGCGGATATGTTACGCTATCCGCGAACGCGGGGAGATGTGGGCGACATGAGTCGCGAGGAGGACCGTCTATGGATACGAAGCAGGTACCGATCAATATGTACCAGAGCGTGGAGAGACTAACCGTGGTGGCGCCGATGCCAGGGCTGGAACCCATGGACGTGTCCGTCCGCGTAACCGAGGATGGACATCTCGAGTTGCGGGGCAAGCGGCGTGGCCCGCGACAGGACGCGATGGATTTGCTCGTCGACGAGTGGTCGGTCGGTCCCTATGAGCGCACCGTCTCCCTCCCCTGTGCCGTGGACGGACGCCTGGCCAACGTCACGTTCGGTAACGGTGTGCTCGTCGTCGCGCTGCCGAAAGCCGGCCAGACCCACGCGGCCGATCTGGCCCTGGAGCCGATCGGCCACGCGCGCGGCCAGCATGTGGGCAGCCACGGCCGGGACATCACCCCGACGACCACCGCGGCCCACCGGCAAGGGCAGGCGCACGGCGCGCGGTAGGATAGCGGCGCGTGGCCACCGCACTGGGGCCGGGGCGCCAGGCCTGTGCCCTCTCTGTTCCGTCCGTCCATCGACCGTCCGCGTTTCGGTGGCCCCGGCGAGCCGTTGCGCCAACGCGGTAAGGAACGCGTCGTCCGGCTCCAGGCGGAACCGGCGCCGCGCGACCTGCCGTGCGAGACTGGCTATCTCCGCGTCGAGAGCAGCGGGGGCTGGCGCTGCGGCATCCCGCGTCAACTCCGTCCAAACAGTCGTAAGACATCGCAGGCCCATCCCACCCAACAAAGGCGCGTCGTGCTAAGATGGATGCCATGGAACTGTTAACCGAGGTGTACGTGGCGCAGCGCGAACGTTGGCCTGGAACCGGCCGGCACATCCTGGTAGACGACGCGTCGGTCGTCGTCTACCAGGCATACCGATCCACTATCGGACGCTTCGCCGCGACGCGCGGATACTTCGGTGGCGCGTTCAGTCTGAATCGAATGAGTTGGATCAAGCCCAACTTCCCCGTCGCCGATTCCGCTGTCGCCACGCGGCTGGGACTGTCGACCGTGGATGGGCAGCAATGATCGTCGTCTTTTGTTCCGATCCCTTCGACGCCCGGCGTCCCGATGACGCGTACAGCGCCGCAGCGATGGCCCTTGAGGCATTATCTGATTGTCTTTAGCTGATAGCTATCGGCGCTAGCCGGATACGGCTAGCCCGAATGTCCCCTTGCCCCCTAAGGCTCCTTGCCTGATACTCGCCCAGTTGAACTGGAGGGACGAGGGTATGACAACGATGAGCGAAGGCGCCTATTATAGGGCGCGTCTCGGTAACGGGGCGGCCGCGCGCGGTGAGCGCATTATCTGCCAGCTATTGGGCTGGACCGGCGACAACAATAGCCTGGGACGTGTACGCATTATCCACAGCACGGTGTCTAACTATCGCACCGGGCAGGTTGGGCTGGTGCCACGCGAACGCCTCATTCCCGTGCGCCCGCGTCAGGATAACTAGCGTCTGACGGCGAGTTGCTGCAGGACGACAAGGTTTGTTTGCACGCTCATCGTCCGTTTGTTTTGCCGCACCGTCGCCCGCAAGCGGACGACGATGGCGCGTCGGGTTGAGAAGGTGCGCGGCACACGAACCCATACTTTTACCGCGCCCAACCCGTCGGTCACGCGTATGATACGCCATGGTCCTGTTGGGTAGTCCAGCTCGAAAGTAACTTTCAAGCCGCGGCCCATGGCGCCGCTCAACTCCAACCATATAGCTCCCCCAGGGGCGACCTGTCCCGGTACGACGCGCACGACGAGCCGCGCGCCTCTCGTCTGCGTCACGGCTGGCCGCGTGGGTGTGGGCGCCGGCTTCCTGGCGCCGGTTGGGCTGGCGGTGGGCGTGACGCGTGGGAGCGGGGTGATGGTTGGTGGCGGCGTCGGCATGGGTGGAGGCGTTGGGCAGACACCGGGGGTCGGCGGCGCCAGCGCCGGTAGGGCCACAAGCGCGTGTAACAAAACAGTGGCGTCCGGCGCGCCAAGGCCCGTGACATAGTCCCACCCCGGCCCCGCCGCCGCGAATCCGTTGCTCGATCCGGTGGTGATATCGCGGAAAGCGGGCGTCCCATTCGGCGCGGCGGCCAGTTGGTAGAGCTCCTGGTGGATATCGCCCAGCCCCGGCAAGGTGGCGCAGGTGGAGGGCGCTGCGCCGGCCGCGCCGGCGACGGCGTAGCGCAGTTGGTTGCCCAACGCGAGCAGACCGGCCCAAATCGGCGTCGCCGCGCTGGTGCCAACGCCCTGTGTGCGCCAGCCGCGCAGCCACACAGCGTAGGCGGATCCCGCGTCGAGCGCCACGTCGGGTACCTGTCGTTTCCCATTGCTCAACAGGTTGTCGACCCCCGGCCCCGTCTGCCACGCGGGGCGCGCGAAGGTGTTGCTCAAGCCGCCGCCGCTCCCCGCCCAGCCCGCTTCGGACGCGATCCCGCCGCTCGCCGTTAGGGCCAGCTGTGTCCCGCCGACCGCGATAGCGTAAGGGTCGGAGGCGGGATAGTCCACCGTTTGTTTTGTCACGTCGGGCGTCATGCCATCCGCGCTCAGGCAATCGTAGGCGCCGTTGTCGCCGCTGGCCGCCACCACAGTCATACCCTCGGCCACGGCTTGTGTGAACAGGTTGTGTAGTAAGGCGAAGTCGGGCGGCTGGTCGGTCTGCGCCGCGTCTTCGCACTGGCCCCAACTTGTACTGAGTACCTGTGCTTTGCCGTCGTCGATAATGCGGGCGTAAATGTCGTCGGCGGCCGCCGTGTCGGCGCTATTCGGAGTGGCGGGGCCGTTGTACACGAGGATGCGCGCGCCCGGCGCGACCGCCTGCGCTAACTCGATGTCGAGCGCCGTCTCCTGCGCTCCCGCATCGCCATAAGCGTCGGTCGCGCCTCCGTCGACAGGGATGCTGATAGGAGGGGCGGCCGCGATGCCGAACGCCGCGTCATAGGCGGCGATATCTTTGGGGTCGAAGGGACTGAGCTCGTAGAGCGCGATGGTCTGGCCGCCGCCGGTGATGACTGTCGTCGTCGTAAGCCCGTTTGTCGACGTCAACACCGTTGTGTAGAGCGGCGCGATATCGTACGCCGCCTGGATACCGATGGGCGTCAACTGCGTGGGCGGCGGCGGAGGTACGCCGCGCGCGTGTCGCGGCCAGACCTCCTGGGTCGTCCGCGTCAGGGCTCGTGAATTATTGACCACAGAGACTGTGAGTGCGAGACGCGGACGTCTCCACTGGGCAGCGGAGCGAGCCGCCCGCGGTCCCCGCGGCACGCCGTCGGGGGCGCAACGCGTGGGCACACCGAGGCACATGGCCGCACAGGCAGGCCGCAGGGACTGCGGGCGGCTCGCTCCGCTGCCCAGTAGACACGTTGCCGGCCGATCATTTACGCTCCCTGGGATCCGTGCCGTAGCGATGGCCACACGGGGCGCCGGGCCGTGGCGCCGCGGCGCGTCATCGCGCAGGCCGACGACGGTCGTGACCAGGGGAGCCAGCGCGGCCGGCAGGCGCGGCCATGTTAGATTGGCGTAATAGACGCGGCCACGCGTATCGCGGTAACGCACGATCGGGGAGCCGAAGGCGTCCGCGATACGCGCGGCCGTCCCCACCACGTCGAGCAGCAAATGATCGCGGTAGCGGCGGACGATGCGCAAGCCGCGCGCGCGCAGGTAGGCCATGACGGCGCCTTCGCTGGCCGCCGTGGGGCCGAACAAGCGGGTGTAATCTCCAGACGACAGCGTCCGCCGTGGCGACCGGACGTCCGTGCGCCGCAGGAACGCGTCGAGCAGATCCTGGTGGCGCGGTGTGAGGCCGACGATGAGGCGCAGCGGGGTAGGGCCTGGCAGGGGACCAAGCACACGGGCTCCGCGCGGCAGCGTGGCTCCGCGCCCGCCGCCAATAGCGGCCATCGTTGCCGCGGCGCGCGCGGCGGTGGGGACCGGCCGTGGTGGTAGGGTCCCCGCGACGATGGCCAGGAGCAGGAGTATGATGACGTGGCGACGGTCGCGCGACCCATTGATCAGGTTGTACAAGAGTACTCCGATGGGGACGGCCTCATGAGAGCAATCGTAGCATTGCGACGATATTAAACGCAAGGAGAGGCGCAAGAGTTATGCCCTGCTTATGCGTCGACTCAGCATATTTTCGCGTTGTCGTTTGCCGTTGCGCTTGTCTCAGCATACACTGAAACGTATGAATACTACCATTTCACCCGCAACCGACACCGAAGCCCCGCTGCGCGTCGGTATCTGCGGCAGCGGCATCGCGAAAGTACACATCCAGGGCTACCAAAAGCTTCCCGGTGTCGAGGTCGTCGCCATCGCCGGCCCCGACGTCGAGCGTTGCCAGGGGGTGGCCGACGAGTACGGTATCCCACACGTCTTCGCCGACTACCGCGCCATGCTCGACCTCGGCATCGACGCCATCTCCATCGCCGTCCCCAACAAATACCACGCGCCTATCACCCTAGACGCCCTCGCGGCTGGTTGCCATGTCCTACTGGAGAAGCCCCTGGCTATTGATGTGGCCGACGGAGAGCGCATCCTCGGGGCAGCCAGGGAGAGCGGCCGCATCGTGATGCTCGCCTTCAACCGCCGCTATCTCGCCAACGCCGTTACGCTCAAGGAGTTCATCGACGCCGGGACGCTCGGTGACATCTACTACGCCAAGGCCGGTTGGACACGCCGCGCCGGCATCCCCGGCTTCGGCGGCTGGTTCACCACCAAGGGGCTCTCCGGGGGCGGCCCGCTGATCGACCTCGGCGTGCACATGCTCGACCTTGCCCTGTACATGATGGGTTACCCGCGCCCGATCGCGGTCAGCGGCGCCACGTATGCCGCGCTGGGACCACGGGGCAAGGGCGCGTCGGACTACGCGAACTACAGCCGCTTCCCGGTTGGCTCCGACATCGTCTTCGACGTCGAGGATCTCGCCACGGGGTTCGTCCGCTTCGACAACGGCGCCACGTTGACAATCGAGGCAAGTTGGGCTGGCTATCAGTCCCTACGCGATGACATCTATCTGCAACTCTACGGCCGCGACGGCGGCGCACGCATCGCGATGCCCGACTACCAGGAAACGGACTCGCTGCGCCTGTTCACAGAGTCGACCGGGACGCTCGTCGAGTTGGCGCCTGTTTTGCCCAAAGTGGGTCGGGGCGGCTACGACCACGAGGTCGCCATTTTCGTCGATAGCATCCGCACTGGCACGCCCCCGCCCGCGACCGTCGACCAGGGCCTGGCCGTCCTGCGCGTCATCGACGCGCTCTACCGCTCGGCCGAGGTGGGGCGTGAGATAGTGATTAGTCGGAAGTCGAATAGTGATTAGTCGGAAGTCGGAAGTCGAAAGTAAGACGCGTCACGATGGCGCCCGAACTGGTAGCGCCATCACCGACCAACACCCCTACCATGATTACTCTCGACTTTCGACCGCAGTGGTACACTAAGGGTGTCGAGCGTGTTTGGCACTCCACACGGCTACAGCCGTGGGATTCTTGGTTCGGCGACCGTTGCACCGTCGCCCGGAGGCGCTGATGTCTGACACAATCTCCCCAAGCGTGACTTTCCGCGTGCCCCGCGGTAGAGACGCCGTTAGGCGTCATGGTGGCCCCCGAAGGAGCGATCACCGTCAGCAGTATATCACAATGGGCGACCGTTGACGCGCCGCTTGTCGCGGCCCGTCGTTGCACAATCCCATTCATCCCACGACTGAAGCCGTGGGTTTTCTGGGAGGTTTCTATAAGGATGACGGCATCGTGGGCGCGACGCCCACGTCCGATCATATGGCAGCCTGGCATGTCCACAACATGTGCTGTACCGTTTCTTGTGTTAGCGTTTCTCGGTGAGGAGTTTTCTAATGGACATTGGCACGATCACACTCATTCCCGACGGCGACTGCGGCTTCATTCGGCCCGCACACGGTCGCGACGACATCTCTTTCCTCCAGTCGGCGCTCGTCGACGTGACCGCGGAGCACATACACGCGGGCGATCGCGTCACGTTTACCGTCGTGCATGACCTGCGAGGGAAGGGTCCGCGCGCGGTGGACGTGCGTATGGCGCTCCCTCCCGCGGCGACCGTCCGCTCCTCGAAACGTCTAACTCGGTAGCAGTAGCGCGCCGCCCGATCCAGTTATCTCAATTGGCTCTTACCGGCGCGCGGACGCCGCCCCAGCCGGCTATTCAAGCGGGGCGACTGGGGCTACGTCCGCACGCGGCATTGCTATCCACCGACTGCCGACTATAAAGGGACGCGCACGGCGTCCGAAAGGACTAGATCTCATGCCTGCTATCGCTCCCGCCAGCGTCCCTGTCCCGGCCCCACGCGAAGAGGCGTGCCCTCACTGCGGCAGCACCGTGGGGCGCACCTTGCTCAAGCGCAACCAGGGGATCAAAGAGGTTGATGGGATCAGGACGAGTGTCCCCATGAACAGCCAGTGGCGCTGCTTCGGCTGCGGCCGCAATTTCACGACCGCAAGCGAATAGCCGCCATCCGCGACAGCTAATGAGAGGCGCGACACTCTGACGGGATGGAGGTTAGACATGAAGCTTGGTTTCCTGACCGCGTGCATGCCGGAGCGTCCGTTGAGCGAGGTCGTGCATTTCGCGTCCGCGCACGGCTATCAGACGCTGGAGGTGGCGTGCTGGCCGCGCACGAGTGAGCGCGACTACAACGCCAGCCACATCGACGTGACCACGCTCGACCATGCGGGCTCCGATGAGATACGGCGCATGTGCGAGTTGTCCGGCCTATCTATCAGCGCGCTCGCCTACTACGAGAACAACCTCGCCGCCGACCCCAACGAGCGCGCCGTCGTCAACGGCCATCTGCGCAAGGCGATCGACGCCGCGGCCCTGCTCGGCGTCGGGCTGGTCGGCACGTTCGTGGGCCACGACCTCTCCAAGACGCTGGCTGAGAACGGGGAGGAGGCGGCGCGGGTCTTCGGCGAACTGACGGACTACGCCGGCCAGAAGGGCGTGCGCCTGATGATCGAGAATTGTCCCATGGTCGGCTGGCAACGGCCTTGGATACCGGGCAATCTCTGCTACGCGCCGGAACAGTGGGATGCGCTCTTCGCCGCCGTCCCCGCACTCGGGCTCAACCTCGACCCCTCGCACCTCTACTGGCTCGGCGTCGACCCCTACGCCATCGCGCGCGCGTACGGCGCGCACGTCTTTCATGCGCACGCCAAGGACACCGAGATCCTGCGCGACAAGCACGCCCGCACGCCGATCCTTGACGATGGTTGGTGGCGCTACCGCATGCCCGGCCTCGGCGAGCTCGACTGGCCGCGCTTCATCAGCGCCCTGCAAGAAGGCGGCTACGACGATGTGCTCAGCACCGAGCACGAGGACCCTGTCTGGGAAGGGACTCCGGCCAAAGTCGACGGCGGACTCATCCTCGGCCAGCGCTTTCTGGCTCCGCTGCTGTAATAACCTGTGGTGCTAGTGGCATGATGTCACAAGCTAAATCGAGCGATAGAGCGATGGGTGCGGCCATGCTCATCGAGAGTGAGGCCATCCCATTGCACGAGGATATTGAACAAGGCCACGGT
>JAABUJ010003797.1_pt1 | contig 16549 bp, 23 predicted proteins | sample 5559131 | NCBI WGS metagenome assembly JAABUJ01 (sample SAMN10711875, study PRJNA513366) | rock metagenome | isolation source: Antarctica rocks | place: Antarctica: Victoria Land, Mt New Zealand nord | collected 2016-01-07 | reverse complement strand
ACATCTCCTTCTCCTTCGTTCGGCGGTCTTGGCAACTACCGAACGTAGGGTTGGTGTGTTGGGGGTGGGGCCAAATCAAGCCATCAAAACGGCCTCAAGTGGGGCCAAGTCGGAGCATCATTCCCACGCTTCGAGGCGGCGACGGTGCAGCGGGTGGTGGCCCGGATCGGGGCGGCCGGCTTCCCCACGCCTACGGAGGAGTCACTCGTCCACTTCTCGCCGGGCGTCAATGTGAGGATCGGGCCGTTCGAGCCATAACCTCAGAGGTAATGGCGCCTCCTGCTCCACGAGCCCTGACCGGTACTCCGGAGGTCGACCTCCTGATAGGCGAGCTGCTGGATGCGGTGGGGGCCAGGGCCAACCGTGACCAGCTGAGCGAGATCCTGGCCACCGCGGTACGCCTTTCCCAGGACGGGGCCGATCGTCTGGACCTCAAGATCACCACCGCCGCGGTCAAGGAGATGGCCGAGGCCTTCCGGGTATTCGCCCCCTACCGCAGCGTCTCCAAGGTCACCATGTTCGGCTCGGCTCGCACCTTGCCGGATGACCCGCTCTATGTCCAGGCTCGGGAGCTGGCGGCCAACCTGGCCCAGGCCGGCTGGATGGTGGTAACCGGAGCCGGACCGGGGATCATGGCCGCCGGCCTGGAGGGGGCGGGGCGCCAGATGGCGTTCGGTATCAACATCCGACTGCCCTTCGAGGAGGGAGCCAACTCCTTCATCGCCGCCGACCCCAAGCTGGTGGAGATGAAGTACTTCTTCACCCGCAAGCTGATGCTGTTGAAGGAATCGGATGGCTTCGTCATCCTCCCGGGGGGATTTGGCACCCTGGACGAAGCCTTCGAGCTGCTCACCCTGTTGCAGACGGGCAAGGCCGAGCCCTCCCCCATCGTGTTGCTGGACGTGCCGGGGGGGACCTACTGGCAGGCGTGGAGGACCTTCGTGGAGCAGGTGGAGGTGCGGGGGCTGGTCTCAGGCGAGGACCGAGCTCTCTACCGCATCACCGACGATGTGAGAGAGGCGGCGGCCGAGATCCTCGGCTTCTACCGCAACTACCACTCCCAGCGCCGAGTCGGGGACACCCTGGTCCTGCGACTGCGGGTCCCACCCAGCCAGGCGGAGCTGGATGACCTCAACCGGTGCTTCGCCGACATCTGCGGGCGCGGCAGCATCCGCCTCACCGATCCCCTCGGGCCGGAGCGAGCCGATCAGGACCATTTGGAACTGGCCCGGGTGGCGCTGGTCTTCGACCGCATCCACTATGGGCGCTTACGAATGTTGATAGACGCGCTCAATTCCTGCACCGGCGACGGTCGGTAACTGAGTTGGCCAACCTCAATCCGCCGGGAGTAGCTCGAAGCCCTGGTCGGCGAAGTCGGAGTCAAAGGCGAAGGCGGTGTCCACCTGGTTGCGCCTCATCACCTCGAAGCTGACCCAGTCCACCAGGGAGACATCGCGGCGTTGGGCCGACACCAGGCACGAAGCGGCTGTCCGATGAAGCTCCTCGGTCACCCAGTGGATGCGCACCGGCGCCAGCAGGTCGTCGAACAGGGCGTTAACTGCTCGGAGGCCCAGACGCCGCTGAACGAGGGCAGACGCTTCCACCACCACATAGTTGTGCGTCGCCAGCGCGACGTCGCCCATTCCGAGGAGGCAGTGGGCGGCCCGGCCATGGTTGAGGTCGTCTCGATCCAGGAGGGCATAGAGGGCCGAAGTGTCGACGAAAACCGTCACGTCAGGATGATGTGATCGAGCTCCGCGTCGTGATCGACGCTCACGGCGGCTCTCCCTGACGAAAAGGTACCCACCACCTTGAGCGCCCGCTGTCGGCCACTCTCGCTTGGTTCGCCGGCCAGGACCGCATCCACCGCCTGGCGAACGAGCGATGCCATTGACACACCTTGTTGGGCGGCTCGGCGCTGCAGACCATGGAATTCCTCCGAGGTCAACGAGACTTGCGTCCTGATCATTACATCATGTTATCATTATTAGTTATCATGATGTGGCAGTAATTGAATGAGCCTTGCGTGGTGTCCCCGCTGGCCTCAAGACCCGGGTCAGCGGCGCGACGCGGTTTGGCTATTCTGACCTCGTGAGGACCGTGGTGCTCAGCCCACCGCCCATCGAGGTTGAGCAGCTCATCGAGCGGCGCAAGCAGCTCGGGCTCGACGGGTATGACGAGATGTGGGAGGGCACGTACCACATGGCACCCATGGCCCGGTTCGGTCACGGCCGGCTACAGGCCCAAGTGATAGCACTGCTCGAGCCCCTGGCCGAGCGGGCCGGGCTCCTGATATCGGGCCCATTCAACCTGGGACTGGCTGACGATTTTCGGGTCCCGGATGGGGGCTTGCATCGAGGCGAAGGCGATCCCGAGGCTGTGTATCTCGACACTGCCGCGATCGTGCTCGAGGTAGTATCGGCCGGCGACGAGACCTACGACAAGCTCCCCCACTATGCCGCCCATGGGGTGGACGAGGTCTTGGTGGTTGACCCGAACGAGCGGCGCGTGAAGATCTTGGTACTCAGCGGTGACCGCTACCGAGACGCTGAGGGAAGCATCTTGCTCGGGACCCAGGCGACCGACCTCCAAGCCGCCATCCGCTGGCCGTAGGGCCAACCGTGGCGGAGCGAGTCGAGGAAGACGAACAGGTAGGCATGGCGGGGCGCCGGCCACTGGTCGTCCGGGGTGACGACTACGACCAGCGTTTCCAGGAGCTGGCCCAAACGGGCGTCGATGTTCACGGTGAGGCGTCGTTCGTCAAGGTGCTCGGGCGGCGCTCGGTGCTCGACGCCGGGTGCGGGACGGGCCGAGTGGCCATCGAGCTGGCCCACCGGGGAATGGAGGTGGTGGGTATCGACGCCGACGCGGCCATGCTGGCCACCGCCCGTCGCCGGGCCCCCGAGCTGGACTGGCGCCTGGCCGACCTGACCACGGCGGATCTATCGGCTGAGTCCTTCGATGTGGTGCTGCTGGCCGGCAACGTGATGATCTTCCTGGCACCGGGTACCGAGGCGGCCGTGGTGGCCAATCTGGCCAGTGCGCTACGGCCCGGCGGCCTGCTAGTGGCCGGTTTTCAGCTTGACGAACGGGGTCTTACAGTCGAGATCTACGATGACCTGTGCCGAGCTGGCGGGCTGAGCCTGGTCCAGCGCTACGCCACGTGGGACCGGGAACCCTGGCGGGTGGGGGGTGGGTATGCGGTGTCGACGCATGCTTTGGCCGGTGACGGAGTGCTCGTGGACGGTGAGCCTGAACGAGCTCAGGGCGCCAGGCGGTGGGCGTAGGGCCAATCAGCGCGTGATGGCCCGATAGGCGACGCCCGAGGCGTTCGCCGCGGCGCGGATGTCCGGCCCATCGTCGCCAGCCCATACGCACAGCGTCCCGTTCAGGTGTACCGCGGCAGCGACAGCCTCAGCTCCGAGAGCTGAAATTCGATGCACGTGAGTCATCTCAGCCATGTGAAACGCCAAGCTCCGCATCGGGACAACCGCGATCATGTCGGGTAATGGGCGAAGAATCCGGCCCAGGGATCGCCGACGCTCGGCAGGCCACGAGCCAGTCAGGCGGCCACCCCGCGCTGCCACCACGCTCCTGCACAGCCGGAGATAATAGAGGTTGGTAGTGGCTGGCTCCCCATCGACCAGGACACTGGCCAAGTTGTCACTGACGTCAGCCGAGAGCAAGTCTCTCAGCAGGTGGTCGTCGAGGACCACCCTTGTCAAGTGGTGGCCAGATCCGGATCATCGTCCAGTGATCGGACAAACCGGGCGTGGTCCTCTCGGCTGAGAAGGTCACTGAGCAGGCGTGGGCCTTCACCCTTCGGGATGATCAAGACTCCGAAATCCAGGTCGAGGACGTCTACCGGACCGCCGTTGTCGAGCTTCCACCGGTGACGGACCGCGGCTGGCAGAGACATCTGCCCGGACGACGATACCAAATATGGTTGGACTCCGTTCATGGTTTGCCAGTCTACACTTGGTGCCAAAATGCGTTCACCAAGTCTCTGATCCCTCGCCGGCCTACTCCAGGTGGATGGCCGCTTCCTCGGGACTGAGCGATCCTGACGGCTGTCGGCCATCCGCCGCTTCGATGTCGGCTTCGGCCATGTCATCCTCGTCCGCAGCCGGGTCGTCCGATGCCACCAGCACTGGCACCTGGTCGTCGGTATCGTTCCCTCGTTCACCGGGCAGGATCTCAGGCTCCTCCCGCGCCACCCGCTGAGCCAGTGGCTCATCGATCCGTTGCTCGGTGGCGGTCACGCCGTAGTCGTCGGCCGCTACCGGGTAGTCCCTGGGCGCCATCATGCCCTCATCCTCGTTGACCGGCTCCTCCAGGACCGGAATGCCCTCAGAGTCGAGATCGGCGGCGTTGTCGTAGCTGCTCATGGAGGGCTTATACCCACCGAGGCCATGTCATCCAGATTGAGGGCGGGTAGGGCGCGAGCTTCGCATGCTCACTACCCTGCGTTGACCACCGGATGGCTGGCCATCTCGTCCTCCACCCGCGCCAAGCGGTCCTCGATGCGATCCAGACGGTCCCGGACCAACTGTTGGGAGTCAAGGGCCTGGGCTCGGATGTCGTCCAGCAGGTCACGGAGGGAGTCCACGACGTCTTCGTGGGGCTGGTGGGCAGGCTGCCCAGCATCCGACTCCCTGCCCGGCGATGTTCCGACAGCCCGAAACCGCATTACCGGTCTATGGACATCGGCCCCCACCGCGCCATTGCCCACCGCGCCATTGCCCAGCGCCGAGAGACCTTTGGGCGCAGAGTAGCGCTCGGTGGTCACCCGGATTGGCGCCTGCCCATCCAGCGGGGGCAGCGCCGCCGTGCGGCTCGTTTGGTCGGTCAGGTCAATGGGACCAACCGCCCAGACCTTGGCACAACCAGCGAAGCGTCCCGTGCAGACCACACCACACTCCGGACATCCGCAGGACTCTTGGCCAGCCACCATGGGATGTCCGCATCCCGGGCTGATCTGGGGACCAAACTCCTGACAGCGGCCCATACCTTCCATGATAGGAGCCTTTGGTTACGGTCATCGCATACGCTTGGGCGCCAGGAGAACGACGGAGGAGGCACTGGCCGAGCGGCCGGCTCAAAGGTATTCGACGCTGGGCCCAGTTGCCCGGTGACGAGTGTCCAGCATGCATGGCGCTACCCTGCTCAAGCCGGCCAGGTCGAAGCTGGCATGGTCGGTGAGCAGCACCACTACGTCGGCCGCCGCCGCCTCCTCCACGGTGGCCCCAACCCGCACCACCCGAGGATCGACGTGGCCTTCCACCACATGGGGGTCGGCCGCCCTGACCTCGGCCCCCAGGGCCAGGAGTCGCTCGGCCACCACCACCGCCGGGGACTCTCGGGCATCGCCGGTGTTGGCCTTGTAGGCCAGTCCCAGCAGCAGGATGCGGCTCCCGTTAACCGAACGACGTCGCCGGTTGAGCAGACCGACGAGTCGGGTAACCACATAGTCGGGCATGTGGTCATTGACGTCGTTGGCCAGCTCCACGAAGCGAAAGCTCTTGCCCAGGCTGCTCTTTACTCGCCACGACAGGTAGGAGGGGTCAATGGGGAGGCAGTGCCCACCCACGCCAGGGCCGGGCACGAAGGCCATGAAGCCGAACGGCTTGGTGGCGGCGGCCTCGATGGCCTCCCACACGTCGATGCCGAGCTCGCCGGCGAAGACGGCCAACTCGTTCACCAGAGCCACGTTGACGTGGCGGAAGGTGTTCTCCAGCAACTTGACCAACTCGGCCTCGGCGGTGCCCGAGACGGCCACCGTCCGTTCCACCAGCGTCTGGTAGAAGCTCTCCACGGCTTCCAGAGAAGCCGCATCAATGCCGGCCACCACCTTGGGGGTGTTGGCGATGCCCCAGGTGGGATTGCCCGGGTCGATCCGCTCGGGGCTGTAGCCGAGGTGGAAGTCCCGGCCCGCCGTCAGCCCCGAGCCACGCTCCAGGATGGGCGCCACCAGCTCGGTGGTGGTACCCGGGTAGGTGGTCGACTCGATCACCACCGTGGCTCCCCGACTCAGGTGACGACCCAGGATGGTCGAGGCGACCTCGATGTAGGAAAGGTCGGGGTTGCCCTCGCGCAGCGGGGTGGGCACCGTGACCACCGCCACCTGGAAGCCGGCACAGGCCTCCTCATCGGAAGCGGGCCGGTAGCGCCCGCATCCTAGGGCCTGGGCCAGGCACGCCTCGGTGACGTCCTCGACGTAGGACTCGCCGGACTCCAGGCGCTTGACCCGATCCCCGTCGGTGTCGTAGCCGACAACGTGGTGACCGACCTCGACTGCCCGCATGGCCAGGGGAAGGCCCACGTACCCCTGGCCGATCACTAGCACCCGCAACTCAGAGGTTATGGTCATCCTTCCCGCATCTTGTCCGCCACAATACCGCTCGAGACTCGAGCTGGCCTTGCCATCGCCATTCCGGGAGGGTGGTACCCTCCCGGCACGAGGTGGAGTCCGTCTACCTGCGGCTTGGGGGGAACATGCGCAGACGCTGGGGTGCCGGGCAGCCGCGCCCCTCTTGGCCAAGGGCGTCGGCGAGGAGCGGTGACTGCGCGCTGAGGATAACGTCAGCCTCGCTTGCCGCCAGAACGGCATGATACAGCCGGCCCAACCAGTAGGCCGTTGCATATATCTTAACCGTGGGTGGTAGCTCCGCTGGCCATTCGTCTCGTAGCAGCCGTCCGACGATCTGGTCGTCAATGAGGACGGTCATTCGTTGGCAAGCTCGGGGTCACCAAACCCGCTCCGGGCAGCCCCCCAGGTCTCCTCCGTGACCGATTCCAGCAGCGCGGAACGCAGCCGGTCGAGGTAGGCAACGCCGCCGCCATCGAGACCCCAGCGATGCCGGGCCTCGACCGCAAGGTTCATCTGCCCTCGTCTCGATACCCGGAGGTCACCCGCAGAGGCCATTTCGCGGACTATACAAGGCAGGAACACGTGAGCCTTGGCCCACCCCTTGGCGAGATGGTTGGTCCCTGCCGCAGCCACCTGACGGCAGCTTATGAGCGTCCGCAACTGCATTGTTAGCCGGCAGCGCGGCGAAGGTCTTCCAGGTTGCGCGAGAGGACCTCAACACTGCGTGCGAGCTGCCCGCGGTCAATCGGGGGCACCTCCTCAGCGAGAGCACACCGACGGATGTAGGCGGTGGGTTTGATGCCTGCGTCCTGGGCGCGGGTGCGGATAGCGGCGATCTCCCCAGGTGTGAAACGCACCGAGATGGTGATTTCCAATCGCTCGGGTCTCTGGACGGGCTGCGGATCCTCCCAGTCCGTTGACTGGCGGCACTGGTCGTAGTACTTGGCGACTTCGGCGTCGGTAGCGTCGGGACCAGGTTCGATCATGGTTCCTCCCAGGCGGTGATCGGTCGGACGAGGTGGCAGCCGGCGTTGTAGCGGGCGACGACTGTGACCTGCTTGCCGCCGTCGGTACGATCCGTAAAGAGGACTCGCTCGGCGTAGCGCCGGTGACGGCGATAATGCGTTGCATTAGCGATCACTCGTTCTATCTCAGTGGCAGTGATCCGGCGGCAGGCGTGGTAGGTTGCCCTCGTCCCACTCGATGCCATCGAAGATCATGCACACATCCATTTCGACGGTCTGTGTTGCATCTATAGAGTAGCGCAACGCAAGGCATAGACCATAGCAGTTCCACTGGCTGTGGGAGACTGACCCCGGCCGTTGGCCAGTCGCCGGCCCAACCATCGACCACTTGAGTCGCCGCGAACGAAGGATCTCTGCCATTGCGTGTTGTCGTCACCGGGGGGGCAGGATTCATTGGCGCCAACCTGTGTCGCCTGCTCTTGGCGACCCCAGAGGTTTCAGAGGTCGTAGTTGTCGATGACTTCTCCTCGGGGCTGAAGGAGAACGTCCAGGACTGCAGCGAGCTCAAGGTGGTCGAAGGGTGCATCCTCGACCTCGCCCTCTTGTGCGATGTCCTGGCCAACGCCCAGGCCGTGGTTCACTTGGCCGCTCGGCCCTCGGTCCCTCGTTCGCTGGCCGATCCCCTGGCCACCCACCATGTTAACGCCACCGGTACGGCCAACCTGTTGGAGGCGGCCCGGCGGGCTGAGGTCGCTCACGTGGTGGTGGCCTCGTCATCGTCGGTCTACGGTGCCAACCCTGTCCTGCCCAAGCACGAGGATCTTGCCCCCGCTCCGCTCAGTCCCTATGCCGCCAGCAAGCTGGCCACCGAGCAGTACGCGCTGGCCTATGCGCACTCCTTTGGCATGAAAGTCCTGGCCCTGCGCTTCTTTAACGTCTTCGGCCCCCTTCAGCTGGCCGATCACGCCTACGCGGCGATCATTCCGGTCTTCATCTCCTCAGCCCTGGCCGGTCGCCCGTTGCCAGTGCACGGGGATGGCCTGCAGAGCCGGGACTTCACCTATGTAAGCGACCTGGTCGAGATCCTCAAGCGGGCCGTGGTAGGACAGGTCACCGCGGCGGGGCCGATCAACCTGGCCTTTGGCACTCGCCGTACCCTCCTCGACGTCGTGGCCATCCTGGAGCAGATTCTGTCGCGTCCCTTGAGCAGAGCGCATGAGCCGCCCCGCCCCGGCGACGTTCGACACTCCCAAGCCGACCAGAGCCGCCTCCGGGCACTTTTTCCCAGTCTGGAACCGACCCCCCTGGATCAAGGTCTTCGCCGGACGGCGGAGTGGTTCAGGGGCAGCTCGCATCACTAGCCTGTAGCCGCGTCAAGCTCACCCAGCATCCCGGCGCCAGATGCCGCCGGATCTCGCTGACCGGCTGTGTCGATGCGGCGCCTGCCGTACCGGACCTGAGGTCTCAGGTATCGACGCCTCAAGCATGGATGGATCTGGCGACGAACCGTTGAGCCGGGATTGTCCCAGTCCTCCATCCAGCTCTTGCTCCAACCTCTGTTGGCGGACCTCGATGCGCTGGAGGTAGCTCAGCAGCATCTGATGGGAATCATGGACCTCCGCCGTCATTCGCCGAACCTCTTGGTGGAGGACGGCAACTATCTCAGGCGACAGACCGTCCCGGAGAATGGGCCGGTGGACCTCAACCCCGAAGGACGGCACGACCGACGGAGTGCCAATCGGCGGGGACGAGCTCGGCGGAGGCTTGGGCCCAGCACAGTTTCGGGCCTCGGTCGGACCGCCAACCGGTAGGTGTGCCTGCACCGGTGGCGGGGTGAGCCTGGGAGGGCCGGCTGCCCAGACATGCTGGCAGCCGGCAAACTGACCCCTGCAGGTGACCCCACAGTGAGGGCAGTGGCAGGCCCGCTCCCCCGCCACCATGGGATGGTCACAGGCGGTACCGACCTGCCTGCCGAATTCGTAACACCAACCCATGCCGGACCATGATAGAAGATCATCGGCGTAGTTTGTGGGAACCGGCTCGGATCGGACGGACAATCCCTGGTTGCATACCGCTTATCAATCCAGGCGAGCTGCCGGCTCTCGCCCCTGCCCATTCACCGGGAAGCTCTCAGGGCTCGCCTTGGTATGAGCGCCATTTGTGGAGGTGTACTCGTATCCGTAGCTGTACCGGCCTTCGCTGAGCACTCCATTCAGCACCGCGCCAACCACAGGAGCCTTGACCTGTGCCAGGAGCTCGAGCGTGCGCGAGAGATCCCTGGCCGTCGTAACTCCTGCCGATACCACCACCATGGTGGCATCCACCCTGGGCGCGATCACCACAGCATCCGTCACTGGAAGCACCGGCGGCGTGTCCACCAGCACCAGGTCGACCAGGCGGCACAGGGATCCGAGCACGTCGACCGTCCGCTGACCCGAGAGCAGCTCAGAGGGGTTGGTGGGCTCAGGCCCGGATGCCAGCAGGAACAGCCTCTCCTGTCCGGGAACCTGTTGCAGGGCCTGTGAAAGGCCGATCTCGCCGAGGAGGACAGAGGTGAGCCCCACCGAGTTGGACAACCCATAGAACTTGTGAATTCGTGGTCGGCGCAGGTCGCAGCCCATGACGGCGACTCGTAGACCGGCCCCCGCCAGGGCGACCGCCAGGTTGGCCAGAGTGGTCGTTTTGCCCTCGGAGCTCTTGGGACTGGTTACCTGAAGACTGCGGAGGGGACGGTCCAAGCCGAGGAATTGCACGGAGGTGCGCAGGCTCTTGTAGGCCTCAGCGGCCGCAGACTGCGGGTGGGTGACCGACGCTAGCTCGGGCTTGCTCTTATCCTTCCAGGTCACCACGTCGGGAATCAGACCCAGCACTGGGAGCCCAGGTGCGGCCGAGCCCACGTCTTCTTTGGTGGTGATGGTGTCGTCCAGGCGTTCGCGGAGAAAGGCCAGGGCGATACCCAACACCAGGCCGGCAGCCAGACCCAGCAACGCGTCCCGCAGCAAGCTGGGGCTGGATGGTGCCCGAGGCACGGTCGCCGGGTGAATAATCGTGACGGCATTGGCATTGAGGGCAGAGGCCAACTGGAGAGTAGTTATTTGCTGCTCCAACAGGCTCTGCTGCTGGAGCAGCGAGGTCAGCTGGGCTTGGCTGGTGGTGGAGTTCCTGTTCCCCGCCGCTTGCAGCGTGTTGATCTGGGTCTGGAGTGGGCCAATCTTGGACTGGATGTCGTTGGTGGCGGCCGCCGCGCCGGTCAGAGCCTCGGTGCGACGCTGGTCGATGTACGCTTGGGCGTAAGCGTTGGCCACCTTGGCCGCTCGTGTTGGGTTCGTGCTAGTGGCCGCCACGACGATGGTGTCGGTATTGAGTACGGCGGTAGCGGCGACGGGTGGCGCGGCTCCGATCCGCTCGCGAACCAAGGCCTGAACCGGGGTGCTCTCAAGTTGCTGGATCTCGTCATTGATGTTGACGGTGGCACTCGATGCGCCCGCTGCCTGACCACTGGCCGAGGGCTGGATCAGCAGCGTGGCGGTGGCTTGGTAGACGGGGGTCTGCAATTTGGCAAACGCCACCGCGGCAGCGGCGGCCACCACAGTAACCAGAATAATTGCCCATTTACGTCGCCAGAGGGTCCTGCCATAGGCAAGCAACTGCGACTCGGCGGGAAGTGAGGGATGGGCAAACACCGGCAAATTCTATCCCAACGTGTAGGTCACCGCAGATTCCGTAGGAGTGACGTCGGGCCTACTACGAGTCGCGTTCCCCTGCCGCCGAGCCCTCACTGGTGCCGAGATCGGCGTCCACGGTGGTGTGCACCCGTACGAGTTGAGGACGCCACAATCGACCGTGCGTGGCGCATGGTCGACATCAGAAGATCAACATCGCTGCCATTAGGCATAAAGGATGAAATCTGCCACCCCCACCTAACATAGTAGTAAAATGAAATACCAATCCCCACGATCGAGGACGCAAGCGCGCCTATGGCGGCACCAACAGCGCCAAAGCTCGGTATGAGAAGAAAGTCTAACGCGATCATAGTAACGAAGCTCGCCAAGAAAGACATGGATAACGCCTTGGGCTTCCCACGAGCAGCAGCTGCGCGGCACAGCAGCCACTGGCCGCTCATTAGCACTCCGCCGGGGAGCAGCACGAGTGTCGGCACCGTGGCTCCGCGATATGCGGAGCCAAAGATTGCTGGCACTGCGAGGGGGGTGAGAAGCGCGAGCGCCCCAGCTATTCCAGCGGCGAACACCATCCCCAGCCTGAAGGCCTGCGTTGTTAGTCGGCGTGCCTCTACCTCGTCGATCCGTGCCAAGCGCGGGTAGACCACATATGCAATTACAATCGGCACCATTGCCACCAGCGCACCTATCGTGAGAGCGACGCTGTATGAGCCTGCAGTGGTCGAGTCGCGTAAACGATAAACGAGAACTAAGTCCAAACGTCCTGTTAGAGTGACGAGCAGATCCGAGAGTTGGAGTTGGGCGCCGAACCGTACCGCCGGCCGAAGGAAACCTCTAACCCAGCCAGGACGCGGCAGCAGGTTCACCCGGTGCAACAAGACCGCGGACGCGATCAAGACCGTCGTCCCAGCTACCAGGGTCCCCAGAACGGCGCCGGCGCTACCAAGGTGGGCGACGGCCATAAACAACCAGAGGCCGCCCGTGGTAAGGGTGGCCATAACAGTAGCCAGCACAGCCAGCCAGACAACCCTTTCCTGCGCCAGCAAAAACCATCCCGCAGCAATATATAAAATCATAACGCCGACAAGAGCTCCCCCGAAGAGGATAGCGAGGTGATCCTCCGAGGTATGAGGCCGTAGAATAAGGCCAGCTCCAACAGCAAACGCGACCGCACCAATAACGCTGAAAGGTAGTATGGGCGTCATGGCGGCGCCTACTGCTCTGCGCAGCGGAAATCGTCCACTGTTACCGAAGACCACGGCGGCCTCACCCAACCCAGCCCCAAACAGCTGCATAAAGACCGCCGCTAGCAGCACCAGGGTGGAGTAGAAGCCCTTGCCTGAAGGGCCCAGCAGCCGGGCCGTAACCGTAGCAGCGACCAGAGACATTAAGAGAGCCCAGACGTCGGATACAAGCCTGGCGACGGAATTACCCTTTAGGGAGGGTGCCTTCGACCTCGGTATACTCAACGAAGCCCTCGTCGAACGGTACACCAGATGGGAGCCCTCAGTCGAATCGAAGCTGAGAGTCATGTCCGTATTTCGGGACTACGGCTCTGTAGTTGATCCAGCATACAACCGTCGGGTGATCTCAAGCCCCGTCCAGCACCGCACCTATCGAGACGAGGGCGTCGCACGAGCGCGTCGATCATCGACAGTCCTGGGACCATGTTGAACGTATGAGCCGCGACGACTCTTGGATCCCAGGTTGGCTCTATCCTACCCACCTCTTTCTCTTCAAAGGTATGCCTATCCGGGCGGCGAACATCCTGAATAGACACAGCATGGCCGTAGCGCCTGGCGCAATCCTGCGCCGGCCGATATAGGTGGCCAGCCCACCAAAACAATCGGCCTCCAGAGCGGGTGGAACGAATATTCGACTTTACCGGATTCAACAGATGTGGGCGCCATGGACCAGCAAGTGTCTCAGCCGTGAAAAGGTGAAGGTCGCTATAGTCGTCTGTTTCTTTCGGGACGATATTGACAAACATCCACCATTCACCCTCTATCTGAGTGAGCGTGGAATCAACCGCCCGGACGTCATCGAGCAGAATCGACTCCAGATCCCACCGATGTGGAAACTCGGTGCAGCGGTACAACTCTACACGACCAGCTTCTGCCGACTCGGGAACCATCCAAACACCGCCCTCCCATTCGAAGATACATGGGTACGACAGGTGGTAGGGGCGAGATAAGGCAACGGTTGGCTCACTGAAACGTCCCGTGGAATCCATCTCCATAACGGAAATATGGGCGCGGCCGCTGGAAAACGCCTGCTCCTCAAAGAAGACATAGTGCCGACCATCTCGCAACAGCGGAAAGGGGTCAGCCCAGATACGATCTTTTGGTGGAAGCAAATAAGTAAAGCCGAAGCTAGACGGAATGGTGGATTGCGATCGATACGCAAGAACCCATCTTTCTGAGAACATGGCGTGGCTTAACCGTTCCTGTGCAACCCGCATGCCGTGACGAAGAAGCAACACCGCCATTTCCGCGCTCCGAGGTTGGATAGATAGACTGCTGCTACACGGCGAAGAGTCGTGTGCGAGCAAATTGCTTTTCGGTACTCCATCGGTAACTTCGATGGATAGTGGGCTGGCATTGCCTGAGTAAAGTTGGCGTAGTGCCTGGATGACAAGTTTGGAGGAGGTCGAATGACAGCTAACGCGATTGCGTGAAACGGAATATTTGTCAGTACTTGAAAAAGAGCGCTGAAGAACAGGGCCATTGTCCCGATCTGCGTTCAACACTTGAAGCTCGGCACCTATCACGGGATCGTGCTCGAAGATCTCCCAGAACCCGGCAGGGCCGCCATGGTACCGGGTGCTGTCGCCGTGGTGGTATGACCAGACACCATGACGGGCGATGTCCAGTGCCCCGCCGCGCAGGGTGCAACAGCCAAAGCAGAGGGCAACATCCAGCTTATGGGAGACAACGGTTCCGATGTCGGAGTCTGACCAATAATCACAGAACCTCGTCTGAATTGGCCGAATGGTCAGATGGGATGCCCCGGCCACCAAGTCGCCGATATCCACCCCGACAAATGGATCCGGGCGCGACGGTTCGCGCCGGGGGTGAACGAAGGCAGTTCCACTCTCCTTGCGCACGGAGAAGAGGAACTGGTCCAGAGATTGATACGCTCCATAGAGTAGGATGTCGGGACGGGAGCGGGGCTTCCGAAAGGGAGACACAGTCGGCTGCGTCTCGGCAGACCGCTGGACGACAAGGACCACTTCGGCGATATCGGATTCCTTGATGTCACGGATAATTTGCGCCGCCCAATGAGGTAGCTCCGATCCATCGACGAGCACAGCTACGCGCAACGGATCGCGCTTTGAAAACAGCTCTGGGCCATCACCAGCCACGGTCACTACCCTTCCGTCGAAGCCGGCCACCGCACTTTACCCTCGATCATTCAAAGGGGAGGTTGTCCCGGTCAGTGTGGAACTTTGAGTGGCGGTCCCCCGCCTGAGACCTGCCGAATGGTAGGCATCGGGCGTCCGCTGAGACAACCGACCAGGAAGGGGAACGCTATGAAGAAGGACTATCAGAGAAGAGCACGCGTGCCGGCATGGGCCGGGCGGCGCCGAAGAAGGACAAGCCCGTGGCGCCGTCGGCACCGGACCAGCAGTAGCACACCGAGGGCCGAGTTGGTGTTGCCGGCATCGGTGACGCTGGCCATTGCTGACCTGGCCGAAACCGCCTCCGAGGGCCTGCTGGCCCTGGCGCTGCGTACGGGGCTTCAGGTCATGCAGGGGATGATGGAAGACGGTATGTTCGCCCTGGCGGGGCCGAAGGAGAAGTGGAACCCCGAGCGGGTGGGCAAGCGCCACGGCGTTGACGATGGCCAGAGCACACTGGGCGGGAGACGGGTTCCGGTCCGTCGACCCCGAGTCCGCTCGGCCGATGGGGCCAAGGAGCTGGCCGTTCCCAGCTACGAGCTGTTCAGCTCCACTGAGATACTGGGGCGCATGGCTCTGGAACGGATGCTGGCCAAGCTGTCCACCCGGCGCTACCAGGCTGGCCTGGAGCCGGTGGGCACCGCCGTGCAGGCCGTGGCCCGCTCGACGTCTCGCTCGGCGGTGTCCTGGCGCTTCCTGGCAGCCACCGAGACGGCATGGACGGGACCAAGCATCCCCTTGGAGTGGTGGAGGGCTCGACCGAGAACACCACGGTGGTAGCGACTTGCCGGTGGGCCTGCGAGATCGGGGCCTGGATGTGACCAGGCCGATCCTGGTAGCGTCGACGGGGCAAAGGCCCTGGCCGGGGCGGTGCGGGCGGTGTTCGACCACCCCGTCATCCAGCGTTGCCAGCTCCACAAGGTGTGAAATCTTGAAGCGCATTGCCCGACCACGTAACCGCCACGGTGACCAGGAAGATGCGGGCTGCCCTACCGCGACGCCGATCCCCTCAACGCCCAGGCCAGCTTGGAGACACTGGCTCGGAAGCTCAAGAAGTCCCACCCCGGAGCGACCGGTTCGCTGGCCGAGGGCCTGGCTGAGACCCTCACCGTCTTGCGTCTTGATGTTCCTCCCACCCTGGCCCGGACCCTGCGTTCGACCAACCCCATCGAGTCCATGATCGAGATCTGTAGAGATCACAGTGCCAACGTGAGGCGCTGGCGGGACGGCCGGATGGCCCTGCGCTGGTGTGCGCTGGGATGAACGAGGCAGCCAAGCAGTTCCGCCGGGTCAACGGCTTAATGCACTTGCCCGCCTTACGTACCTCTCTCGAGGCCTACGTCGCCAAGAGCGTCACACCCCCCGAGTACCGTCAGGAGAAGGAGGTGGCCGCCTGAAACTATCGGGGGCCGTCACCGAAGTTCCACGCCAAGTGGGACATCCCCTCGAAGGGAACTGGTTGCCCGCTCGGTTGTTCATCTGTAGCTCGTAGGTTCCAGTGACTTGCCTCCGCCACTGGTACACTGCCAAGCGGTCGTACTCCTTGACAACCCAGTCTTCGTGCCGCGAAGGCTCCGGGAGTCGACGAGACGGAGACGGGCACTTATAAGGATGCCCGGCGGTTCTGGGGCTGTTTGGTCGCCGCGGTCTCCTCGATGGCCATGGTGGCCAGGTGTTATTGGCGGTACTGGGGCAGCACCGTCCTGCACCCCAGGGGGAGGGCGCAGCGGTGACCGGCCGGGTGTGAGGCCGATGACTAGGCTAGCTCTCCGGCACCTACCAGGTAAGGAGGTCTAAGGCAACAGTGCGGCAGTTTCTCGAATCTGCGGGTTTTCACCTTATGGAGCGCCCTGATGACCCGCGGGCATGGTTAAGGGATACATTCTACGGAAGTCGGTTGCCGCATACCGATCCCGAAGGCGCGCATTAGTGTGGAGAATTACGTCTACGACGCCCCGAACCGGCCACGTAACGATTCGTGATGGGTATCGGGCAGTGCTTCGAGGTAATCGATATCCACCGTAGGGAGGATATCGTGCAACGACGCAAGCAGATTCTCTTTTTTTCACCCGGCTACCATGATCTTGGGGGCGCCGCTGGCCGATCCCGAAACATTGCTGTCGGACTTGCGGAT
>JAABUJ010003794.1_pt1 | contig 16559 bp, 24 predicted proteins | sample 5559131 | NCBI WGS metagenome assembly JAABUJ01 (sample SAMN10711875, study PRJNA513366) | rock metagenome | isolation source: Antarctica rocks | place: Antarctica: Victoria Land, Mt New Zealand nord | collected 2016-01-07 | reverse complement strand
ATTGACAACAGTTGAAGAGAAACATTAGCAGTAGGTCACAAGAAAAGAAGATTAATAAGCATTAGAATTAAGAGAAACATGAAAAGTTACAGAGAACAAAGTCAGAATTTATATTAGTTAGTTAATTTATGAGATGACAGTGATGACAACAGCAAGATAATAATGAGAGTGAGATCAGTATGTGCTAATTGCTTATAGTTATGTGATGTATGACAGTCTAGGCAGTCTCAGTCATCTATGAATCAATCAATCAATCAATCATCAATCAATCAATCTGTACTTGACGATCAACTTGACCTTCCTGGTTCCGGCCATCGGAGTGCCTAGAACATTGAATGTCATAAAGTTCGGACACAAGGACACGGCAGAAATGATCTCCACGGACTATAAAGGACGCGTCCCGAGGCAGCCCCACCACACCACAACCCCACAACTGACGCCCGACGCTAAGGGTTTGAAATCCGGGGAATGGAGTACTGTTACGTCGCAGTCCACGTTGCATCCGCTCTCGAGCGTTCGTTAAGCCGAAAACTACCTAGATCTGTCCAATGGGATGAAGGTCATGCCCTACCCCAGTTGATGTACTCCGTACTCGTCGGAAGTCTGCCGACCTTCCCGCTGGAGCCATGGAGGACCTCGACTGCATATAAGAACTTTCGAAAGTCCGTTTTTATTCTCTAGGACCCATTCACACACGAGAAGACCACAAAAGCACCTCCAACCATACCAGCCACCAGCCACAAACCCCACCATGGCGAACACCAAAACCGTGCACGTCGCCCATCTAGGCGGCATCGAAGTGGGCTACCAGATGCCTCATCCATACGACTCGTCTAAGCCCACCCTCGTGCTCGTCAACTCGTTCACGACCTCCTCGGAACTCTACCGGGGCCAATACAGCAACAAGAAGCTCACCGACACGATGAACCTGCTGGCCATCGAGCTGCTAGGCCATGGCAAGACGCGGACTAAATCTGAGAATTTTACGTACTGGGACACGGCGATCATGAACCTGCAAGTGATGGAGGTGCTTGGGGTGAAGAAGGCGTTTGTCTTGGGGACGAGCCAGGGCGGGTGGATCACGGTGCGGATGGCGTTGTTGGCGCCGGATAGGGTGTGTAATTTCCATTACCCCTTCCCCTGGCCCTTCCCTTCCCAGTACATCTACCGTCGTCCCTTTCAGGAGTAACAAAGATACTGATGTGCCACCTCGACTTTAGATTCAAGGCATCATTCCCCTGGGAACCTCCCTTGACTACGAGTCGGAGCGCACGCGTCGCCTCGGCTGCTGGGATGGTGTCTCCGCTTGCACGGGCCCGATCAATGCGTGGACGACGAACGAGTCCACACCAGACTTCGTCCCTGACGACGACTTCTGCAATTTCCTGATCGACATTGGGTTTGGCAAGAACTGCCCGAGTGAGACGAGAGAGTTCTGGAAGAAGACGATCAAGGGGAATTACAAGGGGGATGATGGGAGGAGGAGGGCGCGGATGGCGGCGATTAACTTGCGCGATAGGGATGGGTTGCATGGTAGGCTGTTCGATGTTAGGTGCCCGGTTATGTGGCTGCATGTGAGTTCCCTTTATCTTGGTATAATCCTGTTGGTTCTGGTTTCGCTACAGAAGACGGACTTGCTTGAGGATTTGGGTGTGAAGTGAGACTGATGTTTCATCTGAATGGGATAGGGCACCAGCGACGTCGTCTACTCGGTGGCCAATGCGGAGGAGGAGATCAAGATGTTTGTCAACTCGCGCGACGCGAAGCTGGTGACGGTCAAGGACGGACAACATTTCTTGAGCGCCTCGCATCCGGCCGATGTCGATAATGCACTGATTGAATTTGTGTCGAAGTACAACAAGTAAGGCTTTGGGACCTTACTTACTCCGGCGCCATGAGTTTTCTGGATTTGTGTTACACTTCCATTGCATTCTCTACAGTAAACACCTAGCTGTAGAGCAGCAACCCGGATCAAGGTCTTGTCGCCCTTAGCCATCGGTTTATACATTGCGTGATGACCTGCCTACCTGGTAAATCTCAAACCTTGATCTTGAGGTCCTGCCTTACGGTTAACAATCCTGCCGTCTTTGCTGTATGATTGTTACGTAAGCAGCCTTATTACGGGATCGGCATCATCATCCCCGGCGCAGCACAAGGGATCAAGGCGTCTACGAATAACGTTACAACCTCCGCAATACCATATCAAGCCTACCTGTAAAACATACCACCGTCAGAACAGCTGTCGATTAATTCCGTGCCACGATACACGTTACCACATTTACCTACACGGCGATTTGCTTCAGCAAGTCATTGCGTAATCCCGATTATTGACGGCGCAGCAACGGGCCATAACACAACATCACAGCAGCCTTCACTTAACCCACATAAGCTCAGTAGAGCACCTGCCAGACATGGCGAATCCGCTAGACACCGATGCTGGCTCAGAGCTGTTCAGCAGCTACGAAGCAGAGCTCAAGCTCGTCCAGGCGAACCTGAATCAGAAGTTAGATCAGATACCCGAACTGTCAGGCGAGCCTCGCAAAGCAGCGGTGCGGCAAGCAGAGCGAGCTCTAGATGAAGCAAACGAACTGGTACGTTCCCATAGCCTTGGGCCTTGATCCAACAACAGGTTACCATCCACCGACAACAACTTACTAACCTTGACCTCCCTAAATGACAGCTGGACCAAATGCGCATCGAAAAACAAAACATCCCCTCCTCCATCCGCAGCAAAATCAGCCAACGCTTCCGCAATTTCGAGTCCGACATCGACGCCAGCAAACGCAAACTCAAATCCCTCTCCGACGACCGCAAGGCGCTGTTCGGGAACCGCTACACCGACAACCCGAACGCCGACGAGCAGCTCGAGCAGCGGCAGCAGCTGCTCTCGGGTACGGACCGCTTGGATCGCAGCTCGCAGCGGCTGCGGGACAGTCAGCGCGTTGCGCTGGAGACGGAGGATATTGGGAGGAATACGTTGGCCGACCTGCATACGCAGCGGGAGACGATTCAACATACGAGGGCGGGCCTGTTGGAGAGTGAGGGGTATGTGGATCGGAGTGTGAAGACGTTGCGGGGGATGGCGCGTAGGTATTTACTCCCTTATATCGTGGGCGTATGTGAGTAAGACGCGGATGTGCTGACGGCGTGAGGTAGGATGGCTACGAATCGGATAATTACCGTGGCGATTATCACGGTGCTTGTGCTTCTTATCGTTGCGGTTATTTATAGCAAGTTTCATTGAGCGCGGCGTACATAGTGGGGGATCGGATTCAGATACAATTCAGCGTTTCACATCAATGAAGTCGAGCATCCATATGAGAAACAGACTGCACCCAGGGGGTATACAACGCCAACACGATGCATCCACTGCCCCAATTCCAATTACAACGCCAACCTAAGAAGTAACCCTCAACACACTAAACGCCACATTAACCAACAAGCCCGTAAAGACCGCAATCTGCCTCCGTTTACTCCACACCCCCTCCTCCCTCAAAAGCCACACCACCGCCCCCAGCGGCCAGAAAAACCCCATCACATTCCCCCACAACATATCCTCCAACCCGCCCCCCTCCCCATCATCCACACCACCACCACCGCCACCGCCACCGTCGACCCCACCATCCGGCGCCGTCGACTCGTCGATCCAGCGGTCCTCCAGCACGCGCAGCTCCGCCGCCGACGGCATCGTGTCCGGCGTGTGCGTGTGCGCCTGCAGGTCGAGGAATTGCGAGCGCAGCGCCGCGATCTCGGAGGGCGCGAAGCCGGCGCCGAGGAGGCGGTCGAAGCCGCGCGGGGCGGGGGTCGTCGTCGTCGTTATTGTCGATGGTGCGGACGAGGAAGCGCTGGCTTCGGTGTCGGGTTGGCCGGATGGGGTGGGCGCGCGAGAGGGTTGCTCCGAGGCGAGGGCGGCGTCGGCTTCTGCGGCGAGTTCGGTGGGCTGGAGGGCGTCGCCGATCGAGCAGTGGATGTAGACGCGTTGGGCCGGGGCTGGGGGTGGAGATGGGGGGCGGGAGCGGAGAGGGGCTTTGCCTTTGTCTTTGCTTTTGCTTTTGTCGCTGTTGGTGGGGTCATTGCGGAGGGGTGAGCGTGGCGGCGGTGGGGGTGAGGGAAGTCGGAGGGCGAGGGTGAGGGTGGAGGTGTCTGGAAGGACTTTGCCGGAGTGAATGAGGCGGAGTCGGTGCGTGGAGAGGTCTGGTGGGAGGGTCTTGCGGATCTTGCCTTTGAGGGATAGGGGGGTTGTGTTGGTGGGGTTGGGGATGGTGAGGAGGAGGTCGGGGATGTTCGCGGTGAAGCGGATGGTCAGGAGGAGAGGAAATGGTTGTGGTGCGGGTTGTTCGTCCATCGTGAAGATTGAATGCTTTTGATGGTTTGGCGTTGCTGGCGTTTAGGCTTGATTCATGTTATGATTGGTTTCAGCATTTACATATGACGTTCTGTTACAGGATGATGTTGTGAGGCTCCAACGCCGCTAACCTCGGCGTAAACTATGACCGGACCTTGCCCCACTAGGGAGGTTTTGCCACAAAAACAAGTCCTCAGACAAGTCCTTAATCGGGCTAGAGGCAACCATTTCAGGCAGTCACAGGAGGTAGGACTTGATCCTTGCTTACAACAGTTGTAATCAAGGATCAAGTCACATATCAGGTTAGAATCTTATCAATATAGTTAAATAGATAATTTAAATAAACCTTTGTCACTTCTGCATGCTGTGACAATAATTATGATTAATTATTGATGTAATTGATTTATAGTCTAGCTCAACTACTAACTACAATGAGCAGTCACTCAGATAACTTGTCTAAGAGCTTATTTTTGTGACAAAACCTCTCTACTATGACTAAAAACACCTTCTTCAGCTTAAACTGAATTTTTAAAATAACTTTATCAAAACTGTATCAAATAAGCTTAAAATCTAGTCAATAACTCATCTCATTGTACACTATAACTTAATATAGAATATAATGTCAAGATCTTCTTGATCAGTTATAAATACATAATTCTTATCTTTATTAAAGCACATCACTCAATTAAAACATAAAGCAACTCAACTTCAGATCTTTATGAACTTAAAGATCAAGAATGACAAGTTTAAAAAGATTTTTTAATAATTTTACATTAAATTTTTTATTAAATTTGTTCAGAACTTCATAAAAAGAGTTTTGAATCAATTTAAAATAGTTTAAATTGTAGTGAATCTAAAAGCTTTATAATGAATCATGAATATTGTATAATATAATACTATAATCATAAAAAACATTCTAAAAGTTCTCATTAACAGAAACTCTGCATTACAATTCTTTATCATTACAGAATATAGATACATATATATTTAAACTTAAATAACAATAAATGTGCTGTCATTCTTAACAGCAGTGTTCTTTTCATCATTATTTAAAGAGAAAAGCATCATCACAGATCTTTTTATATTTAATGATTACAGAATTGTTATTAAACTCACTGACACTGTTTTCATTAATTATTGATACATTCTTTCATTAGTTACACTACATAATCACATTAATAATTATATCTGCATCACTGTAGATCAAAACATCATTATTATTAAGATTGCAGCTGTTAAGTAACTAAAGTTAAATAATTTAACAATGTATGCATTTATAATGACTGAAAAAAAGTCACTGTAGAATAACATTAAATGAATTACATCTTTAGAAGCAGGTAACAAGATAGTTATTATCATTTATGATGTTATTATGCATAGCATACTGATACAAAACATTAAAATAAAAGATCAGTGAGTCATAGTGACATGTATATAGACAGAAAATTATAAGATTGAAATTAAAAAAAACATCTTAATCAATTATGTAAGATGACTGTGCAGCTTAAAATGAGCAGCAAAGTCTGTAATGATGAAATTTATAAATGCAGAGTACATTAATTTAACATTTTAAACTGAATTGATTTGAAACTCTGAATACAAGAAGACAGAGTTATATAATTGAGCTTATTACATTTAGAAATGCTTTAAGTGTTATAAGTATGATTACATAAGTGCTTAATGCAGAGATACTTAGAAATGTAATATATATATAGAGAGTTATAGATTTAAGAATTGTCTTTTTAAGAATCTAGAATTCAAGATCAGAAAGTGTATAAACTATAAAGATTTACACAAAATACAAAACAATAAGTGTTCTGAGTTTCAAAAAGAGATGATGTGTGTGTAGACAGTATGTAACATTAAGTAGATTTAATGATGAGTATTAACTCAGACATTAATCATTAAACTTAAAGAAGTTATATACTTAAAGATAGCTAACAGTGAAGTTAGTAAGATTAATATTTATTGAAAGAAATGAATACTTATGCTATATTATGCTGTCTAGTGAAATCTCTAAACTGTATTGTCTATGAGTACATCTTGATTGAGAGAATTATAGAAGAAGTAGAAAGAATGTTGACTGCAGTTAACATAAATAAAGTTTTTATTCAGTTTTTAATGTTAATTCTATCTCACTTTATAAAAGCAACTAAAACATTGCTTCTTAACACTTTCACTTAATGAGACTGTGTCTATTAACTCTTACTGATGACAAACATTAAATGACTAAACACATCATTAAAAGTTTAACAAATCATTTAAAAGTTTAATTAATCATTAACAATGAGTTTTATGAATTTAATGAACTGCTTAAAGATCTATTTAAACAGAAACTTAATAAACTCATTGACAATCATCTTTTAACTGAGTATAAAGTCTATCTAAATCTGATTGCACTTATATAAATTACAAATGTTGTAATAAAAGACATTAATGTACTTTAATTACTCATATACATATATGTTCTTAATTAAGATCAAAATAACTTAATTATTGTTAGATATATAACTCACAATAGCTGTGCTATTAGTGTGGTGCCACCTTTTAACAGGTTATGAGCCCGGGTTGGTGTAATGGTGTTGAACATGTGTTGGCTGCCTTACTCACATAAGCTCAAGGTTATGAGTTCAAACTATGTTGTGTGTGCATTCTTTCCACCTGTGAGAAGCTGAGTAAGCAACGTATGAGTGTGCTGGCTGATCGCGGGTTAGGGAGAGTGTTAGATATATAACTTATGATAGCTGTGCTATTAGTGTGGTGCCACCTTTTAACAATTATCTTCTTTAAGCTAAATAAATAAAAATATTTAATGAGTTTTGTTCTTTTAAATGCTTATACAGTGTAAATTAACTTTAAAATATTTACTTATTGTTGAGAAGCAGTGTTCTAGCTGCTTCTATGAAGCAGAGTAGAACTAGTGTCAGAGACTGAGTAAAGACTTTATTTACATTGACTGCAGTTAACATTCTTTCTACTTCTTCTGTAACTCTCTTGATCAAGACATGCTCATAGACAACATAGTTTAGGAATTTCACTAGATAATATAATATAGCATGAATATTCATTTCTTTCATTAAATTATGAGCTCAGTTAGCAAGAAGCTTCTCAGAGAAAGTGTATACTTTTAATGTATGCAGCAGCTAAGTCTACAGACTTTTAAAATTCACAGTGAATTCAGCTTTAGCAGTGTTACTGATTATTGAGATTTGTGATAAATCTGACTTTAATGAAATCAGCACAATAATGACAGCTTGATATGTATCTGTTAGGCAAATAAGCATCTTTAGTAGCTGAGTATGTTTGACTTAAAAGATTTAAGAAGAATCAGTCTCAGCAAAAATCAGTATTTACAGTTGTTTATAAGAGCACTGTTCTTTCAGCAGCTTAATATGTGTCTTGTTGAATAGATAAATAAGCACTTATAATTACTTAGAAAGCACTGTTCTTTGATAGCTTAATATGAGTCATTGAGATGAATAAGCATTATTATCTTACAAAATAAAAGATACAAAAGCTTTCTATTTGTTTTACTTATATTATCTTCAATGCATACATTGTTATTTTACTTTATTCACTTCTTATATTATGTGTCAACTATCATCATCATGAACTTCAACAACTTCTTTATAAAGCAACAACTCATCTCAATTCTCACTTACAAGAACTGCAATCAATGATTTATTTTTATGAAAAGATGACTGATAAAAGAAGATCTATAAAATGTTGTTGAAGTCTCAGCAATCAACATATTAATCAGTGAATTCTTAGATTTATTTTTTCTCAGCAGTCTCAGCTTTAAAAATCAGAAAACTGATGCAAAGACTTTATATTGACTTATTATCTGCATAAACATAGATGATTAAGAATATCTGATGAACAAAATCAGTGTAAAGAATGTTTAAAATATGTTAAAGTTCAAGTATAAAAAGAAGCTGTAGATGATTAAAAGACAATATTTAATGAAGTTTGTTGAATACAGAATGTCAGAAAATGTATTCATTAAAGAAGTATAAATTTATCTGAGCAAATTTAACAGAAAGATTGCTGCAACTCAGTCTAACATGACTGAGTTGTTTAAATTAGAATGACAGTTTCAGATGCTGCTTTAAGTGCTATCAGTTAAGTATGTTGTGATTTGCAATGTTATTGATACTCAGAACAATTCAGATGTTAAGAAAGATCTATAAAAGCTTTAGAAGAAAGAGACACAATTTAAGACTGATGAGACTGTCATTGTCTTGTGAACAGACAAACAGAAAGAAGATTAATGTTTAATGAATTAGAACTGCAGTTCATTAAATTATTGTACAGCTAATATTAAGCAACATTATTACAGATCATTCAGCTCAGACAGTGATCATTTTTCTTGCTGCTTTATTAAGTACTTTCTTTACAACAACTTTCACTTCATTAAAGATTGCAAATTTCTTTCTGATGTTAAGCAAGATGCTTAAAAGAAGATAAGCAGATTAACTGTAATCAAGTTACACAGATTGACTGCAGTCAAGTTGTATTAGAAGTCAGTCTATAAAGAAAAAAAAAAGAGACACAGAGTCTTTAATGCAGAATTAATGACAGTAATGATGATGACTTTTTTTTTAAATTTAAAGAGAAAGAGAAAATTAACAATGAAATCACTGCTCTGTTTAAGAAGACTGTCAATAAGATATTTAAATCTGAATAAGTTGCAGACTCTAAATTCTTCTTATACATAACTGATTAACTTCAACTCTTCAGTGATTTTCTTATATGAATGAGATGTCAGTGAATTAAAGTTAAGAAGAGACATTTATACTCTCATTATTGTGAAGTAATCATTATGCAAGTTAAGTCAGAAAATTCTGTAAGACTGAGTTCAATACTTTATGTGTTTAAACTTGAGATCAATCTTCTATCAGAAAAGTGAATGTGCAAAATGAGACTGCATAAAAGCTTTAATTAATATTGTCTTTAAATGTGTGATAAGCACAGCAAAACTATAATAGAAGCATTAAAGCAAGATAAAGTCTATATAGTTAAGTACATTGCAAAGAGTCTTAATGAATTTGCTTTGATATCTACAGTGCACATATTACATTCAGAGACTGTCTTCTCTGTTACTGCTTCAGATGCAAGCTTACATGTTTAGACTCATGATGTTACCATCAGGTAATGTCAAGAGGTAAAAAGCTGGCTTGCTAAGTGAATAAGAGACCTCAGCTATATAGTTGTCTGACTATTACATCATAATGGCAGGCAGGCAGGAGCAATTTCCCATAATGTGAATAAAGCAAGATTGAATGCCTAAATGAAAAGAATGGTGAAAGGCCATAATGGTGAATAATTAGTGTGAGAAAAAGAAAAGCATCAGCACTATAACAAGTTACTGATCACAAAAAAGACATCAGTTCCTGACATTATTTTCTCTGTTCACTCTTGCTCTTGCACTTCATCAAGGTTCTTTCATTCTTCACATTCAGCACTATTCACTCATCTTCTGTCATCTCAATCACCTCTGCATCTTCTGTTCTGCCATTCTCTCTTAGATATTCAACAATTAAGCTTGATATATCAATTATCTTTATCAGAGTGCTCTGAGTCCCTGCAGCATAATTCTCAATAATGCTCAGTTTTCCTTTCAAAACAATGATGTGATTCTTCACTTCAGTGATATAGCTTCATATTTTGATCACTGTCTTCATTTGTTTGTTCAGACATGTGCCTAATTGAGTGAAGCTATCAAGTAACTTTCACACTATGGCTTGCAGAAGAGGTATGTTGATAATAAGAATTGCAGTGAATAGAGATTGTAACTTAATTGATGTCATGACTGATCTTGAGACAAGTAAATTCATTAGTCATTGTTTATTCATCAAGAGAACATTAAGTTCTGCCTTGTCTGCCTTTTGCTTAGATGTGTGAGATATAGTAAGTGATGTGAAGACATTGAAGCTGATTGCTGTTTATGATGATGTGATCATTTCAGTAGATGCAGCAATGATATTAAATGCAATCAGATCTTGAAGTGTTGGCTTTGATGACAGTGTCAATTGAGTAGAGAAGTTAAAGATGGGCTTTGTTGCTAGATTTGATGTAGATGATGATGTCATTATGATGAATAAAGCTGAATTTGATGATGATGATGATGCTGTTGTGATAGATGAAGCCATATTGATGTTTTGATACAATGAGTCAGCTTAATTCAATGATTCAGCTTTCATGACTTTTATGATAGATACTTCTGCTTTGTTGTCTTTGGCAGTCTTCTTTGATTTAGAGGCTGATTGTGGATTAGAGTGTATGATCTTGTTGTTAGATTGAAGTGATTTGTCATCTTTGATTTGATGTGTGCTGTAATGTGTCTTTATGCCTGCTTCTCTTTTCTCTTCTTTACATAACTGATAATAGCCCTTAAAAACAGCATAGCAGTTCTTGCTGACATTGTTCATCATAACAGTCTTGTTGTCATAGTTAGCTCTTAAGACTCTGATATCTCTCTGCTGATTAAAGTCTGCAGATTATGCTGCATTTCTCTTGTTTCTCTGCATCTTTTGTATGATCATATAGACATTGTAATCATTGAGTCTTACTTTATCTGATGATGATTCATCTAAGTAATCTAACATTTCAGTGTAGAGCTTTCATTCTTTTCATACTGTCTAGAAAATGTTGCTCACTTTAGCTGTATTAATCTTTTTGTCTGATTCCTCATCACATTATAGTTCATGATTCACTGACTCTGAGTTTTTCTTTCAATTAATCATTTTGGTGTCTTGTGATATAAAGGATGAATGGATGTTGTATGCATCTTGTAGAAATGATTGATGAGCTGAAATTGTGTAAAAAATGTAAAGAGTAGTAGTTGATAAAAGTTCTGATGAATGATGTTGTTATTTATTCTTAAATGTTTGTTGACTTTTCTGATATCTGCTGTTTGAGTTTAGGTTGTGTATGTGGAATTCACTGCTCAGATAAGGAATGCTGTCATATAGTTATGCATTAGGTGTTTGCCTCAATTTGTACAGTCACACTAGCTCTTTAATATTTCTTAAATCTTTGATATTGATTCAGCTGTCAAATTCTGAGTCATACTCTAGTCAACAGACTAGATATTCAGTAGTTATGTCTCTGCCTCTTTGATATGTTCTTTTGAACAGCAGTTTTTCAACTTCTTACTTCTTCTCACTGTTCACTATAACTTCTTCTGACTCTTCTGATCTTGACTATCAATATGGGTCATTGATATGAGCTGATTCCAGGTGTGCTACTGATATAACATCATGAATGCATCAACTCAATGATAACTTTAGCCAATATGTCAGTTTTCTGACACAATTCAGAACTTTAAGCAGACTCATAAACTGTTGCCTCAGCTTCTTATTTTTTTCTCTTAGACTGAGTAGCATATAGTTCTTGTGTAAACATAGGTTTATCAAATCTTCCATCTTGAAGTAGAGAAGTTTATGTTTTCAATCATAATAATACTTCATTGTCATAGTGATGTATGTTATTGCATCTTTAACATCTATATGTGCCAACCAGTACTGATCCATCATTGTAAGAGTAACTGACTTTCTTTTTATCTGTTTTTCATTATGATTAGAGTCTATTCACTTCATGTTAAGCTCTTCTATCTGAAGCAAGTTCATGACTTTGCACATTTGCATGTCAAAAATGATCTGATTAAAACTGAGCCTGATTGAACTGTACTTAATTGAGTTGTTTAAAGCAGCTTGTAGATGTGCCAATACAAATGATCAGAGATCTGACTCTTTTAGAATCATCAGTCAGTATTAAAGTGCAATTTTAACTGTTTAATTGATTGCTTCTGAGCTACTGTCCATTTGTAAATGATAGGCACTTAAGTAAAGCAAGTCTATCTTAAGTTGCTTGAATACTTCTTTTCACAGACTCACTAAAAATTTGCAGTCTCAATCTGATATGATTGTTCTAGGCAAACCTCAGTTTAGCAGTGCTAAATGATTTAGTAATGTGATTGCTCAATCTTCTGTCATTATGATGTCTTGATCAGATATAAGAGTGATAGCTTTGCTGAATTTGTCAGTGACTGACATGATTGTGTTATACTTATCTGACTTTGATAATGATAAGGCCAGAATAAAGTCAATTGTCAATGTATGAAAAGAGCAAAGAGATGTAATTATTGACTGTAAGACATCATAAGACTTGTGATGCAGCATTTGACTGAGCTGACATTGTGAGCAATGTTGTATGTACTCATGAAGATTCTTTGATAGATCATAGAAATAAAGTGAATTAATCAATCTCTTATGAATTTATGCATATTCTGAGTGACCAATGTCATCATAGACTATCTTGAACATTCTGTCATAAAGACTCTTTGATATACATAGATGAGGCTTTTTCTCAAGATCTTTATAGAAGATAAGATCATCTCTTATTTCATATAAAAGTCTTGCAGCATCAGACCTCAGAGCATTGTTTCTTTCTAATATCTGTAAGATACATTTTCATTTTGATTCTTTATCATATTCATGCTTAATATTCTGCCACAATTGATCTGAGACTTTCATCAAGATTCTTACATAGACAGTTATTCTCAAGTCAGTCTGCAAGACTTTCAATATAAAGTTGTTCATTTCTGATTGATTCTTCTGATTAACTAAACACTCACAGATATTGTTATTGCTAAGCAATTGAGACAGAGCATCTGATATTATGTTTAATTTTTCAGACTTATAGCAAATGTTCAGGTGAAAGTGCTGAAGATATTCAGACATTTAAATAAGATATAAGTTAAGCTTCTTCATCACAGTGATATTTAGGCTGAACTAATGACTGATTTTTACTGAGACTGCATGATCAGTGTAGATAATCACATTTTTTGCTGTCACTTCTATTATGTGTCTGATCTTCTTAACTATTCAGATCAATTCTGTCACTTCAAGTTCAGTTAATCAGTATTGCATTTTGATATCTTGAAGCAGTCTGCTTAAAAACAAAACAGACTTCATAAACTTTTGTTTTGAAGTACTGTCTTCAGTGAACTCTTTTGCATGATATACATACACTTCAAAGTTAAATTCTTTGAACACATCTAGATCAATGTAAAGTTGTTGTTTTGATGAGAAATGCATCAGAATGATTGATCAAGAGAATAGAGACTGAAGATGATGAAAGATGTTTAGTTTCTTTAAGATTGACTCATTCAGTCTGATAATAATGATTATTTGCTTTTTAGCATTTTCTTTTGTCTCTTTTACTCAAAGACCTTGATTTAAGAAGGTCTTTTGCTGCTGAAGTGACTTGATGATTGCTGTGTAATGTGAAATATATTGTCACAGATAGTCAGTTAGGCTGAGATACTTTTCTAACTGACTCAGGCTCAAAGAAAATCTAATTCTGAATATTGTGACTAACTTGTCTTTCAAAGTCATGAGATCCAAAGCATCTATCTGCTGACTCAACAGCTGAATGGACAGATACACTAGATAGAACTTCTTCAGCAAAGGTGTAATTATTGGCTGTAAGGCATCATAAGGCTTGTGATGCAGCGTTTGGCTGAGCTGACATTGTGGGCAATGTCATATGTACTTATGAAGATTCTTTAATAGATCATAGAAATAAAGCAAATCAATCAATCTCTTATGAGTCTATGCATATCCTGAGTAATCAATGTTGTCATAAGCTATCTTAAACATCCTGTCATAAAGACTCTTTAATATATATAGGCAGGGCTCTTTCTTAAGATCTTTATAGAAGATAAGGTCATCTCTTATTTCATATAAAAGTTTCATGATGTCAGGCCTCAGAGCATTGTTTCTTTCTAATATTCATAAAATGTGTTCTCATTTTGATTCTTCATCATATTTACACTTAATATTCTGTCACAATTGATCTGAGACTTTCATCAAGATTCTCACATAGACAGCTGTTCTCAAGTCAATCTGCAAGACTTTCAATATAAAGTTATCTGTTTTCAGTTGATTCTTCTGATTGACTAAACACTCACAGATATTGTTATCACTAGACAATTAAGACAGAGCATCTAATATTATGTTTGATTTTTCAGACTTATAGTGAATGTTTAGATGAAAGCACTGAAGATATTTAGATGCTTAAATAAGACATAAGTTAAGCTTCTTCATCACAGTGATATTTAGACTGAACTGACAGCTGATTCTTACTGAGATTACATGATCAGTATAGATAATTACATTTTCTGTCATCACTTCTATTATGTGTCTGATCTTCTTAACTATTCAGATCAATTCTGTCACTTTAAGTTCAGTTAATCAGTATCACATTTCAACATCTTGAAGCAGTCTGCTTAGAAACAGAACAGATTTTATGAACTTTTGTTTTGAAGTATCATCTTCAGTAAACTTTTTTGTGTGATACACATGCACTTCAAAGTCAAATTCTTTGAACACATCTAGATTAATGTAGAGTTGCTGCTTTGACAAGAAATGCATCAGAATGATTGACTAAGAGAATAGAGACTGAAGATGATGAAAGATGTTTAGCTTCTTTAAGATTGACTCATTCAGTTTAATAATAATAATTATTTACTTTCTAGCATTTTCTTTCATTTCTTTTGCTTGAAGACCTTGATTTAAGAAGGTCTTTTGCTGTTGAAGCAGCTTGACAATCACTGTGTAATGTGAAATATATTGTCACAGATAGTCAATTAGGTCAAGATACTTTTCTAATTGGCTCAGGCTCAAAGGAAACCTAATTCTAAATATTGCAGCTAACTTGTCTTTCAAAGTCACAAGATTCAAAGCATCTACTCACTGACTCAACAGCTGAACAGACAGATACACTAGATAGAACTTCTTTGACAAAAGACAGATTTTCATTTTGTCTAATATGTCAAATATGTTGTGAAGGTGTTTTAAGTGCTCTTCTAGCATATTGAAGAAAATGACAATATCATCAACATAAATTCTGATGTATGGTCTCTGTTGTTGTAGAATTCTATCAATCATTCATTGAACATACACTGATGAGTTTCAATAACTCATAACTGCAACCTTGAAGATTTTCTGACCTCAGTGTGAGACAACAGTCAGACAGTGCTAATGTGTCTGTTTTACTCTTTACTGATAGAAGAAGAAGCTGCAGTCAACTGTAAAGATGTATTTGACCTTCTGAACTGCAGTTAAAATGTCAGTCTGACTAGGTACTGAATAGATATTCAGCATGATGATTTTGTTGAGTGCTCAGATATCAACTACTATTCTGTCTTTTTGAATCTCATTTGATAGGTTTTTTCATACCACAAAACAGAGATAGATGAAAGAGATAAAGCTTGTAGTTCACTTTAAGCAGCCTTGTGCCTGTAACTTGTTAAACATCATATCAATTATCTCACAGTTCTTTTGTTCAACTGAGTATACACATGCTTGTTCTAACTTGTACTGAGTCTTTCAATTATCAATGAGCAGAATATTCATTCATTCTTTCTTCAGAACCTTTATTAAGTTGTTTTAATCTGTTTAAAGATGAAAATATAAGTGCATGACTGTTGCAATTTAAGTCACTATGACATTAGATTCATAAATCATCACTTCATGCATGATCTTTCTCTCAGGACTAGTCATCATTCTCAGATGAAATGCTGTCACTGTAATCAACAGACTTTAAAAACATGTTCTAATTCAATTTGCTCATTTTCTGATTGTGAAGGCTGCAAGTTTCAAATTCTGTGAGTTGACTAGATAATATTTGTTGACTTCATATTTCACAATATGACTGAGACAGGTTTTTCATGAAATGACAAGAGACACATCTGAGTCATTTTGAACTTGTACTGTCAATAGAGTATAATCAACAATGTAAACATATATTGCTGTGTTTTCTGTGTGGCAATCTGATTTAAACAGAAGATCACAATTTTGAGGTAGAGCAGTCTTGACTATTAGCACATTTGTGTGACTTCTGAGCTGTATAATCATATTTTTGTGAGTCATTATGGCCTTTCACACTGAGTTAATTAACTGTGTAATGACTGTTAGTGATAGTTCAATGTTGTCACAACTACTCACAATTGCTTTTCTGCTTAAAAGCATGATAGAAATATTCTTTGAAATGAGAATGTTGATGTCTATAAGCATCTTGGCCTTCAGATTATTGATGATATGCATCTCTTTAATGATTATTGCTAGTCAGTCATTATTGTCAGGCAGGTAGATGATCAGAATAATGTATTCATCATAATGATGAGTTTCAGTTCTTAATTCTTGAA
>JAABUJ010003793.1_pt1 | contig 16568 bp, 30 predicted proteins | sample 5559131 | NCBI WGS metagenome assembly JAABUJ01 (sample SAMN10711875, study PRJNA513366) | rock metagenome | isolation source: Antarctica rocks | place: Antarctica: Victoria Land, Mt New Zealand nord | collected 2016-01-07 | reverse complement strand
CAATGCGAATCGTCAGATTTGGCGTAGGGGCGACAGCTCATCCGAATACCTACGTTTGTGGAATGGCCTGATTTCATGGCCTTTTCCGCTTAGCGTGCGATTTTGAGCAAATCGTGAGGTGACCCCTGTTGCACCAGATTGCCGTCACGCTCGGCCACTCGGGTCGGCACCACCATGCGCAACCGCTTCGGCCCGCTGGGCGTGTCAATCAGGATTACGGCATTGCGCGGTATGCCCTGTAAGGCGCCGGCCAGATCGGCGATCGTCATCTCGTCCATGGTAAGAACGTAAGGGGAACTCGCTAGCAGAGTCCAGACTTGCGCAACTTACACTAAGACAGCATACCTCTATACGTTCATGGCTGCATAAAGCTATGCAGCGTTAGGCGCGATCGGTGGCTTGCCATGCCGCTCGAACAGCAGGTTGACCGCCTCCATCAACAAAGAATGCTGGGATCTGCGGGCAGTGAATGCCATTTCCCGGAGCTGCTCATGCACCACCTCCGGCAGGCGCAGCGTCAGCGTCTTGGTGTCGCTGGTCGGACCCGGCTTAACCGGCTCCGGAACCACCGCTGCTTTCTTGGCCATCACGGCAGACAGGCTAGTTGGCTTCTTGGTCACTGGGTTGCCTTTCTGACTTCGTCCCAAAGGTGCCTCATCTCTGCCGCGGCCTTGGACCCCGGCGCGAACTCATTGACCGCCTCGCCCTCGTTCAATGCTCGCGTGTAGTCCAACCGCTGCGCCAGGGACGTCTCTGCAACGGGTATGGGGATGCCTTCGAGGGCCTTTCGGGCTTCTGCAGTGGTTGGTGCCTCCCCTGCTTCCTTGGGCGGTATGCAGGCGTTCAGCACCAGCAGCGCCTGAGTCTTGGCGGCCGTTACGACAGCTGCAGTGCTCTCAACCGCGTAGATGTCCAAGATGCTCGGCCGCAATGGGATCAGGATCAAATCGACCGCTGCTGCCACCTGCGCCGTGTCGAACGTGACGGCGGGCGGAGTATCGACGACGGCTAGATCATAGCTTTCGGAAGCAGCCGACTTGAGCAGGGCAGGGAGCCTGCGCGCGTCAGTCTCGATCAGTGCCGGCGTGCCAGCGGTCCGGCTTCGCCACCAGGCGGCCAGACTGCGCTGCGGGTCGAGGTCGAAAAACACCACCTTCAGCCCAGCCGCCTCAGCAAGCACGCCCATGTGGATAGCCAGCGTGGTTTTCCCAACCCCGCCTTTGCGAGCCAGTAGCGCAACCGCCTTCACCTTGTTCCACCTGCGAACACAGCACGGCTGTATGCGGGTTTAATGTCATACAGGCAAGAATGCTTTTAGTCATTGCATAGCTTTATGATGTCATGCATTCATGACAGCACCGAGCCGGGCGGCCCCTGGCGCTTTGATAGGATGCCAGCCATGCCCGACACCACGGCGATAACTCCGCCGCTGCCATCGGTCACCGATCTTGGGCGCCGGTTGGCGGCCTTGGATATTGCTTTTTACCGTGAGGATGAAAACCAAGCGCGCAGCAAGCATGACATTAATTCGTTCCAGCGGACCGAAAGAGCCATGGACATCATTGATGACCAAAGGCGAGCCCTCCGTGATTTGATCGCGTCCATGCCGGCACAGACACTTGCCGACGCAGCCGTGCAAATCGAATGCGCGGCCTACATCGCCACCATTCTCCATGCCGACCAAGCCGACCAATACGCTGAAGAAAAACTCAGAGGGTTACACCAGAAGTTAGAGACGATCTGCCTAAGCGTTCTGCCGATCGTTGCCGCAGAAGCTGGACTGGACATTGAAGCGATGGATTGGACGGATCATTGCCGCCTGCGGGCACAGCGCTTTCAGGGCTTGGAGAACGTGGCATGAGTGGCATGACCCGCCGCGGCTTGCTGGGCGGCGCTGCCGTCCTGGTGGTCGCACCCATGACAACGGCCGCATTGGCACACGCACACCCCGACGCCGACTTGATCGCAGTCTGCGCCGAGCACGCCGTCAACGTCGCTGCTTACCATCGCGACGGCGGCTTGGGCGACTTCGATGACTACGACCCGCTCTGGGAGGCTTGCGCGCGAACCCGGGACGTGATCAGCGAGGCCAAGCCGCACACTTTGGACGGCATGCTCGCCAAGGCGCGGGCGGCCATGGCGGAGGCTACCGCCGGCTTCAGTGGTGACGAAGATCCGGACGGCACGCCAGCGGCGACCTGGGCCTGGGATCTGGTCAAGGATCTGCTCGCGGGGAAGGCGGTGGCATGACCCGCCGCCGCGACTTCCTGGCGTTCACCGCCGGCGCCGCTGCTTCGGGTGTCGCACTGCCGATCGCCATTGCCCATGCGGCCGACAACCCCGACGCTGAGCTGATCGCGCTGTGTGGCCAGTTCGACGCCCTGGAACGGCAAACTCAAAATCTCGGAGAGGGACCCGCCAAGCTCGAGGACGAGGACGCGCGTGATTTGGCTGTAGTCCCCATCGAGGCTGCCCAGAAGCTCCTGGCTAGGCGCATCTGCAGCATCCGCCCCAAGACGCCGGAGGGTCATCTGGCGCGGATGCGGACGTACCTGCTGTGGAGCGGCATCCTCGACCCGTCTCTCGACGCAGACAGTGCTCCGTATCTCGAGGATCGGTTCATGGGGGCGATGCTGCGCGACCTGGTCGGGAAGACCTGAGCATAGTCGACACGCGCGTTGCACCGGATTGCAGCGCGGCTAGACTTCATGACTTGGCATGGAGATCAACCATGAACCCCGCCGAGAACGCCCAGTCAGACCTGCACGTGTGGCTGACACTGGACAACGTGGAGACTGCTCAGGTGGCCGGTGTCCGCTTCGCACGGGCACTGGCAGGCGCTCCCGACACCGCGTTTATGATCGCCCTTGGCGAGCAGCAGGATCTTGTCCGGGCGGCGGTCCTGGAGGCGGGCGTCAGTGCCAGAAGCGCTGCGCTGACCGCCCGTGCATTTGAAACCGGCGCAAAGCTGGAATGGGACCGCATGGCGCCCCTCCTGCATCAAGAGGCGATGGGCCATGCATGATTGAGGCATGGAACGCCAATGCCGACCTTGAGCCTGCAACATGAGGACGGTGCTGCTGGTCATTGCGAGATGCGGTGTCGTCTTCGTGGCAATATGGTTCGGGGCTTTCGCGACTATGCGCTACAGGGCAATGCAGAGGCGCCGGCGACTTCTGGCGCGCGTTCGGTGAGCAGACTTCTCGTCGATCTGCCCCGTGTGACTCCCGCCTATCACGACCACCGGCACACGGTCGCCCCTCCCATTGCCAGTTAGCCTGTTTGCAACGGTATCGCCCTTCGTCGAATTAACTATTTACCGCCTGTCAGGCGAGGGAAGTTCAACGGGGTAATAAGCTTGGGCGAAGGGCTTCGAATGAACCAGAACGAATTATGATCGAGGGCGCCGCCAGGTACCACCTGTTGATTGCCGGCACCGGGCGGGCAGGAACCACGTTCCTGGTGCGCTGGTTGACCGCGCTCGGGCTAGACACCGAGCAGTCGCGGCGCGGCGAGGCGGGGTATTACGAGAGCGCGCAAGCCGGCCTGGAGACGCTTCCGCTCAGCATTGCCTCCACCGATCGGCCGTACGTATTGAAATCACCGGTGGCCGGGTTGATGGTCGACGACGTGCTGGCCGACCCACTGATCGCACTCGACGCGGTGGTCGTGCCGATGCGCGACCTGGCCGACGCGGCAAACAGCCGGATCGTCAGCGAGCTGGCGGCGCTGCATCGCGAGGTACCGTGGCTTGCGACCCTACGGCGAACGTGGGACCAGCGCTGGTTCACCCCCGGTGGCGCACTGTTCAGCACCGATCCGATCGATCAGGCGCGATTGCTGGCGGTTGCATTCCATCAGCTTATCGAACAGGTCACCGCCGCCGACATACCGCTGATCTTGCTCGCTTTCCCGCGCATAGTGAACGATGCCGGCTACCTGTTCCGGCGGATGGCCAGCGTGCTGCCCGGCATTGATGCCGACCAGGCAGCAACGGCGCATGCGGCGATTGCCGAGCCTGCGCGGGTCCGGGTGGGACGGTCGGACGACCGCGGCTTCGAGGCCGCCGATAACGCCGCATTGCGCCGCGAACTGACCCGCGTGCGAGAGCAACTTGCCACATCTGAGGCTAACTACGCGCACACCGAGGCAGCCTACCGCGACAGCCAAACGAAGCTTGCAGAGGCGACGCGAGCACCACGTCGCCGGTGGCGTTGGAAGTAGAGGGCTGTCCAGGCCTTCCGGTCCTACGTCAACCCCAGTTAGGGTCGCACCATATTTACTTGCAAGTTTGCAACAGCGGCGTCACGTATGCGCCTGAAGCAAAAGGCGACATGCCCGTGCGGCCGGCGTTCAGGATGGTAGGCGCGCTAGTAGGGGTCACCTCACGATTTGCTCAAAATCGCACGCTAAGCGGAAAAGGCCATGAAATCAGGCCATTCCACAAACGTAGGTATTCGGATGAGCTGTCGCCCCTACGCCAAATCTGACGATTCGCATTGCAAAACCCTCTTTCAGAACTTGGCCGAAAGGCAAGTAGTTCGTGCATGGGCCTTATCGTGCAGTTTTGAGCAAACGGTGAGGTGACCCCTAGTAGGCGTTGCCGCACTCGGTGGATGCGCTCACCACCCCGTTGACTGCGCAGTGGGCTTTGCCTGGGCGGACTGTTTGCCTGGAACCGCTGGCTACACGAATGGCGTTGGTGGCCAGGCCGTCAGCCGCGACGACGCCCAGTGCCGCTCCTACGGGCTGACGTACGGCACCGGAGACTACGCTCAGTGCCGGGCCACACTTGATGATCAGCATGCTGCAGCGGCTCGCGCCGCGCTCGGAACACAGTCTCCCGCTTCTCAGAACGATAGATGACAGGCCGTGGCGTTGATCGTGGGATTATTCGCGGGGCTGGCGCTGTTCTACTTCTGGCTGCTGGGCCATTGGTTCGCCCGCTGGGTTGTCGCCGCCATGTTGTTTGTGCCGATCTATATGCTCGGCACGGTGGTCAACGGCGGTGGACCAGGCAAGCAAACTACCTCGGTTTATGTCTTCGCGCTTGGCCATGCCGTATTTGGTCGGCGGCCCCTAATGGGAGTTGATCGATTGGCGAGAACAGCATGCTTGGTCATATTGATCGCCTTGGCCTTGTCCCCCAACGTCGGCAACGCTGCCTGTCGCTGCACCTACGTCGATGGTATGCAGCAGCAGCTATGCGACAGCTCAATTGACCTGCCAGCTATGTGCATAGGAGGCATCGCTCCGCTTCCACCCGCGTCTATCGCGCCGCTACCCTCTCTTGCGCTTCCACCGCTTGGCACATCGTCATGCAGGCAGGCACAGGTTTGGAACGGTCAAAGCTATCAGTGGCAAACAGTCTGCCAGTAGCGGGATGTCGCATGCGGGGTTCGGGCGCCGCATCGCGTCGCCGATTGGGCCTGAGTAAGACGGTGCACGGGGTTGTCGATCCGGTTTGTACTATCCCTCATCCCTGGCTAACCTCCGCCGGTAGCTGCCGGCGCGATCCTGTGAACATCGGGGACGGCCAGCGAGGCGGCGCGGCACCCCGACCTGCTGGCAATGCGCGTAGCGGCCAAATCAAGCCAAGCGGCCGACAGGAAGAGGGTCTGACGCATCGTACAACCCGACACGCCGCCGGCCACTGCGCGCAGCACCGTCGGCCATGCCAATCTCGTGCCGATTCAGCGACGGCGGCGCTAGTCGGCGGGCATGACCCCGGCTACCCTGCGGCGGTGATGTCCTCTCCCCGCACTGATTTCCATGCCCTGCAGGTTCCGGACGGCGCGGGCGGGGTATCGGTCATGCTGATGGACCCGCTCGGCGGGCGCGACCAGATCGTAGCGATGGCAGCGGCGGCTTCGTGGAACACGTTCGAGCGGCCGTTTCCCTCAATGTTCCACGCCTGCGTCGCCGCCAGTCCGGGAATGTTGATCGATGTCGGCGCCAACACCGGCTTCTATGCCCTGCTCGCCACTCGGGCGTCGCCGGATGTCTGCGTGCTGGCGTTCGAGCCGTATGCGCCGGTCTACGAGGTGCTCGGCCGCAATATCGCCGCCAACGCCATCCGCGGCCGGATCGAGAGCCTGCCGCTGGCACTCAGCGACCGTGCCGGAAGCGCCACGCTATACGTGCCGACCCAGGAGCATGGGCTGATGGAGACCAGCAGCTCGCTCGAAGAGGATTTCATCCCGGGGCACAGCGACGCGCTGACAGTGGAGACCCGCACGCTCGACAGCTTCCTGGCATCCCATCCGCGTGGCGACGAGCGCATCACGCTCATCAAGGTGGACGTTGAGGGCCATGAGGCAGCGGTGCTGGCGGGCGCGCGCGCCACCATTGCGCGCTGGCGTCCGATGCTGTTCATCGAGGTATTGCCGATGGCCGACATGGCGGCTCTCACCCGGTTGCTGGCCGAGAACGACTACATCGACGTGCCGCTTCGTCCCGACGCGCCACTATGGGCGGAGGCCGAGGTTCGCCATCACCTTGATGCCTGGAATCACGCCCTGGTCCCGGCTGAGGGAGCGGCAGAGTTCCTGCGGCTTCCGACCGGCTGACCCGCGCCAGTCACAAACGGCTCAGGTCCCATGCAGGACCCAAGCCCTTGGACGCACCAGTGGAGGCACCGAATGATATAGCGCGCGCGTACTGCGCGGAAAACCCCTCACGATCATGGATCCAGAACCTTCCTCACGGGCGTGGGCGCGCGTATTGCGCCGAAACGGCTCTGGCGCGGCACGGCTGATTTCCATTCATTTCTATTTTAGAAATCATATCCAACCAGATCAATGCGATACGGTGCCTCGCCCGCGCGTATTGCATAGCTTGGATTTGGCGTGCGGTTGACGACGCGGTAAAACCCGGGAGGCTCTGCGTCGTATGCTGTCATCGAGGGGGCTTAAAGCTGGCGGGGGTATCCAGTGGTGTGGCAAGCCCGCCAGCTCGCCATGCACTGCTTCAAGCCAGCTCCACCAGCTGCTTCGCGTCAGCCCGCAAAGCCCGCACGATCTTGCGGAACCGCTCCATCTCAGCGGTGCGCTGCCCATGCGTCGTTCGAGCAGCCCGCACCCGCTCCAGCCCTTCAGGCGTGCGTGGACCGGTGCTGGCGCCCCCGTGCATGCGACATCGCCGGTTCGGCATCGCCGGCTGTTTGCAAATCCCGCCGCAGCGGGTCCGAGCACCGCATCGTGGCAAGCCGTTCGCCAAGACCAGCCCCGTTCGCCAGGGTAACGCTGGGCGCGTGGGGTCCTTGGGGCATTTTGGGTTCATCAACCTACCCCTCCCCCACCTTTGGCCTGCCTGCAGCCTGGACGTTCCCGACGATGGCCTGCCCGCCTTCGTGCACCACCACACGCTCCACCCGAACCACCTGCGGACCCTTGCCCCGCTTCCGATCTAGCGCTTCAACCATGTCGGTCATGGCTCGCGCCATGTTCGCGCCATCCTTCCGCAGCTTCGACGCAGCCTCCGGGTGCTGCCCGCCCAGCATTGCCCGACGCAGGCACTCCATGGCGGCATGGTGCAACGCTACGGCCTGCCCGGCGATCATGCCCTCGATCTCGTCCGTGGGCTTGAACGCGGCCAGCGCGGCAGCTGCCGCGGCGATGACGTGGGTATTCTCAAGACCACTGGCGGGATTGAGCGTTGCCACCGTTGCGCTCAGCAACACCCCGTTGAAATGCGGGAAGTCGGAGCCGCCCATGACCCCCAGCTTCTCTCCCGTACCGTCCATGGTGGGCGGTTTACCGGGAACGTGGTGCAAGACATTGCCGCCAGGAAGCTTGATGCCTTCGGGCACCTTAACCGGTGCTGCCGCGGCAGCTGGCTTGTCTCCCAGCTGCTTCATAATCCCACGCATCTTTCCCGTCATCTCTGGCCTCTCGACTGCCTTGCTTTCGTCCTGCTCGGGTGGGATCACGTCAGGGCCGCGCTCACGGTCGCCGACAGCGCTTGGGCCAGCCATCATGGCAAAAGCTCGGCGAGAACGACCGGGTTGGTGCCGGCGCCCGCTTCCGCCCACATCACGGCCAGCACTGCCAGGCGCAGCCGGGTTGCGGCGTCATCGGCATCGGCCTGCGCCGCGGCGTGGCGGGCGGTGGCGTGAGCCAGGATGGCCCGTTCGCGGCTGTCGAACCCTTCGATCTCTGGTGCGGGTAGGCGCTTCGATCGCAACGTGCTCATGGATGAACGTATTACCACGGCCTGGCCTCGCTCGGTGGAGGTTTGCGGCCCGCCCACGGCGGCGGCGTCGCAGCCGGCACGGCGCAAGACAGGTAGGGCAAGGTGTCGCCCACCGGCTGGCCTTTGGCGTCGTACAGCCCTGCCGGATACAGATCCTCAATCATCGGACGGACCCAAAAAACGAAGTCCACGAAGTCCACGAAGTGTTTTAAGTAAGCTCGCGGGTCCGGGAGTGTGTTTTTTGTCTGTTTATCCCCTGACGAGCTGGAAATCGGCCCTGTAAGGCCGGGAGTCCGGCTGGAACACTTCGTGGACTTCGTGGATTGCATGTTCACAGCACCCGGACCTTGAACGAGGTCGTGGCCCGGCGGGCGGTTTGATTGTCAGGCTGGTTGCGTATGAGCTTCATAGTCCGCTCCTCGACCAGCACTGGCGCGTCAACCAATGTGCCCAGTCGCTTCCCCACCATGATGGCGCTCACGTCGCCCGAATTACGCCGACCGCTGTTATCGAAGAAGGTCCGCAGCCTGCCCGAATTTGCAGCCTCGCCTTCCATGGGCACGTTGATAAGCCGCGCTACATCCGACGCTTGGAAGAAGCTTTGCGGCCAGGTGGAGTAGAGTATTTCGAGCACGTCAGCCAAGTCGGAGGCGTCCTCGTCGTCGCCCTCCACGCTTGCGAACAGCTTGACGAAATCAATCTCGGTTGCCGCGCGATCTACTTCCGGCGGCGCGGACTGCTCAGCCCTTTTCAGACACGCCGCAGCGTTCTCAACGGCGGACCCGACAAGGTGCCACCACCGCTTGAACCGTGTCTTGGGTGCTTTCGGGGACTTGAGCTGCGGGTTGCCTAGCAGGAGCACATACAGGGCGCGCAGGATTTTGCCGCGATTGCCAAGCGTCCAGGCTATCGGGTCGGAATGCTTGAAGGGCCGGTTTTCCGGGTCGGGCCGGTCAACGTCCAGTCGGGCCATCAGGCTGCGCGAGGCCAGGTCGCCCTTGGGGCCGATGTTGTTCCCGGTGAGCGTCAGGATCGTGAAGGCCGGCACCGTCACAATGGCCGTCTGGCCGAGGATGCGGTCCGAGTAGGATTCTGCGGTCAGTATCTTCTCGATGGTCGGGCAGGTGATGGTCGCGCCGAGTGGGATGTTGTCGAACACCATCGCCGCCAGGCCTTCCGCCAAGTAGGCCGCCAATGCCTTGCGCCGCTCGTCCTCAGAAGTGGACCAGGCCGCAGCAGGAGGTTTCTTGCCTGTGACGGCAAGGATCACCATGGCCAGCGCCGTCGTCTTGCCGCCGCCCCGCTTGCCTGCCGTGACGAAGAAGGCGGGGCGTTCCGGCAACAGCACACGTTCGAGGATTGAAAGCGCGAGGGCGATCAGCACGCACTTGCCGGCGAAGTCGGTGGCGACGTCGCACAGCCATTCGTTCACCAGGAAGTCCAGGGCTCGCGCAACGTGCTCGGGTTGCGGTGCGAAATCTTGCGGCTTGGGAAGTATCGCGCGCAGCTCTGGCGGGATGCGGAATACCAGCTTGCGATCCCGGTCCAAGCCAGACAGCGCCAGCATCGAACCATCCGACAGCACCAAGGGAGCGGTGACGACAGCTCCGACCCGGGGAAGGTCCGAGTCTCGGTAAGCCATGAAGTGGTCAACGAACGTCGGAGGGAGCGCGACGGACCGCGGCCCGTCATCGCCGCCTTCGCACACGAACTCGATGTGCCGCTCGACCTGGTGCGCGAAGCTGTAGCGGTCATGTGGCGTCAGGAGCGGCATGGCAGGCGCCGGAAGCCGGGCCTTTTCGGGTTCCATCTTGTTCGAGCCGCCTGAGGTCAATTCGTGCAGCATCATCGGAGGCCGGCTCCTGACCTCGACCGGGCGCCCCTCCAGGTCACGCATCGGCGGTTCGGGATCGTCCACCGCGCAGAGAACGTCATCGAGGGCTTCAAGGACCGGAAGGCGCTCATCATCCGGGGCCGGAACCGGCAGGCGCTTGCGGCGGTCATCGCGTGTTGCGGTTGCCCGGTCACGTTCGGCCCTGGCGTGCTGCTGCGCTTGTTCGGCCCGCGCTTGCTTGATCTTGGCGGCCAGGGGCCGCGCTTTCACGTCCGACAGCTTTACGGCCAGATCCCGCAACCGCTGTTCGTCGTCTGGCGGCAGGTCCGCCAGCAGGAGCAGCCGAACAAGGATATCGGCGGCTTCGGCTGGTTCGGCCCTGAGCATTGCCTTTTCTACGCTGGCGGCATCGTGTTTGATTTCATAGGCAGTTCGGCCGTGCGCGAAACTGTTGATCCACAGCGTCCCGTCTGGACGCTGCATGATCTTTGCCTTGCACCGTCCATAAGCGATGCCTTCCAGCGGATCGGCTAAGGTGGCGTCAACGAATCGGTCGGGATCGGCCAGAACTGCGCCAACGGTAGCGCCGGCCATCTCGTCGGCATCGAACGGCAATTCCACATCCGGGAGCAGAACCCCTTCGCAGAGCCGTTGGACTGTCCGCTCTGCCTGCGCGGACGTGCCGTCAACACGGGCCGCAATACGTGCGGAGTGGTCCTTAATGAATTTCGCGCGGACGTGCGCCGCGTCCTTGCCCATCCGGTGCCGTTCAGCACCTTTGCGCTCAGCCAGCGTTGACTTCTCGACCATGGACAGGACACGGCAGGCCACGGAGGTATCTGCAGGTTCGCCATCCGACACCGCCGGGGTGCGCGACTTGGCGCTTTGCGCCAGCGGCCCCATGAGCAGGGGCGCCCCCTCGAACACCAGGCGTTCGGCCGCATACACCATGCGGTCAACGATTGAGCGTTCCAGGAGCTGCCCGCCGGCGCCGACCATCATCCAGCCGAGGCCGTGCAGCCAGCACCGATCATGCAGCGTGCGCAGGAACCGTTCGATATCGGCGCCGTCCTGGACGAGGACGAAGGCGTGCAGGCCGTCAGACCCTTTCAGCGCCTCCCCCGTGTCGCTTCGGACAATGCCGGAGCTGGTGGACCGCCGGATCACCTTCGCCGCGTGTTCCAGATCAGCTGCGACCGACACCACCGCGGACCAGAAGCCACCCAAAGCCTTCACGCGGTCCGCTACCGCCCGCGGCATTCCCTTCGTGTCGTAGTCCAGCAGCGCCAGCGCAGGCCGCTTGGAGAGATAACCGATATGGCCGGCGGTGCGGGCGATGAGATGAGGAGGAGCAGTGCCGTTCAGCTCCGCCAACTTCCGGGCCGTCGTGATCTGCACCTCGTCCGGCAGATCGTGATGCAACGCGCCAAGCGCGATGGCCTCGCTCGGCTTGAGCCCCCCTATCCAGTCGGCAAAGGCGGAAATGCCGAGGAGCCGCACGCGCCTGGCCGCTCCCTGCCCCATGACACACGCGCTCCCGTCGCTGACAAGCAGGCCGTCATCGCCAAGGCTGATCCGCTTCGTGAGCACGCCCGAGGCGCTGGTCAGTCCGACGATTTCGAAGGGGACGCTCATCATCCTGCACCGTTCTTGCGGACTGCACCGTTCTTGCGGAGCGCGTCCGCGATTTCTGCCAGCTTGCGGGATTGGCCGGGCGTCCGCCGTAGCACTGTGGCCACCGCCTGGACGAACTGCTGTTCCCAGCCGTTCAGGTGCCCGAGGTGGCGCAAGCACACGGCGAGGTCTGTGCCGGCCGCGGCACTGCGGCAGGGGTCGGCGCGGTCCGGCCGCTTGCAGTCCCGGGCGGTATCGGAGCGGCGTTGGTGCCGATTCATGCTGCAGTCTCGTCGAGCGCTGCGGGCCCATGGTCGCGCTTGATCGCCTCGATCACTCCAGCAGAAAACCGATTGCTGCTGTCGCGATCGGCCCACTCCAGAACGGGCGCGTAGCGTTGCCTGCCGTTTGTGTCACGTAGCGCCACGCCGTCTGCGCCAACCAGCGGCTTAGACGGCATTGTCGCCCATGCTTTGCCGTGTGAAACCAGTACCGGCACGTCGTGGATGGTCAGTGATTTGCCAAGGCGGACCTTGGCGAAACCGCGAAGGCCGCCTTTCACGACAGCCCGCCACTCGAGCAACATGACGGGTATGGATCCGGCGCTCATGGTCCGTCCTGCCTCTGCAGCCCGGCCGGAACCAGACGAGGCACGCAGCGGAGCGTCCTATCACCCCCAGCCGCCCACATCATGCCTGGTGTCAGATCCCAATAAGAGGCCAATCGATCGAGGACATACGAAGCGTTGCCCGGGCGCTGAGCGAGCTCAGTAAGCAATTCGCCCAGGGCGCGCGGTCCCAAAGTGAAGAGGTGCTCGGCCCCGCGTCGCAGGCAAAGGCGGTCAAAGTGAGTCATGAATCGGTCTCCAAAAAATGGAGCCGGCCAAGCTGGAAGCTGCGGGAAAGATGTGGCAAGATGCAGATGGGCCTGCATTCTAAATCCATATTCACCATCGGCCTGTGCTCCCAGCACGGTCCGGCGGTGTCTATGCAGCGACGTCGTTGCGATTGGCTCCGAAGGTGGCGGGCGGCAGGCTAGCCATGTGCGCTTTCAAGCTTTGCATCACGACCAGCGTGCGAACCCCTGCTTTCACTGCCTGTATCTGTCCATTGGCCAAACGCCTGTACAACTCCGAGCGTGATAAGCCGGTTAGTCGGACAGCTTCCGACAAGGTTACGGCCAGTGGCTCGGTTAGTTCTATGATTTTGGCCGCCGTGGTCAGCAGCCGAGATTGCTCGACAGGCATTTGCTGTTCTCCGGTAGCGCACAGGAATGTCCCTGGGCGTCGCGGGAGAGCTTTGCAGGGAGCGGTCGAAGTCGGGATGCAGCAAATAGCCCGATTTTTAGCCCTATTTGCTCCCGGTCAGGAGTTGATCCCGTTTGCGGGCTGCTTTGCCGTAGTTGTCTGTGGTCGCGCCATTACACTTCTGGCAGGATCTTTATCCCGTACCACCAAATAGGGTCATGATTGGTTAAAGGAAAAGCAGATGCATGTTCCTCTCGCCGGCGCATATCCTCAAGGCATGCGTGGGTACGGCGTCGCCATTCGCCGTCTGTGTCGCGTGCCTTAGCAAGGTGATTTTTCCACCGCTCGTTCAACTCTGCTTTAGGAGGACCGCTGCCACCAGTTGCCCGCCAGAAATATTCAGCGGCGTCTTGAACGGTCCCACTGGCTATGCCTGGAGGATTCTGGCGGACGAACTCCCACGCTTCGTAAATCACAGACGCGCACACTTCCATTGCTGAGAAGTTATCGTCCGACTGTTTAACTTTTCCCCTCCCTCCACCGAGTGGGATTTCGGCAGATGCTTTTCCTGCCTCGATAGCTACGTCCTGCATGTACAACCAAACTGTACTTATGTTTAACCCATGCTTGGCAACTAGGACTTCAAAAATCCTGAAAGTATTTATATCTGTAGTTGCAGACTCGATTACCTTCGCCGCAGCTCGCAACTTAATAAGTTGCTTTCGCATTTCTGATCGAGTCGGCTGTTCGGCTTCTATTTGTCGCAAAGTCTTTATGGATCTCGCTTGTATCTTTAAGGCAGTTACAAGCCACTCACGCGGGCTGCGCCCGGCAATAAGTCCCGCAACTTCCTCAATAGTGTGTTCCAGATCATCGGCGTTTGCATGCCTAGCTGGCGGATCAGGTTGTTTGGCGATGGCCCAGACCCTCAGCGAGCAGCGCCACCGCCAGCGTGTTCAAACTCACGCCCTCACGGCGCGCGCGATCGGCTAGGGATCGGTGCAGCGACTTTGGCGTGCGCAACACCCATTTGCCGGAATAGTCGGTACCAGGCTCGGCGCCAGGTGGCGGCACGGGACGCCCAGCCTCGCGCATGGCAGCGATCCAACCCACTTGAGCGTCGCGACCGTTGGCGACAGCTTCCTCGACCGTCTCGCCATCGGACATGCAGCCCGGCAAGTCCGGGTACTCGATAAGGTAGCCGCCGCCTTCGGCTGACGTCAGTGGCCGGATCGCGAAGGAATAGTCAGCTTGGGTCATCGCTGCCTCGTACTGCATCGACCAGACGGACGAACCGGGTCACGTAGATAGGCTTGATCGGCCGCCGTGCCGGCACGGACAATGCCTCCATTACAGCCGGATGCTCGAAGATGACGTGACTGCCGCCTGGCTTGCGGCACCGCACACCAAAGGCCGCGGCGACTGTCTCCAACTGCTCTATGCGCCAGTCGCGCGGGTTGCCCCGCATCACATCCAGCGTCTTTGCTGCCCGTGCCATACTGTCCCATGCTGTGCCAAGTAGTATCGCGCTTGGTATCAGTCAAGCTGTCTGGGGAACAGACATGTCGTTGCGATCGGGCGCTCGTGAAAAGCAGGCGCCAGGGGCTTTGGGACTTGCCGATCCCAAATATCGCAGGGCTGATTGCGCTTGCGCATCCGTTTATAGGCTGTATAAGAAATGTCAACGAAGGTAGTCAGGATTTACCAGTATGGCCCAGGGTCGCTTCATTGCCTACTACCGCGTCAGCACCGCCAAGCAGGGCCATAGCGGTCTCGGCCTTGAGGCCCAGCGCTTCGCGGTGGTGCAGTACCTCAATGGTGGCCAGTGGACGCTCACGGCCGAGTTCACGGAGGTGGAATCGGGCAAGCACACCGCGAACCGCCCCGAGCTGGCGCGCGCGATGGCGGAGTGCCGCATGACCGGCGCCACCCTTGTGATTGCCAAGCTCGATCGGCTGTCGCGCGATGCCGCCTTCCTGATCGGCCTGGAGCAGGCGGGCGTCAGCTTCGTGTGTGCCGACATGCCACACACCAACAAGTTGACGGTGGGCGTCATGGCGCTGGTGGCGCAGCAAGAGCGTGAGGCTATCAGCCGGCGCACCAAGGAAGCGCTGGCCGCCAGCAAGGCCCGTGGCACCAAGCTGGGTGGCTGGCGCAATGGTCCCAAGGTCGACGGCAAGCTGGGTGGCGTGGCGCGTGCCCGGACAGCCGACGCCTTCGCGGCGCAGGTCGGACCGATCGCCACCGCGATGCGTGATGAGGGCAAGAGCCTGCGGGTCATTGCAGCCGAACTGGCAGCACGCGGCATCCGGACCCCCCGCGACACGGTCTGGACGGCGGCGGCCGTGCGCAACGTGCTCAGCAGGTGCCAAGCCTAGGAGCGCTAGATCAATTGACATGAAACAGCGTTCTAGTGGGCAAAATCATACACTCGGTAATCGCTGGCGGAGTGACGAGAAGCCACTAACCGCCGACCTACAGTCCGACCACGGCTATGGCTTGGACGGGCCGAACTGGACAGTCTGGTCTAGAGCAGGCGATGCGGGTAAGCGGACGTCGGCCGGGCCACACGAGGGAAGAGCCGGAGACGACGGTGACAAACTTCGCCAACTTTAGAACTATGGAGCCGGAGACGAAGGACCTTGTCCTCAATCTCATGCAGAATGCCGACCGGCAACGGTCCGCGTTCATGTCGTTCGTCAATATCTGGATGGCCTTCAACGGGTGGATGGCGGCGGTCACCGGGCGGGAGACCGATGCCGACATGATCCGCGACTTCTCTGCGAACGATCGCCTAATCGATGCCTATGCCGCGCTCATGGAAGGCTCTCGGCCTTTCCATCGTCTTGTTTCGGATTTTGCAACGATGTGGCCGGTTCTGAACGTCCGTGACGTGCATAGGAAGCTTGGTCGCGACGCTTTCTGGCGGCTTCAGCGCGATGATTTCGCCGCAGCTTGTGAGGCAGCCAACGTCAAGCGCCAGCCCACGGTATGGACCGCCGGCGATACGGCTTCATGGGAACAGTTGTTACGCACAATATACCAGGTGCGGTGCAATATGTTTCACGGAGAAAAGTCGCCGCAGAACGTGCGCGACCGTCCGCTCATCCTAAAATCCGATCGCATCTTAAGGATGTTCCTCGCCGAGACCGACTGCTTTGAGTGGCACGAATAACCGCCTCTACCCTCGCGGTCTGGCACGCCCAGAAGATCGTTCCGGTCACCGTCACCATAGACATGCGCCCAGTCCGGTCGCGCCAGACTTCCAGCCGCCAGCGCCCGCGGCTTCCATCTCATTCGGCGCGCCTGTGGTCGCAACGCCAGCCAATGCCGACCATCGCCAGCGCGGGCAGCACCACCAGAAAAATCAACCCTCGTGGATTAACCTTTGGTGCCAATCGGGATAGCCCCGCGCCACATTATAGCCGGTGAAAGTCGCGCCGCCAACGATGATGCAGACTGCATCCCTGTAGGGGCCGACCCAACATTCGTGCTGGGAACCGCAAAGTAAGCTCGCGGCCTGAGTAGCGCCTGTGGTTGCGAGGATGTCGCGGAACTTAGGAGTTCCACGACAGCCGTGACCATCCAACAGGGCCGGGCACTTTCCTGTTGCAAAACTATGTCGCATAATGCCGACATTACGCGACAACTTCTGCGATGCCATCATGCTCCTCGGCTACG
>JAABUJ010003790.1_pt1 | contig 16582 bp, 14 predicted proteins | sample 5559131 | NCBI WGS metagenome assembly JAABUJ01 (sample SAMN10711875, study PRJNA513366) | rock metagenome | isolation source: Antarctica rocks | place: Antarctica: Victoria Land, Mt New Zealand nord | collected 2016-01-07 | reverse complement strand
GCGGGTAAAGCCATTTTCTATTGCCACTTCCACGTTGCGCCCCACAGACCAGTCGGTGTTGAGACAAAGCATATCCACGCGGGGCACCATGATTTCTTTGGCCTGTGTATGGGCGAACTCAAACAGGTTGTCTGCAATCTCTATCTCGCTCGCCCGCAGCGCGCCTTTGGAGCGGGAATGCTCCATAATCGCGAGTATCTCATCTTCGGAGTGCGCCTGCTCATGCTCATCTGTCGGCTCAATATGCAGGCGGCGCGCAATCAGCTTGGCGGCTCCTTCCAGCATCATAATCAAGGGCTTGCCCAGCGACAGAAACACGCGCATGGGGGCGGCGACAGCCAAGGCGGTCTGCTCCGTATGGGCAATCACCCACCACTTAGGCAGAAGCTCTCCAAAAATAATATGCAGGCTGGTAATGAGAACAAAGCCCACGGCCACGGAGATGCCCGCGACATAGCGCCCTGTCACATCAACACCCAGGGCGTGCAGGCCCTGCGACAGCACGGCGCTCATGGCAGGCTCGCCAATATAGCCGAGTGCCAGCGAAGCCAGCGTTACGCCGAGCTGGGTTGCGGAAAGATAAGTGTCTAGTCGGGAAAGAAGAGCCTGCACAGACTGCGCAGGGCGGCTGCCGCCCTCGGCAAGCTCCAAAATGCGGGTCTGGCGCACACGCACAAGCGCGAACTCAGCCGCCACAAAGAAGCTGTTGGTTGCCACAAGCAGCAGGGCGAGCGACAGCATGACAAAGGGGTGCCCTGAAAGGGCGTTACTAGGAGGTTCCATACGATAGCCTGTCGTAACGCAGGACAGGCGGCGCGTCCGGCAGAGCCGGAAAGCTCATTCCTTGTGAGAAGATGTCTGCGATAGAAGATATAGGCGCAAGACGCACACAGTGTACCCGGCTTTACGTTAATTGAAGCGCGCGCCGCACAATTGCCATTGTTTCCGAGGCCGCTTCGCGCGCGCGCTCTGCCCCTTGCTTCAAGACAGTATCCACATACCCCAAATCTGCTTCCAGTTCCGCCCTGCGGGCGCGCAGAGGAGCCAAGTTGGCATTCACAATCTCCGCCAGCTCTTTCTTGGATTGCCCGCACCCGCGCTGGCCTGCACGGCATTCGTCCCACTGCGTCTGGTAGCCGCCTGGATCAAAGACGCGCCGCCACTGGCACGCGACGCAGCCTTCAGGAATGCCCGGATCAGTGATGTGGATTTTAGTGGGCGTGGTGAACGCTTTGTTGATTAGTTGCTGCGTCTTCTTCGGCGTGTCGGATAAATACACGGCGTTGTCGTAAGACTTGCTCATCTTGCGCCCGTCTATGCCGGGCAGCTCGCCGCTGAAGTTGTTGATGACAGCATCAGTGATGGGGAACACGTCCTCGCCGACAATGCGGTTGAAGCGGCGCGCAATCTCGCGGCTGAGTTCAATATGCGCCTCCTGGTCTCGCCCAACCGGGACGGCCTGCGCGCGATAGATGATAATATCGGCTGTTTGCAGCACGGGATAGCCGAGCAAGCCATAGGATACCTGCGTATCGTTCTCGCTCACCAGTTCGCGCTTGACCTTGTAGGTCGGCACGCGCTCCAGCCAGCCGACCGGCGTCACCATAGACAGCAGCAGATGCAGCTCGGCATGCTCTTTCACGTCGGACTGGCGGAAGATGGCGCACTTGGCCGGGTCTAGGCCTGCGGCCAGAAAGTCAATCGCCGTTTGGCGCGATGCCTGGGCAATGTCCTGTTTCTTTTCGGCAACGGTGGTGAGCGCATGCCAGTCGGCGATAAAGCAGAACATCTCGTATTCGTCCTGCCGCGCGATCCAGGGACGCAGTGCGCCTTCCAGGTTGCCCAGATGAAGGCGTCCGCCGCCCGTGGGCTGCATGCCGGAAAGCAGTCGTTTCTTGGCTGTTGTTGTCATAGCGGAAAGCGTGTTGCGTGTTGGAGGTTATGGATTATCGTCGGTGTCCGGCCCGGCATTGGTAAAAGCTTGCTCGGCCTGCGCGCGTGCCTGCTTCGCTTTGTCCGGGTTGTTGTGCTTGAGGGCATCGCGGGCGACGCCTTCCCAGGCAAGGCCTAAGTTGTACCCTGCGTTGTGCGGGTCGCTGCCCTGCGCGAGCGTGCGTTTGTACCAGTAGACTGAGTTTTGGTAGTGCGCGCGATGGTATTCGCGGCTGGCCTTCCACCATGTCCAATCCGCAGACCAGGGCTGCCAGGTCAGCGCGAGTATGTTCACCGAGAGCAGCCCGGCCAGTGCCAACGCCCAAATTGGCTGACGGCGCGGCGCGGCCAGCAGCCAGCCCATGGACAACCCGAACACAAAACCGCCGATATGCGCGCCGTTGGCGATGTTGAGCACGTGCAGGGCCGTGGTCGCCATGCAGAACAAGGCCCACAAGATAAAGATGCGCAGGTTGTTTCCTGTCGCGATGCTTGTCCATTCGGGGTAGCGGCCCCGCCCGGCGTACATCAGGCCAAACATCGCATACACCACGCCCGATGCCCCAATCCCTGTGGAACTCGACACCAGCAGTTCAGAGGCCGTGCCTACCGCCGCCGCTGCCGCCAGGAACAGCACATACACAATGGGGTTGAGGCGCGCTTCCATCAATCGCCCCATCCCGAACAGCCACAGCATATTGAACACAATATGCGGGATATTGCCGTGAGGAAAGAACGGTGTAATCAATCCCCACCAGTGCCCGCTCCAAAGATCGCTTGGGTCTATGTCGCCGACCCGCCCAATCTTTGTCCACACAGGATTGGAGAGCATCGCGCTTGTCCACGAGGCCAGGGTGACAAGTACGCACGCCGCGCACAGCAGCGTTGTGATAAGGGGAAGCTGCGTCAGATTGGACGCGGGGCTTTGTCGGGGCTGGGAATAATCCCACGCATCAGGCATGAATGGGTTGTGTTTCTGCGGGAGAAAGCAGCCGCTCCGGCACGATATCCAAACGCACGACATCGTCCAGTGTCTCGCGCCGGGAGACAAGGTCGGCTTGTCCGTCCTGCACAAACACGCAGGCGGGCCGGGTAAACCGATTGTAGTTGGACGCCATGACAGCGTTGTACGCGCCCGTGCTTTGCACCGCGAGAATGTCGCCAGGCTGCGCGTCCCCCATCTGCGTGGCTTGCACGAGTATATCCGTTTCGCAGTGCTTGCCGGCCACTGTGACCGTCTGCGTCTTTGGCTCTTCCATTTTGTTGGCAAGCACCACTTCGTAGACCGCATCATAAAGCTGGGGGCGCGGGTTGTCGGACATGCCGCCGTCAATTGCGACGTATGTCTTCGTGCCCGGCGCGTCGGGAATGGGCACCTGCTTGATCACGCCGACTGTGTACAATGTCGTGCCCGCCTCGCCGACCAGCGAGCGGCCCGGCTCCTGCCAGAGCGTCGGCGGTGGGACATTGTACTTGGCGAGCGCTGCGTTCAGCGCGCCAATCAGCGTCTGGGCAAACTCGGCGTGCGTGGGCGGGGTCTGCCCTTCCAGATAGCGAATGCCCAGGCCGCCGCCAATATCTAAATCTTCCGGCATCCAGCCTGTCGCGTCGGCAATTGTCCGCAGAAAGCGCACCATAATTTCTATTGCCTGCTCATGCGTGCTGCCGTCCAGCAGTTGTGACCCGATATGGCAGTGGATGCCGGTAATCTGGATGTGCGGCGCATAGGCCAAAGCTTCCTTGACCGCCTCCAATGCCGCGCCGCTTGCGATGCTCAGCCCGAACTTGGTGTCTTCCTGGCCCGTGCGGATGCGCTTATGGGTGCGCGGGTCAATGCCCGGCGTGACCCGCAAAAAGATGCGCTGCGTGCAGCCCTGCGCCTGGGCCAAGTCTTTGAGCATGCGCAGCTCGCGCACATTGTCCACCACCACGCGGCCCACTTCTTCGTCCAGGGCCATCTGCAATTCTTCTTCGGACTTGTTGTTGCCGTGCAGCAGCACATGCTCCATGGGGAAGTCTGCCAGCAGAGCCGTGTACAATTCGCCCGCCGAAGCGACATCCAGGCCATAGCCTTCCTGCGCCATCAGCTTGCAAATCGCCATGTTGAGGTACGCTTTGGTCGCAAACGAAATCTCGTTCTTAGGGTACAGCGCGTCAAAGGCCGCCTTGTAAGAGCGGCAGTTGTCCCGAATCAAGGCTTCATCCATGACATACAGCGGCGTGCCGAACTCTTCTGCGAGGGCTACGGTGTCGCAGCCCCCAATCTCCAAATGCCCGTGCGCGTCAATGCGCTGGGTTCCAAGCAGCATAACAAACTTCCCCGCTCCCACTTTTACTTTAGATAAGGCGAAAAAAACAACCCGGTTCACCAAAGTGAGCGCGGGCTTCTGTTTGTGAGTGTAGCATGTTCGCGGCCCGAAAGTCAACAAATCTGTTCACTTGAAAGCGCCCTCTATGGCTGGGTCTTTGGACAGTTTGCCGTGTCGCTCCAGCATTGCTTGTGAGTTGCTGCTGCGGATAAAGCGTGTGCCAACGACGGTAGATTTTGTTCCGTCGTTGGTTTAGGCTTGGCACGCGCTTGCTCTGCCTGAGCAGTACAAAGGCAACGCTGTCAGCGCGGCATCAATCCAGAAGCAGCAATTCCAAACAAGCGAACCAGGATAAAGCCGGTAGATTTTCGGGTAACGAGCAGACGCGCACATGCCATAATGCAAACAGGAGAACTTGTCATGTCCCTTGTTGATACCGTCAGCCAGGCCGCCGCCACCAGCCCCGTTGTAGGCGTTGCCGTCGCCTCGCAGAACACAAAAAGCGCCATTCTGGCCGGCTTGCAGGGCGGCGACCCGCAGACCGCCGCCCTCATCGGCGCGGTGAGCAATCAGGCCCTGACCGCCAATCAGCTCTTGGCAAGCCTCACCAAAGTGGGTCAGAACGTAGATATTAAAGCCTAAGAAGGAGCAACGGCTATGGCTGCCACCGGTTCCATCACTTCTATCAGTGGCTAGCCGGGATTGTTCGGCGCAGGCGTGTCCCCCTCGGCGGCTGCAACCAGCACCGCGTCCGCCGCGTCGGATGTCGTGATGAACGACCCGGTGATGGACATCAAGCTGCTTGCCTCGCTGCCCACACTTGGCAGCAACATGGACTTGTCTGCGTAGAGTGTGCAGAAAGAGGCCCCCCCGCCCTGTTCCCCGCTGCCGAGGCCCGGCGAGTAGGGGCAATAATGGGGAGCAATACAGAAAGAAAGCACTCACCACATGGCTACTTGCTCTGCTCAGACTTCCTTCCGGCTCCCCAGAATTGGGGCGGGGGGGCCTCTTTTACTTCCCAAACACGACCATGGCGACAGTCGTATCCGACTCGTTTGCCAGTGTGAAGCGGCCCTGCAAGTCGCCCCGCACCAGCGATTCGACGATTTGCAGGCCCAGTGAGTTGGTGCGCTTGATGTCAAAGCTTGCAGGCAGCGGCGTGCCGTCGTTGGTGACCCGCAAGCTGACTTGGTGCGCGTCTTCCGCAAGGGCAATCGCAATCTGCCCTTCATCCGACCCTTCCCCAAAGCCGTGCTCCACGGCATTTTGCGTCAGTTCGTTCAGCACCAGGGCGACAGCGGTGGCCTGCGAAGACGGCAGCAGAATATCCGGCCCTTCAATCGCCATGCGGATATGCTTGCCGGGCGCGATGACGCTTTGCTGCGTGGCGGCGACAATGCTTTCGGCAACCTTCTTGACACTCACCATGTCCAGGTCTTCCCGCGACAAAAGCTCATGCACCGAAGCGATTGCCAGTATCCGGTTAAGGCTTTCAGTCAGCACCTGCTCCACGCTGCGCTCGCCCGCATAATGCAGCTGCAAACGCAGCAATGACGCGACCTGCTGCAAGTTGTTCTTGACACGGTGGTGCATCTCCTGAATGAGTGCCGATTTGACCATCAGCTTGCCGTGCTCAATCGCAATCGCCGCATGGCTGCCCAGGGCGGAGAGGACAGAAATCTCTTCGTCAGAGAAATGGTGCGGCTTGTCCGTGTAGCAGTTCAGCACGCCGATTTTCTTATTTTTCACCACCAAAGGCACCGACGCCATTGACGCCAGCCCCTCCTTGCGCGCAAAGTCCGGCAGGGCGTACTCGGCGGAGCGCTTCAGATCGTACACGGTCATGGTGCGGTTTTCGGACAGCGCGCGGCCCGCGATGCTTTCCCCCACTTTGATGTTCGGCTTTTTAAGATACTCGCGGCTGGCGCTTTGCGTGGCTTTGATCACCAGTTCTTGTTTGTCTTCGTCGAGCAGCATCAGCGTGCAAATCTTGAATGACATGCTTTTGGCCGTCGCCGCGACAATCAATTGCAGTATCTCTTCCAGGTACAAATCACTGGTGATTGTCTTGCTGACCTCGGACAATGTAGACAACTGCGATGCCCGCCGCTCCATCTTGCGGTATGCCCGCGAGTTCTGCACCGCCCCGGACACCTGCGAAGCGATACTCTGCAAAAACCGCACCTGTGTCTGCGTATACACATGCGGCTTGATCGTGCGCACGTTGATAACCCCGATAATCTCTGTGTGGTAGATTAGGGGCGCGCTGAGCATGCTTTCGTACTTGTCTTCCTGCAAGCCGGGCACCAGCTTGAAGCGTTTGTCGTGGTAGGCATCCCGCTCCACAGCGACCGCTTCTTTGTGCTGCGCGACCCACCCGGCCAGACCCTCGCCCACCTTCAGGCGCACTTTGCCGACTAGTTCTTGCTCTGAGCCGGCATCCACGGCTCGCAGCACCAGCGTATCTTTGGCATCGTTGAACAAATACACTTGCGACGAGTCGGTTCCTGTGACCTGCATGGCCACGCCCGCCACCGCCTGAAGCATCTCCTCCAGGTCAAACAGCGACCCCATCGCCTCGCCAATCCGGCGCAGGGCTTCGCCTTCGGCATTGCGCTCATCGTGCGCGATTTCCATTTCGCTGATGCGCGCCCGCAGCGTCTGGACATCCCGCGAGCGTGCGGCAAGCGCCGCTTTGAGCTTGTGGATATGCAGGTCGTCATGCCGCGCTGTTTCGGCCTGCCGCTTAGAAAACAGGCTGCGCCGTGCAAAGCCGACTTTAGTAGGAAGGAGACGCCGTTTGGGTTTCATGGTTTAGGTTTTATTTGGGTGGTTTAGGTTTATTGGGAGGTCGTGCTTTCCATAAAGCGGGCTAGGGCAGGATAAATAACATCGCCCGCTGCGGTGAAATAAAAGCCGTGGTCGGCATGGCTGATGTTCAGCCGCGTCACTTTGCCCGCCGAGGCAGCGGCCAATGCGTCCGCCATGCGAAATGGGATCAGCCTGTCATCCCGGCTATGCACCAGCAAGACAGGGCACGAAACGCGCGGCATCTTCTGCTCGCTCGCGAACGGAAAGCGCAAAAGCCCCCGCAGCAAAGCCGTGGGAAACACCGGATATTCCTGGTGCGCCTCGTCGGCCAGGCTGGTGTAGGCCGCGAACAAGGCCAGCCCCGCGACAGGCTGATGCGCAGATAACATGCGCGAAGTGAGGTCTACGGCGACGCCTGAGCCGAGCGAATAGCCCGCCACGAAAATGCGCTTTTGGTTGACATCCCGCCTGCCGCGCAGGTAACGGTAGCAAACATCCGCTGTGGCGTAGCAGTTCGCCTCGGAAGCCTCGCCGCTGCTCAGGCCAAAGCCTACATAGTCCGGCATCAGGACATTGGCATCCAGCCGCCGCATGGACGCCAGCAGGGGCCGCTCCCACGCCAGGCTGCCGCCCTTGCCGTAAAAAAACAGCAGAGTGGGGCGGCGCGCGTAGCTGGGGTCGGGCCGCCCATCAGCCTGCAAAGCGCGCCCGTAATACGCCGCCACCCGGTCGCCCTGCTTTGTGCGCAAAGCCAATCTATCCGCACCGGCGGGCAGGGCGGTGCGGGCTTCATTCGCCTGCGCCGTTTCCCGCCGCGAGTGCCCCGCGTTAAACACAAGCGCGCGCTGCTGAGTGTACAGCACCGCCAGCACCAAGACATACAGCCCCAATGCCAACGCAAAAAGCCGCAGGACAACTGGGGCAGTCGGGCGGCGGCTTTGCTTCTTTGCAGGCGCGGAGGGCGGTTCGGGCACGATACGCCCTCTGTCAGACGCTGTGCGCAATAATAATCGCTTCAGCAATCTCGCGCATGGATTTGCGCGTGTTCATGCTTTGCACCTGAATGCGGCGGAACGCCTCCTGCTCTTTCAGGCCGTACTGATCCATCAAGATGCCTTTGGCCCGGTCTACCGACTTGCGCGTGTCCAGCTTGTTTTCCAGGTCGGACACTTCGTTTTCCAGCTCCACAAACTCTTCGTAGCGCGAAATGGCGATTTCCATTGCGGGCAGCAGGTCGGCTTCCTTGAACGGCTTGACCAAATACGCGAACACGCCTGCGTCTTTGGCCCGGTCTACCAGGTCTTTCTGCGAGTAGGCTGTCAGCAGCAGAATGGGGGCGATGCCTTCTGTGGTGACCACTTTAGCCGCGTCTATGCCGTCCATTTCGGGCATCTTAATATCCAAAATAACGATGTCCGGCTTGAGTTCCCGCGCGAGTTCCACGGCTTTGGCGCCGTCCCCGGCCTCGGCCACCACCTGATGGCCCATGTTTTCCAGGGTCTTGCGCAGGTCCAGCCGAATAATCGGCTCGTCGTCGGCAATGACTATGCGTAGCGAATCCATGCTTGCTGTCTCCATTTTTTGCCGCAGCAGGGGTGCGTTTATGCTGCCGCCCCTGCACCGCGCATCTGCTATACTATCAATGATCAGGCAATTATCGGGCCGCGCGTTGCGAAACACAGCCCCTAATGCCGCTATGATAGCCGATATTTGACCGAAAAAGCAAGCCTGCTGCGCTGCCGTTCTGCCCGTGTGCCCTCGGCTTTGCCCCCGCGTTCCAAGCCAGTTTCAACGACGGGAGAAATTCTTCCGTCGTTGGACTGCGCTTGATGAGCCGGGGAAACGCCCGTGCAGCCCTTGTGCAAAGCCGAGCGCGGGGCGGAGGAAAACACGTATGCTGCACTGGGTGCTGCTGATTTGGGCGGTTGTCGTGCTGCTGTTCTGCATTGTGGCCGTGGTTTTGATCTTCACGCGCCGGTAGGCAAGGGCCGGGCTGGGCGCGAAATAACCGGGCGTGTCTCCCCGCGAAGCCGATTTGTTTTGACGGCATCCGTGTTATACTGTTCTCAGTGAAGCCTATGGAAAAGTTCGCCTTTATCATTCACCCCATTGAAGCGCGCCGCGATATTGCCCGCAAAGGCGGCGTGTGGACTGTCGCACGCTACCTGCCCGAAGGGGCAGTGGAGTGGGGCATCAAGTTCAAGAAACCAATGGTCGCCTCGCATATCACCGGCATTCAGTCGCCGACCGGGGCGCAGGCTGAGGGCTGGTTTATCGGCTGCCCCCTGACGCCGCGCCAGATGCTCACGCTGCCGCAGGAGTTTGTGTACAACCGCATTATTCAGTGCGGCCAACTAGCGCAGCAGTTGGGGGCGAAGATTGTTGGGCTGGGAGCGTTCACCTCGGTGGTGGGGGACGGCGGCATTACAGTCGCTAAGAACCTGGACATCGCGGTCACCACGGGCAACTCGTACACAATTGCCACCGCAGTGGAGGGCGCAATAGACGCAGCACACCGCATGGGCCTGTCTTTGCCCAATACGCGCGTGGCGGTTGTCGGGGCGTCGGGTTCTATCGGACGGACGTGCGCCATGCTGCTGGCCCCGCAAGTGGGGTCGGTCGCGCTGATTGGGACGCAAAAGCAAAAGCTGGAAGCGGTCGCGGCGGAGCTGGAAAACCCGTCGGTGTCTCTGCATGATGACGTGCATGAGGGGCTGCGCGAGGCGGACATTATCATCACAGTCACCAGTGCGCGCGATGCTGTGATCTATCCACGCGACCTAAAGCCCGGCTCCATTGTGTGCGATGTCGCCCGCCCGCGCGATGTGTCGGTCGCCGTGGCCCGCGAGCGCGACGATGTGCTGGTGATTGAAGGCGGCGTCATTTCCGTGCCCGGCCCGCAGGCAGACTTTGGCTTCAAGTTCGGCTTCCCGCCTAAAACTGCTTACGCCTGCATGTCCGAGACCATCATGCTGGCTTTGGACGGACGCTACGAGTCATTCACGCTGGGCAAGACGGTCTCGCCGGAGCAGGCATTGGAAACGCAGCGGCTGGCGAAAAAGCACGGCTTCCATCTGGCTGGATACCGCTCGTTTGAGCGCGCGGTTAAAGACAGCGACATTGACGCCATCCGGCAGCGTGCTGAGAAAGCCAGTCAGCCGCGCACCGCTCGTCCCCAAGCCGCACCGCAGCCTGTGTAAACCTACCCCTTGCTGCGCCGTGGCGTGTTCGTGCGAACGGCACTGGTTGGCGGAGTGTGTCGGCGGCACCTGCTTATCATATAGGTGATCAGGCAGGTGTCTGCGCAATACGCTTTTTCCTGTTCCTGGCAGCACCATTGAGTCTCACCGTGCCAGCGGCATGACTTCTTCTCAAACGCCTCAAGTTAAGACTAAAACGTTCAGAAATGACAAATTAATGGGTTCTTCCAAATCAGTTGTCTTTCAACTGTCTGCATTGCCAGAGGCGGCAGACACATGGATAAAGCGCCCCGAGGCCGGTTTGGCGAAGGGAGTATTTGCGGCTGCACTCGTTATCTACGCTGCCTTCTGCGGCGTTTTTCTGGCGCACCCGTCGCGCTGGTTTCTAGGGTACACCGCCGATGATGCGTTCTACTACCTGCAGGTCGCGCGTCACATTGCGGCCACGGGCTTTTCTACCTTTGACGGGGTCAATCCCACGAACGGCTACCATCCGGGATGGATGCTGCTGATGGTGCTCTGCGCCAAGCTGTTTCCTAATCGGGACGTGCTGCTCAAAGCCAGCTTCGCGATGGAGTTTGTGTGTCAAATAGGCACTTGCCTGGTCTTGGTGCTGATTATGCGCCGACTGGTGAGTGAGTTCTGGGCCTGGATTATCGGCAGCGCCTGGCTTCTGAACCCGCTGCCGTTCGTGTTCAGCATCAATGGCGTTGAGGCGACCCTGGTGCAGCTGACGCTGGCTTTGGCCGTCTTAGCCTACATGACGCAAATTACGCCTTATCTTGGCTCAGGCAAAGACGCTTCGCCCCCAACCCGAAACCTCGTTTTGTTTGGCGGAAGTTTGGCGCTGGCATTTTATTCCCGCACGGATCAGGCGATCCTCGCGCTTGTGTCTGTGCTGTGCCTGCTGACGGCAACGGTGCTCCTAGCGGGGGCGGGGCAGCGTTTGTCCGCCTCCTGGCGGGTTGTTCTCTGGGTCGGCGGCACGTTTCTCGTTTGCATTGTGCCGTGGTACGCCTATTCTCATCTGGTCACAGGCAGCTTCGCGCAGGACAGCGGGGCGATGAAGATGCTGTGGCATCATCAGGAGCATCTTCCCCCTGGCGTTTTTACACGGGTGCGCTTTGTGCTGGGGTTCTTGGTCTACAATTGGTTTAGCGATCATCTTGACATGTATGGCGCAACAATACACCTGCGAAAAATCCTTCTGGCGGCGACTGTCTTGTTTATCATTTGGGCTTGGGGCGTAACGCGCCGGAGCTATTCCGGCAAGCTGTGGATGGGTGTTTCGGTGGGGCTGATGCTTTTTGGCGTCGTCAGTGGGGTTGTCTATGCGCTCCTTATCTCGGGCTTGCAGTTTTGGCACTTCAGCGCTCCGGCATTTATTTGCTTTTTGCTAGTCGCCGGCTGGGGAGCATTAGCTTTGCAGTGGGTGCTGCCGCCTCAAGCGCAAAAGATTGCCGGCCTGGGTATTGTGGCTGCCATGCTGGGGTTCGGCTCCTGGTATCATCTTACGGCTAAAGCCGAACCGTTGTGGCAGATTGCGGTCTACGATTCACAGCCGCGCTTTGAGCAGATGGTGCCGCCGGGCGCGCGGATTGGCTGTTTCAATGCCGGCATTCCTGCTTATTTCAGCAACCGAACCATTGTCAACCTAGATGGGCTGGTCAACCACGCGGTTTATCCGTATTGGAAGAACCATCAGTTTGCACAATATCTTATTGACCAGCATATTGATTACATCGCGGATGAAGAGGAAGCCGTCGGACGCGCGCAGAAGTTTTCCAGCGTTCCCCTGAAGCTGGAGCCTGTCACGCGCGTGCCGCTGCCCGGCTGGCACACTCCCTATCGCTACCTGTGGAAAGTAGAGAATATAAGCCAGGGCAGCAGGCAGAAGTGATTCCCTGTCGGTGGGGAGAAACGCGGCGCAGGTTGTTAGCGCAGGGCGAGCAGCGCGGTCATGCGCAGCAGGCGCGCGCGGTCAAAGCCTTGGGGGTCGGTCTTGCGGCCTGCGGGGTACGCGCACTCCGAATGGAAGATGACATGGTCGTTGGGCACCCGGTGCCGCGCCCGGATGGACAAGAGCAGGCGCGCGACCGCCTCCATCTGCGCGTCAGGCCAATCATCGTGGGGTGTCTGATCCTGGTGCACCATCTCAATTCCCACCGAGCATGAGTTGACATCCGTGCGCCCCTGCCACCGGCACACGCCCGCATGCCAGGCGCGGTCTGCTTCAAGTACCATCTGCACAATGCGCCCGTCTTTGCCCACCACATAATGGCTGCTGACTTTGCTCGCCGTGCTCTGGAACAGCCGCACGGTTTCGTCGGTTTCATTGGTCGGCATGCACGTAGAGTGCAGAACCACCACATCCACGGGAACTCCCTGCGGCGTGCGGGCGTTAAAGTTAGGACTAGGGACAAACTCCGCGCCGGGCATATCCGGGGCGGCGCGCAGTACGCCCGCCCCGAGCGACAGCAAGAGACAAACCATTACGAATGTAACGTTGGGTATAAACATAAGCTATTTATTGGCACTCTCTTGACAGGAGTGCCAATCCTTTTGTATACTCTTAGGCAAGCAGCACGCTTTATCCTGTCATAGATACAGAATAAATACAGGCAGCAAGGGAGAAAACACAGATGTTGAAACCACTCGGCGACCGAATTGTCGTCAAAACATTGGAAGCAGAAACCGCTAGTGCGGGCGGGATTATCCTGCCCGACACAGCCAAAGAAAAGCCGCAGCAGGGCGAAGTCCTCGCCGTCGGGCCGGGCAAGACCTTGGACAGCGGCAAGCTGAGCGCCGTGGATGTCAAAGTCGGCGACAAGATCGTCTACGCCAAATACGGCGGCACCGAGATTAAAGTAGGCGGCGAGGAAGTCGTCATCCTGCGCGCCGATGATGTGCTCGGCGTCCTCAACAACTAAGGAGAAGTAACAGAATGGCAGCAAAAGAATTATTATTTGACGAAGCAGCCCGCCGGGCACTAGAGCGCGGCGTGAATATATTGGCCGATGCGGTCAAAGTCACGCTTGGCCCGCGCGGTCGGTATGTCGTGCTGGAAAAGAAGTTTGGCTCGCCCAGCCTGGTAGACGACGGCGTCACTATCGCCAAAGAAATTGAAGTGGAAGACAAGTTCGAGAACATGGGCGCACAGCTTGTTCGCGAAGTGGCCTCCAAGACCAACGACGTCGCTGGGGACGGCACCACAACAGCCACTGTGCTGGCCCAAGCCATTGTGCGCGAGGGCTTGAAGAACGTCGCCGCAGGCTCTAACCCGCTCGCGGTCAAGCGCGGCATTGACAAGGCCGTAGAAGTGGCCGTCGCCGAGATCAAGAGCCGGGCGGTGCAGGTCAGCGACAAAGCGAGCATCACGCAGGTTGCCACCAACTCCGCAAAGATTGCGCTGATTGGCGAACTGATCGCCGATGCGATGGACAAAGTCGGCAAAGACGGTGTCATTACGGTGGAAGAGTCCAAGGGCACCACGACTTCGCTGGAACTTGTGGAAGGCATGCAGTTTGACAAAGGCTATATTTCGCCCTACTTCGTCACCGACACGGAGCGCCTAGAAGCGGTCTTAGACGAGCCGCTAATCCTTATCTTTGAAAAGAAGATCAGCAGCATTCAAGACCTGCTCCCCATATTAGAGAAGGTGGTGCGCACAGGCCGTCCTCTGCTTATCATTGCCGAAGACGTGGACGGCGAGGCATTGGCAACCCTGGTTGTCAACAAGCTGCGCGGCACGTTCAACGTGGTGGCTGTGAAAGCGCCCGGCTTTGGCGACCGCCGCAAGGCCATGCTGGAAGACATTGCCGTGCTGACAGCGGGCAGGTTCATTACCGAAGACCTGGGCCTGAAGCTGGAGAACGTTGATGAAACGTTCCTGGGGTCGGCCAAGAGCGTGACCATCACCAAAGACGAGACGACAATTGTTGAGGGCAAGGGCACCTCGGCGTCTATTCAGGGCCGCATTGCCCAAATCAAGGCGCAGATTGAGAAATCTGACAGCGACTACGACCGTGAAAAGCTGCAAGAGCGGCTTGCTAAGCTGAGTGGTGGCGTGGCTGTCATCCAGGTGGGCGCGGCGACAGAAACTGAGCTGAAGGAAAAGAAGCATCGCATTGAAGATGCCCTTTCCGCCACCCGCGCGGCGGTGGAAGAAGGCATTGTCCCCGGCGGCGGCACCACGCTTATCAACATTATCAAGGCCTTGGATACCCTGAAGCTGGAAGGCGATGAGCAGGTCGGAGTCAACATCATCCGGCGCGCGCTGGAAGAGCCGGCACGGCAGATTGCAAACAATGCCGGCGTGGAAGGCTCCGTGATTGTTGAGCAGATCAAACGCACCGGTCAGGGCTACAATGCCGCGACTGGCGAGTTTGGCGATCTGGTGGCTCAGGGCATTGTTGACCCGGCCAAGGTGACCCGCTCGGCCCTGCAAAACGCGGCCAGCATAGCGGGCCTGATCCTTACCACCGAAGCTGTCGTGTCGGAGCGGCCTGAAAAGAACCCGCCGATGCCGTCGGGCGGCGGGGCAGGCGGCGGCATGCCCGGCATGGGTGGCATGGGCGGTTTCTAACTTCCTGCGTACCGACAAGCCGCAAAGGGCCGGAGGCATTCGCCTCCGGCCCTTTTGTTTTTATCAAGGTATAATTACGGCGGTGGACAGAGGAGAAAGTACATGGCTGTTAATACCAATCTTACCTGGCACGAAAATGTTGGCAAAGACAAAGTAATCGCAGTGTATTCAGATGCCACAGATAATCTGCATGCTATCCAAGAAATTGATCAATGGGCACAAAGTCATGGGTATGTCCGCAGCCGTGAGGCTGTGCTGAATGTGATGCAGAGCATGGACGGGAAACGCTACTTTTATTGTGCGTGCTACCTTCTTGACGAAAACGACTTCCGCGCGGTTAATGCCGACCTTTCCCAAATACGCGAGCGGCGCGAGCAGATGGCTATGACAGCCTCCTCTGCTGATCTTCGGCGGGACGAAGATTAGCTCCATGTTCCGTTACATCGTGCCGGATACGTCTGCACTCGCCGCAGCATTCTACAATGAACTAAGTTCAGCGAATGCCGCGCCTTTGCTCACAGCAATCCGTTCCCACTCTGTCGGTGCTGTGGCTCCTTCGCTTCTGCTGCCTGAGTTCTTGAATGTCAGCCGCAAGAAGCAGCAAGGAAATGCTGTTCAAGGATTTCTTCCTGTCCCAGCATTAGTTGTGGAAGCTATTGTCGCCGATTTTCTCGCGCTCCCTATTATACTGGAAGAAGATGAAGCGTTGGCTGCGGGTGCTTGGCGCCTGCATCAAGATCACGGCATACAAACAGCAGATGCTTTCTTCGTTGAACTCGCTCGCAGGTGGCAGGCAGAACTCTGGACTGCTGACGATCATCTTGCCAGAACAGCCCAAATTGTCTATCCCTCAGTTTTCAATCTGCGCGTGCAGCCGTTTGCCTGACCCTTTTAGCTCTGGTGACTTGGAATAAGGAGCATGGGCGGTTTCTAACTTCGCGCGTACCGACAAGCAGCAAAGGGCCGGAGGCACTCGCCTCCGGCCCTTTTGTTTGCCACATTGATTTTTTGTTTGCCATGTTGATTTTCTGTTTGCCATGTTGATTTTCTGTTTGCCATGTTGATTGGGGCTACAAGGAGCGGCTTAGGTATTCAAAGCTGGCCCGCAGGCAGTCAAATGGGTCGCGGCGGCAGGTGTCTTGTTCTACCGCGTACCACTCCACGCCCGCCGTTTGGCACGCGGGCAGAAGGTGCGTCCAATCTAAGTTGCCCTCGCCGACAGGGGCCATGACCGGGCCGCCGTCTACCACTTCTTTGTCTTTCACATGAATGACGGGGACGCGCCCCGCGCAGCGCTCTATCAAACGCTCGGGGTTCAGGCCCGCATGCGCAGCCCAGTACACGTCCACTTCCAGCATCAAGTCTGGCCCGCCTTCTTCAATTAATATATCATACAGGGTGCGCCTACTGCCGCCAATGCGCGCGAACTCAAAGTCGTGGTTGTGGTAGCCGAAACGAATGCCTGCTTCTTTGAGACGTGCAATCACGGGCAGGGCGTCGGCTACGAACTGCCGGTAGCCCGCCTCGCCCCGCTCGCCGTAGGAGCCAATGCCTCCAATCGCCGCATAGTCGCAGCCGAGGGCGTGGTGGAACGCAATCTCGTCGTCTGTCTTGTGCTGCAAGTCGCCCCAGGAGCGGTGGGTGGCGATGCAGCGCAGATTGTTGTCGTCCAGCATTGCCCGTGCGTCTTTGGCAGTGACTTGGGGCGACGCGCCGCTCATGGCCCCAATCCCGGACATCTGCAC
>JAABUJ010003789.1_pt1 | contig 16584 bp, 10 predicted proteins | sample 5559131 | NCBI WGS metagenome assembly JAABUJ01 (sample SAMN10711875, study PRJNA513366) | rock metagenome | isolation source: Antarctica rocks | place: Antarctica: Victoria Land, Mt New Zealand nord | collected 2016-01-07 | reverse complement strand
CGCCCCGCCGGAAGGTCGACGTGCTCATTCTGGAGAGCACCTACGGCAACCGGCTGCACAGTAGCCGCGCTGCCGAGGAAGAGCGCCTGATCGCGCAGATCGGCGCGGTACTCGCCCGTGGGGGTCACTGCCTGATTCCCGCCTTTGCCCTGGGCCGGGCGCAGGAGGTCCTGCTGATTCTGCGCGAGGCGCGCGTGCAGGGCCGGCTCCCCGGCCCGGTGTGGGTGGATGGACTGGTGCGCAGCGTCTGCACGGTCTACCATGCCCACGCGGGCAGCACGCCGGCGCGCCTGCAACGGCTGATTGCCCGGGAGGGGAACCCCTTCGTGAGCAGTGAGGGGCCGGTGCGCGCCGTGGCCAGCCCCGAGGAGCGGCGCTCGGTGCTGCAAGGGCCACCGGCGGTGATCGTCAGCTCGTCGGGCATGCTCTTGGGCGGACCCAGCGCCTACTACGCCGCCGAACTGGCCGGGGACGCGCGCCACGCCCTGCTGATCACGGGGTACCAGGACGAGGAGGCCCCGGGCAAGAAGCTGCTGGACCTGGCCGACGCGCCGCCAGGGACGCGGCGGCTGGCTGTGGGCGGGCGTGAGGTGGAGGTGCAGGCCGAGGTGCGCCGGTACAGCCTCTCGGCGCACGCCGATGGTGATGAGCTGGCTGCCCTGGCCGAGCGGGTCCAGCCGCGGCTGACGTTGCTAGTGCATGGTGACGCGGAGGCGCGCTCTGGTCTGGCCGGCAAGCTGCTGGACCGGAGACTGGTGGCCCGGCTGCCGGCGACAGGGGAGACGGTGGAGATCGCCGCCCGCCCGGTGCGCCGGGGCCACCGCCCGCTGCCCGCGCCGGCTGCTCCTCCCCCCACCGCTGAGGCCCTCGCGGTCCTGATGGCCGGGGGCAGCGTCCAGGGCGCCGGCGCCGGAAGGCGGCCCGGTGGTGGCTGGACGGCCCTGGCCCTGGCCGCGCGTCACGACGGGGGCGCGGTCACCCCCGAGGGTGTGGAGGCCATGACCACCCTGCTCAGGGCGCAGGATCGCTTCTTTGCCCCGGACTCCGCGCGTGAAGGGGTGTGGCGCCTGACGGATCAGGGCCGGAAGCTGGCTGCTAGGCTCCTCGCGCACGAAGGGGGCGAGCGCCAGCCAGCGGACCAGGAGACGGTGCGCGCCCGGCTAGAGGACCTTTTCGGGAGTGACGCGACGTACGTGCGGGGCAGCCTCTATCCTCAGGAGAAGCGGGCGGTGCTGCGCTTCCACTTCCCCCTGGTGGCGGGGCAACGACATGCTGACGCCCTGGCCCTTATGGCAGAGGAGACCGGGTGGAGTGTCACGCTGCGGCAGGAGCCGGACATGGAGGCGCTGGTCCAGATGGTCACCACCGTGCTGCCAGAGGATGTGACTCTTGTTGCCCGGCCCAGCGTCTACCACGAGACGCGGACGGTTGACGCGCGCCTGGATCGTGCTCTCAATGAGGAGGAGCGGGCTGCGGTGGAACGGCGCTATCAGGAGGAGACGGGCTATGCGGTGCGGCTGAGTAGCCCCGATATGGTCATGGGCTCTCCCGATTCGGACAAGGCTGCCCCTGCTATCGTGTCCAGTATGGCCCAGCGGGTCAACGCCCAGACGGCCATCGGCACCGTGCGGGTGGCGCTGCAGGCCGCCGGCGTGGAGGTGTATCGGGTGGGCCAGCACGGGGAGCGCCTGCAGGTGACCTTCCTCACGCCGGTGCTGGCCAGCAGGTATCAGGCGGTGCTCAGTGAGCTGGCCGAGCGCACTGGCTGGCCGATCACGGTCGATCCCCAGCCGCAGCAGCAAGCCTTGATTGAGGTGGTGCGGGCGGTGGTGCGGGTACCGCTGGCCAAGGGGCCAGGTGTTCACGCGGCCCGGCAGCGGGTCAGTGTGCGGCTGGCGCCTGGGGCGGAGCCGGCAGGCGAGGACCGGGCGGCCTGGCAGGAGGCTATGCAGGACCGCACCGGATATGAGCTTGAGTTCCTGTAGCCCGCATGACGGCCTTCTAGGCCCGGAACTCGGGTCCGTGTCCCCAGCCGCAAAGTAGGCAGTCTCCAGAGTACGTCAGTGTGGGATGGGCATAACCAAGGAACGCAGCGTCCGTCGGAAACCGGTCACATCTGGACTTGTTTCAGCGCTGCCGGCGACGTATCGCAGAAAAGCCAGGGGAGTCAGGTGGTTCCCTGGAGGGAATCGGCTCTTTGGGGCGATCCAGATACCGCAGAGAATACGTGCTTCTCTGCGGTAGGCGTGGTGAGGCTGTCTGCAAGAGGCAGAAGCCTCTAGCAGACAGCCTCGTCAGCCCAAGGTGATAGGATAACCGCGAGCTACTTTGCGGCTGGGGACGCGGACCCGAGTTCCGGGCCTTCTAGTAGCCCGCATGACGGCCTTCTATCCGGAGCTGTCCGTGTAACGGCTCTCGCCCACCCACGGCGCAGAGGGACTGAAGAGGACGGATGTTTCCGGCCACACCGCTCGGTGTACGGTTCCGTTCCCCTGCTCGTCTGTTCGTCACCCCCTAGATGCCCTGATCCCGGTGCTCCACGACCTGCCGGAGGAGCTGGCTCCGGCGCTCTCGGATGGCCGGATCGCTGGCGGCCACTGCGGCGTCCAGGCGGATCGCGTCGGGGAAGCTGGCAACAATGATGACGCGAACCAGGTCCCCCAGCAGCACGCGATCAAAGATGATGCAGTGCCCTCGGGAATGGATGCCGCCGCAGTTCTGCCCGCCGGCGGGGAGACGGGCAGGAAGGAGAACCCCCAGTATCATGCATGACGTGTGCGAGGTGGCCGGTGAGATTGACCGCAGCAGGGGTGATGATGGTCGGCCTACCCGATGACACAGAGAACGCCGACTCTCGGCACGCACGACCGCAGACCACGCAGCGGCATCCTCTCCTCACGGTCTCAGCACCGCCCACCCGACCAGCGCGGGACAGCACGGGCTGTGCATGATCCCGCAGTGTGCCGAAGATAGGACAGACTGAGGGACATCTCGTGTCCCGTGGAGCATAACCCCTGCAGCAATGGAAGGCAGACTGATGGACCTCGTGATGTGGGCGACCGGTGGGGTGGAGGATCTCTCCGACGCCACACCTGCCCTGTGGGCGCTGGTGCCCGACGTACCCGACCCAGCCAGCATGGTCCTCCTGGTGCTGGCCCTGGCAACCGCGGCAGGCCCCACTGTGCCGGCAGAGGCGCGTCACCTGGTGCAGGATCGCTATCGGCAGCTGACCGCTACCGGCACGCCTGACGGTCCACAGCAGCGGTAGCTCGGTTTTGATCAGCAGCAGAGTCACGTGATAGGAGCGCATGTCATGTGCGACACGAAGTCGCATCCATTGAGCGGTGCTGTGAAAGGAAGCACCCAAGTGAGTGTCCACTGCGTGGTCCCACCTCGAACGGGCGTCGCTGGCAACGGCGGGGTCCGAGAGCTAGAGAGGAAAGCCGAAGGAGCGGGGAGCCATCCCCTTACCCAGGCAAGGGACAGGTCGGACGGATGACGGACAGAAACGTCCTATGAGACGCCGTCACGCTCACGCACCGGACGATGGCTGACAAAGACGGTGCTATGGGTCATGGCAGAGGGTACGAGATAGCTCTCTGCGCGGACACCAGACCCCGGCGTAGAGGGAGCATTCACCCCGACTGCACGCGATGGATGCGGAACGTGACAACCCTCTTGGGGTCTGCCTGTGGTCCAGGAGTAGAGTCCTGGCGGGCAGTAGGCCAACCGCAATGGAGGAACAACACCCCAGGAGGACAAGATGTTCCAAGAAGCGAACGCCAGCAACCGAAAGGTGACGGGAAGACATAACCGGCTGGATAGAGCCGCGCAAGCGGACATACTCACCCTGAAAGGGGGCTGACGTGGGACAGGGGACCAAGCGCCTGATGGCGGTGAACACAGGTCAACGGCGGCATACGGTAGATACGGCTCTTCGGAGCTGTCAACAGACCCGCCGGGAGCGTAAGCTCTCCCCTGCTAGTAGATCGCACGAGTCGCTTGGCCTGGGAGGCGTTGTCATATTAACGTCTATTGGGACAGATGTTCGCGGTCTACTTCCCACGTGGGGCTGGTTTGCGCCCTGTTTCCTGCCCCTGGGCATGCATCTCAGGCCAGAAATGAGGCCGGATTCCCCACATCACATGCCTCGCTGACGTTAATGTGACAACGCCCTCAAGATGCCTATGCTGGCCGCTTCGTTCATCCGGCTCGCCCTCGTGCTGTCGCATCGGTCGTGCGCCCCACATGCGGCTACGCATTTCGCCGCATTTCACCGCGTGCGGCAGTGGCGAGCCGGCAACGTGTGCCGCTGTGGCTGGTGGGCAGATGGCCTGCGGATACGGCGGCGCAGGGACCCTCAAGGGCCAGACGACGCATGGGCGATGGCCCTCAGGGGCGTCAAGGCTGGCAGTAGGCAGGGCAACTGGGCGGCATCCCGGAGCACGAATGGAGCGGCAGTGCCATGGCATGCGCTATCGCATTATCGCGTCGTCCGGCACGAGACGGACGTGGGTAGCGCGACGTTTATGCACGCACGCGAGCACGCCATGCTCGCTCAAGTCGCTGACGTGGCGCGCCCCATATCCTAGGATCACTTCCCGCGCACCCAACCCCAGTTTTCTGTTATGTCAATAATAGACCGGATTGCGAGATGGGCGGCGTTGTCGCATGTAGAGAGGGTAGGGACTGATCCTGCGTAAAAGCGAAAACGCATCTATGCTTTTACGCAGGAGTGCGATTGTGCGCAATCTCAAGGGGGTTGTATAGTGCAGATCCCTTGGGAAAAGAAGAGCCGCTGCTATGCGCCGACGGCACCGTGGTCTATCTCCGGCCTGTGCAGGCGGGTCCGCTACCCAGCGCCCTGCAGCGCCTAGCTACCCCCTAGCTCCGCAGTGCTCGGCATGCGGCTAATCCTCTCGCCGCATTTCACCGCATGCGGCTAATCGGCCAGAGGAGTGAGCGCTCCGTTTTGTGCGATGATGCTGGTGCGCGATGATGCGCTAACGCCTTTACGCGATAGTGCGAGAACGCATGTGTGTACTCGTCGAGCGTGGATCTGCCGCCGATCATACAGTTTGGTGCTGCGCGGTGACGAATGGCCCGCCAGGTCAGCATTTTTCAGAGGTCGTCCGGGCCGAGGAAAGTCGCGATGTCTGAACTGAGGGTGCACGGCTGTGCCAGCCGCCGTGCTCGCTCCACTTCTGACAATTCTGGTGCATCGGGCGGTTCGTACGACGGATCAACCCAGGCGCAGTGACGACAGACACCAGCGACTACCTCATACGAACCGCACGCGTCACACCGTCTCGTCTCGGTGGCCAGCCTTACCCTTGCTGCCGTGAACATACCAAGCAGATGCTCAACCGCCTTGAGACCGATCTCGGCGTCCATGCGAGCCGCGTTCTTCGCGTGAGTAAGCCAATTGACATAGCCCCAGGTTTCAACAGCCAGCTTTTTTAGATAGGAACGCAGGGACGCCACGGACTCCCCGGTCGCAAGGCTGTTGGCCACCAGGTCAGCCCAGCCCTTGAAATCCGACGCCTTCGGCTGCGTCTGCCCATCCGGCACCAGGTTGTCGTTTCGGGTCTCGCCGACGAAGGACACCAAGCATTCCCGCAAGCGAACCCCGACCGCCTGGAACGTCTCGGCTTCATCGCCGGTGTCGTATGCCTCGAACGCTTGGTGCCAGCGCCGCCAAGAACCCGGCAGGAATGCTGCCGCATCGGGTGTGACGGGCATGTCGCGTTCGTGGGCGTGCATCAGGCGCACCATCAGGCCGACATGGACTGTCAACACAACGTCACGGCTCTTGAAGTTCGCCTGGTCGTAGAGATTCGTCGGGTTGGTGACGACCCACCACCGGCTCGTCGGACAATGCACGTCCCAAATGTCGTGACGAGCCGAGCCGACGATCTCTGAGGCCGCTTTCTCAAGGTGGATGATCTCCTCGTGGGCCTGGTTCTCCACGTAGTTCCGAATCTTGTCCTTCTCTCGCTTCGATGCCCCCGTCCTCATCAGTGTTCCTCCAAAAATCCCTCAAAACTCACCCTCCCCTGTCGTCTGTCACCCGTCCTATAGGCATCCTCATCTCTGACCGCAGGCCCTGGTGGTTTCGCCGCATTTCGCCGCATGCGGCTAATCGGCCAGGACGTAGCGCCGATCCCGCGTGGTCCCCTGCGCCTGGATGAGCCCCCGCTGCACAAGGTCGCGCAGATCACGCTGCGCTGTGTCCATAGAGACGGTGACGGCCTCGGCATAGGCACGCGGCGTCAGTGGGCCGATCGTGCGCAGGTGCTGCAACAGCCAGGCCTGCCGCTCGTCCTGGGACAGCGCCGCCTGTGCGACGGCCGTCCGTGGACGCTCTCTGTCCGTCGTCCCGTCATGGAGCAAGGACGGGCCAGGTCCATAGAGCGTCACCATGAAGGTCTCGCCCACCTCCCTAAACACTGGGGGTGGGAGACCCGCGCTGTGCATCGCCGCGATCATCCGGTTGAGGCCGAACCCCACCTCTTCCATGAGGTCGAGTGCCACGAGTCCATGCACTAGCGTCGGGTTGCGGCTCCAGCGCCCTAGAAGGAGGGTATCCATGCGCATCGGACCACCCAGCCGGCCAGGGGAAAACACTTCCACTCTATCGGCGTAGAGCATCACCCGGATGCGGTCACCGGTGAGGGAGTAGTCGCGGTGCGTCAACGCGTTGAGGATGGCTTCTCTGAGCGCTTCGCGGGGGTATTCCTCGCGATCAGACCGATCCTTCCCCCGGAGGTGGACGGCATGCAGAGTGGTGCGACTAAGCCAGGCCACGGCCTCCTCGAGCTGTGTCGCCAGTGGCCCCTCAATCTCACGCTTGAGGAAGCTCTCCCCCATCTCCGTGCCGGCGTACTGCACCACGGCGACACGCGCTTGGGGGAAGAACTGCTGGGGGATTTTGCCCAGCAACAAGAGGCCGGCCACCGAGGGGACCGGCACAGCCTCCGGGTCACCCCCCGGACGCACCAGCAGCCCGCGTGCCAGCAGGAGCGCGTCGGTACTCATCCGCTCGCCGGAGCGGTAGCGCCCCACGTAGGCGCGCACGAGGGCACGATCCAGATGGGCCCTGGTCGCCCCCCGCACAGGCTCCGCGTCGAAGACTAACAGACCACGGCGGCTCATGAGTGTGCGGATCTCGGGCGCGTCCAGTGTCCGGCAGTAGGAGCCCTCCCGTAGCACGTAGCGCCCATCCGCGCTGTAGACCTGGTGGAGACCCGCCGGCACCGTCGCGACCACGACGAGACGGCCATCAACATCCACCTCCTCGGGCCGCGTGAGTTCCAGCTTGGGGCTGCATAACACGGCGGCGGTGTAGAGATGGTCGATCGTGACCTTCCGGTTGGCGACACCGACGATCTCCGCGTCGTCGGGCGAGTGCTCAAGGACGCCGAGGAGGAGCTGCCCCCCGTCTGCATTCGCAAAAGCCGCGAGTTCGGTCGCGAGCTCCGAGGGACGGGTGGGGCCAGGCTTGAATTCGAGAAACTGCCCCTCCCCTTGCGCGACGAGCCACCGCACTTCAGCAGCGTCGATGGGCCACCTCCCTCTCCTGGCCGGCGACCCAGCTGGTGGCGGTCGTCGGCACGCCACACGCCGCTAGGCGATCAGCGGGCGCTCGTCGGCGGCGCGGCGGTGTGTCCGCCCTCACACCTCAGCTCCTCTCCGGGATCTGCAGCCCCCTTGGGATGCGGGAAAATCACGGTTATGTCGAGTTCCAGTCGGGGGCACGGGCGTCTGGGTGGCTCTCTCGGAATACCATGCGGCGCCCTGCCTCCTACTCCTGCGCACGTGCCTGTCCTTTCTCGTGGCGCGCCAGGTACTCGACCAGGGCGTCTTCCATCACCTCGTACAGCTTCTTGTCCTCCTCCAGGGCCACCCTCTTGAGCCGCTTCACCAGGTCCTCACGCAGCGCATAGCCGCGGTTGATGCGGCGTGGTCCCGCGATCTCGCTTTTATGCGATTGTGCGGAATCGCCTTCGTACGCACCTGCGGATGTGCGGTCCTCCGTCTGCTCTGTGGAGAGACGCATGCCCTGGCCGCGCCGGATCTCGGGGGGTGTGGTCTCTTTGCCGAGTAATGAGCCAAGATCCTTCTTAGCGGGCATAGCGGGCCTCCACTTCCTCGGCAAGCGCCGTATAGGCGTCAGCGCCCGCGCCTCCTGGGGCGTAGGCCATGATGGACTGGCCGGCGGCTGGTGCCTCGGCGAGCTTGACGCTCAGCGGGATGAGCGTGTCGAACACCAGAGCGCCGTACTGCTCCCGGATCCGCTCTTCAATGGTGCGCGAGAGCGTCGTGCGCTTGTCGGCCATCGTACAGATGATGCCGCCGATAGAGAGCTGGGGGTTCAGGTCGCGCACCAGGCCGATAGTGGCTTCGAGCTGCGGCATAGCCTTGAACGAGTAGACATGGAGCTGGAAAGGGACGATCACCGTCTGTGCAGCCGCGAGGGCATTGAGCGTAAATAGGCCCAGCGACGGCGGAGGATCGATCAGGATGAAATCATAGGCCGTCACGCTCGCCTGAAGCGCGCGGCGTAACAACAGCTCGCGGCCCACCTTGCCGGCCAACTCCAGCTCGGCGCCGGCGAGAGCGAGGGTCGAGGGCACAAGATCCACTCCCGCCTCTGTCGCCAGCGTGGCGAAGGCGACGCCCTTCTGGGGGTTCAGCAGGACCTCGTAGATGCTGTAGTCCAGCGCGTCCGGGTCCACACCCACCCCTAGGGTCAGATTGGCCTGGGGGTCGATATCGATGAGCAACACCCGTTTCCCGCGCTGCGCCAGGGCCACGCCCAGGTTCAGGGTGGAGGTCGTCTTGCCCGTGCCACCCTTCTGCATGGCGAAGGCCACCACATGGCCGCTCATTCGCTCCCCTTCCTCTTCTATCGTCGCATGATCGCAGTATCGCAGACGCGCGTGAGTGCGTAAAGGCGCTTATGCACAATCGCAGGAACACATGAACGCGTACGTGCGGTTAGGCGAGAACGCATAAGCTACACGATCGCAGTATCGCAAAACTTAGAGAGTGCGAGAGCACGATTATACATTATCGCATTCTCGCTTTTGTGTGATAATGCGCGAATGCGTATACGCACGGACACGTGATCGCGGCGGCCCGCGCGTCCATCAGGCGTGACGTGACTGGTGGGGCTGCACTGCTTCCTATGCGGTAGCACTAGACATAATGTTATCTTGTGGCGCGGCACAGTGGGGACACTTTCAAACGCCGAATACAGCACTCGCTCAACGGGGGATTGAGCCGAGATACGGGTAAATATAGGAATTAGGCAAACGGGCGGCCACCGCACGCTGGGCCACCTACCTGGCTAGAGCGGGGTAGCATGTGAGCTAAGCCAAGTTTAGTAAAATACTCGCGGCTTTGGTCGCGTGTTCCTGCAAAGCTATGCGGTCATGCACATAAGCGCGCAGAAGCGCCGGGCACGTATCGCCTCCTATGACCTTGATGCCCCCAAGTATGATCTTCCCGCCAAGGGGTCAGACAACGAAGACTGCGAAAAACAGCCATTTGAACATTAGCGGTCCAGTTGCGTCGTAGCCGGACTTGGGAGAGGTTGACTGGGCCGCTAATGATGATTTGCGGCCCAGTTTCGGGGCTGGGAGCCCCTGTTAGCGGCCGAGTTGGCGTCGGCATCCTGTCGCAAACTGGCCCTAACGTAGCGAAGGTAGAAAAAACGGCAAACTGAGACGGTGTGCACCTACCGGTTCGACGCTCGAACGCCTATCCGCTGTCGATGGAAGTTCGCAGAATGAGCAGACTGCGAACTTTTCGCGGTGTCGTGCGGCTGTACGGTGACGGAGATGGCCAGAAAGAGCAACAATGTTCGCGGTCAGACGTGTACGGCGAACTTCGAGAGGGCTGACCAAGGTCTCAGGGGACACTTGGCTCATTGTGGTGCCCTTATGCGGCTGCTACTTTGCCGAAAAATCGCCGTTCGCTACGTTAGAGCCCAGCAGGAGAGGCTAGCAACGAGGCGAGCGAGTCATTGCACTCACCCTATCAGGACATAGGGGGGAGCCGTGTGGTATCGCGGCGTCTGCAAGCGGACCCGTCCTTGTCCCCAGCCAGCCGACGACAACGCGAAAGGGCCAGCCGATGTTACTCGGCTGGCCCTTTCGCGTTGTCGTCGTGGTCCCTACGGGGTTGTCTAGGTGGCGCTACCCCGCGTCCCTCCTGGGTTACGAGGAACTGGACTCAATAGCCGATTGCTGACCACCCGTGCTGGTGATGCGGATTGTCTTGGGCCGCGTGGACTCAGCCTTGGGCAAGGTGAGCGTCAACACCCCATCCTGGTACGCCGCGGCGGCCTTCTCCGACTCGACGTCGGCGGGCAAGGTGATCTGCTCGTGGAACTGGAAGCGTCAGGTTTCAGTACACGACCCACTGACTGCAAATCCAATCCCCACACGGCCCGCAAATAGCTGCTGGTTTGCGACTCAGGCCCCACATGTAAGCCTAAAAAGAGCGTCAGATACGTGGTCATTCCCCACATGGTGGGCGGCAATAATCGCCTTGTACTGAAACCTGACGCTTCCACTGGGACCGTATGCCGCCAGCGGCGGCGCTGAGCGGGACGACTCACAATTACGGCAGGAGGGCAGTACTGGTCCGGACCCATGGACCCAGTGGTCGGTCTTGTGGTCAGCTGACTCTACCGCTACAGTAAGGGTCCGTCAGGGTACAACGTGAGCAATAATCCGGCTGTCCGCCAGAGGTGAGGGCACCGTAGTGTGACAACTTTATTGATTGAAGGACCCTAAGCGCAGGCGCCTATTCACGGGGCGGTCGCGCCCTGGCCATGCTAGATACATGTGCCGGAGTTGATGCACACTGTAGACGCCAGAAAGGTGACCTATGTATGCAGGCTGGCGCTATGTATTGGCCTGGGGTGGGCTGCTCGTGGCGCTGTTGGCCTGTGTGCCGCGAAGCGGCACACCAGCTAATGGCGCGGCGACACGCCCGCCCTCCGCGCCACCGAGTGCCGTGCTGTACTCGGCCACCACGCGGGGCGAGTTCAACCACTGGACCCTTGGGCATGGCTGGACTGTGCGGCGGGGGGCGCTGGTCAACGACGGGAAGGGCTCACCAGGGGACTGGATGGCGTCGCCGCCGTTCCGGGTGCCCCACAATGTGGACTACGCCATTGAGGTGAGGATGCAGGGCGTCTTTGTAGGTCCAGTAGTCAATGACAGCGCGTCCTTTGGGGTAGTCGCGCTATGGTTCACTATAGGGAACTGCCTCATGGTGAACTTCGGCACCTTCCCATCGCCACCCATTTTTATCGATTGCGGCCAGCCGGTAAACATCGGCGATGATCCGGGGGTGACCGCCTACTACGACGGCGCCCCCCATCGCTATCGCGTCGAGGTGCGCGGCGTGACCTGCAGCATGTGGATTGATGGTCGGTACTATGCCCGCGCCTCGACGCACACGCTGGATGTGCATGTGGGCGCCCATGTCGGCCTGGGCAGTTACGCTACCAAGATGACTGTGTGGAGTTTTAAGGTCCTCCAGCTGTCACCGCCCCGGCCTCTACCCACGGCGACGCCAACCGTGACACCCATGCCCACATCCGATCCGCGCATCACCCCTCTGAGCGTAACGCCGGCCACCGGCGTCGCTGGACAGACAATCACTGTACGCATTGCGCCCACCTTGCTCACGAATGCGGTCGGTTGGGCCCTCCAGTGGGATACACCGCCGACCTTTATCGCCCAGGGCCTGGGGCCGCCCCCTCTTCAGGTCGCCGCTACTATTCCAGCCGCCGCGCCGGGGCGGCGCCTCATCACCCTCTATCGCCGGGCACCGGGCGATGTGATGGCCCCCCCTGGCACATCACCCAGCCTGGAGGGCGGCCCAGTGGCGACTGTTCCTTTCACGGTCTGCGCCGCTCCCGCATGTTCAGCGCCAGCAGGGCCTACTGCCACACCGATGGACCCTGCACGGGCAGGACGCGCGCTGCCTCAGACCAGACGGACGCCCGGTGCGCCATGAGCAGATGAGCCTCCGTGCCGGCGTCCCCGATATTATCGTTGATGAGCGATTACATGGCAGCGCACGTTCTACCCGTAGAGCCTTTCCTGGTTAGCGCGCATAAGGTCCGGGACAAGTTGGCCGGGCGGGTGGCGCAGCGCGGCCCCAGTGGCCGCCGATGACCGTGGTAGCCGCGTCCCGGTCTCGCGGAGGACGCCATGCTTGCCACTTGACCCGGAGCTTATGCGCGCTAACCGGCATTGTGCTTCACAGCGGAGGAGGTGCTCCATATGGCCAGGCGGGTCTACATCTCTCTCGGCCACGGCGAACGCGGCCTGCCCGCCGTTCAGGACCTCCTGCTCTTCCTACGGCGGCACGGGTGCATCATCACCTTTGCCCCCCAGTCGGATGAATGGTCCTTCTATCCTCTGCTTGAGGAGGCGATCGAGCGCTGCGATGTGTTCGTCGCCGTAGCCGGGGCAGGCTACGACGGAAGTTCGTGGCTGGCCCACGAGGTGACCTACGCCGACCAGTTAGCACGGTGGCACATGGGCCGCCGTGTCCCCCATCTGTGCGTGATAGGTTCGCGCTGCCACCCTACTTGGAATCCCTGCCTGTTGAGTGGCTGGAGCCAGGTCAATACGGGCCAGTGCTCGCGGACCTACCGCTCGACACCCCATAACCCGGCCTGCTCCGGGCCAACCCGGGCACAGGATCTTGAGCGCGTCTGCGGTGATCCTGGGCAGTGGGCCGTTGATGTGCGAGAATGGGGTCGCGGGTGAGGTACGAGAAACCGGGGCAGCACCACAACAGGGGCAGGACCAGGGAGGAGATCGCGCCGGGCGTGCTCTCCCGCGCTCCAGCTGAATGCAAGAGAAGGGATATGGAGCATGAAGGAGAGGATGTGGCCGGTTGTGCTGCTGCTGGCCGCTGTGTGTGGCCCACTATCCGGCGGGAGAGTCGTGGCTGGCGCGCGGGGGGCGGCCAGCCAGCGCCTGGAAGGTCCGATCGCCCCCAGCAGGGCGGCGCCTAACCGATCCTGCCAGCCCTGGCAGCCTGTAGCCAGTCTTGGCGGCGTGCTGTTGCGCGCGGTTGCCCCGTTGGCGGCGACAGACGTGTGGGCCGTGGGGGACAACGGACAGTCGGGGATGGCCCGGCAGCCCGTGATCCAACACTGGAACGGGAAGGCGTGGCTGCCGGCAGCGGGCGCCAAGGCAGGTCCGGACGGCGGCACGCTGGTAGCCGCGGTGGCCCTGTCGCCACACGACGTGTGGGCGGTGGGCTCTATCGCTGGCGGAGATGATCTGGCGCCGCTGATCGAGCACGGCGATGGCGTCGCCTGGCGGGTTGTCCCGCTGCCCCGGCATATCGGCGCGCTCTACGGGGTGGCCGCAACCTCGGCACACGATGTGTGGGCGGTGGGCACAACCAACACACTGTACCGGGCAGGGTCCGATCAGATGGGCCAGGCGCTGATCCTCCACTGGAACGGGACCACCTGGACCGCGCTGCCCAACACAACGCAGTCCGGGGAGAACTCCACCCTCTACAGCGTGGCCGCGCTAGCCAGCGATGATGTGTGGGCGGTGGGCAGGACTGGATCGAACCCGGACCAGGGGTTGCCCGAAGCGCAGCCAATCGCCGAGCACTGGGATGGTACGGCCTGGAGTCTTGTGCCCACCCCACAGCCTGAGGGCCTGACCTATGATCGATTCTATGCCGTCGCCGCGCTGGCCCCCAACGATGTGTGGGCGGTCGGCGTGACCGGCGACCCGCGTGGGCCGGATACCACGCTCGTCGAACACTGGGACGGCTCAAGCTGGCACACGGTGCCCAGTCCGAATCCTGATGTGTACGAGAACGCCTTCATGCAGGTGGCCGCCGCCTCCGCGCGCGACCTGTGGCTCGTGGAGCGTCCGGCCCAGGAGCCATCATCAGCTTCGCCAAACGTGGTCCACTGGGACGGCAAGACCTGGACAGTTCTGCCTGGTCCGGGTCCACGCGCCCTGGGGATCGTCTCGGCCGGCGACATCTGGGGCGTGGGAGCGGGGATCACCCACTATAGCGGCCCCCTCTGCACGGTCGATCCGACTCTCGGCCGGACCCCTGTCGATGCCTCCGCCAGCGATCTCCTGCTAGACGAAGGCTCCCATCACGCCTTTGTCGTGGGCTCCGCAGGACAGGTAACGCTTCTGGATACGCGCCCACCCTCGCCCGTGCCGGTGCGGACGATCACTCTGCCCAGCACTCCACAACACGGTTTCACGCTGGGTGGTGCGCTCGGCAACCATCAGATGCGTGGTGCGCTCGTGGATCCTCAGAGCCGCCGCCTCTTTGTGGTGGACTCGGCCAATGATAGGGTCGACGTTCTCGATACGGTCAGCGGCACTGTTCTCCGAAGCACGCGCGTGGGCGTCGATCCCCGCGCCATCGCTGTGGCTGCGGCAGCAGGGCGCGTCTTTGTTCTCAACCGCAACGTCGATGAGCAGACAGGGCGGGCTCTGGGTCCTGGAAGCGTCACCGTCCTCGACGCCATAGACGGGCATGTCGTGCAGACGTTGGCGGTCGGACGGCATCCGTGGGTGATCGCCGTTGCCGAGCGTGCTGGCCACGTCTTTGTGTCTGACGACAGCGGCATCGAGATGCTGCCCCTAAGCGCTCACACGTCAGGGGAGCTTGCCAGGGTCACGATCCCGCTGACTACGGTTATTGGTTAAATGTGCCCAACCCCTCGAAAAGGTAAAAGTTCATGGAGGCGACGCCTCGGGGTCTTCATCGTCCCCCTCCTGCAGAGACCTGCGCCAGAAGTCTGGGTCGTCATAGCGCGCCGCCAAGGCGACGATGTCGACCCGCGTGGAGGCCGCAGTGAAGTCGAAGGCGCCGATCAGATGCACGTGCCGCCAGGCGACGGGTGAAATGCCCCTGAGGATCGAGAGGGCTTCCTCATCGCCTGTCGCCCTCTTCTGCTCGAAGACGCGCGACAGCAACAGCGTATTGTAATAGATGATGGCGTTGGCGATGAGCCGGGCGCACTCATTCCACATCTGCTGCTCCGCCTCGGTCTTCACCCGAAACTTGCCCGCATGGACGTACGAAATCGCGCGCCGCAGACGGTGGTACGCCTCCCCGCGATTCAGGGCGGTCTGCACGCTCTGCCGCAGCACTGGATCGTCGATGAAATCAAGAATGTGGAGTGTCCGACGCATCGCATCCAACTCCCACAGCGCCTTCTTGGTCTGGTTCTGGCGGGCATAGGAACTGAGCTTGCGCACGATCGTCGCCTGCGTCACATCCTTTTGGGCGAGCGAGGCCAGGATGCGCTGAATCGTCGGCCATTCCTTGATGATCAGGGCGTCGAAGGTCTTCCGTGTGGGCTTGATCAGGTCCATGGGGTCGTGGCTCGGATGATGAACGCCGACCAAGCTGTCCATCTTCTTATGCAGGTCGCGGTACCGTGGAGCGAACTGGTAGCCGAACACGTGCAGGAGGAAGAAGTTCACCTGGTTGGTGCCATGGGTGTCTGTTGAATGCCGTTCCGGACGCACGTCCGTCGTATTGTTGTGCAGGATATCGAAGACGTAGTGTGATTCATGCTCATGGGTGCCGATAATGCGCGCATTGACCGGCACATGGTTCACCACCAGCGTGTACGCACTCACGCCTTTGTTCAGGGCGAAGTATTTGCGTGCATAGCGCGCATTAATGGTCTGGGTCTGCGTCTCGATGCGCTGACCGTCACTGCTCGAATGCTTGGTGTCGCCAAGATCATACGCGTTGAACATCGGCAGTGCAGCCGTGGCGTTGACAATCACGTCGTTCCCCACGTGGAGCGTTTCCGCACGCAGGAAGTTGCGCGCTGTCGTCAGGAGCGATGCGTAGCTGAGACCAGACACCTCCGCCATCTTCTCCAAACCCATGTTGGTCCCCATGGCGACGAGGCAGGCGAGGAGGAGGCGTGGATCGGCCTCCTGTTTGACATAGCGCTCCAGGACATGGGTGAAGGCGCTCAGGAAGTCTGTCTTCTCCGCGACGAACCAGAGCAGATCGGCGATAGTGATGCCCGGTAACGGGCCATAGAACGGGCTGTTGATCGGCTCTTCCTCGCTCGGATACACCAGCGACCAGCGGCGCTTCTCCCCAACGCCGGTGACCTTGATGTGTTTGTTGTCGCCATTCGCGATGCGCGCGTTCACCCGCTTAAAGCTGGCCTCCAGCTCCGTGTGGAACGCGGCCAGCGTGTCGCGGATCGGTGTCAGCAGGAGGGGTGCCCCGATCTCCCGCAACACTGCATCCTTGTCCTTCCAACGCTCGGCGGTGATCAGGTCATCTTCGAAACTGCGGAACTCGTTGCTATCCGTGACATACACATTGCCCCCCTCCAGGGCGTTGCGCAGCAGGCGGTAGACCAGGAACTCGTAGCGATCAACGTCGAGCCGTTTGCCTTTGTGTGTCCCGGTGTAGGTTGCCAGAGAACCTGCGCCATTTATCGCTCATCCTGCGCCACAATTGTCACAGAACCTGCGCCGCGCTTACAACGGTGCTGTGCTCTGACGGGCGAACTTCTGA
>JAABUJ010003788.1_pt1 | contig 16584 bp, 7 predicted proteins | sample 5559131 | NCBI WGS metagenome assembly JAABUJ01 (sample SAMN10711875, study PRJNA513366) | rock metagenome | isolation source: Antarctica rocks | place: Antarctica: Victoria Land, Mt New Zealand nord | collected 2016-01-07 | reverse complement strand
ACATGAACTTTAGAGATGTTGCTATCTAATTGATGAGCTTTAAAGAATAAATAAATCTATTATTATAAAAAAGAATCTGATGACTCAATTCTATGACATAAGGCTTGATGAGTAGTCAAAGAATTTGAATAACAATTTAAAATTGACTATAAAGAGATCTTTACAATAGTTATTAAATCAATGACTTATAAAGTCATCTTTATCATAGTCACATTTTACAACTATAAATTAAAACAAATGAATGTTAAAACAGCTTTCTTACACAATGATTTGAAAGAAGAAGTCTATGTAGTTTAACTCACTGAATATGAAAAAGAGAAAGACAAGATATGTAAATTAAAGAAAGTTCTATATAAATTAAAATAGTTATCTTGTCTGTAATATAAGGTAATATACTGCTTTCTTGTCAACCTTGAATACACATGAATTCACACAGACAATAATGTGTTTAGAAAGAAAATTTTAATTGTTGCTGTTTATGTTGACAATATTTTTATATGTAAATTAAATAAGAACAAAATTCTAGATCTTAAGATCAAATTAAGCAATCATTTTGAAATGACTGACTGCAGAATGTGTAAGCATTACTTAGAAATGTTAATTATACAAAATAGAACTTTATAAACATTTATTCTGTCTTAGAAAATCTATTTTACAGAGATACTTAAAGACTTTAATTTACAAAATATTAAGACAGTTACAACTTCAATAAAATCTAAGACCTATTTTACAAAGATTACTGAAACAGCTGAATCAGAGTTAATAACTTAATATTAAAAGATTATAAAATTTCTTATGTACATTATGACATAAACTCAACTTAACATCACATATATGATGTTAATTCTTAGTCAGTTTGCACATAATCTTAACAACACACATTGAAAGACTTTAAAGTAAGTGTTTTAATATATGTAAAAAACTTTAGATGTTGTTTTTAAATATAAATTAAGTAATTAACTCAAATTGCTGAGATATTTAGATTTAGACTGAGAAAAAGATCTTAAATTAAAAAGATTTACATTAGAATATATATTCAAAATAATTAATGAATCAGTATTCTGAAGTTTAAAAAGATAAAGAATAGTTATCTTATTCTTTTATGAAGTGAAATATATGATCTTAACAGAGATTACAAAGAAAGCAATGTGAATGCAGAGATTATTTAAAGAGCTAAAATTAAAGAGATTTAAGACAGTTATAATTTAAATGAACAATCAGAAAGCTATAGTCTTAACTAAAAATTCTGAATTTTATATCTGTATGAAGCACATTGACATACATCATCACTTTATAAGAGAAGTTAAATTTTACAGACTTATTCATCTTAATTATATCTTAATAAACAACATAATCATTGACAGACTTATAAAGTCACTTTTAACACTGAAATTTACTCATTTTACAAATCTTATGAGTTTCATCAGTCAATGAAAGATCTTATGATCTAATGATATGACACTTAAATTCAAAACTTAAGAGATACTCATTCAAATTGAGTCAGAGATATAGCATATCTTTTTTAACTTTATAAGTAAAGAAAGTATGTTTTCATTTTCTATCTCATTGTCACTAAAATGAACTAAGAAAGTATGTTAAACTTTCAGTTTCATTTTGTTATTTTAGTGATTTTGAAGCTCTACAGAGGTTTCAGAAACATGTGAAGTTTGTTAGAATAAACAGTTTGCTATGAATAAAAGTTTTTTCTTTTGCTGATTGAAGGTCTTCTTATAGGGTCACATTTCCATAGAGTAGCTAGACACTTATGATTACACGTTCATTCCACTAGCCACTCCTCCTATGTTTGACAGTACATACCTTAAGGTAGTAGATACACTGACCTTACCTCGTTTGTAGCTTAGTCAGCTCAGCTACAGTAGCTCATGCCTCTGCGCATCATGCGGCAACTCCCACCTCCCCGCATTCGCCTTTGTCGACTCCTACCGCGTAACATCCAGCTCTCCCAACATCCCATCGTCCCCTAGCTGATGCACGTCGGGCTGATCGTCCGCTCTCGTACCATGCACTTGTGCCAGATCGCGCTTCTGCTTTCAGTTTCGGCGAAAGAAAAAGACGGCTAAACTGGCAAGGAGGAGGATGATGACGGCTAGGGGAACACCGATTTCGAGTCCAAGAGTCGAATTAGGAGTCTTGCTGGCGGGCTGCGGTGATGCTGTTGTGGGGGCTGTGGGCGGTATGGCTGTCGTGGAACTCTGCGATGTGGATTGCGTCGAGGGGCTGTTAGGTGTGGAGGTAGAGGAGCTAGATAGGCTCGAAGAAGAGGGGAAGCCAGGCGTAAGCGTCGTACTGGGCAACACCACAGTTGTCGCGACCTTCGCCACCGAGCTTGGCTGTCCTGAGCGGTCAACCGCCGCAAACGGGTATGGCTCCAGCGCAGTCGTCAGATTTGTCGAGCAGCATTCAAGCCCTCCGAGACCCTGACCCGCCGCCCCAGCGCAGCACCAGTTGTTGCCGTTGGCGTCGCATCGGCTCACTTCGGTGTATCCTTGGAATTGACCTTTTCAAATAGTACGCATATCAGCCTGCAAGCCAAGCAGCGGTTGCTTCACGGATAGAGAAAGAAGGAGGACGTATACCCTGGTCGCAAAAGGACAGGCAGTTATGAAAACCTGGGTCGCTGCATGTCCCCTGGGAGTACCCAGTCGTTCCATGCCGTCGACAGAGCCCGTTGGAGAGGCAGTCCCAGCCCGCGCCGCAGCAGGTCAAGATGGAGGAGAAGCCACATGGGATGTCACTGGATACGGTGCCGTTCTCCATTATAGCAAGTGGCGTTAGCGCTGCTCATGGTCGACTTGGGTTTGGTGGAGTACTGGCGAGAGGGAGCTTTGGAGATGGAGGAAGAGATGTCTGGTTATGAGGTGCCTGACAAGAGACAGCCTGACTATTATATCGGGACATGTCGAAGAACATTTTGGGGTACTGTCAGTAATTTGACTGGTTCAGGGTCACAGAGCATAACGAGGCTGAAACTGTCTCTGACCAGGCTGTGCTAATCAATCTCAGTACTCAGACGGGGAGTGCTCCTGTATGGCGCTACCACAGGAAGGGATCCTGACCACGCGCAGTATTCCCGGGTCCGTGCACGGCCCCACCCCCACTCCCCCCATTAAACTCATCAAAACATCACCTTTTTACTCCCTGCATTGCATTACGGAGAATGTCTGGAATCAATTCAATTGAAAACGATTATTTACAACCCACAATGAATGGCACAGTGGATCAACTTCCTCAGTCTGCACCCACGGATGCGGCCGTTTTCGGCCACGACGAAGAAGCGGAATCCGAGGAAGAAGACCCCACAGAGTTATTCTCTGCCGTACTAGCGAGCATACGGCTTGACCAACTCCCTGGTTTTGCTTCCGCTGTTCGCCAAAGAACCCATCCAAGCAACGAAAGTGGATCATCGGACTGGATCGGTCCCATCGCAGTCGGTTCACCACTTCTTGGCTCTTACCATGTCCTTTTCCCGTTGGATTTCAGTGATGGAGTCCGATGGCTTCTTAAGGTTCCTGCCAACGGAACACGCGATCACTTTGACGAGCCTGCTGCGAAGGCTCTGTCGTCCGAGGCGTTGGCGATGCGACTATTGAGACGTGAGACCACGATTCCCGTGCCCGAGGTATTTGCATTTGACGCCACACTCGACAACGAGCTCAAATGTCCCTTCATCCTCATGCGCTTCATTCCCGGCATGTCTTTGTACAACTGTTGGTTTGACAAAGGGATTTCAAAAGACATTATACAAGCACGCCGAACTCGGACCTTAGCGGAGATCGCGGCTGCCATGGTACAACTGGACAAATTCTCATTCGACCAGGGAGGCTCAATTGTCTTTGATGACCAAGGCCATCCCGCGAGTATTGGACCAACAAGACACGTGGACAATCAAGCCATGCTCGAACGTCTCAAAACTGACGATCCTGACGAGACTGCCTTGTATGTCGAATTGGGTCCGCATGTGGACCCAAATTCGTTCTACACCTCTGTGCTGGATCGCCAACCTGAACCGGATAGCCTTTCCGGCAAAGGCGAGCTCATGCTTATACGATTGTTTCTGGACTGGATCCCCAGATCTAAAGACGGGAGGAAGGAGTTCGTATTGACTCATCCAGACTTCGATATCCAGAATATCATTGTCTCAGAAGATGGCGGATTGCAAGGATTGATTGACTGGGACGGCGTTGCCGTGGTTCCACGAAGCCTGGGAAATGAAAGATATCCGGGCTGGCTGACTCGGGACTGGGATCCGGCGATGTACGGGTATAGGGAAGCAATGGATGAAGGTATTGAGCCGGCAGGGCTTTGGGAAGACTCGCCCGAGACACTCGCCTTCTACCGTGCGACGTACGATCGCATTATGGAATCGTGCCTCTCTCAAGAAGGAGCATCAAGAGTCTGCGGGCAGGATGCTTGCAACTCAGGGGAGTCGGGCTTGAAGTCGTCACTTAGCTGGACTCGCAACACTCTCATCACCGAGAACTTGTACATTGCAGCAGAAAATCCTATGTGCACAGGTGCGATTTTGGATAAGATTTTCGACGAAATCGCCAAGGTAGTTGGCAAAGGTCCTTATATGTGGAGTTCTTCCAGGGCAAGCAAGTCGACCGACGGCGAGGTGGAAGGAGCAAAGGTCCGAAGTGACGATGACCAGGTACTTGACGAGAAGAGCGAACGCGGCGATAGGGGACATGCGAACAACAAATATGAGCCAGACGACTTTCACATTTATGATGTTGCGTGTGCGCTCGCAGACGGAAATCTCGATCAAAGGCGGATGAGCTACTTGGAGACAGGTTTCAATGCACTCCTTAGTGGTGATATGGAACGTCAAAGAGCGAAGCCGTAACCGGCGAACACAGGCTACTGCAAAACTAAGCGTATGCCGAAGATACCTACGCAGCGGCAGTGTTGCAAGCAGTCGGTGTAGGATACACGCTAGGCCTTTACTGCACCAGGCACTACTGTCCGGTACGGTGGGATTCAATCGTACTTTGGAAGGGAGGAGTAAACGCTGTTTCATCATGTCATTGGCACTGGAAACGAGACTGTCGTTGAATCTCTATATCTGGAATGCAAGCCTCTAATCGTCAAATAAAACCAACTGTACTGTGCAAGATCTATACTGTTCGCCACGCCCTTCGTTCCGAGCTTTGAGGGCGCAATGCTTGTCTCTGGCTTTTCAAATGGGTTCCATTGATGCACCAATTGGCTACTGTTACGCCCACCTGCCCATATGAACGGGTCTCTGAGGGAATCCATGCGGGTGCACCGTGTTCCGTCTTGTACCGTAACCTATGCAATTATCCCATGTCCATATATGACGGCTTTGGAGCATAGCAGATACGACTTAAGCCCTATGCGGGCGCTCCCGAGGGAGGTACTTTCTCAGCGTGGACTTGTTGAAATCCTCCACGTCAATCTCGCTCTGCTTCGAGGCGAATATTTTACCGCGTTGAAGATTCCTTACAACGGGGAGCCAACCACCGAGACCTATGCTTGAGAAAGATGGCGCAGCTGAGTGGCCCAGAGCTTGTTATGCCACTTTGACAGTGGGCAATGGTCCCTCCTGGCCCACCGATTGTAGTCTCTCGCAGTAGCCTGAGCGAGTCGGTGGGGCTTGGGCGACAACGCACGAGAGATCGGTTGCGCTGGACCGTTGCCTGAAGTAGAGATGTTGTTCTCCTTCAGGTATGCTCTCAAGACTATGTCCGTGTTCATCATAAGAAGAGTTTGCAGGGTGATTCTGGTCTGCGCAAAAGCTCTGTCGCGCGCCAGAGCTTCGGCCAGGGGGGCGAAAATCTGAACCTAGAGGACTTAGGGCAGGGGCTTTGTAGTAGAACACTGCCATGGCTGCCAATACTTGCCAGCGTGAATCGAACCGGTGCTAGCAGGTTTTGGCCCCCATCGGCGGAGAGATCGCCCTTGTGGAACTGGCCGGATTTCATATATCAGGCCCTTAACGTTGCCTCCCCGCTGTCAAGCGCGGGAGGAGGATGCGGAGCATTCCCACCGAGCCAGCGTCTTTCCCAGAGCTTCGAAAAAGTTCCCTGCGTGACACGTGCCCAAAATGCTGGACGGACGTGGCAACAGTAAACTTTATGATTAAGTCCTCCCTGGGGCGTGTAGTGGCCTGTCTCTCTGCTGCCGGCTGTGGGCACAGGGAATAGAAGGTTTATGTCAACGTGGCTGAACTCGCATGAAAGTGGGAAGTCTCCGCCGTATAGGGACTCCCGTGTTTCATTTGACTGAGCATAAGCCTCCGCATGTTACGAGGCTTCCTCAGATGTTTGATTCCACTGAAATCCATGACGAAGGATAGACGTGCTCTAGGGACTGCGGACGGTAATGATGCCCTATCAATCTTATAGCTTGAGATGCTCAGAATTGTGTGTCGCGCTCGCCTGACAACAGGAAATCGTTGCTCATATCCTCTCTACACTCTTGACATACCCTTCATATTCGCCGCTCTCAACTGAAAGACGGTTTCGTCTTGCGCTCCTTTAAGTCTGGCCTCTGTTTCGCCGGTCTACCACTTCTTTAAAATTGTGGCCATACTCTTGAGAAGATCAACCCGGTTCTTCCTGTTCACAACTCGATTGTGTTGGTCACCAAACGCCACTCTTGTGGCGTGCTCGACAAAGGCGGCGGCAAGCAATGTTGTCGTCCACGAATTAAGACTCGTCGAGGATTTGGGTGAGGTGGCAGGCGAGAAGAGTATGAAGACTGGGGAACATTCCTATAATGCCGAGGATAAGGAGCTGCAGGAGATCGGTGGGAAGCGTGCCACTGCACCGTCCGTGACCTCGTAAGAGGAAGTCAGTTGGTACATATACTGTAGGTACCGTGCAGTATATAGACCTGTTTTCGACTTCGTCACGATATCAACTAGGTTGCACTGCACAGCCTAAATACTCGACAAGACTAGTATGGCGGCAGGATAGTGATGGCGACAGACAATTTGAAGGTGCCAAGAAGTGTCGCAGGCTTCGCATGGCATGTGGTGACAGCCTTTCTCGTTGTGGGAGGTCAATAAAGCCTGCTTATCAGCTCATTGTTCTTTGGGAAGGCTGCTTCCGCATCTTGGATTAATTTATCTGTGTTCGCAGCAGAATGAGAGATATGGTACTGAGTGCCAAGTAAACAACCAGATCGAGCGCAGTTGTGCGGTAGAAGTCATGAGGGCAGACACAGCCTCATACGGAGGACTAGGAGGCTGCAACAGACCCAGAGGGTTTCTGCACTCCTGAAGACCTGAACGGAACTTTGAGCCTCCAAAAGCCACGAGAAGGAGGTCCTACTACATCAGGCAGAGGCTCTTCGGTTGACAGTCCAGGCACAATGTTCTTGATCTTATCGAGTTGGTTCGGACGGTACAACGTTTCCAAGACGATGTCGACCATGTAATACTTGATGCCTGAATATATTCGTGGTTCTGTATGTACACGCACTTGGTGATTCTCCAGAACGATGTTAGTCCCTGATGGTCGTGGGTTGAATAAGTTCTGGAGCTCTTCAAGAGTTTCATTTCCGGATTTCACAATGACATCGAAACCGACTCCAAAGTCCATTGTCGAACCTAGCATGACCACAAGTTTGTCCCCATCAATATACTCAAAGAGAAGCGCTGCTGCCAATCGATTATTTCCTTTGCTGATGTTGAACGTTGACCACATTCTAGCTGGTACCCATTTTTTCGTGCTCGAAGATAGAATCGTCGCCGGTACCTTTGATTTCAAGAAAGATACAGCACTGATCAATGTGTAACCGTCTTCTCGAGCAGGGCCCTTTCGAAGTTGAAAGGCGTGTTGCGGATAGATATCTTGAGGCCCAGGAATCAATCCAGATTGGCGTACGTATACAGATTCGATACCGCCTGGAACAACGACATTGCAAAAGGTATCGGGCTTTACTCGAGCATATTGACAGTCACCGGTAGAGAGGCGTACCAAGAAGATGCCCAACCATCCTTCATTCACCGGCGGTGGTGCTGGACAATTAAGGGCTGCAACGTAAGTGTCGTCTTTGTAAGGACTGAGAGGTAGTTCAATGCTGAGGCCTTTGTTGCTCATTGAAAAGGGACTGCTGACTGGGCCACCGCGGTACGGCCTGATATGACGGGATTCAGCGAAGTTTGCCGGATGCTTTGCGAGCATTCCATGATAAGAATCCGCCGAAGCCGTCAAATCAATCCAGGCAAACAAAGACTGATCATCCGAATGTTTCATAATCTCTTCTTGCAACCTTATGAAGGCTTTTTCCCCTTCTCCGTATAGCATCGGCATGTTGACGTCGAAGATGCCCATTAGGCAATATGCCTTGTCTTCCGGCCTTGTTGTGCTTCGACCGGAGGCCCAAGACATTCGCTTTGCCACGCTTGCAGATTCAAGGTTCTTCAAGTCGGTCAGGATGTCCACATCGATGCCGGTGATCTGTGATAAGATTTGGCGTAGAGACAATTTCGTCCCGATTTCCAGCCAGTCATGTGAGAAGAAGACTAGATTCGGTGGAGCTATGAGCTCTTGCAGAGTCCAACCCCTCTTAAACCATTTACTATTAGCAAACGGGGAAGCCAACGTCGTAGTATCCACATCTGCGAGCACATCTGCCAAATACGCGTAACAGATCGTTGCATCCCGGTACCACGTATACATTGAATTGATGGCCTCGGACAAGTCAGCACTACTGCTTTTGTCTATGCAGCAGGTATCAACCCAGATATAATCATGGCCATGGGCGGCAGCGTGGGCGCAAGAATAACGTATCTTCTTGTATCCCAACTTGCCCTCGGCGCTGCCTCTCTCCATGTCCGCGAAGAGGACTTCGTCTTCCTCCTTTCCCCATGTGTGAGAAAGGATCGCATAAGGTGGAACTTTGTCGCCTTGAAATTTCGCGACCCGCAAAGTGGACGAATTCAGAAGATGCATAATAGAACAATGGCGGAAAAAATTTAATTACAGCGACGTACAATGCGGACGATAAGGTATCTATCCTCGAACGAGGCTATGCCACTTACCTACCTCAGGACTCTTATATAAAGATCACGAAAAGAAATGTTTTCGCCTCAAGGCTCCTCAGTAAAGTACGGGGCTAAGATACCAGATCAAGTCAAAGCGGCTGAGTTAAGCTAATCCGTAACGTAATCGCCACCTAGTCGAGCCAGCCACCCAGTCAAGCCACCTCGCTGTCACTTAATTAACTCATGTCAAAATATCTTGAATTATTGATATTACCTTCACCCTAAACTAATTACATGAAAACTGAATCATTCATTGACATTTTCTTTCAAACAAGCTTCACAAACTCAACTTTATTTCTTAATGCATAATATTTAACTATTTTATTAATCAATTTCTTCACTCTATTCTCTGTCTTCTGTATCAAAGCTCTATTCTTATCAACAGTAAGAATTCAGACATTTTTAACATTCTTTTATAACTACTTTTTTTACTGTTGCTTCTACTTGTCAAGCAGCTTTTAATTAATTTACTGTAAAACTGTTCTATTCATCACAGCTATTAAAGCTGTGTCTTTTAAATCTAAAATATATATATATAATGACAATGTCATATTTGCTAAAATCTCATTCATAAATTAATTAATTTGAGTTGCTGTATTAAATGTGACAGCAATGTTGACTTGAACTTCATTGAAATTCATAAAAAATGTATAAAGTGAAGTTTTTGACTGAGATAGTCTTAAAATAATAATAAAAAAATTGAATAAAATAAGATCTACATTTCATTATGTACTCAGAATGTTGTGAATCATGATTGCTGTTGATTTAATTTTTTAATAATAGTGAAGAAAGTTTAGCTTGTTAACATTAATAACTTTATAATATAAATAAAGATGAACATATTTTTTATAAGTCTTGCTCAATGACTTAAAGACTTTAACATTCAGTGATTGCAGCAAATGTATTGAATATAAAGAAAGACATAAAATTATAATGCTATGATTACAGCTATTGAAAGAATAATGAGTACTTGTGCTATCTGTTTATTTAATGAATTTAACACATCAACATTGACTGCAGTTAACTTAAGTGTAATTAAATTGATGACAGAAACTTTATCATCTAAGACAGAAGAAGACTCTGTTAACTTTTTATATTAAGATTAAAGAAGTCAAGAAAGTAAATAAAGCATTATACTTCTTAATATTTTTACTTAATGCATTCATATTTATTGACTCTCACTGTTGTCAAGTCTTAACTGACACACAAAGTGCTTAAACATCTATTTTAATAAGAACTTAATTAGTTCATCAGCTATCATGTCTTGACTAAATACAAAGTTTATTTAAATCTGATTTTTCTTGTGCAGATCTTAAATGTAATAATAAATAACATTAATGTACTTTAACTACTTATGTACATAAATGTTCTTAATCAGTGTTAAGACAGTCTAATTGTTTCTTTTAAGCTGAAGAAATTTTTTTTTTTTATGAATCTCATTTTTCTGAATGCTTACACAATGTAAATTAACTTTAAGATATTTATCTAACTTTATGTTTCTTAATATCTAAGTGAGTCAGACTTCAGTCTTTGCACATATTGATATAATTATATACTTAATCTTTATAATCAATATTGTCACTGACTTTTGTTTCTGACTGACTCATAACATAAATTCTTCTTTAAGCAAAAAGACATAATTTAAAATAAATCTTCTGTCTAACTTATCTAATACATAGTCAGAGTTAAAGTATTTAAACAGATCTTAACTTTCATTGAGCTCATACATGATCTTAAGATTAATAATTAATCATATATATTGCAGCAGTTTCTTAAGCATATACTTATAATGTTTTGCAGAGTCACTAAGATACTGATTTAGTCATTTTAAGATAAAGAAGATGTTTAGATGCATATAAATTGCAGTATACATAAGATTTTCAATAATTTACTGATATTTTCTTTGATCTATATGCTAGTAGAACTAGTGTCAGAGACTGAGTGAAGACTCTATTCACATTAACTACAGTTAACATTCTTTTTACTTCTTCTGTAACTCTCTCAACAAAGATGTGCTCATAGACAACACAGTTTAGAGATTTCATTAAACAGTATAATATAGTATGAGTATTTACTTTCTTTTAATAGATTATGAGCTCAAATTAGCAAGAAGCTTCTCAGAGAAAGTGTATACTTCTAGTATAATGATAGTTAAGTATGCTGACTATTGAGATTCATAGTTAATTTAGCTTTAGCAGTATTACTGATTATTAAGATTCATAATAAATTTGACTTTAGCAGAATTAGCACAATGATGACAGCTATATATATCAATTATTAAGATTCATAATCAATTCAGCTTTAGCAGTATCACTGATTATTGAGATTTATAATAAATTTGACTTTAGCAGAATCAGCATTTTGTGACAGCTGAGTATGTTTAACTTGAAAGATTCATAAAGAATTAATTTTAACAAAAATCAGCATTTATAGTTGCTTAGAGAGCACTGTTCTTTAGTAGTTTAATATGAATCATTAAGATAAATAAACATTATCATTTTACAGAATAAAAGATATAAAAGCTTTCTATTTGTTTTATTTATATTATCTTTAATGTATATATTGTTATTTTACTTTATTCACTTCTTATACTACATATCAACTATCATCATCATGAACTTCAACAACTTCTTTATAAAGCAACAATCTGTCTCAATTCTTACTTATAAGAACTGCAATCAATGATTCACTTTTATAAAAAGATAATTGATAAAAGAAAATCTATAAAATATTATTGAAGTCTTAATAGTCAATATACTGATCAGTAAATTCTCAAGCTCATTTTCTTTCAGCAGTCTCAGCTTTGAAAGTTAAAAAATTGATGTAAAGATTTTATATTAACTTATTATCTACATAAATATAGATGATTAAGAATATCTAATTAGACTGAGTACACAGGTTACCTATAGGTCATGCAGGTCAGAGTTAAGTCTGAGTATTGAGTCAGGTCAGGCTAACTTTTATTTAGCTGAGTTAAGTGTGAGTTAACTTGACCTGACTCACATAGAGTCATGAGTTTTTTGTGAGTTATATATAGTCTTAGTAAGCATGTGTATGTGCTTAGTAAGCACATACACATGCTTACTAATGTGTGTTTCTAACACGCATCTTTGCGAAAAGTCATGATTTTCATAACTTATTCAGTAATATATCTTGCGACTGTGTAATTTATCCCTATATGGCTAGTTAAGGTGTAATTTATTATAACTAATATATCAATAAGCTTTCACATTTTTGAGCCTTAGCTCTAACCTTACTCATAATGGCTAGCCTTACCTGCATGCAGATACTCATGCAGATTGTAAATAGAGTTAATCTGTACATAAACTTAACCTGACTCAACTTAAATTCTAGTGTGAGTTCAGATCAGATATACTTTTTTCTGACTTAACCTGACTTTACATTTAGCCTATATCTGATGAACAAAATCAGCACAAAGAATGTTTAAGATATGTTAAAGTTTAAGTATAAAAAGAAGCTGCAGATAATCAGAAGACAATATTTAATAAAGTTTGTTGAATATAGAATGTTAAAGAATATATTTATTAAAGAAATATAAACTTATCTGAGTAAACTCAGTAAAAAGATTGCTGCAACTCAGTCTGATATGACTGAGTTGTTTAAATTAGAATAACAGTTTTATACACTGCTTTAAGTGCTATTAGTTAAGTATGTTGTGATCTGTAATGTCATTAATGCTTAAAATAATTTAAACATTAAAAGAAATCTATAAAAGTTTTAGAAAAAAGAGACACAGTTTAAGATTGATAAGACTGTTATTGTCTTGTGAATAGATAAACAGAAAGAAGATTAACATTTAATGAATTAAAATTGCAGTTTATTAAATTACTGTATAATTAATATTAAGTAACACTATTGCAGATCATTTAGCTCAGACAGTAATCATTCTTTTTGTTATTTTATTAAATGTTTTCTTTACAACAGCTTTCACTTCATTAAAGATTGTGAATTTCTTTCTGATGTTAAGCAAGATACTCAAAAGAAGATAAATAAATCAATTATGATTAAGCTGTACAGATTAATTGCAGTTAAGTTATATTAGAAGTCAGTTTACAAAGAAAAAGAAAAGAAATACAGAGTTTTTGATGCAGAAGTTAATGACAATGATGATAATGACTTTTTCTCTGAATTTAAAGAAAAAATTAACAATGAAATTGCTGCTCTATTTAAGAAGACTGTCAGTAAGATGTTTAAATCTAAATAAGTTACAGACTTTAAATTCTTCTCATATATAACTGATTAACTTCAACTCTTCAGTGATCTTCTTATATGAATGAGATATCAGCAAATTAAAGTTAAAAAAGAACATTTATACTCTTATTATTGTGAAATAATTATTATATAAATTAAATTAAGAAATTCTGTAAGACTGAGTTCAACACTTTATATATTTAAACTTAAGATCAATCTTCTGTCAAAAAAGTAAATGTGCAAAATAAAACTGTATAAAAGCTTTAATTAATACTGTCTTTAAATGTATGATAAGCACAATAAAACTATAATAGAAGCATTAAAGTAAGATAAAGTCTATATAATTAAATATATTGTAAAGAATCTTAATGAATTTGCTTTAATATCTATAATATATACATTACATTTAGAGATCATCTTCTCTATTATTGCTTCAGATATAAGTCTGTATATTCAGATTTATGAGCATAATTTTATAATTAACTTCTTAGATGTTGACACTGCATCATTGAATAGAAAGATTAAGATTTACAGACTTTAATATTAATAATTTGCTCATCTTGATTCTGTAAAGTTATATAATCTTTATAAGATGACAATTCTTGAAAAGTTAATTCTTATTGTTAAGAACAACAAAAATGTATATGAAATTTGTGCTTTAATTAAGTTCATCAATAAGTAAGATTACACTGTAAATAAAAGAAAGATTAACATTCTTGTTTTTATCTTTATTGATATATGTAGCTCATTATTTTTGTCATTTAATAAATATTAATACTTTCTAAAGATAGTAGATAATCATTTCTGAAAGACATAAATGATATTACTGAAGCAATATAATGAGACTTTACAGACACTGCAAAAATGATAACTGAAGACTGAACTTCAGATTGATGCAAAGATTCTTGCTGTATAAAGCAACAATGAAATGAAGTTAAAGTTCATTTTAAACAATTAATGCAAATCTCTTAACATTACACTGCAATACATAATGCTCTATATATCAATTCAGAATGACATTGTTAAAAGAATCATTTAAATTACTGAGAACTCAGTGTACATTATGATTAAATAAATATAATTGTCAATAGAATTCTGAGTGTAGACAGTATAGATAGATGCTTATCTTTATAATTAGACAGCAATTAATCTCTTAATTAATGATAAGTAAATGACTCTTAAGAAAGCTTTTACTGATGTGAAATTATTTATTAATTACATTTATATATAAGAATATAAATACTACAGCTACATTGATCTCAAGTTATTATCTAAAGACAGACACAATAAGTTCATAAATTAAGAATGAATAAGAATCTTTATGAGTTACATTGAGAAAATCATAAAGCAATATTAGCTTTAGACTTCAGATCTTAAGTACATCATTAAGAATCACATTATAAAGTTTGCTAAAAGTAAGAAGAGAGACACTGTTGATTTTAGACTGTAATAATAGACATTAAATGTTTTTTTGAACAGAAAATTTATTAAATGTTTATAAAAGAAGTTAATCATTATGAAGATTACAGCTTCAAATCAAATACTTACAACTTAGAACAGTAAGATGCAGTCTGACTTAACTATAGTTAAGATTGACAAGTCTTAAGATAAATAATATAAGATCAAGTTAACTGCAGTTAATTTAGATAAGTTGTTAAATAAGAAGATCAACACTGATTAAGTTAAAACAGTGACATTTAAAGAAGTCAGAATCTTTTTGTGTGTTAAGATTCTGAAATGAAAAAGAGATAATGATAATGATAATTAAGATGTGAATGAGCTCTTAATCAAAATATTAAGAATTATACTGATACTTATAATGTTTTTTTTACAGATAAAGAAGACTCTATAATTAGATTTAACATTTCAACATCTGTTATCTATGCTGAAGCAGTGAAAGACTTAATCTGAGAAGAAATGTAAAAGAATGTTATTCATACAAAGCTGACAGTCTTGACAGCAAATGAAATATAAAAAGAAACTGTGTCATTAAGAAAAATCAACATTATAATCAGTAAATGAGTTAAATGAGTCTTTAAACTTAAGCTGAACATCAATGAATTCTTAAACAAGCTTAAGACAAAACTTGTGACAAGAGACTTCTTATAGATATATAATGTTGATTATAAAAACATTTTTGCTCTTATTATTAAGTTTAACACTCTGCAAGTCTTTCTGACTATCATTATACTCAAGAATTTAGAATGTCATTAAGTAAATGTTAATAACATCTTCACAAAATTCTTTCTGAAGAAAACAATCTATATAATATTTTTTTCTGAAATCAATATTGTATTTAATTATATTCTGTACATACTGCACAGTCTTTATGATCTTAAGCAAGTCACACAGAATTGTTATAAATAATGTATTATTAAATTACTTAAGTTAAGTTTTCATTAAAGTAAGACTGATCTCTGTCTTCTTCTTTACAGCATTAAAAGAATCATGCTGCTTCTTTATATAAATGATATTGTTATAACTTCAATAAATCTATTACACATTTTCTGATTTAAGCAAGCTCTTATGAGCATGTTCAAAGTCAAGAACTTAAAGAAGACACAGAAATTTTTTGACATTCAAGTTATATATAATTACAAAATGAGAACTCTGCATCTGAATCAGACTCATTATATAAATAAGATATTAAAGAATCTTCATATATAATTTAATAAGCATAGAGTTATCAGCATTTCATTTAATAAATATGATGTTCTTTGTTTTGCTGACTTAACTGATCAAAGAATAGATTAAAGACAGTATTAATAGATAATTAAAAATTTAATGTATACAGCAATTCATATTTGATCAGACATTGTCTTCATACTAAATTGATTAAATCAATATCTCAGTGATTCTGCAGAGCATTATGAATACATATTTAAGAAATTACTGCAGTATATAAAATTAATTATTAATCTCAACATCATATATAATTTTAATGAAAGCTAAGCAATGCTTAAATACTCTGACTTTAACTATGCTTTGAATAAGCAGAATTAGAAATTAATTTTAGAATGTGTTTATATGCTTAAAGATAAATTAATGTTATGAATAAGTCAAAAATAAAAGTTTATCATTATCTTAATTATTGAGATTAAATACATAATTATGTCAATGTGTATGAAGACTGAGATCTGACTTGAACAGATATTAAGAAATATAAATATAAGTAAATATTTTAAAGTTAACTTACACTGTATAAGCATTCAAAAGAATAAAGCTCATTAAATATCTTTATTTATTCAGCTTAAAGAAGACAATTAAGCTGTCTTAATCTTAATTAAGAATGCACATATATATAAGTAATTAAAGTACATTAATGTCTTTTATTA
>JAABUJ010003787.1_pt1 | contig 16588 bp, 17 predicted proteins | sample 5559131 | NCBI WGS metagenome assembly JAABUJ01 (sample SAMN10711875, study PRJNA513366) | rock metagenome | isolation source: Antarctica rocks | place: Antarctica: Victoria Land, Mt New Zealand nord | collected 2016-01-07 | reverse complement strand
CGCCGTAGAGGAAGGCCGTAGCCCGTGCGGGACCCGGTGTCCGTGGGGGTTTGGTTCACGACTCGCGAGGTGGCTGCGGCAGCGACGGGTAGGTTGTGTTGCGGCGCTTGTGCAGGTTGAGGGATGGGGTTGGGAGGGGGGTGACTGGGGGATTAGGAGGGGAATTTTGATGGAATTAGAGGTGGGGAGGGAGGGGGTGGGGTGTCGGGTTGGTTGGTTGGCTGGCTGGTCGGTTGGATTGTTAGGGGGATGGGTGGATGGTGGAGCCTGATGGGTACGGTGTTTGGGATGGGCTAAAGGGTGGGAGGTGTGGAGTTGCAAAGGGATGTGAAGTGGGGGGGATGGGGTTGATTTTGGGGGACTACGGCACGCCACGGTACGGCAGGTGTGTGTGAGGGTTTTTTGTGTGAGGAGGGTTTTGGTGTGAGGGGGTTTGCTGGGGCTAGAGTAGGTAGGGTAGGGTGCTTGTAGTGTAGATTGTGATATCTCTGCTTGGTGTTGTTGGATCGATATTCGATATGTAAGCTTCCATCTCCAAAAGAACACATGGTCGTGGGGTCGTCGGTTGTCCTCTGGTCTGGTGTGGCTTGTTTGTTTATTGACAACCAACATCCGAAGGTTCGGGGCAATTTCACCTTGTACCAACACAGTGGCAGTGTCTGTCCCGAACCGTCTGTGAGCATCTTATTCGCCATCTTGCTCTATCCGGAGTGAGAGCGGCGTGAGTGTCTTGGTGGCAAGAGAGATGTCATTGGTGACAGAAAATGGCACTACCTGAAAGTAAGGTGCAATGGTGTGGAAAGGAGGTAAGTGGCGAGAAGGGAAAGGATTCGCGATGGAGTGGCCGTGTATTGGGCAATACGCTCCGTAGGCCAAGAGACACCAGCTTGTCTGATGTAGTCTCTAGGTTTGACGAAACACGAGGACCCATAGATCCGCAAGCCTTCCCGAGTTGTAGGAAGGAAGGGGCGTGCTTGTTCAGATGGCATAGCTCCAGCTCCTGACTGTAACTGGAGTCTGAAAGTACTCTTTGCAATTAACACGATAAGGAGATATATGAGATATAGACAGTGCGATCATACGCCGCGCCAAGAAAACAAGAAGAGAGAAAGCTAAGAGAAGAGCCCGAGAATGGCATTGTATAACTGACGGTGTCAACAGGTATTCTTAGAAAGTGGAAAGAGTGGTTTGTATGCTTACCTTTGTATATTAAAAGTCAAACCATATGACGACTTTGGCATTTGAAACTTCGTTCCCCCGCTACCGGTTTTTTTTGTTGCCACTGCATCATATGTTGAGTTCGGTCTTCAATTCTCAGCACACCCATTGTTGCCACGTTTAGCGTTCAAGAGAACCAATGCGGCGAAAGCATGCGTCTAGAGAACGACGAGCCATTTACCCTCCATTGCAATCGCAGTTTGCACAGCGCAGTCCTCGCAGCAGTCATCACAACGTAACATGATATGCCTTACCAGTTTTTGGATCCCAGGGTCAGGGCATCCGGCGACGGCAAGCCACCGCGCCCGGGCGTCGCCTTTGACCAGAATAATGCAGACCCGCTCATCAACCTTTTCATTGAACCAGTTGAATCCTTTGGCCGTTACAACGCCCAGATCCAGTTTGGAAAGCTCACTCTTGCCCCTTTGATGAGGGCAAGCCAAAGTCTTGAAGACATTCCACATTTCTTCATGGAATTGGCTGTATGAAGCGTATACTGAGAACTTGGCCTCTTCACCTGGGTGCAATGGCGCACGAGACTCGTCAATGTCGTAGCGTATTGCAAGGAGAAATTGTAGCCCTCTACTGCTATATTGCTCTGTGCGTTTGGATACAGGAGACAGACATCTTGGGAGATATGAATCCTTAATATCAACTCTCAGTGGCTTCCGAACATTTCCTTTTGTCCAGGGAAGTTGTGCATCTGCTATCTGATACTTCCGCTCGTTGGTCCGGATGCTTGTAGGAACGCCTCCTTTTAGGGATAACAACCCAGGGTTGGCATTCCCTGGGTCAATGTCTCCAATCCAGTTCAAGAAGACGCTCCACCCACAATGGCTGAAAAGAAACCCACTGTTCATAGGATACCTTCTTTTTTCAGTCCTTGACACCATCAGTGTTACGATCAGGTTGTACCAGAGATTAGGACTGATCTGAACTGGACCCAAGTCATCCCACTTCAAGTGCTTAGCGACTGTGTGTTGAGGGTCAAAGATTAGCGGCATGTCAGAACATGCCTCGAGACCAACAATTTGAGCAAAGCCCAATATCCAAGATGCCAGTCGACCTATGTTACACCTGAAACTCTTACTGCGGTGATTTTTACCGTTATCTGCTTTTTCCAGATGTCTTCCTAACATTGGAGGGAAAGTGCTATGAGAATTTGTATTTTTTTTGACATAGTGGTCAATCTCTTCTTTGTCGAATGTGATGCCAGAGAACAACATTTCACTCGAAGTCATGATTCGCCAGTACTCCGTTTCTATATATGACTGCTGCCGAGGGCGTCCATATTCATCACGTAGATCTGCATGATGTAGGACTTTCGACTTTGCGATGGCACTCGCTATTGTGAAATGCAAAAGCTCTGTGTATAGTTGATCATCATCGACGACGATTGAGTGCTTGTTGAAGAACCTTCGCAAAAAGGTGGTGCCGTAACCCCGTAGACGAACTCTCTCTTCACCTTCTATCTCCAACGCCTTATCATTCTCCGTATCTATGCTCAGAACCACATCCATGTCCCCATCGAGCAAATAGACCGCTTGGATTGAGGGCTCCTCAACGTCCTGAGCATTCCAACTCAACTTCAATTCATGGGACCAGTTGATAATCACTTGTGGGTTAGATGACCTTCCAAAGATTACATCGCCATCAAGACTGCCCTTAACCAGGACTGTCAAGCCCAGAATACAGTGGGCCCACACGACGACAGGAACAAGCCCCATCTGATTTTCGACCATCATGATCCTATCTTCGGGAAGGCTTTGAACCAGATACAAGTAGTCCATGGCTCCCTGTAATAAATTGGCCGACAGACGTCTCAGGCGACTTTGAGGAGCACGGAACCATTGAGCCGACCTCTCGAACCTTGACTCAACAAGTGATACTAGCATTTCCCAGGGGTAATGGCTCGTTTGAGACTTGCAAGCCAGTAGGGTTGCCAGGATGCCATCATAGTCTGCATCAGAATTCGCCCCCTTGATCCCTAACTCATAGCGTTTGTGCATGCACTCCACCATGGTGCCCGCGAGGCTCGTCGTTTCATGTAGGAAACATAAGCATGAGAGTTGGATGACAGTAGCCATGTAATACCGATCTTTCAAAGCTCGACGCACCGTAGGACCGGGGCCGGCATCCAAGATGATCTCGCTCCCTGCATGGAGCGGAGTAAACGATGCGACCTTGACGACATCCCGGAAATGGGTCTCCAACGAGGAGACGACTCTGCCTCGGGAGAATATAGCTGCCAGGTCCTCTTCAACGAGGAAGTCAGATCCTGATCGTCGTAGTTCGCGAGCGAGGCTAACGATCGCGTCAACGCCGTAAGTGAGAGCGGCTTGAGCAGGTAGGAGCTTTGTCAGTTCAAGAGAGAGCGAGAATTGCGAAGGAATAGGCATGACGTTGCCAAGATCGCGCAAGTGTAGCACGATGAACAGAGCAACCAGAAGGGTCAATTGGGATGAGCTCTGATGAAAAGAAGTCCATCATGAAGCCTTGCACCCAAAGCGCTGTCGGTGGTGTAAGGCTGTCGTATCACGTGCCTGTGTGGCGGGGTTCCTCCTCTGCACAGCCTGGGGACTTTGAGACGAATGAGAGGAGAGGTCGGCCCCCCTGCCTTTCCACCTGATTGGTATGGATCCTTGTCCTTTCGTGGTTGTGCATAACGGAAGATGGTGGGTTGTTGGAGCCTCGCTTCAGAAAATCAGTCGTCGAGACCGAACCATGTACCTTCGTACGCAACATTTGTATTACTCTATTCGAACACGTTAGACGCATGTTACCATTATAACGGAACACATGGATATCAAGCAGTGAAGACTCTGTCTCAAGTTCGGGAACCCTGATTAACTCTATAAACCTACAAAAACGCGCTCATGAATCTGCATCTACAAGTCCACAACTTTAGCTAGGCAGGATAGGTCCGCTCGCCCTTCTCTCCTCTCCATACCCATCTCCCCCAACCCCTCGTTACCCTCCCAGCCCTAAGCATAGATACTCCCCAGATTCTCCTTCTTCTTCGCCTGCACTTCCGCAATAGCATCGACATAATGCTCATGCCCGATCTTCACCATCCCCTTCCTCAACGCAATCATGCCCGCCTCCACGCAAACAGCCTTCAACTGCGCGCCCCCAAACTCATCCGTACTCCGCGCCAACTCCGCCCAATTGACCCCCTCGTCGACCGTCATCTTCCGACTATGAATCTTCAAGATCTGCGCCCGGGCCTCCTCGTTGGGCAGCGGAAACTCGATCTTCCGATCGAGACGGCCGGACCGCAGCAGCGCCGGGTCGAGCACGTCGACGCGGTTGGTGGCGGCGAGGACCTTGACGCGGTCGTCGGACGCGAAGCCGTCCAGCTGGTTGAGGAGTTCGAGCATGGTCCGCTGCACTTCGCGGTCGCCGCTCTTCTCGGAGTCGAAGCGTTTGGTGCCGACGGCGTCGAGCTCGTCGATGAAGATGATTGACGGCGCTTTCTCTTTGGCGAGCGCGAAGCAGTCGCGGACGAGCTTGGCGCCGTCGCCGATGAACATCTGTACGAGTTGCGGGCCGGCGAGTTTGAGGAAGGTGGCGTCCGTTTGGGCGGCGCAGGCGCGGGCGAGGAGGGTTTTGCCGGTGCCCGGGGGGCCGTACATTAGGGCTCCTGGGACGGATATTAGCTTGATGTATGCAGACCTTTTTTAGCGTGTGAGTAGATAGTGTACCTTTGGGCGCCTTGATGCCGATCTTCTTGAATCGTTCAGCCTCCTTCATCGGCCATACTACGGCCTCGACCAACTCCTCTATCTGCTTGTCCAAACCTCCTATGTCCGTATACTTCTCCGTAGGCTTCTCGTCCACCTCCATCGCCTTGACTCTGCTATCGTACTCTGCTGGTAATGTGTCTAGTACCAGATATGAATCTTTGTTGACGCCAATAAGATCGCCGGGCTTGAGCTTCTCGTGATCTACCAAGCCGATGAGCGGAAGGAAGATGGTCTGTCGTGTGGAGGTTTTGATGACTGCGGATTTGCCCACTCGCGTTGCGTCCAGATCGATATTTGCGCCTTCTTCCGCAGCTTCTTTCTCCACATCCAAATCGAGAAGCTCTACGACGTTGCCGACAAGGTATGGTAGTTGCCTAGTAGGTTCATGAATTAGCACCATGCGTGAGCCGCGGAAGCCGCAGTCTCCGCTCATAACGGACCTGTTATTCTCGATCTTCTCCAGATTCTCCTTTATCTTCTCCTTCATCGCCGCCTGCTCGTGCGTTAACCGCTGATACTCGCTTTTCATGATCCTTGTGTCGTTGTCGAGTAACCGTCTCCGAGTGATGATATCTCTTGTGCTCGAACGTAGGATCTCCGCATCTATTTGGTCTTCTATCTTTTCGTCCTGCTTCTTCTCCCCATCTGCGTCTTTCATCTCCGCATCACCATTCTCGTTTGGCTTCTTTCCGTCTTTGCCGCCTTCATCTTTCTTGTCCTCCTTGCCTTCGCGCTCCATATCATCGAGGTCTTCTAAGGTCGACATGGCGACGCTATCAAGTGTAAGGAATCGAAGTTCAGGTAAGATGGAGCTCTGTTGCCTCTTAAGTTAACAGAACGAATACGGGTTCGTTGGATAGTTGTGAGGTTGTTGTGTTCTTGTTGTAGAGTTTAGAGCTGTAGTATGAGGTCGAGCTGCTCCTAAGCATATAGGGATTAGGTAAGCAAGCTTCGTAAGGCTGCAGGTGCCTGTTCACGGAGAGAGATGTTTACGATAACGTAGGCTTATGTTTGATATTATTCAAGAGAACTAAAACTGTCTGGTTGTGTAACTTGTCGCACTTCGTACAAATTAGTGAGCATACCTTAAGACTTGATAAACCCTTAAAGATATGGGGTCCCTCTGTACTCTGAGTAATGCAGTGACGGTCTATTTCCGCTCAGAATAAGGATAGGGACTTTTAAATATACTGCGTTTACTGATGAGACTTATAACTTCCTCAACACCTCCGCACGACTAAAGTTCGTCATACGATACCTAGACATGAAATCGTCATGGTTGACTGCGCGGTCTCAGCAGCGGATCAAGGCAAGTGAATGTGGTAGGGCTTACTGTAACCACCACACATCCTCCGCTTCCCTGTGAAGGCCGACCGCCCATGGAGCACTCTCCAGTTATCAAAAACTGCATATGTTAGCATTCGCCTCTCGCATTGATTACAGATGTCGTACTTAAAGGTCGTCCAGGCTTCAACTGTTCCCAATACTCGCTGGTCTCACTTCTCAGAATCCTCGACCACGTCCTTGCAGCACGATACCAACGATCAATATCGTCTAGTGTGCTCCAGTGGTCCATGGTAGCCCTATCGTCGTTATTCCACCGCACCTGATACAACTCCCCAGTGACAGGATGCTCATTGAGTACTGGACGTGGTGTACTAGGCTGAATGCTGATGCCTTCGTTGCCGCTTGAATGGGTGGGCACGGGCGTGGAGCGCAGGAGATTATAAGCTTCTGGAGATTGCTCCTTAAGGATGGCAGCCGCACGGAACCCATCAACGAGCAATGATGCACCTCCGTCGCCCTCGGTGTGTGAGAGCAAATGGAACATTTGCAATCCGGCTGGATCCGTAAAGTATGTTGTGTCGGTATGAGCTCCTAATGCGAGCGAAGTATAAGCCGTATCTTTTAAGGAGAGATCAGATGTAAAATCCCAGAACCCGCCTGAAGGATAGTAAGTATCAATCAGACCGGATGCGGGCTGTGAGTTTATACCATAGTGCGTTACACGGATAAACGCTATGCGCTCAAGCAGCTCTTGGGTTGCCTCTGGGGTCGGGGGACAGCCATCGACAAAGCAAAATCCATATTGCCGCTAGAAGGATCAGTAAAAGACGCAGAGGTAGAAAGATATCCTATACAATTTTGGATGTCCAGTGTTTGACCCCTTTCTCCGAAGCCATGACATCATGATACGATACTGAAGGAGGAGATATCTTGATTTCTGAACCCCATCGAACAGAGCTCCTAAAATCAGTAACGACAGTAGGCGGGAGAGACGCGTAACATACTCGATGGACTTCTGAACGGTCCCGGAAATACGGCTACCGCCAGTGAGACCACTTTTGATGCCATGCAATTGCAGCCAGTTCCAGTCGTAGAAGCTTTTATGACCACCATCGCTCCCTGCTACAGGTCAGCAAGGTTGATAGTTGTTGTGGGAAGGGTACCAACAAGTTATGTGAAGACCGTCGTCACCATAATGCAAACTCTGTGCGTGTAGATTGTTTGGAATCTACAAATGGATGTCAGTTTCAAGATTCGGAGTGGATGAAGCTTAGACAGATCTGTTAAGGAATCTTGTGGCTTTCATCTGCCTCTTGATGCCAAAGGACCAAAAGGAGCAAGGACTTGATAAGGACTAGGAGTTGGAGACAATAGCCCTAAGTGACCCCTCCCCATAGCTGTCATAGCGGGGAGGCATTTTATTTTTTTATGAATATCTAGGGAAGATATCCCACAACAAACGGAAGATCCATACTTACAGCAAAGGTATTGACTAGGCGCTGCTTCGTCTCCTCGTGTTGACAGGACCTGCATTGGCAGTGGTCTCTAGAAAAGTGACCAATCAGTTGGCTGCCGTTGTGTAATTCAACTAACCTTTACCTCAACCAGAAGCTATGACTGTTGGTGGTTCAAGAAATGTAAGATTAGATATACACAAAGTAAGTTGAGGATCGATATTGACGTACTAGATTGAACTCTGGCCGTCGTTCCAGCCCACAGAGATGGCCTTGTCATCCACAGAGAAGGTAATGCCGGGTCGAGGAGCGACATGAGATGGGAGACGCGCTGACTGCTTTACGGCTTGAGCAGCAGCAGTATTCTGATAACAATGTGAGATCTTGGAGCGTTTAGATGGTGGAGGTTGAGTTGTAGAAGCGTACGATGCAACGCCGGGAGGGGTTGGCCCTGCCTAAGCGCGGAAAGCTCCTGGGAGAGCCCTTCAAGAAATGACAACCTTCGAACAGAGGTCTGCTCAGCACCAAACGTAGCAATGAGCTGCCAAGGAAAGATTCGATTTTCACAGCCATAATGAGTTTAGATGTTGTTTGAAAGGAACATCAAACAATCCGAGGAACTGTACGTATTCGGAGGTAAGGTAGTGATTGTGACTGGAACTAGTACTTATAGTGTTTCCTTTCATCCTTAAGATACAGACGAGACCGGAGATGGGGTACTTTCTGTGCCACGACTGGTAGGACATTACTCCTGATAATGTACTTATTTCCGATATACGTTATTAGCACAATGGGCCAGACTACTGCCGCTTGCTTTGCAGTCACAGAGGTATTTATGATCCCGAAATGAAGACACAGAAAACTGCTCTACAACTTGCTTTTCTCGCCGACACACTTCATCAACGCCCTACCGTTACTCAAAACCACTTTCTTACCCTCCACTCGCGTTATGAACCTCACCTCTTCCCATCTGTCCTTGATATCACCGGTCCTCCACATCTCCGTCACCAGTTTATCCCCAGGTATGACTGGCGCAGCGAATCTCGCTTGGAACTCTTTGATATTGGCCGGGTCGCTCCCACCGAGCGCCTGCAAAAGCCCATGACAGGCGCTATTCCAGCTGAAAAGGCCATGCATGATTGCACCTCCGAAACCCATCTTCTGGCCTGGTTCAGGGGTTGCGTGAAGTGGATTATAGTCGCCATTCAGCCTGTAATATCCTTAGCACATAGCTCATGGATGCGTCCAGATATGATGGTCGTACCGATAGAGTAAAGCGGATTCTTTGTTGGTCTGCAATATATGGACAGCATCGGGTTTCTTGCCCTCAGGCGGAGGATAATTCACCGTAGCTGGGCCTAAATGCACCCTTGTCAGTCTTCCAACCACACGACTGTGCATATGTTGAGAAACCCACCCTTCGGGCCACCCCAATTTCCCTGCCCCACGAAGAACCCACTGCCCACCGCCCTGGCATAAACATCTCCTCCCTTCTCTACCAGCAGTTGCTCCGTCTCCACCACCGTGCCCGGCTTTCCCTTATCATATACACCAAGTACTTTGGATCTTATCTCGAAGGTCTTGCCTGCGCTCGTTGGAGGTAGCGGCTTCAAGAATGTTATGGATCTCTGACCATCGACGACACGGCGAGAGTCGAGTTTCGGCACACCTGGGATGGGAGTGGCACTGGAACGGGCGTAGAAATCTATGACTTCTTGATCGGTATGTTTGAACGCTGGAGCTGATGGTTAACGGAATCGTCCCAAGGTCGGAGCTAGGCGTTGCCATGTGCTTACGGAGGATGATTGGGTAAGTAGGAAAGACTTGGAAGTTTGGATGGAGCTCCTGTAAGCAAGTCAGAATGGGCACCGTGACATTCGGTCTTATGAGCCATGTACATATAAGAAATGTAATTCATCAGCTGTCGCCCCGATGCTGTTGGCGAAGAGTAGCACATCCCGCTTCAGCCAGGCAATTTCCTGCGGTGGATATTCAAATCCGGCTCCTGGGCCAGCCATGTTGTATACTATAATTGCACAATGAACATGTATGAAAAGAAGAGAAGATCGTGTACGCGTCGAAAGCACAAATTCGAGATGACTGCTGATGCGGGGCCATCTGGAGACGAGCTGCCAGCCTTCGCTTCGATGTGCCGAGGTTCAGCCCCCAGGTCTATGATACACATAGCCTCCTGGGTGACGGTACAGGCTGTTAGGAATTTTCGATCCACCGTATCACAGCTATAGTCTTCAGTACTATGGATCTAATGAATAGACTGGCGTCTAAGCGTGAGGATGCCGAGGAGACACCAATTACAGTTGGGAGGGATTTTGGCACCCTTCATTAAGGAGGCAACTTCGCCAGGTTAGGAGATATCGTAACTTCATGAGGCATTGAGAGGGGTGCTTCAGAACCTAAACAACCCCGTTCATGGAGGCTTTGAAGATAGATTCCTTGTTCTCAGATACCTACAGAGTCATTGTCGGCTTACTGTAAAGCCAAGTATTCCTGGCACGGCTTATACACTTATGGAGACATAGCAATTTCTCTACTTTCTGGGACCCATGATCTAGCGTAGGTATCTACCACAACATCCAAAGACAAAGCTTCATAAACTCCTTCTCTTCGAAAGCGGCGTCAGCTAGCTCCGGTTTCAGCTCCCTTCTCAACTGCGCCGCTTTCTCCGCGCAAATCCGGCTTTCATCCTCTCTCTCTCTCTCCTTGTATAACATTGCGAGTTTGAAATAGGCGCGGGCTAGCTGACCCTTTCCTTCATTTATCGACTCGGCAATGTCAGTCAGTTGAGTCAGGAGTTCGCTGTGTGAGCGTGAGTAAGCCAATATGTCAACTCATCTCTCTTGTTACAGCCTCAATATTTAAGGGCTACTTACATGGCGGAAGCAATGTTACCCTGTTGATAAAGCAGTGAAGCAACCTCGTACAGCGAATCGCAGGTTTTCAACCGATTGCCAAGTAAATTCTGACGGAATGCTAAGGCCTTGGAAGCAAGGCGAACGGAAACGAGGATTTCCGGTGTTGAGGAAAGTTTCGTCGGTGAATGATTCAAGGGACGGACAACGCTTGAGCATCTCCTCTGCTTCATCTGGCTTACACATGCGTAGAAGAAGGCTGGACATGTTGCTGTACGAGTTACCGATTCGGTCACTCTGTGTGCTGAGGCGAATGTGGATTGCTTCTTCATGCATTGCATAGGCTTTATCCAGTTCACCTAGCTCTGTGTAAGCTAAAGCGATGTTATTAAGACTCGACGCAATGAGAGGATCGACTGGTCCGAGGAGCTGTCCACGGATTTCGAAGGCCTTTTTGAACGCATTTAGAGCTTCCTTTGGATTGTTCATATCAAGGTCAATTAAGCCGGAGAGATCAACTGCGCTGGCAAATGCAAGAGATGTCTTGTCTTCAAAGGTGTCAAGCGCTGCATCCACCATGTTTCTTACCGTATCGTAGCATTCACGTTCGTAGAGGTACCTACGTCCATCATCATCTAATGGTTCAAAGGCAGCTAGTTGCTTGGTACATACCAACTGCATCGTAAGAGTAGTTCTCCATATTCTTGCTGATCATTAGGTTCAATCGAGTACCGGTTGCGCTGCCCAACTAAGTGGTGAACATGCGGAAGACATTCCTCACATTTCTTCCAAAAGTGGAACTGATGACCCACATCCTCACTCCAGGTGTTCGGGAAGCCCCAGCTGAGGATACGCACAACCGCGCCAAAACATCGAGTCCGTTCTAAATTGGTTTGTTTCCGCATGGCCACTGCCTGTGTAAGGCGATGAATCGAAAGACTGGCGTGTTGAGCAGCTTTGTCGATTAGGCCAGATTTCAGCAATGTTGCTTCTGCATCACCGAGGCTAATACCAATTCAGCCAATTGTATATCTCTTTCAGAGCCAGGGTGTCGGAACTTACTCCATTTCGTCCTGGATGAAGTGAAGTCCTGCATCGTCAACTAGCCTTGACCCTTCAACAAGGACAGTTTCGCTTATGGCGTCTGGTTGGAAGAAAGCCAACAGATTCAAGATTGTGCATGGATCACCGGATAGTTTACGTATAGACATTTCCCACACAGTGCTTAGTGTGTTCTCGTATCCATCGATACCAGTTTTGCGCGTGTCAATCTTAAACGCATTACGCTCGTATAAAGGGAGGAAATCATGCAGTGGCAGCCTTCGCTGAGTGATGAAGCCACTGATCTGATTGAGCGCCAATGGAAGACCACCGAGAGTTTGTGTGATTTCTTGGGCTTTCTCTTGGTTGGCAGGAGATTGGTTGTCAACCCCGATAAGGTGAAGTAAGACCTCGGATCCGGTGGCATCATCGAACGGTTGAACGTGGAAGCCAGCTGTAGCTGGACTGTGGCAAGCACTCGCATCACGTGTGGTAAGTATGATAGAGCCCTGTCCATTTGCTGGCCATACGTGTCGCAGAATCTCGAGATCATCAGCGTTGTCGAAGACGAGCAGCCACGGGCAACCTAATGGCGTTTAACCATCCATTCGAGAAGTCTACCCTAATTTTGGATCGGAATGATTTGCTGGGTAAGAAACGGAGGGAAAAGGTTTATTGCGAAGTAGATAGGACACTTACGAGCTTCTGTAAGCCAATTCTTCACTTTCAGCGTCGCAGCAGCAGCATCCTGCATCTCCTGGTCATTCCGAGCAAGGCCAAGAAGCTTTGCTATCTCCCTAAAACTCTGGCCCATGCTAATAACATTATCTGCGACAACCCAGATTATAGCTTCGTAGTGCTCGCGGTTTCGGTTAGCATATTGTAATGCAAAAATGCTTGGGCCGAAGGTCCGAGTGGAAGAATCAAGAATGGTAATTTAGAGGCGTCTTGCCTACACCTCCCATGCCGTAAAGGGCAAGTGTCTTCAGCATGTGAGGCTTGTTGTCCTGTCTGAGAGCTTCTTCAATGGCATCCAGGGCGTCCTCGCGGCCCCAGAATCTTGGACTCAACTCCGAAGGTATGAAATGATAATGAATCGCCTCATTACTTTTGAGTTTAGTCTCCTTCAAGGTTTCCATTAGGTCCAAGACTCCGTTGTACTTGGACCTTTCGTGTCTCATACGGACTGATTCAGCCTCCATCTCCACGGTAGAAGAAAGCCGCCGAATGCGGCGTACAGTGCGATTGAAGTCATTGCGAAACTCCTCCCAAGCATCTCGGCGTAGAAAGACATGTGGATGTGTACGGAAGAAGTGAATGCAACGTGCGTAAAAGCATATCACTTCAGTGTACACATCAACAAGGGCAGTTTCGAGCCCTCTGTCCATTGGCAGGGTGGTTTCATATGCTTTGAGCCTAGGCAGGGTGAGGCTTAACTCTTCGAGCATGTTAAGCACGTCTTTCAGTATGTCTCCTGCAGATGATGCGAGTGTAAGCATAAGCCGAATGCTTCCCCATACGAATGTCGTAAGTTTCGCATCCGCCCCGAAGCACACAGCAATAACAGCCGAGAAGTCATCCACGAACTTCAAAGTCGGCCCAAGTCGATTCATGGAGTCTAGAGCGGACCGCTCCCGAGGCAAGAGAGGTTCAATGGTCTTCGTATAATTGAGAAGGTCTTCAAGCGACTCAATTTCGGTGATGGATTGGTAATCGTCATTCGCCTCAAGCTCTTCGCGATAGCGCTCCAGCGCTCGGTGCCAAAGCGGATTGCCGGTCCGTTTGTCCCTACTTTCAGTTAGTGCGCAATCCCAGCCATCAGGATTCGCTGGTTTTATACCTGGAATCGTTTGAAGCCATAGTGTTTGGCGCCTGCTATCTTTCCGACCCTCGCTGTTTTTAAGACGAAAGTGATGAGACCAGTCTAGGTATTCATCTGACATGGAGGGGATGCGGCACAGCCCTTATTAACTTACCTTACAGGCCACCCATGATACACAAATACAGTATTAGAGATTCTGCATCCTGGTTTACTCTCTGGGCAGTGCTGATTATTGGCGGAATTGGAATCATGCTAGCATTCATCCAAGTTATACTCCAAATCATGCAGGTTGCTCTCCAATTCAAGCAAATGAGTCGTTGACAAGGAGAGGTCTAAAACCAGATCCTCCGTTCGTACCAACTCTGGATCACCCCTTCCCTCGAGGCTTCATACTCTTTCAGGATTACATGGCCATTATCAAGGAAAGTGTTCGGCTGAACAAAGACCCATCTTGGCATTTTATTCGCCAGGACCACTTTTCTCCACTCGAGATACTCGCCGTCCACTTTGGAGAGGTCTCCATAGTAAGCGCGGCACGGCTGGACATCGGCTGTGCAGCGATACATGTGCAGCCTCAGCAACATCCTGCCGAGGGCAGGTTTTCCGTGTGAAACCATCTTGTACCGATCAACGCGAACGATAAGCTGCTGTTGCTGCGGATTGCACTCTACAGTCATGAAGCCACCGCCGTCTGTTAGGAGGCATTTGAGGGTTGCAAAATGAGCCTGTGCTTAGCTGATTAATGGTGACAAGATGCGCATCATAGAGGCCGCTGCCTTACCCTACTATGGGCCTGACCCCATTTCTGCAGACGCCTTGAATCAATTTTCTGCCGATAGAATACTCGATGCGGAGGAGGACCTTACATGGTTATCGATGTTGAAGTTTGCCAGACCGCGGAGACCGTCAACACCCAGTTGCAGATAGAGGTTGTAGGTAACTGTCCGCCTATTAAAATTGCCGCAATGATAGTCCGGAAAAGCAACTTACTATCTTCAGCAGTAATCTCGGATTTGTCATGAAAGCCGAAAAGCTCAAGGAGATCCTTATTGTCCATCAAATAAGCACCCACGAGCTCGGCCCTACATTCATCTACGGTAGTTGCCAAATCTCCGAACTGGCCAGTCCAGGTCTGCCCGGGTTGGTACCATTTAGAGATAGGGTTTCCAGTGAGAGGATTTATTGGTGGTGCACTTATATCGAAATTGAACTGATCTTCACCTTCTTGGATCATCATCTTTCCCGTGCCGTGACCCAGAAGCTCGTGGAGAACGACCCACCAATAGTAGGTGGGATACTTGTGCTTTTGGAATGCTTCGGCTTCTGATGGATCAATAAATGGGCAGATGTCGGCTTCATTGCTCTCGGTACTCATTCGATTCGTTATGATGACGTTCTTAAAACCGCATTCTTGGCGAATATCGTTGTACTATTGAGCTAGGAATGAGTCCAATAACAAGATACAAGAATAGAGCAACGTACGTTTGGAAGATTAATTCCTGGAAAAATAATACTAGAGCAATATGCGAGAGCTGAGAAGGAATTAGAGTAATGTAATATTACAGCTCGTCCACATACCGTGTAAGCTGGTAAAGTCTGGGCGTTCAAAAAGTGCTTTCTCAAAGGGCCCTTTTCCTTCGTTTGCAGATGACTCTGTATTGGCCCAGGGAAGAAGGCGTATGAATTGCGTAGAATGCTCGACAATCCCTAGCAGAGCCTTTGTTTCCTCAGTATCATTTATCGCCACTAGGCCCTCAAATTCTGCCCGAATGCCATGTGGATCTCTGTAAGGTTCGACAAAACCAAATATATTCTCCACCCGTGGATTCTTATCTGTAATCCAGGTGCGCTGGGAGTTTCGATAAACATCAAGACTCCCAGTTCTAAAGCTTTCGATGTATTGGGATATGAAAAGCTTCTGAGTATCGTTTGCCGAGTGTTCGGAGGCCTGAGAGAGCGCAGCGCAGATACACTCAAGCTCTTTGGAATGATCACTTCGTACTATCTTTACAAGGCCTGCGGATCCAGGCAAGAAAACTTCTTGAATCTGTTCATCCTGCTCGATGGACGCTTGAAGAACCTCGAAAGTGGGTGTCGGGGTGGAGGTAACCTTGCGAATGCGCGTATTCTCGGGGAAGATCAAGTTTTCCTCCAAATGTTGAGATATGATGGCAACTTCATCCTGTGTGATCCGCGCATTCCCCGGATAGTATGCGCTCTGTGCCTGATCGCTGGGATATCCTAAGCTGTATGGCGGGGTTGATGATATTCGATCAGATATTACCGCAAATAATTCTTCGAGTCTTGGGGATCTTCTTACAATTTTCTCGAGCGAATCAAGCCCAAGTCGCGGGACAAACTTCTGATCGCCAGAGCCCTAAACCACATTTGCAAGCTGTCGTGCACTCCCACGCCGATAGACTCACGTAATAGTTCCCCATGTTCGACAAGAAGGTAGCTGCATAATCAAGGAAAGCGTCGCACTCATCCGCAGTGACTCCATTTTCTTCGAGAAGCATTTTCCAATTGCCCGAGCAACTGCCGTAGAGCTCTAGGATGAAGTCAAATATCCCGATTGATTCCGGAGAGACTTGACGAAGTATTATTCTCGTCCCATGCCAGGCAGCACTTGTGAAGTGATCAAAATCAGCCCATCGCTCACTGGAGTGCTTGAGTGGTCACTTACCGTGACAGATGGTGAGCATATCGCTTCTCCTGCAGGGTGAGGCTCTGGAAGGCTCTGTTGATACTAAGTCGGTGTATCGGTGGCGCTGCAACGATGGCAGCCTGGTTCTCTGGCATGGTGGCTAGGGCCAACCGCCAAGTAGGGGAATTTGGATTCGATTCAATTCAGATGCACGTGAGCAATATCCACGAGACGTTGGGATTATTGCTACCGCACAGAGGAGTTACAAAGTGACGTGTAAGGATGTTTCGACGTTATGCCTCCCGAGCACCGGGATCATTGAGGGGTTTGAAGGCGACGTTAGAAGTATAGCCAAATGAAAACGAGATTTTTGCATTCAGCAATTGAATACAGTGCCGGTGGTAATTCTGGGCCACGCAGAACACTCACAAAAAAAGAAAAAGATCACTTTTTTTTGAAAGCTCAAAATCCTTAAAACACATAAATACTGTAATTACTTCACA
>JAABUJ010003786.1_pt1 | contig 16597 bp, 18 predicted proteins | sample 5559131 | NCBI WGS metagenome assembly JAABUJ01 (sample SAMN10711875, study PRJNA513366) | rock metagenome | isolation source: Antarctica rocks | place: Antarctica: Victoria Land, Mt New Zealand nord | collected 2016-01-07 | reverse complement strand
CTCGACCCCGTCGAGCTCCTTGGCCAGCGAGGTGATGGCCGCCCGCAGGCCAAGGTCGTCGAGCAGCGCCGGCCGTAGCCCGGTGATGGCCCGGCGCGAGTCCTCCAGCGCCTCCGACAGCAGGGCGGCGGTGGCGTTCAACTCGTCCTCGACCGGCGGGGCGTCGTTCAGGGAGATGGCGGCCCGCAGGTGGTACCAGGCGCTGACCAGACGCTGACTGATGCCGTCGTGTATGTCACCGGCGATGCGGCGGCGGTCGAGCTCCTGCAGCTCGATGGTGCGCACCGCGAACGTCTCCAGGTCGGCCTCCCGTCGCTCCAACCGGTCGCGGAGCACGGCCCCTTCGACGATGCCGGCCACCAGGCTGGCCACCTCCTGCAGCCGGGCGACGGTGTCGGGATCGAAGTGGCGGGGGTCGTGGGCGTGGACGTTCAGCACCCCGACCACCGCGTCGCCCGGGCGCAGGAGCGGCACCGAGACCAGCGAGCTGTACTGCTCGCCCCGCAAGGCGGGGATGTAGCGGTAGCGGGGGTCGGACCACTTGTCCTCGACCACCGCCGGTTGACCGTGCCGGGCTACCCACCCGGCGATGCCCTCACCCATGGGCAGCCGGATGGTGCCGGCCAGCGAATCGAACTGGTCGGGGGTGGCGCCCAAGAGCACCACCTCGGCGGCGTCTCGATCGACCACGTGCACGAAGCAGGCGTCGGCGGCGGTGAAGGCGACGACGGTTCGGGCTACGCCGCGCGACAGGGACCGAAGGTCGCGTTCCTCACCGGCAATGGAGATGATCCCCCGCAGCAGCGCGCTCCAAGCGGGGTCGTCGCTCAATGGAACGTGCCCTCCCGCAGCGCCAGGGCGACAGCCTGGGTCCTGTCCTCCACCCCCAGCTTGCGGTAGATCGACCGCACGTGGGTCTTGATCGTCTCCTCGCCCAGGACCAGCCGGGCGGCTATGGCCCGGTTGGCGAGGCCTTGGACCATCAGCTCCAGCACCTCGCTCTCGCGCTGCGTGAGGCCCAGCGAGGCGCCGGCCCAGAACTCGCCGCGCTGCATGCGAGCGGCTGACAAGGCGACCCGCCCGGCCAGGCTTGGGTCGACGACGGTGTCGCCGGCCACGACCCGCCGGAGCTGGTCGAGCAGCTCCTCGGCCTGCACCTGCTTGGTCAGGTAGCCGGCCGCCCCGGCCCGCAAGCCCTCGAACAGGTACTGCTCGTCGTCGTAGACGGTTAGCAGCACGACCTTGGTGCCCGGTGCGACCCGGACCAGCTCCTCGCACAACTCGAGCCCGCTGGTCTGCTTCATGCGGACGTCGACCAGGGCGACGTCCGGTGTCAGTTCTGCCACCAGCCGCCGGGCCTCGGCGGCGTCGGTGGTGGCGGCCACCACCTCGACCTGGCGAGCGAACGGCCGAAGCATGGCTTGCAAGCCGTCGAGCACCATCTGGTGGTCGTCGACCAGCAGCAGCCGCATGGGCTCGGCGGCCGGCTCGTCCATGGGATCCGAGACTACGAGCCGGTCAGGACGGGTGAGCGGCCGCCCTTCCCCCCTCGACTCCCCCCGGAGGGGGAGGCGGTCGGCGCGCCGCGCTCATACGGTCGACGAGGTGACCTCCGAACCGGCTGATCTCGCGTCCTCACGGTCAACCGGGGACAAGACGAAACGGCCGGTGATGCTGGCCATCGCCGGCGACAGCGCGGCCGGAAAGACGACATTGACGCGGGGGCTGGTCGCCGCCCTCGACCACGGCGCCGCCAGCTCGATCTGCGTCGACGACTACCACCGCTACGACCGCGAGGAGCGCAAGGACCTGCCGTTCACGCCCCTGGACCCGGCGTGCAACCACATCGGCATCATGGACCAGCACCTGCAGCTGCTGGCGCGGGGCGAGACGATCCTTAAGCCCGTCTACAACCACGAGCACGGGACCCTGGACCGCCCGGTGCTGTACGAGCCGACGGACCACGTGATCGTCGAAGGGCTGCTGCCGCTGCACAGCCGGCAGGCCCAAGCGCTGTTCGACCTCTCGGTGTACCTAGACCCACCGGAGGAGATCCGCGCCGCGTGGAAGGTGAAGCGCGACACCCGCGACCGCGGCTACGAGGTGGAGCAGGTGCAGGCGGACCTCCAGCGGCGTGAGCCCGACTCGGCGGCGTTCATCCGACCGCAGCGCAGGGTGGCGGACATCGTGGTCCGGTTCGCTCCCATCGAGGAGCGGGGTGAGACCACCGCCGACCCTTTGTCGGCCACCATCCTGCTGCGACCCACCGCCCCCCACCCGGACCTGCACCGCATCCTGGGCGACGAGCACCGCGCCGCCATCCACCTCAAGCTCATGCGCGACGAGGACGGCAAGCCGGTCGACGCCCTGCACCTGCACGCTTACGCCCCGCAGGCGGCCATCCGTGAGATCGAGCAGACCATCTGGGACGACATCGGCGTCGGTACCGACCTGCCCGAGTCGCTCGGGGTCGTCGACGGTGAGCGCAGCGAACCTCTGGCCATGGTCCAGCTCATCTTGCTGCACCACCTGTTGACGGCCCACAGGGAAACCGGTGCCGAGCTCGACGTCTCCGTCGGCGGGTAGCCCAGTGGTTCGCGTCGGCGTCAACGGGTTCGGCCGGATCGGACGGAGCTTTGTGCGAGCCGCCCTGGGCCGCCCGGGCACGGTTGAGGTGGTGGCGGTGAACGACACCAATGACCCCGAGATGCTGGCCTACCTGCTGGAGCACGACACCGTGCACGGCCCGATCTCGGTTCCTGTCGTCCATGAGCAAGAACCGGGGGCCCTGTGGCTGGGGTCCGAGCGGATCGAGCTGCTGCAGGAACGGGTGCCGGAGAAACTGCCCTGGGGAGACCTCGGGGTCGACGTCGTCATCGAGTCCACCGGCAGTTTCACCGTGGCTGACGAGGCCGCCGGACACTTGCTGGGGGGTGCCCGGCGGGTCGTCATCTCGGCGCCGGCCACCGGAGCCGATCTCACCGTCTGCATGGGCGTGAACCACGACCAGTTCGACCCCGAGCGTCACTCGATCGTGTCGAACGCCTCGTGCACGACCAACTGCTTGGCGGCGATGGTGTGGGTCCTGCACGACTGCTTCGGGCTGCTCGATGGGTTCATGAGCACGGTTCACGCCTACACCAATGACCAGAACCTGCTCGACCTGCCCCACCGCGGTCACACCCGCGACTTGCGCAGGGGCCGGGCTGCAGCCCAGAACATCGTGCCGTCCTCGACCGGAGCCGCTCGGGCCATCGGCCAAGTGCTGCCAGAGCTCGACGGGCGGCTCGACGGCATGGCCTTCCGGGTCCCGGTGGCGTGCGGGTCGGTGACCGACCTGGTGGCCACGCTGGGACGGCCGGTGACCCGTGACGAGGTCAACGACGCGTTCGCCACCGCCGCCGCCGACCCCCGCCTGGCCGGGATCCTGGGCGTGACCAGCGTCCCCATCGTCAGCACCGACATCATCGGCCAGGCGTACTCGTGCCTGTTCTCGTCGTGTGACACCATGGCCCGAGGTGACCGGGTCAAGGTGCTGGGTTGGTACGACAACGAATGGGGTTACAGCAACCGCCTGCTGGACCTGGCCGCGCTGATGGGCGCCGAGCGCCGCCCGCTGGCTCGATCCGCCCGCTGATCCACGCCTACCGGTGAGTTGCGGCGGCGGGTTCCGTCACCACGCCGACCGTTTCCCGAGCTCTAGGAGAAACCGATGGCCTCCGCCCCACCCGATGACGCCATGAGCCTGCCCCAGGGTGACCTCGGCCTGCTGCAGACCGAGGTGGCGCAGCGGCTGCTGGCCTCCTCGATCCCCGCCCGGTTGGCCTACACGGCCAAAGACGGGACACCCAGGGTGATCCCGACCTGGTTCGAGTGGAACGGCGAGGCGATCGTGATGGCGACGTACGTGAACGGTCCGGCCATGGGCATCACCAAGCCGGCCCGCCGCCTGGCGGCGCTGCGGGCCGCGCCCGACGTGGCCATCACCATCGACACCGACGCCTTCCCGCCGGCGGTGCTGTCGCTGCGCGGCCGGGCCGAGATCGACGAGGTCGACGGCCTCGCCCCCGAGTACGTGAGCTCCGCCAAGCGCTACCTCGGCCAGGAGCAAGGCGCCGCCATGGCCGCACAGATGGACGTGCCCGGCACCCGCCAAGCCCGGGTGGTGGTCCGGCCCACGTGGGTCGGCGTGATCGACTTCGTGACCCGCGCCCCCGGCGGCGGCTGACGGTTTCGGGCCGCGTCCAGACCGGCCCGAACCTTCTGTCAGCTCAGGGATGCGTCGAACTGGCGGAGGCTGTCGTCCAAGCCGCCCGCTCGGGAGCGGGCCAGCCACGTCGAACGCTGCTGATCGATCAGGTCCCGCAGCTCGCGCCGTTCCTGCTCGAGCGGCGGCCCATCGGCGCCGAGCAGGCGGACGGCGCCGAGCCGAGCCAGCCGGGCGGCTTGGGTCAGCTCGGCCACCACCTGGTCACCGTCGTCACATTCGGATTGGCTGGTTCCAATCGCCGCCAACGAGTGGTCGACCTGTTCGAGCACGGCTCGCACCCCCTCGGGGTCAGGGCGACCGGTCACGAGCAGTGGGAGGTGCGGGAAGAGGGCGGCGGCCAAGGGGCTGGCGTTCAGCGCCTTGCGGCCGGTCTGGGACCACAACCCGCCGAGTGCCTCCACCGCCTCGCCCAGCTGCTCGGATCGGTCGTCGAAGACGAAGCGGTCGAGGATGGGGGCGAGGGCCAGATCGCGGTTCGTCTCCAGGCACCACGACACGGCGCCGCCGTGGATGAGGGGACCGAAGGAGACCGAAGGCGGGTGGTGGTGGCCCCCGTCGCCCCAGTCCGTGACCAGGTGCCCCGTGGCACCGTGGTCGAGGGCCACGGATACGGCATCGACCTGGTTGGGGTAGGCGTTGGTCGTGCGGCCGATCAGCGAGTTCCAGCACGACGTCCCCGACGCCACCCAGAACCCGACGCCGGCTTCGGCCAGCGGCCGGACCGCCTCGGTGAAGCCGCCGCTGACGTCGACGTCGATGCCAACCTCGTCGAGCATCCCGACCAGTTCGGGTGGCAGGTCGGGCACCGTCTCGGGGGGCCGAGGAGCCTCGTAGGACCACACGATGGGAACGACCGACGCCGGCAGCATGGCAGCCAGATCCGGGTGGCGGCGCAGGACGTCGGCCCACATCTGCACCTCGTAACCGTCGTCGCACAACGGAACGGCGAGCCGGCGCACATGCTCCATGTACACCGCGCCCTTGCCCCGTGCAGCGCAGGCGGCGGCGCTGGCTCCCCGCCCGAGCTCGAAGGTCTCGTCGCAGCCGATGTTCACGCGGGCGCTGGCGACCTCGGCCAGCATCTCTCGCAGCAGGCCGAGGGCGAACTCGGCGTTCTCCGGCGTAGGCGCCAGCACACCGGGCGGGAACCGCACGCCTGGAACCACCTCGACCCCGTCGGGCGCTTCGGCCCGGTGTCGGTAGCGGTCGTGGCGCAGCCACCGCTCGAAGTGCCCGAAGCAGTTGCGGTTGACGACCAGCTCGATGCCATTCTCGGCGCAGCGGCCGTCCAGCCAGCGCAGATCGTCGGCGGTCAGTGGCGACGCGTCGCACCACACCTCCTCGTGTCCGTTGTGGGCGAAGGTGTGCTCGACGTAGAGCTGGAACTGGTTGTAGCGGGCCAGGGCCAGCAGGTCGACAAACCGCTCCAAGGTGGCACGGGTGGGCACCCGGTCCCGGCTGACGTCGAGCATGTAGGCCCTGACCGCCAGATCGGGATGGTCACGGACGTGGATCCCAGCGACCCGGCCTTCGACCGGTTGGGCCATGAGCTGGTCCAACAGGCTGATGGCGTAACGCCGGCCGGCCTCATCGCGGTGCGTGATGCGAGCACCGTCGACAGCGGTGACGGTGAGCTCGAAACCTTGCGGGGTAAGCGACCGGTCGACGGCCGAGGCGACCGCGACCTCGCCGGCCGCCGGCCCTAACCCGGTGACCTCGATGTGCCGTGGCCTCGGCACCAGCACCAGTTCGTCCGCCGCCGAGCCGACGATCAACGGGTCGGGACCAGGTCGGCCATCGGGATTGAAGGTAGCCGGAGACCGACCAAGGGTCTGGGCCCCGACCGGGGGAGCGGAGCGACCAGGAGAACGGCCCGGCGAGGCGCAATTGATGTGCCGAGCCAAGGGAGGAGGGTGGGGCTGGGGCTCCGCCCGGGGGAGCGGAGCGACCAGGAGAACGGCCCGGCGAGGCGCAATTGATGTGCCGAGCCAAGGGAGGAGGGTGGGGCTGGGGCCCCGCCCGGGGGAGCGGAGCGACCAGAAGGACGGCGTTGCCTTCCCCGCTGGCCAGGCGGCAGGCTGGCGGCTTGGACTGGCCCAGTTGGCGACAGGCGGCGATGGCGGCGGCCGCGCTGCTGGTCGTGGCCATGGCCACCCGCGGCCGCGAGGGCCGGGCCACCCGGTTCGTCTGTGCGTTCGCCGGCGAGACGGCGCTGGTCTCCGCCCTGTATGCCGTGTGGCAGCTGGCGAACACCCTGCCCCTCGAACACATCACCGGCGCCGAGCACCGCGGCCGGCAGATCTACAGCCTCGAGAGGTGGTTGCACCTGCCCAACGAGCTGGCCGTGGAGCGGTGGATCGCCCCCCACCGGTTGCTGTCCGAAGCGACGAACCTCTACTACGCGACCCTGCACGTGCCGGTGCTGCTCCTCTTCCTGTTGTGGCTGTTCGTGCGCCACCGGGACCAGTACGGGCGGTGGCGAAACGCGCTGGTCGGCCTCACCGCCTTCTGCTTGGTCATCCGCTTCGTTCGAGTCGCCCCGCCGCGGTTGCTCCCCGACCTCGGCTTCTTCGACCTGGGGGAGAGGTACGGCCAATCGGTTTACGGACCGGTCGGGACCGGCCTCTCGGACCAGTTCGCGGCCATGCCGTCCGTCCACGTCGGCTGGGCGGCGGTGGTCGGCTTCGGCGCGGTGGCCACCAGCCGCAGCCGCGGGCGTTGGTTGTGGCTGTTGCATCCGACGCTGACGATGTTCGTGGTGAGCGCCACCGGCAACCACTGGTGGCTGGACGGCATCGTGGCCATGGCCCTGCTGGGCGTCGCCCTCCTCATCGACGAAGCGGTCCGCCGGCTGGTGCCACGCTGGTCTTTTCGGCCCGAAGATCGACGGCCGGTACCTCCGGTGAACGTTGACGACCAGGCCGATGATCGTGAGAGCGCCGCCGCCCTAACTCGGTGAACCCCTCTTGTGAAGCGGACGCGTCGCTCAGCGACGGATCCGCTTTACAGGTCGCGCCCGGCCGCCGTTTGAGCGCCGGTCAGGTGCCCGTCCAGGTGGGCGTGCGCTTGTCGAGAAAGGCGGTGATGCCTTCGTGGGCGTCGTCGGTGCTGGCGTTGGCGACCATGGTGGCGCCGGCCAGCTCGTAGGCGTGGCGCTGGTCGAGACCCAGCTGACGGTGGAACGTGCGCTTGCCAAAGGCGATGGTCAGGGGACTGGCCTGGGCGATCTGCTCCGCCAGCGCGGTGGCCGTCTTGGTGAGCAGGTCCGGCTCGACCACGGTGTTTATGAGACCCCACTCGGCGGCGGTGGCGGCGTCGACCAGCTCGCCGGTGAGCAACATCTGCATGGCCCGCTTCGGCCCGATCGAACGGGACAGCGGCACCATCGGTGTTGAGCAGAACAGACCGATCTTGACCCCGGGGGTGCCGAACCGGGCGCCGGACTCGGCCACGGCCAAGTCACATGAGGCCACCAGCTGGCAACCGGCCGCGGTGGCCACGCCGTGCACCTCGGCGATCACCGGCTGGGCTATCGACTGAACCGTCTCCATGAGCTCGGTGCAGGCGTCGAACAGCTCGGTGGTGGCGGCGGCGTCGGCACCGGCCAGTTCGGTCAGGTCGTGGCCCGAGGAGAAGCAAGGCCCGTTGCCGGCCAGCACCACCACCCGCCCGGCGGCCTGGCGGAGCGATTGGGTCAGCCCCCGCATGAGGTCGAGGGACAGGGCGTTTCGCCGTTCCGGCTGGTCAAGGGTGATGCGGGTGACCGGCCCTTCGGTGGCGACTTGTAGGTGGTCGTTGGTCATGGCCTCGAAGGTACGCCGCCAGCGCAACGGTCGCTCCCCTTAGATGAACTCTCGGATGGTCCGGGCCAGCTGCCCCGGCTGGTCCAAAGGGATGAGGGTGTAGCTGTCCGCCACCTCCTCCAGCTTTCCCTGAGGCAGTAGCTCGGCCAGGCGGCGGCCGTGGTCGGGCGGCATGACCCGGTCCTCACTGGCCCAGACCACCAGGGCTGGTCGATCAAAGGCCGGCAGATGTTCGGCGGCGTCGACCAGAAGGTTCTTGTCTGCGGCCACCGCCCGGAGAACCCGGACGGCGTCACCGCGGATCTCGCGCTGGTGGAGGATCGGCTTCAGCCAGTGGGCGGTGGCGGCGTCCCCCCGTTTGGTCAGCCATCCGAACGCCACCGGGAGACGCCGCACCGGACGCAGACGCATCTGCTGCATGAACAGTCCGAACATCGACGGCGGCAGCTTCCCGGTCAGCACCAGTGTGCGGCCGGTGAGGCCCGGCGGGAAGTTGTCAAAGGCGTCACAGGAGGCGAGAACGATCCGGCCGATGCGGGGCGAAGGGTCGCCGGCCAGCAGCTGGACGACCGCGCCGCCGGTGTCGTTGCCGACCACGGTGACGTCGTGCAGGTCGAGGCGGTCGAGCAGCTCGATGACGAGCCGCGCGATCCGGCCCATCGACAGGTCAGCGTCGGGCATGGCGAGGCGGTGCGCCCCCAACGGCAGCGTGGGCGCCACGCAGCGGTGGTCGGTCGAGAGATCGGCCATGACGCCGGTCCACAGCGTGTAGTCCATCAGCAACCCGTGCAGCAGCACGACCGTGGGGCCAGGCCCGCCGGTGTCCTCGTACTCGATGGTTCCGGCTGACAACTCAATCTGATTCACGATAAAGTAATACGGTCGAACGTATTAGCCTGTCAAGTTGAGGAACTTCAGAGAGGTGCGGAGGCATATGGACGGTCGGAGCCAGCGGGGTGATCGGACAAGAAAGACGGTGGCCGACCAGGCCGCCGCCCTGGCGTCTGTGGACGGACTGTCGGGCATGACGCTCTCCCAACTGGCCGGCGCCCTCGGAGTCAGCAAGAGCAGCATCCAGGCGGCGTACGGCACCAAGGAAGAGGTCCAGTTGGCGGCGGTGGCGGCGGCGACGGAGATCTTTGTGGAAGCGGTGGTCGCTCCGGTCCAGGACCGGCCGGAAGGACTGCCGCGGTTGCAATCGCTGGTCGACTCATGGATCGGCTACGTCGAACGGCGGGTCTTCCCCGGGGGTTGCTTCATGGTCGCCACCCTCTCCGAGTACGACAGCCACCCGGGACCGGTTCGAGACGCCTTGGCCGGCGCCCGCAAGGGATGGCTGTCGTTGCTGGAAGGCCAAGCCGCCGCCGCCCAGGCCGCCGGTGACATCCCGAAGTCGCCCACCGCTGAGATGGTCGCGTTCGAGATCGACGCGCTGCTCGCCGCCGCCAACGTCTCGCGCAACCTCAGCGACGACACCACCTCGCTCGCCGCCGCCAGGGACTTGATCAGCCTTCGCCTCGGGACCCGGTTCCCGAAGCGGCGCCGCAGCCGGGTCGCTACGAAGGCGAGGTGACGGTCCAGCCCCGGCGTTCGAGCTCCCCCGCGATGAGGCCGGCGGAGATGCCGCGCAACAGCGCAGCCTGCTCGTTCTCCAGCTGCTCCCGGGCCGACAGCTCTACGCCCGACGGGCCGTCGGCCACGACGGGCGACCCATCTCCATCGACATCGCCGCCGCCGGCCGCCCCGCCCATGGGATCGGCCAGCAGGCGGTCGATCATGGCCGACGCCTCGCCTCGGCTGAACTTGCCGCCGGCTTGACGCTGGGTGAGCCCGAGGGGGTGGCGAGCTTCCCGCAACCCGGTGAACCCGGCCTTCTCGACCAGCGACTCGAGATATTTGACCTGCTTGGCAGACGCAGGCGGTCCGGATTGCTTGGCGAAGCTCATGGCCTGATCCTCCCAGCCGGGTGAGACAACCAAGCGGATGCACCACGACGCGTGCGTCGGCGTGACCACGCCCAAGCCTTCGCCAGAGTGTTGGCTAGAATTATGCCCCGCTTCGGCGTTGACCTTCCTGGAAGAGGGTCGTCGCCGGGCAAGCAGCCGGCGCCCCTCCTAGGGTCGGACGATGGCAGCAGAGCCGACCGCCGCCACCGGCCCGGAGCCGGAGCTGGTGCCGAACGGCGCCGCTGACCTGACCGCCGCTTGGCTGACCGAGGCGCTGGCGCCGTCTTTCGGTGGCGCCGCAGTGGTCGAGGTGGAATCGAGACCAATAGGCACCGGCCAGGTCGCCGAGACCCGACGCCTGGCGTTGACGTGGGACCGGGCCGGGGCCGGACCGGAGTCGGTGGTCGCCAAGGTGCCGTCGCCTGCTCCGGCCAGCCGGGCCGCCGCCCGGGCGGTGCGCACCTATGAAATCGAGGCCGGCTTCTATCGGGACATAGCCGCCACCGTCGATGTCCGGCGGCCGGCGTGCTGGTGCGCCCGCTGGGACCCCGACACCGATGCCTACGTCGTGGTGCTCGAAGACCTGGCGCCGGCCGAACCGGGGGACCAGCTGGGCGGCTGCTCGGTCGACGAGGCGACCCTGGCCGTCGCAGAGCTGGTAGAGCTACACGCCCCCCGCTGGGGCGACCAGACCCTGCCGAACCTGGACTGGCTCAGCGCACCCTCACCCGAGACGGCGGCGCTGTTCGGTGCTCTGCTGTCCGGTGTCCTGCCCGGCTTCCTCGATCGCTTTGCCACCAAGGTCGACGGCGACGTGCTGGCCCTGGCCGAGCGGTTCGTGCCCAAGGTCCAGAAGTACCTGGTGGGCTGGGACGGCCCTCTGACCGTCGCCCACGGTGACTTCCGCCTGGACAACCTGCTGTTCGGCGGGCCGCGGGTGGCGGTGGTGGACTGGCAGACAGTGGGAATCGGGCCGGGGACGGCCGACCTTGCCTACTTCCTCGGTGGCAGCCTGCCACCGGACGAACGGGCTGCGCATGAACGGGATCTGGTGCGCGACTACCACCGTCGCCTGGCCAGTCGAGGCGTGGACCAATCCTGGGAAGACTGCTGGGCCGGCTACCGCCGCCACGCCCTGGGCGGTCTGCTCATGGCGATCCTGGCGTCTCAGCTGGTGGAGCGCACCGATCGGGGTGACGCCATGTTCACGGTCATGGCCGCCCACGCCGGCCGCCACGCCCTGGACCTCGACTCCGAATCGTTCCTCGACTGAGCGGTGGGACTCGGTGAAAGTCGTGGCACCGGCCCGCGCCCGCCGAACTTGTCGTAGAAAAGTGCCTTTGACACGTGAAACCACGCCATGTTCGTTCGGGATCGCGGCGCTGTTGTTGTTGCTGTCGCTGGCGGTGTCCGGCTGTTTCGCGGCATCGTCGCCGCCGGCGGCGACCCGGGCGGTGCCCCGGTCAGCCAGGTCGGTACCGGCCACTTCGGCATCGACGGCGCCGGCGCCGCCACCGGTCACACCCTCGGCTCAAATCCCGTCGTTGCCCGTGTCGTCGGGGTCGACGGCGTTGCTGGACCGGCTCCGGGTGGCGCCGCCGGACCCGGTGTTGGCGCCTTACCGGCGGGTCGCCTTCGGTGACGGTTGGGACTACGACCGGGCGTCGGGATGCAACACCCGCGACCACGTCCTGATCATCGAATCGGTCACGCCGGTGGTGCTGGGGCCGCGCTGCAAGGTCCTGGCCGGACGCTGGGTGTCCCGGTATGACGGGGTCACCGTCACCGATCCCGCCCGGCTCCAGGTCGACCACTTCATTCCCCTGGCCAATGCCTGGAGCTCGGGGGCGGCCTCCTGGACGGCGGCGCGGCGCGAGCAGTTCGCCAACGATCTGACCGACCCCGCCACCCTGGTGGCGGTCACCGGATCCACCAACGAGTCCAAGGGCGAGGCCGGCCCCGACCATTGGCTGCCGCCCCGGACCGCGGACCGGTGCCAATACGCCGCCGACTGGGTGGAGGTGAAGGGGCGCTGGGATCTGAGCGTCACCCCGACTGAGCGAGCGGCGTTGGAACGGCTGCTGGCCAGCTGCTGAGGCAAGAGGCGATGAGCGGTGCCCGCGCCTAGCGTACGAGGCATGGCTGATCCCATCTCCCTCGTCGAGGAGCGGCTCGACCAACTGCTCGCCGACCACGATCCCCGTTCCGAAGACTCGTTCGAGTTTCGGGGCCACCAGTACGACGCCGGCCTGGCCTGGGTGCACTTCCCGGAGGGCTGGGGTGGCCTGGGCCTGGCCCCCGACTACCAGAAGGTCGTGGAGAAGCGCCTTAACGAAGCTGGCTCCCCGACCATCACGTCGCTCAACTTCTTCGCCCTCGCCATGTCCGGGCCGACCATGGTCACCCATGGCTCTGACGAGCTGAAGACCCGGCTGCTGCGGCGGGGCTTCACCGGTGAGGACGTCTGGTGCCAGCTGTTCAGCGAGCCCGGCGCCGGCTCCGACCTGGCCGGCCTCGCTTGCAAGGCCGAGCGCGACGGCGACGAGTGGGTCGTCACCGGCCAGAAGGTGTGGAACACCCTCGCCCACTTCGCCGATCGCGGCATGTTGGTCACCCGCACCGACCCCAACGCCCAGAAACACAAGGGTCTCACCTACTTCGCCCTGGACATGCACGCTCCCGGGGTCGAAGTGCGCCCGTTGCGCCAGATCACCGGCGAGGCCGAGTTCAACGAGGTGTACCTCACCGAGGTCCGGGTCCCCGACGCCGACCGCATCGGCGACGTCGGCGACGGCTGGCGGGTGTCGATGACCACCCTGATGAACGAGCGGACTTCCATTGGCGGTGGTGGCGGCGGCTCGCCGGCCCGCGGGTCGGGTGCGATCGCCGAAGCGGTGCGGATCTGGAACGAGGAAGTCCGCATCCAGACCCCTGCGGTCAGGGATCGGCTCATGCGCACCTGGACCGAAGCCGAGGTGCTGCGGCTCACCAACATCCGTGCCGGCCAGAACCGCAAGGCCGGCAACCCGGGGCCGGAGGGCTCCATAGCCAAGCTCATGTTCGCCGAGGTCAACGAGCGGATCTACGAGCTGTGCGTCGACCTGCTGGGGGCCGACGCTCTCGTCGACTACGACTACACCATGCGCCGCGCCGAGCAACTCGGCCTGGTGGGCCCGCCCGGATCGTCGCGCAAGATGTTCCTGCGGTCGCGTGCCAACTCGATCGAAGGGGGCACATCGGAGATCCAGCGCAACATCCTGGGCGAGCGGGTACTGGGCCTGCCCGGTGAGCCCCGCACCGACAAGGCCGTTCCCTGGAAGGACGTCCCCCGCAACTAACACGCGGGCCGTGTTGATGGCGAGCACCTGCGGCGCTCGCTTCCAGCTCGTCGCTGGCGCTTCCTGTGTTGGCGCGTCAGGGCCGCATTGTCAGGCTGCGCAGTCCGCCAGGCGGAGCAGCAGCGAGGGCGTGGGTTTCATGGCGAAGCCACGCCCGGCGAGGCCACAGGCCGAGCGGGCCCAAGCAATACAGCGCTCGCTTCCAGCTCGTCGCTGGCGCTTCCCTCGCTGGCGCGTCAGGGCCGCATTGTCAGGCTGCGCAGTCCGCCAGGCGGAGCAGCAGCGAGAGCGCGGGTTTCATGGCGAAGCCAGGCCCGGCGAGGCCACCGGCCGAGCGGGCCCAGTAACACGGTCAGGCCCGGCGAAGCCACAGGCCGAGCGGGCCCAGTAACACGGTCAGGCCCGGCGAGGCCACAGGCCGAGCGGGCCAGTAACACGGCTGCCACTAGGGTCCCCGAATGCGCGAAACGAGGCTCCGGGGGGTTCTGGCGGTGTGCGCCGGGGTGCTGGTGATCGCCACCGGATGCGGAAGCGCGACCCTCACCGGCAAGGTCGTCAAGGACGCCGGGTTCACGTGCAAGCAACCCGCCGGGGTCCCCGCCGCCGATGGCAAGCCGGCTGCCGGAAAGGTGCCGACCCGGCCACCGATCACCGCCGTCAAGACCACCGAGCTCAAGCCGGGAACCGGCGCAGTGGCCAAGGAGGGCGACAAGCTCACCGTCCAGCTCTTCGTGCTCAGCTGCCGGTCCGGCCAGCAGCTCTACTCCACCTGGGATGCCGCCACCGTCCCCGCCACCACCGCACCGCCGGACCCCACTGCCCCCACCACCGCGGCAGCGGGACCGACCGGGCCGCAGCCGCTCGTACTGCGTGATCCGCCGTTGCCCGAAGGGCTCTTCAAGGGGCTGGTCGGTATGGCCGTCGGCTCCCAACGTCAGATCGTCATCCCGCCGGGTCTGATAGCCGGCGGTGCCGGCGGCGCGCTGCCGTTGGGCGGCCAGGCCGATCCCGGTGATGCGCTCGTCTACGTGGTGCAGCTCGACAACGTGGAGCCGGGTCCGCCCCCTTGCGCCGACGCCGTAGTCGATCCGGTGACCCCGGGCGGGGCCCCCAAGCTCACGGTGGCGCCCGACGCCTACGGGCCCGACACCTTGGTGAAGAAGGACTTGACCGTCGGGACCGGACCGGCGTTGAAGCTGGGGGACAAGTTCACCTTGAACTACGCCGGCTTCGTGTGTGCGACGGGCAAGCAGTTCGACGAGTCGTTTTCGAAGGGCAAGCCCCTGACCGGAACCGCCGCCGCCGGTCAGCTCATCCCCGGCTTCCTGGACGGGCTGGTCGGCATGAAGGTCGGCGGTCGCCGCCAACTGGTCATCCCCTCGGCCCAGGCCTACGGCCCGGCCGGTCAGGGAACGGACATCCCGCCCAACGCGTCGCTGGTGTTCGTGCTCGACCTGACCAAGATCGGCTGACCTCACCCTGTTGTGACCATGACCCGTGGTCAGGTTGCCTGAGCGCGCCGGCGCCGCCGATCATTGCTACCTACCTGATCCAGTATCGGCGCCGCCTACGGCGTGATCGTGGCCATCTTCCAGTGGGGCTGGGGCAAGGGACTGTTCGGCCACGGCGAGACGGTGCCCATCGTGTCGTTCCTGTCCATGTTCATGTTCGCCATACTCTTCGGAGTTCGATGTCTTCCTCATGTCCGTCCGTGAGGAGTACCGCAAGACCGGCGACAACCGCCACCGCGTGGCCGCCGGCATCTCTACCACCGCCCGGGTGATCACCGACGCCGCCATCACCATGGTCAGCGTGTCGTTCTTGATCAGCCATCGCGAAAGCGACGAACAGCGGCTATAAACGTTGCATGAGCGAGGTTCGTACCGGAGCTGCCGCCGACCTGCTCGGCGTAAGCGTGGACACCGTCAGGCGTTGGTGCGATGACGGGCGGCTGCGGACGCGCCGTGGCGACGGCGGCCACCGGCTGATAGACGGGCCCGATCTGGCCCGCCTGCTGGTCGAGCACGCACCCGAGCCGGACCACGCTCCCGTGGTTGCCCGCTCCGCCCGGAACCGCTTCACCGGCCTGGTGACACGGGTGGTGTCGGACAAGGTGATGGCTCAGGTCGAACTGCAGTGCGGGCCGCACCGGGTGGTGTCGCTCATGAGCCGGGAGGCGGCCGACGAGTTGGGTTTGGCGCCCGGAGTGGTGGCCACCGCCAGCGTCAAGTCCACCAACGTGGTGGTCGAGCTGACCGAGGCCCCATCCTGAAAGCCCACCGGTCTAAGTGGGCGGCGCTGGCGGGCGTCATGGCCCTCGCCGTCCCGCTGGCGTGCGGCAGCGGCCAGTCCGCGTCCGGGCCGGGTGGTCGCCGATCGGTCCTGAACGTGTCGGCGGCGTCGTCGCTCACCGAAGCCTTCACAGCCATCAAGGACCGGTTTGAGCACGCCCACCCCGAGGTGAAGGTCGTCCTCAACTTCGGCGCTTCCTCGGAGCTGGTGCAACAGCTCAAGGCGGGGTCACCCACCGACGTGCTGGCCACCGCCGACGACAAGACGATGAAGCAGGCCACCGACGGCGGCCTGGTCGACCCGCCGGTCACCTTCGCCCGGAACCGCCTGGCCATCCTGGTGGCGGCCGGCAACCCCAAGCGGATCGAAAGCCTCGCCGACCTTGACTCCGGCAAGGTGACCTTCGTGCTGTGCGCGCCTGAGGTGCCGTGCGGCCGGTCCGGCCGGCAGCTCCTGGACAAAGCCGGCGTCAAGGCTGAGCCGAAGTCGTTGGAACCGAACGTCAAGGCGGCAGTCACCCGGGTGACCACCGGCGAGGTGGACGCCGCCATCGTGTACGTCACCGATGCCAAGGCGGCGGGCAGCAGCGGCAGCGCCAAGGCGCAGGGCGTTGCGATCCCTCCGAACCTGAACGTCACCACCGCCTACCCGATCGCCGTGGCCAAGGCGACCAAGAGGGCGGCGGCCGCCGAGGAGTTCACCGCCTATGTCAACTCACCGGCCGCCCGCAACGTGCTGACGGGCGACGGTTTCCTGCCCCCCTCGTGACCGCCCGCATGCACCGGACGACACGCCGGAGGGCACCGGCGGCGGCGCTGCTGCCCGCCGGTCTGGCGGTCGCCTTTCTGGCCTTGCCCATCGTCAGCATCGTGAAGCGGGCGCCCTGGTCGGACCTGCCCGGCCTGCTCGGCACCGGCGGTGAGGACGGTGCCCTCACCGCCCTGCGCC
>JAABUJ010003785.1_pt1 | contig 16601 bp, 15 predicted proteins | sample 5559131 | NCBI WGS metagenome assembly JAABUJ01 (sample SAMN10711875, study PRJNA513366) | rock metagenome | isolation source: Antarctica rocks | place: Antarctica: Victoria Land, Mt New Zealand nord | collected 2016-01-07 | reverse complement strand
AGCTTGTCCACACCACGGCCCTTCGCTATGCCCGATCATGACCCCAGGACCGTAACGACAGAGACGTCACAATCGCCGTAAGCCACTCCGAACAGCGAGGAGCCCGAAAGTTCAAGAAGGCCGACGTTGCGGCGCATCTGGTCAACCTCGCCTGGAACGGCCTCAGCGGCCTCGAAGCCAAGCCGTCACTGCGGCTGGCCCACTGACGCTGAGCGGCCGCCGGCGCCCTCCGGCTTGTGCCCGACGGCGAAGATCCGCGAGAAGGGGAGGACCACCCCGAACGGCTGCCGCGGGTAGGCGCGGTCGAGCTCGTGGACGTAGTCCTGCAGGAAGTCCTCCCGCTCCGCTTCGTCGGTGAGCACCTCGAGGACGGGACGCAGGCCGGTCCCTCGCACCCACTCCAGGACCGGTGAGCGCTGGCTGGCGTCGGGGTCGAGCACGTGCTGGTAGGTCGTCTCCCACACGTCGACCGCCAGGCCGAGTGCGGACAGCGCACCGAGGTAGCTGGCCGGCTTGCCCACGGCCACCGCCCGCTGCAGACCGGGAGCGAGGTCGGCCGCGCGGGCGTGCCGCGCGGCGACCTCACGCATCAGGACGTGCGACGGCGCCTCGAAGTTCGAGGGCACCTGGAGGGCGAACCAGCCGTCCGGGGCGAGCGCATCGACCCAGCCGGGGATGAGGTCGAGGTGTCCGGGCACCCACTGCAGCGTCGCGTTGGTGACCAGGACGTCGATGGGCGCGCCGAGCGACGCAGGCACCCACTCCTCCGCACGCGTCTGCAGCCACTCCACGCGCGAGGCGCTGTCGCGGTCTCGAGCCGCCTGCAGCATCTCCGCGGAGGAGTCGAGGCCGACGACCCGCGCATCCGGCCACCGCTCGGCCAGACCCAGGGTGAGCGGCCCGTCACCGCAGCCGAGGTCGACGACGAGGCGTGGTGAGGCTGCGTCCACGTGGGCGAGCAGATCGGCGAAGGGCCGGCCCCGGTGGCCGCCGAAGAGGGCATACTGGCGCGGGTCCCACATGGCTCGTCCTTCCGTCTGGTATGCCGGCCGCCCACGGTATGCCGGTCGCTCACGGTGTGCCGCTCGCCCACCTCTGCGACCCGGCATACGGATCTATCTTGATGTCAAGATACTTGAGGTGGATAGAGTTGAAGCGTGACCGCAACCCCCGGCGATGAGGTCGACCGCATCGTCGCGGCGTGGCGCCGGGAGCGGCCCGACCTCGATGTCGCTCCGTTGCAGGTCCTCTCACGCATCTCGCGGCTGGCCCGGCACCTCGACCTCGCCCGCGGGTCGGCCTTCGCCCAGCACGGGCTCGAGGGCTGGGAGTTCGACGTCCTGTCCGCACTGCGGCGCTCGGGGGAGCCCTACCAGCTCTCACCCGGTCAGCTCGTGACGCAGACCCTCGTCACGTCGGGGACGATGACCAACCGGGTCGACCGCCTGGCCCTGCGGGGGTACGTCGAGCGTAGTCCCGACCCCACCGATCGCAGAGGCGTCATCGTGGCTCTGACGCCGTCGGGCCGGGGGGTCGTCGACGCTGCCATGGCGGACCTGCTCGACCGCGAGCGCCAGCTGCTCAGCCAGCTGCCCACCTTCGAGACCGACCACCTGGCGGGGACCCTGCGCGGCCTGCTCGAGCCCTTCGACCGGTGAATGCGGGCGCCTGCCCCTCTCCCCGCTCGCGCTGCTGTCGTGGGGTTAAGCCCGACCCGTCAGCAGCCCGGGACCAGCCGGTTCCAATTGCCCGCGGTTCGGTCTTGACATTCGTTCGAACGTGTGTTCGAATAGAGCATGAGCATCGCAGCGGTGGCGTCCCTTCCGAGAGAAGCGGCGATGGACCATCTCGAGGCCGAGGTCGCGAGCATCGCTGGACGTCTGAACGCGGCCCATGCCGAGCTCGTCGCGGCCACGGCCCGCCTCATCGAGGACGAGCTGTGAGCCGGGAGCGGCATCATGTCGCCCGAGCACTGGCTCGTCCTGCGGGCCGGGCTGAGTCCAGCCCGGGCCCGGGACATCACCCGGATCGCCCGCCGCAGCGAGCAGCTCCCGAGCACGCGGGCCGCTTTGGACGACGGTCAGCTGTCGGTGGACCAGGCTGCGGTGGTCGCGAAGTACGCGCCGAGCAGTCACGAGGCGTCGATCACCGAGCTCGCCGTCAACGCGACCGTCCCGCAGCTGCGCCGCACCCTGTCCCGATACCAGTTCGGCGAGGTCGCCCCGGCAACGGCCGGGCCGGACGAGACGCCTTCACCGGAACCCCTGCTCGCCGGGACGCCGGCGTGGGCGGCGGCGGCGCCGGAGCTGTCGACGAGCTACCACGAGGGGCGGTTCCAGCTGAGCTACAGCGCTCCTGCGGACATCGGCGCCCTCGTGGAGCAGGCACTGCGGGAGGCCAAGGACTCGCTGTTCCACGCCGGTCAGGAGCAAGTCAGCCTGGCCGACGGCTTGGCCGAGATGGCCAACCGCTCCCTCTCCACCATCACGGCCACCTCCCGGGCCAGCAAGTACCGCGTCTACATCCACCTGTCCACGACCGGCGGCTGGGTCAACGGACGCGGGGCCATCCCGCCCAGCCTCGCCGCGAAGTTCGCCTGTGACGGCGTCATACAGCCGCTGTGGGAGACCGACGGGCGGCCGGTCAGCATGGGACGCGACCAGCGCATCGTCCCCTCCCGGACACGCCGGCTCATCGAGGACCGCGACCGAGGCTGTCGGTACCCGGGATGCACCGCCACCCAGCACGTCGAGGTCCACCACCTCGACCACTGGGCCAAGGGCGGCAACACCGACTACGACCGGATGCTCAGCCTCTGTCCGTTCCACCACGATGCGCACCACCGCGCCGAGTTCACCATGACCGGCGACCCGACGAGCAGTCACGGGGTGGACTTCAGGAACCCTCATGGATTGAGGATCCAGGTGGCTCGTCCCAGCGCTCCGGAGCCGCCGGGCTACGGCCCGGCCCGGGGTGCCGCCAGCGGGGCGGCCTGGGGCGCCGAACACGTCTTCGGTCAAGCCCCGGGCGTCCGCCCCTACCCGGGACCGACCGGCGAGGTCCTGCACAGCAAGTGCGTCGACTTCCAACCGAACCGGCCGGCACCCCTCGACGACGCCTCACCTGACGCCTCCCAGCCTGACGCTTCCCCAGCTGACGCCTCCCAGCCTGACGCTTCCCACCTGAGGTCTCCCAGGCTGACGCTTCCCCACCTGACGCCTGGCCAAGCCGACGTTGCCCCACCTGACGTCGAACCGTTCGACACCGACGACCCGTCTCCCGCCAGCTCGCCGGCGACCGACCCACCGGATAGGCGACTGCGGCTCGCGCCCGAACCGGCTTCGTCGTAGCGAATCGGTCCCGCTGGCCCGCGAACGGTGTCGCCGGCTCTCACGGTGGGCACTGGCGCGGGTCGACGACGCTAGAGTCAACGCCCAGCTCATGAGCCCTCAAGGCGCTACCAGCCGACGCGGCCACGCTCGATGAGTTCTCCGGCGGCCTGCTGGCACCCCCGAGCCTTTCGCGTCGACGAGTCTTCGGGACCCGCGTCGGTCACGAGGCTGCGGACTGCGCAAGCGGCCCAGTCAGGTCACGGCGTAGTCGCCCTTGACCCACCCGATGACGATCCGGCCGAGCGGCGTGAGCGGCGAGTCGGCCATGGGACCCTCGAGCACGAGATCCTACCCGTGACCCAGATCGGACCAGACGAAGCGCTTCGTCGGGCTCACCGAGGCACTGACCTCGTGCTCGAGCTGGGCGCTCTCGGTGCCCTCGTTACGTGACCCGGCGCCGAGCACCGGCACGGTCAACGCCGCCAGCGCCGGCCCGGTGACCATCGTCCCGTAGCCGAACCCGCTGAGGTTCACCACGGCGTCGGCCCGTGCCGGAGCCGCGCTCAGGGACGCCACCGTGCCACCGAGCGAGGCGCCCACGAGGGTCAGCCGCTGCGCGCCGTCGGCGCGGAGTCGGGTGGAGGCGAGTGCCACCTGAGCCGGATAGTCGCGGGACCACGGAAGGTTGACGTCGCAGGTCGACCCGCCGAAGTTGCAGAGGTCCAGCATCACCGCCCGCACTCCTGAGGCAGCGAGCTGGTTGGCGTAGGGCCACCACCCACAGGATGCACTGCGCCCGGTCTGGTGCAGGAGCAGGGCCACGGTGGGACCGGAGCCGACGGTGAACATGACGAGCTGCTCGCCACCCGGGCCGTTGAGCGTCTCTTTGCTGGCCTCGACGTCTGGCCGCCCGCATCGCTGGCCCATCGCTGTGGTCGGCCCAGGCGTCCTGGACGCGGAGGGGGTGGCGGACGCGGAGATCGAAGCGGAGGTGGGGCCAGAGCCAGTGCCGGAGTTGCCGGGCCCGGTCGCGGAAGTCGTCGTGGAGGATGCGAGCTGTCCCCCTGATCCGCTGTTTCCGCAGCCGGCGAGCGCGATGGTGACGATGGTGGCCACCATCGCGGCAAACGCCCTTGATGTCATGCGTGTCGATGTTGACATATATCAATTCTGACATACGCTTCCTGACACACAATACGGTGGCGTCCATGACGTCAACGCTGGGGCATGCGCTGCTCGGTCTGCTCGCCCGAGAACCCGGCACGGGTTACGACCTGGCCAGCCGACTCAGCCGGCCCGTGGGGTACTTCTGGACGGCCGGGCACAGCCAGATCTACCCGGAGCTCGCCCGGCTGGAAGAAGCCGGGTTCATCCGTCACACGGTCATCGAGGGAGCCGGTCCCCGGGCAACAAAGCGCTATCGCCTCACCGCCGCTGGGCGGCGCGCGCTGAGGACGTGGTTGCTGGCCACGACACCGGACGTCGACGACAAGGAGATCCTCCTGCGGGTCTACTCGCTCTTCGTCCTTCGACCGGTCGAGGCCGTTGGCGTGATGACGTCGATCCGGGAGCACCATGAGCGGACCCTCGAGCACTACCGCTGCGCCCAGACCACCGGCGAACCCTCCGCAGCGGAAGTAGCTTTCGGGCCCGGCTATACCGCGCGCGCAACGCTCGAGTGGGGCGTGACGTTCGAGCAGGAACGAGTTCGGTGGTGCGACAGCCTCATCGCCGAGATCACTGCTCTCGACCGGGTCCGGTGAGCGGGTCGGTTCGCCGTAGCCGCCGGCGGCGGGAAGCTCCTGTGGTCAGCCGACCGTCTCGGCCACGGAGAGCCAGGCCAGCTCCAGCTGCTCCCGTTCGTCGACGAGCGACCGGAGGGTGTCGTTGAGGCGCAGCACGGCCGCGTGGTCGCCGGCCTGAGCCACCATGTCGGCATGGAGCCGCTCCTCCTGGCCGGCGATCCTTGACAGCTGCCGCTCGATCCGTCTCATCTCCTTCTTGGCCTCGCGTAGCTGTGCGGAGCTCAGAGCCGGTGCCGCTGAGCCACTCGAGGACCCGCCACCCGCAAAACCCCCACCGCTCGCCGAACCGCCTCCGCTCGCCGAACCGCCACGACTTGCCGAACCGCCCCCACGCGCCGAACCCCCACGACTTGCCGAACCCCCACGCCTTGAGGATCCACCACCAGTCACGTCACCCGCCGGCCCCGGGCGCCGATCGCCTGCGGTTCTCACCGCGGAGCTGCCCGAGCCGCCTGCTTGCCCGGCCTCCGCGGCGCTGTCCGAGCCGCCCGCCTGCCGGCTCTCGAGGGGGCGCCCCGAGCCGCCCGCCCGCCGGGTCTCGGCGAGGAGCTGGAGGTACTGCTCGACGCCACCGGGAAGGTCGCGAACGCCACCGTCGCCGAGCAGGGCCACCTGCCGGTCGGCGACCCGCTCGAGGAGGTAGCGATCGTGGGAGACGACGACGAGGGTGCCGGCCCAGCCGTCGAGGACGTCCTCGAGCGACGTGAGGGTCTCGATGTCGAGGTCGTTCGTCGGCTCGTCGAGGATGAGGACGTTGGGCTCGGCCATCAGCAGCCGAAGCAGCTGCAGCCGGCGACGTTCTCCGCCGGAAAGGTCGCCCACCCGGGTCTGCTGGCGACCACCGGTGAAGCCCAGGCGTTTGGCCAGCTGGCTGGCGCTGACCTCCTTGTCCCCCAGCACGGTGAACTTCCGGACGTCCTCGATCGCCTCGATGACCCGCCACGACGTGAACTTCTCGAGCTCGCGAACCTCCTGGGTGAGGAAGGCGACGGACACGGTCGAGCCCACCTTGCGCTTGCCGGAGCTGAGCCCCACATCCCCGGTGAAGGCCCGCAGCAGCGTGGACTTCCCGGAACCGTTGACGCCGACGATGCCGACCCGTTCGCCGGGAGCCAGCCGCCAGGTCACCCGGTCGAGGAGGAGTCTGCCGCCTAGCTGGACGCTCGCGTCGACGAGGTCGAGAACGTCCTTGCCCAGCCGGGTCGTCGCGAAGCGGACGAGGGACACGTCGTCGCGCGGCGGTGGTTCGTCGGCGATGAGCTCGTTGGCCGCATCGATGCGGAACCTCGGCTTCGTCGTGCGCGCCGGCGGCCCGCGCCGCAGCCAGGCGAGCTCCTTGCGCAGCAGGTTGTCGCGCCGCTCCGCGGTGACCGAGGCCATCCGCTCGCGCTCAGCCTTCGCGAGCACGTATGCCGCGTAACCCCCCTCGAACGTGTTGACCCTCCCGCCGACGACCTCCCACGTGAGCGTGGCCATGGCGTCGAGGAACCACCGGTCGTGGGTGATCGCGACCGTCGCGCTGTCCGCTCGGGTGCGCCTGGTGACGATGTGGTCGGCCAGCCAGGCGACGCCCTCGACGTCGAGGTGGTTGGTCGGCTCGTCGAGCAGGAGGATGTCAGGATCCGCGACGAGCAGGCGCGCCAGCGCGAGCCGCCGCCGCTCACCCCCCGACATCGGCCCGATGACGGCATCGAGCCCCCCGACCGCCTCAGCGGCGATCCCGCCCAGCAGGCCGGTAAGGACGTCACGGATCCGCGGGTCCCCGGCCCACACGTGCTCCGGCAGGTCACCCAGCACCGCCTCGTGCACGGTCAGTGCGGGGTCGAGCACGTCGACCTGGCTGAGCATGGCGACGCTGATGCCCCCGCCGCGGGTCACCCGGCCGGAGTCGAGCGCCTGCTCTCCGGCGATAACCCGCAGCAGCGTGGACTTGCCGCCGCCGTTGCGGCCGACGACGCCGATGCGCTGGCCGGTGTTGACCCCCGTCGACAGCTCGTCGAGCACGCTGACGGTCCCGAAGACAACCGACGCCCGTTCCAGGGCAACAAGATTCGCCATCACAAAGGGGTCGCCATCAGACGTGGGTCGGATCGGACATTGTCGCCATTACGGGTTCGGCCATCAGACGCGGGACGGTCCTGGTAGGACCTGGGCACCGTGGACCGGAGCCTTGGCGCGCTTGACCTCGCCGGCCACCCCGGAGGCGGCCAGAGAGACACACAGGTCGAGGGCAGCCTCGGCGCTCGCCGTCAGAAAGGCGACTGTCGGGCCTGACCCCGAGACGATGCTCCCGAGTGCGCCGAACTCCTGCCCCGCGTCGAGCACCTCGCGCAGGGTTGGCCGGAGCGAGATCGCGGCGTCCTGCAGGTCGTTCGACAGGGCCCGGCCCAGCGCCTCGGGATCACCCGAGCGCAGTGCGGTCATCATCGCGGCCGAGGGCTCCGGAGCAGCGATCAGTGCCTTGCCCCGGAGCCGGTCGCACTCGGCATACACGGCTGGGGTGGACAGGCCGGAGCTGCTCACGGCGAGGACCCAGTAGAAGGTGCCCCGGGCCAGGACGGGAGCGAGCCGCTCGCCGCGGCCTGAGCCCATGGCGATGCCTCCGGACATCGCGAAGGGGACGTCGCTGCCCAGGGCGGCGGCGAGTGCGACGAGCTGTTCACGGGCCAGCCCCGCCCCCCACAGGTGGTCGCAGGCGACCAGGGCTGCAGCGGCGTCGGCGGAGCCCCCCGCCATGCCGCCGGCCACCGGGATGTCCTTGTGGATCCGGATCGAGACCGGTTCGGCGACGCCGACCTCTGCGGCGAGTGCCTTCGCGGCGATGAGCGCGAGGTTGGTGTCGTCGGTGGGCACGCGATCGGCATACGGACCGCTGACGGCGACCTCCCAGTCGTCCGCGGTGGCCACGGCTACCTCGTCGTAGAGCCCGACCGCCATGTAGACCGTGGAGAGGGCGTGGAACCCGTCGCCGCGCCGGGGACCGACATCCAGCTCGAGGTTGACCTTGGCGGGCGCCCGGACGGTCACCGACCCGGGCACGGTCACGGCGGAGGTCACCCGGCCAGCCTATGACCCATGAGGGCGGCCCCCCACCGTCGTCCGGGCTGCGGCAATGGCCGAGAAGGTGGAGATGTCCAGCTGTTCCCCACGGGCACTCGGGTCCACCCCTGCGGCCCGCAAGGTCACCTCCGCGCCGGCCGCAGAGCCGGCCCATCCCGCCAGGGCGGCACGCAGGGTCTTGCGGCGCTGGGCGAAGGCGGCGTCGACGCACCGGAAGACGTCCTCACGCCGTGCGGTGGTGACCGGGGGATCGCGTCGGGTGAGGGCGACGAGCCCCGAGTCGACGTTGGGAACGGGCCAGAAGACGCTGCGGGGCACCGTGCCGGCGAGGCGGACCTGCGCGTACCAGGCGGCCTTGAGACTCGGCACGCCGAAGGTCCTGCTCCCCGGCTTCGCGGCCAGCCGCTCGGCGACCTCGAGCTGCACCATGACGAGGACCCGTTCGAGGGTCGGGAAGCGCTCGAGGAAGGACAGGACGACCGGCACGGACACGTTGTAGGGCAGGTTTGCGACGAGTGCGGTCGGCTGCGGGTCGGGCAGCTCGGTCACGGCCAGGGCGTCGGCATGCACGGTCGTCAGCCGGTCTGCCCATGCGGGCTGGTGCCCTGCGACCGTGTCGGGAAGGGCCCTCGCGAGCACCGGGTCGACCTCGATCGCCCAGACGTGGGCGACCTCGGGCAGCAGCGCGAGGGTGAGGGAGCCCAGCCCGGGGCCCACCTCCACGACGCAGTCCTCGGGGCCCACCCCGGCGAGACGGACGATGCGGCGCACGGTGTTGGCGTCGACGACGAAGTTCTGCCCCCACTGCTTCGTGGGGCGCAGACGCAGCCGGGTGGCCAGCTCGCGGACCTGCGAGCGGCCGAGGAGTCCGGAGCAAGGCTGGCCGCCGGACCCCCGTGCTGCCGTAGCCGTTGCGTCCGCCTCGCTCATCTCCGCCACCCTAGTGGCGGCCACGAGCAGAGGCCTCCTCCCGTCGGCCCGCTCGGGCGCTGCGCAGTGGCGGTTGCGGGCGGGTCAGGACCAGCTGCCGTAGATCCGTTCGCTGTTGGTCGCGAGCGCAGTGCAGAGCGTCGGCACGTCGAGGTTGAGGACGTCGGCCATCGCGCGCACGGTGAGCGGCACCAGGTAGGAGGCGTTCGTCGCGCCGCGGTGGGGGCTGGGAGCGAGGTAGGGCGCATCGGTCTCGACGAGGAGGTGCTCACGCGGTATGACGGAGAGGGCGTTGCGCAGGCCACCGGCGTTCTTGAAGGTCACCGTGCCCGAGAACGACAGCATGAGCCCCCGCTTCACGGCGACGCGAGCCATGGGCAGGTCGCCCGAAAAGCAGTGCAGGACCGTGCGCTCGGGGATGCCCTCCTCACCGAGGATGCGCAGGACGTCCTCGTGGGCGTCGCGGTCGTGGATCTGCAGGGCCTTGCCGGTGCGCTTGGCGAGGTCGATGTGCCACCGGAAGGCCTCCTGCTGCGCGGGGACCCCGTCGGCGCCGGTGCGAAAGTAGTCGAGCCCCGTCTCGCCGATGACCCGCACCCGGGGGTGCGAAGCGAGCTGCTCGATCTCGGTCAGGGCGTCGTCGAGCCGCCCCGAGGCCGCGAGCCGTGGAATCTCGTTGGGGTGCAACGCTACCCCGCCCAACAGAGCCGTATGCCGGTCGACCACGTCGACGGTGAAGCGCGCCCCCGGCAAATCGCACCCGATCTGCACGAGACGAGAGACGCCGACCGACGTCGCCTCGGCGATCGCCGCGCCGACGTCGACGGGCTCCTCCCCCTCACGAGCGATGTCGAGGTGCACATGGTTGTCGACGACCGGGATCGGCAACGGGTCGGGCGCCTGCGGCTTGTCCCGCGACGAGCTCTGGTGGGGGCTCACCTCAGCCCTGCCCCTGCGAGTCGCCGGCCTCCGGCTCGCCCGTCGCACCGCGGACGTCCGGCTTTCGCCGGTCGCCGGCCACCGTTTCATCCTCGGCGACAGCCTGACCGGAGTGGGCGTCGAGCGCCGGGTCGTCCGTCTCCTCGACGACACCGCGCATCCGGTCGAGCTCCTCCTGCACGACCGACGGGTCGAACTTGACGAAGACGGGCACCGGCTTGACGATCGGCGTCGCGACGACCACCGGGCGCGACTCCCATGACGGCGTCGTCGAGTAGTCGCCCGTGATGACGGGATAGCCCGGGCCGCCGTCGAGGTCATCGACCTGCTCGAGCCGCGGCATCGGCACGAGCTCGCCCACGCCGCCGAGCACCGCGTGCACCTTGTTGGAGCTGTGCGGAACGAACGGTGAGATCAGCGTGTTGAGGTCGCTGACCGCCTGGGCCAGGACGTGCAGCACCGTGCCCAACCGCTCGCGCTGGTCGTCACCCTTGAGCCGGAAAGGCTCGGTCTCGGAGACGTAGCGGTTCGCCTCCCCGACAATCCGCATCACCTCGGCGATGGCGTTCTTCTGCCGGTGCCGCCTGATCAGCCCGCCCACCGTGTCGAAGCCGCCCAGCACCGTGGCGAGCAGCGCCTCGTCCACCGGCTCGAGCGGCCCGGCGGCGGGGATCTCTCCGAAGCTCTTGTGGATCATCGTCGCCGTCCGGTTGACGAGGTTGCCCCACCCGGCGACGAGCTCGGAGTTGTTACGCTGGATGAACTCGGCCCACGTGAAGTCGCTGTCCTGCGTCTCGGGACCGGCAGCACAGATGAAGTAGCGCAGCGGGTCGGGGCCGTAACGGTCGAGGACGTCGCGGACGAGGATGACGTGCCCGCGCGAGGTGGAGAGCTGCCGGCCCTCCATCGTCATGAACTCCGAGGCGACGACCTCGGTCGGCAGGTTGAGCACCCCGTACTCCCCCGGCTTGCCGCCCTTGTCCCCCTTCCCGGCATACGCGAGGAGCTCGGCGGGCCAGACCTGGGCGTGGAAGGTGATGTTGTCCTTGCCCTGGAAGTAGTAGGAGAGCGCCGCGGGGTCGTTCCACCACTCGCGCCAGCGCTCCGGCTCGCCCACCCTGCGGGCCCACTCGATCGACGCGGAGAGGTAGCCCACGACGGCGTCGAACCAGACGTAGAAGCGTTTCGTCGGCTGGTCGCGCCAGCCGTCGATCGGCACGGGGATCCCCCAGTCGAGGTCGCGCGTCATCGCCCGGGGGCGGACGTCGGCGAGCAGGTTCTTCGAGAAGCTGAGAACGTTAGGGCGCCAGGTGCCCGAGGCCTCGCGGCCGGCGAGCCACTCCCCGAGGGCGCCGGCGAGGGCGGGCAGGTCGAGAAAGAAGTGCCGGGTCAGGGCGAACTCCGGCACCTCACCGTTGATCTTCGAGCGTGGGTCGACCAGCTGGGTCGGGTCGAGCTGGTTGCCGCAGTTGTCGCACTGGTCGCCGCGCGCCTCCGCGTAGCCGCAGATCGGGCAGGTGCCCTCGATGTAACGGTCCGGCAGAGTCCGCCCGGTGGACGGGCTGCGGGCGCCGCGGGTGGTCTGCTCGACCATGTAGCCGTTGCGCCAGTCGCCGCTGAACAGCTCCTGGGCCACGGCGTAGTGGTTCAGCGTCGTCGTGCGGGTGAAGAGGTCGTAGGCGAGCCCGAGGTCGGTGAGGTCCTGGGCGATGACCGCGTTGAACCGGTCGGCCAGCGCGCGCGGGGTGATCCCTTCCTTGTCCGCCTGCATGAGGATCGGCGTGCCGTGCTCGTCGGTGCCGGAGACCATGAGCACGTCGTGGCCAGCCATCCGCATGTAGCGGCTGAACACGTCGGAGGGCACACCGAAGCCGGCGACATGACCGATGTGGCGCGGGCCGTTGGCGTACGGCCAGGCGACGGCGGACAGGATGCGGCTCATACGAGCGATCCTATGGCGGGGGCTCAACGCCATTTCCGGCGCCGCACGGACAGGCAGGCGTCAGCTCACCGGGCGAGGAACTGCTCGACGAGCCGTGGGTCGAGCGCTTGCATGAGCGCCACACCGCGATCGAGCGGGATGTCGTGTGCCGTGTAGCTCTGCTTCCCGGCTGCCGTCGTCACGGACAGCGTGGCGACCCCGGCACGCCTCTGGAAGCAGGTCTGGCGCAGGTTGTACCCGATGATCCCGGAACGCAGGAGCAGGTCGCGGCGCCGGACGAAGGAGCCGGACCGGACGACGAGGTGGCGGGCCGTGAGGTGATGGCCCAACCCGGCATACCGGTCCCTGGCGAGAAGGGGCGAGCAGAGCGCCGGGACGAACGCGAGGACCCACACCCAGGTGGGCCAGCCGAGGAGGACTGCGACTCCCAGCGCCGCCGCCCCGAGGAGCAGGGCCGGGACGATGGCCCGGACGGAGCGACGACGCCGGGCTGCCGGACCGTGCGGTTGCAGCGGGGCGTTGAGCGCCTCGTCGTCGCCGACGACGGCAGCGGCCACCGCGGCCACCACCGTCCGGGGAGCGGGCGGGACGAGCCAACCGCTGTCCCTCTCCTGCTCCTTCTTGCTCAGGCCCGTCGTGATCGCGACGAGACGTCCGCCGCCCCCGAGGCGCAGGCCGAGTGGCTCGCCAACCTCCACGCCACGGATCCGCTTCTCCTCGATGCTCGTCTCGCGGGTCGTCAGCAGGCCACGGGTGACGTGCAGCGTGCCGCCGCTGTGCCGGGTGAGCCGGAACGCCCAGAACTGCAGGAGGTAGCCGAGCACGGCGAGGACCGAGACGGCGATGAGCAGGGCGATGACCCCGACGACGACGTCGACCCAGACGGGGTGGGTCCGCAGCGTGTTGAGCTGGCCGCCGAGGTCGGAGCTCTCGAGGTAGCGCTGGAGGAACTGGTTGCCGAAGCCGAAGATCGCCAGGGCGGACAGGACTCCGGTCATCGTCAGCGGGGCGAAGCGCACCCAACGCGGGTCGAAGGCCAGGAGGGTCGTCTCACTGGGGCCCTGCGGCGGGGTGGGGCTGGCGGGCACGGGCCCGCGGCCGTGCCCCGGAGCCGGGACGGCGACGTCCGGTGCCGGCGCGAAGAGGGCGGCGGCGACGTTGCGCCGGTGGATCAGCTCCTCGCGCAGGTGGCGTGCCTCCTTCACGGTCAGCGCATCGAGGACGAGCCGTTCCTTCCCGGCGCCGGCCGTGCCGATCTCGACCTTGGCGAGCCCGAGGAGCCGGTGGAAGATCGGCGCCGTGACGTCGACCGTCCGGACCCGGTCGGCGGGCGTGGCGATGACCTGCTTGTTGAGCAGTCCCTTGCGCAGCTCGATCTGGCCGTTCTCGATGCGAAAACGGGTCGTGAAGTAGCGCAGGACACCGAGCATGATGACGGCCGCCAGCGCTGCGAGCTCCCACCAGGCGCCGCCCCCGCCGTTCCGGCTGCGACCGAGGATGAAGACGCCGGCCAGGGCGGGAAGGAACTTGATCCCCTCCTGGACCGGGTGGATCAACAGCATGCGCACGTTGAGCTTGCGCCAGTCGGTCTCGACGTCCTCGGCCGCGATGGTGTCAGCGGCTCCTCGGGGACTCGGCACGGTGCCCGGACGCCCGGGAGCCCCGGGCTCCGGGAGGTCGCCGGGGACGTCCGTCACGTCGCGTCCCCCGTCTCGTTGACCGTCGCGTCGGTGAGCTCGTCGACGAGCCGGCGGGCGTCGTGCACGTCGAGCCCGTGGATCCGCAGCGGGCCGGCCGCGGAGGCGGTGGTCACGGTCACGGTGGCGAGCCGGAAGAGCTGGGAAACCGGCCCCCGGGCCATGTCGACCGTCTGGATCCGGCTCAGCGGGGCGATCCGCCGCTCCTGCGTGAGCCACCCCGTCTGCGTGTAGACGGCCGTGCGCGTGGTCTCCCAGCGGTGGACGCGGTAGCGCCAGGCGGGCATCACGACGAGGTAGGTCGCCGCGACGACGAGGAAGACGGCGCCGACCACCCAGTGCCGCGTGCGCGACTCGTCTCCGTCGAGGAGCCACCAGGACACCTGCAGGGCGAGGAGCGCGAGCGCCTGGACGGCCGCGATGCTCGTCCACATGAGCCGGGCCCGCGGGTTGACGAGGTGGGCCGGCTCACGCAGGCGAGCCGCCGGCATACCGACTGCCTTCTCCGCAGCACTCGCGCTGGCGCCGATCCCGTCGGTCATGCCTGCCCCTTCCCGAGATGGGCCGATGATGTGCCGACCGTGCGTGCCAACCGTATGCGATGGGAGGATGCAGCAATGGCTGACATCCGGGAGACCAGGCACGTGGCGGCGAGCGCCGAGGAGGTCTACGACCTCGTCGCGGACCTGCCCCGGATGGGTGAGTGGTCGCCCGAGTGCGAGAGGGTCACCTGGCGCGGGAGCGCCACCCGGGCGGTCACGGGCGCCCGGTTCGTCGGCCACAACCGCGTCGGCGCGTTCCGCTGGTTCACCTGGGGCGAGATCGTCGGAGCGGACCGCGGTCGCAACCTCGCCTTCGAGGTCACCGTCGGCCCCGTCCCCCTCGCGCGGTGGGAGTACTTCTTCATCCGCGACGACGAGGGCGACGGCTGCACGGTCGTCGAGGAGTGGACCGACCGCCGGCCCGCCTGGTATGCCGGACCGGCGGACCGCCTGCTCGGCTCGCGGCCGCGCCGGAACACCACGGGGATGCAGCGCACGCTCGACGCGGTCAAGCGGGCGGCCGAGGCCCACCCGGTCCACTGAGCGTCGTTCCTGCCGCCTTGCGGGCGGCGAGCGTCGCGTCGTAGAGCGCCTTCTTCGACAAGCCGGTCGATGCGGCGACTTCGGCGCAGACCTCCTTGAGCCGCTCCCCCGCCTCCACCCGCTCCCGTATGCCGGGAAGCGCCTCCTCGACGGAGCCCACCACCGCGGCGGCGCCGGCGACGACGACGGTGACCTCGCCCCGCACCCCGTCCGCCGCCCACGCCGCGAGCTGGGCCAGCCCGCCACGGCGGACCTCCTCCCAGGTCTTCGTCAGCTCCCGGCACACGGCCGCCTCGCGTTCGGCGCCGAAGCCGCTCGCCATCGCCTCGAGCGAGCTCGCGAGCCGGTGGGGCGCCTCGAAGAAGACCATGGTGCGGCGCTCCGTGGCGAGGTCGGCGAGGCTTCTGGCGCGTTCGCCGGCCCTGCGGGGCAGAAACCCCTCGAAACAGAAGCGGTCCACGGGCAGCCCCGACACCGCGAGCGCCATGAGGACGGCGCTCGGGCCCGGCACGCAGGTCACCCGGATGTCGGCCCGGACCGCCGCTGTGACGAGCCGGTACCCGGGATCGGAGACGGACGGCATACCCGCGTCGGTGACGACGACGACCCGCTCACCCTGTTGCAGGCGGACGACGAGGTCCGGGGTGCGGGCGGCCTCGTTGTGCTCGTGGTAGCTGATCACCTTGCCGATGGGCTCGACACCGAGATCGTTGAGCAGCCGCCGCAGCCGCCGGGTGTCCTCTGCCGCAATGACATCGGCGCCTCCGAGCTCCTCGGCCAGGCGGGGGGCGGCGTCACGTGGATCCCCGATCGGCGTCGCCGCGAGGACGAGTGTGCCGGGCGCCGGCGGGGCAGTCATGGCGCCATTCTGTCGGACGGCCGCGGTGTCCTCAGCGCACGCGGGTTACGCTCCCGTCATGTCAGCCACCGGCCCCGCGGCTCGACGTGGTGGCTGGGGTGGGCGCCTCGCGGTGGCAGGCGCCCTGGCCGCTGCCCTGGCAGGTGGTCCGTCCGTCGCCAGGTCGGTGCCCGCCGCCGTGGCGTCCGATGTCCGGGCTTCTGAGGCCGTGCTGCCGCTCTCGGAGACCGCGACGACGGTTGCCGTGGGGCCGGAGCCGGACGGCTCCGCGGTCACCCTGGATGCCACGCTCTTCGCGCCGTCCTCGGCCGGGCGGCACCCCGCGGTCTTGCTGGCCCACGGCTTCGGTGGCAGCAAGGCCGACCTGGTCTACCGGGCTCGAGGTCTGGCCCGGCGAGGTTACGTCGCCCTCACCTACTCTGCGCGCGGGTTCGGCGCTTCGGGGGGACGGATCCACCTCGACGACCCGGCATACGAGGTCGCCGACGCAGGCAAGCTCGTCGACTCCCTCGCCGCGCGAGCGGACGTGCGGCTCGACGCGCCGGGCGATCCGCGGGTGGCGGTCATCGGCGGGTCCTACGGCGGGGCGCTGGCCCTCATGGCCGCCGCCGCCGACCCGCGTGTCGACACCGTGGCGGCGTCGATCACGTGGAACGACCTCGCCGAGGCGTTCTTCCCGCAGAACGTCACCACGGCAGGGGCGCCCACCTCGCCGGCACAGATCGACCGGATCAGCCAGCCCGGCCCGTTCAAGCAGCTGTGGGCCTCCCGCTTCCTGGCGTCGGCGGCAGCCGCGGCGGCCGGTGCAGCGCCCGCCGGCGCTGGACCCGACGGTGCAGCGCCCGCCGGCGCTGGGCCCGGGGCTGCCGGGTCAGCCGACGCGGTCTGCGGCCGGTTCGACCCGAGCGTGTGCCGGCTTTTCCTTCCCGCGGCGGAGAGCGGCCAGCCCAGC
>JAABUJ010003784.1_pt1 | contig 16601 bp, 15 predicted proteins | sample 5559131 | NCBI WGS metagenome assembly JAABUJ01 (sample SAMN10711875, study PRJNA513366) | rock metagenome | isolation source: Antarctica rocks | place: Antarctica: Victoria Land, Mt New Zealand nord | collected 2016-01-07 | reverse complement strand
GTAGCACGGCCCACATGTAGAAAGTCCGGCGGCGCCCATAGCTGACCGCCACGATGATGTGGTTGGGGATGGGCGCCTCATCGAAGCGGATATTCTTGCTCCCGACCTGCTTGAGGGGCGCGATGCGGCGGCCGGGGACATAGACCCCCTTTATGCCCATGCCGTTGTTGTCGGCGGCGGGCATGTCGAGGAAGGTTCCTTCTTCGCGCAGCGCCGGTCGCCGTGAGAGGCGCCCCAGCGCTGAGGCGATGTCTCCGGCTGCGATCATGCTGTGCAGGTAGGGCAGGCCGCGCTCGTCGTGGAGTGTCTTCACGGCGAAGCCCCACCGTCGGCTGAGCGAGAGCGTGACCTCGACGGCTCCCCCGTCCTCGCCATCCTCGCCGGGCGACGGGTCGACCACGGGCGCCTCGGCCAGACCGAGCAGCGTGTGCAGTCCGAAGGCGCGCGCCACGCATTCCTCCACCTGGATATACCCAGGCCGGCGCTCCGGCAGCGCCTGCGGCCCATCAGGCTCGGGGCGATTCCCATCCAACACGCCTTCTGTGTCGTCGCCGTCCTCGCGGGGGACGGCGATGGCAGCGTGCTCCGCTGCACCGGTCGTCGCGCCCGCGCCGGTCTGGGGGGACGCGAGTTGCGCGGCCCCCTCGGTCGTCGGCCGCGTCGGCTCATCGATCTCGATGGTCGCGGGGCGCGTGGTCTCCGTCACGTCCGTGGTCATAGCTTTCTCTCCTGTGTGTTCCGTGTGTTCAAGGGTGCGCGCGATCAGATCGAGCAGGGTGCAGAAACCCTCCGGGGTCGCGATGCGCGCGCGTAGAGGTCGCAGGGCGGTGATGTAGGTGGAAGCGGCCGCGCAGCCGGCCCGCGCCGCTTGCATGGCGTCGACGGTCCAGGCTACCTCTTCGTACTCCGGGTACTCGTGCTCGAGGCGGTCGAGCCACGCGTTGCCCGTGGATGCGGTGATGTGGCGCAGGAACGCCGGGACGGTGTCGAACGGCGCGGACGCCCCGGCGAATGCTCCAGCGGCGTCGTCGTAGAGCCGTCGCGCCTGCTCCTCCTCCCCCAGCGCCCGCGCCAGATCGCGTGCCCGCGCGGCCAGACCGGCGCCGGCGGGGTCGCCCGCGAGGCTCCGCGCGATGGCGTCGGCCTCGCGCGGGAAACCGCCGAGCATGGCGAGCGCGAGCATGGCTTCGCCCACACCGACGTCGTCATCGTACACATCCAACTCGTAGGGGCCGTGATAGAGGACGGGCAGGAAATGGTGATACGGGGGCGGCCACTCATCGTCGTCGCCGTGGCCGTCATCGCGCCCAGCGGGTCGCGCCGGGGCCAGCGTGCGATCCGCGTCCAGATACCAATCCTCGAGCAGGACATAGTGGACGGGCAACACATAGCCAAGCCGGTCGGCCAGGTCGCGTAGCAGACTGTCCACTGATGACGTGTCGCGGGGATCGTACCTGGCCGTGCGCCGTCCGGCCCACAGGTCGGGCGCCTGGTCCTGGCAGACCTGGGCGATACGGAGCCCCAGCGTGTCGTCGCGGGCGCGCGGGAGGAGCGCGCCGGGCCAACCGGTCAGGCCGATGGCCCGCGCCCGCGAACGGGCCGCGGTCAGGAAGGTCGAGGTGAGCGATCCGCGCATGAGCGGTCCCGCTCACCCCACGACCAGCGCCCGCGCGCGGGCTGTCGTCCACTCGGGGCGGAGCGGTCTGGCGACATGTCGGCCTCCCGCCACCCTCGGGCCGTGCGCGGGCTGCGTGAGCCGCAGGTCGTCGCGGATCGTCTCGAACGCCGACACGCTGTCGCCGGCTTCGACGGTCGACAGCGTGTCGGGGTGATGCGGGTAGAGGCGCGATGCGGGTTCGTCGGTCTCACCAGTCTCGACGTGGTCAATCGTGCGGCCTCCGACGATGGGCGTGCGCGCGTATACCAGCGCGTCGCAGTGGCGGATCGTCGCGATCAGGACCGGATCGCCCAGCACGATGTCGATGAGGACCTCGTCGGTGTGGCCGCGCGCGGTGTTCTCGATAAGCGCGTCGGCGCCGGGGATACATAGGGACAGCTCATTCATCAGCGGGCGTACTCCTGCGGGAAGATCAGTAGCCGGGAGGGTGGCGTCGTCGCACGCGTCGGTGTCGCACGCGTCCGTCTCGGTCGGGCGCATACCGGCGATACGAGCGAATGTGGCGAACTCGCACGATGGGGCGTCCGGCGCTCCCGCAGCCTATGTGGCCGCGGCGTATGCGGGCGCGGCGCGCGATGGGATGTGGCCGGTGACCGTAGACGCGGCGGTTGTACCAGCAGTGGAGGAAAGACAACACGATGCACAGCACGGAGTACTGCCCCCGATGACCGGGATGACTCGCACGCGAGCGAGCGTCATGTGTCGCTAGATGCGTCGGGGGTGTGTCAGGGCGTGGGCTGGATCGCGGCGGCGAGGGTGTTGGCTAGCGATGTGAGGACGCGAGGCCAACACGAACGATCCGCCAGCGCGCGCCGCGTTTCCTCGACCGCGGCCAGGATCGCCAGTGCATCGGTCCACTCGCGGCGTAGGCGCCGCACGAGCGACACGCTCCAGCGCCACTCCTCGCGCCCGATCTGTTGGTTCCAATATTCATCGTCGCAATCGAGGAAGAGATTGCCCGTTTCGCTCGCCGCGAACGCCGCGAGGACCGGCAACGCCTGCAGTGGCTGAGGAAGTGCGGTGAGATGCCCCCCGGCGTCGCGGGCGAGGGTCGCGGCCGCGCCTGGGCCGGCGCGCCCCTCCAGGGCGAGGACGCGGTCGACTAGCGCCGCGACGTCTGCCCCCGTGTCGCGCGCCCTGGCCGCCAGGGACTCTCGGGCGTCCCACCCGTACATCCAGCCGTCCGCGATCCCCGCGACCAGGGCTTCGGGCAGAGGTCGATCGTCGTGCGCCCACACCTCCCAGTAGGTTTCGCCAGAATCGACTGGCACGTAGTCGCAGTACAGGGGGACACCATCCGGCCCCGTATACGCGTCGTACTGGTCGAGGTAGTCGTCGGGCAGCACGGGGAACCCGTCGTGGCGCAACGCCGTGAGCAGGGCTCGGGCGACCGCGGTCGCGGCGTCGTCGCCCGTCGCGAGGTCGATGCCGGCCAGGAGCGGCGTCGCGCCCGCGGGGGCGTGGTCGCCGAGGATACCCGCGAGGAAAACGGGCCTGCTCACGCCCGCGAGCGCGCGCCGCCCGGCGGGCAGCGTAGCCACGCGCGGATCGCGTGGGCGTCGTGGGCGAGGGAGCGGCCCCACGCGGCTCACGGGGCGCCCCCCTCATCCGCGAACGTGGTGAGCCCCAACGTTCGCCACAAGGGCGCCGGCGGGGGCGCCGCCAGCGGGTCGACGCGGGAGGCCGCGCGCACGGCGCGGTAGAGGGCGTCGACAAGCGGCGCGAAGGTGGCCGGGTCGCGCAAGGCGGCAAGCGCCGCCTGGACGCGGGCGTGGTAGGGCCGCGCCCGCGTCCATAGGTCCGCGAGCTCGCCGACGGACGCGACGTCCCACGGCAGGCCGTCGAACACGTCATCCCCGAGCCCATCGTCGTCCAGATAGGGCTCCCCCGTCGATCTGTTCATCATCCGCGCCGCGTCGGCGAGGCCGTCGAGTGGGGGAGGGAGCCGCGCCAGGGGGCCGCCTGTCCCGCACAGATGCGCCTCCAGACGGTCGGCGTCGTAGGCCCAGTGGCACGGCTCCCGCGCCTCTGCGTAGTCCATGATCGCCGTGAAGCGTTGTAGCAAGCGGCGACGGCCGGGGGCGTCGACGTGGATGCGCGGGTCGAGCGGCGCGTGCAATGGTCCGCGGAGCGGCTGTTCGTTGTAGGTCGGGGCCGCTAGCAGGAGCAGCAGGGCCTCACCGTCGGGGGCTGTCGCGGGGGCGTAGCGATAGCGTACGCCCGCGCCGTCGGTCGGGATCGTGCGCGTCCATTCTGGCGCGGTGTGGCCCGGCGGCGGCATGCCGGGACCGATGACAGCGCCCACGACATGGTCGATCGTGCGCCGGTGATCCTCGTCCGCCGTGTCCGCGGCGAGCCCTGCCGGGTCGGGAACGGGGAAGAGGTCCGCGGCGCGCACGTCGGCGATCAGCCGCCCGTAGAGGGACACGACGGGCGGGAATATGGCGCATAAATCCGCGAAGTCCGCGTACGCCCAGGGCAGGTGCGCGTGATAAATGTCGGCGATGGTTAGCCGCGCCCGTGCGTCCGCGACGCCCGCCGCGCGGCCGGAACGCCCCGTTGGCCGTGGCGCGCTGGGGGCGTGCGGCGCCACGAACGCGTACCCCGTGCGCCGTGGCGGGCGTCGGCTACGCGCCCGGATGTCGGCTTGCATCGGCGCCACCCCCGATCACGGACGCGTGCTCGTCGCGCGCCCCGTCCTCCGCGCCAACCACCAGCGGCGTCGGCCCGCGCCCCATCTGGCGCCGTCGAGGGCGCCCGCTGTGCGCCTGTCGGCAGTCTGCATCCGCGCCAGCGCGACGATAGAACGTATAGAACGCGATGATCAGCAGCATCCTTCCCCCCTCATAACTCATGTCGGAATATCGGGGTACCCGACCTAGCGTTTCCTCTCCTATCCCCTCGCGGCGGGCGTGTCCCGTCCCCGTCAATGGGTGGCCGGCGTGTCGTCGAACATGGCGCGCAGCAACCCCGCCAGCCGGGCGACGGCCGCCGGTTCGCGCAGCGCGACCACGGCGCCGGCGCTGGCCGTCAGGATATCCTGCGCGCCAGCCCATTCGTCCATCAAGGCGACGATGACGCCGGGATCCCAGGGCATGGTGTACATGCCGTTGTACCATGCCATCTCCTCGTCGAGGTCGAGGAATCGGTTGCCGGTGCTCCCCGCGATGTAGGCGGCGAGCGTCGGCACGGCCGCGTCTAACGCGCCTGCGGCGGCGAACCGGCCCCCCCCGTCGGTCAGCACACGGGCGAGGGCATCCATCGGGAGCGCGCCGTCCCGCGAGCATAACGCCAGGACGTAGGCTGCCGCCACCGCGTCGCGATCGTCGCCGGTGGGCAACGCCATGATACAGTCGTCCAGGTCGGTCCGCGCGCGCGCGCCGTGCACGTCGCGATCCTCATCGTCCTCGCGGCCGAACAGGAGATAGAGCAACGCCTCGCCGGGTGAGGGCGGTTCGCTCCACCCGTACGCGTACACGTCGTCGCAGGGGCGCAACGGGATGTGGTCCATCCAGAAAGGCACGCCATCGGGATCGCCGTCCGTGTCATCGTTGAGGGCGCGGTCGTCGTCGTCGAGGACGGGCATCAAGTCGTGCTCCTCGATCGCGGTGAGCAGCGCCTCCACGAGCGCCCGGTTGACCCGGTGGCCCGGCGGGAGCGCGCCCGTGGCGACGGCGCCGCATCCGCCAGGGATGCGCGCGGCGATGACCGCGGCCGCGTCGGTGATCTGACGGCGACGCCGGAGCTCCCGGCATGAGGCGCGGATTGATGTCGGCCCGCGCCAGCCCGCGCCATGCCGCGATCCTGGGACCTGCGAGCGGGGGCGGGCCCCTCGTCGCCGAGCGCGCTGGCGCCATGCGGGATCACCATCGCTCATAACCGCCATATCTCAATCGTGCTGGGGCGAGCGCGCCCACGGCCACACGGCGTCGATCGCCTCGATCGTCCCGGCACACGGCTCCATCTCGTCGATGATCTCGCCCGGCGCGCTCGCCGGGTGCGCGCGCAACCGTCCGCGGCTCCATTCCATCATGCTCCGTAGCGCGACGGCGCGCCTTGTGCCGCATCGGGCGTACTGGCTCTGGATGCATCAAACCACATCCTGCGCGATGTCCGGCACGTCGGCCAGCCAATTGATCACAAATCCACCGCGCGGAAAGCCGCCGCCCTCCATGACGGTGCGGCGATGCGCCGCGACCGCGTCGGCCACGCAGCGATTGCCGCCGGCGGTGACACAACTCATCGGATCATCGCGATAGCGCAACCAGTCGCGCGCGCCGGCCGGCAGCGGCGGCGTGCCGTCGAGGGTACGCGGCCACTCGTAGACCAGCCCATAGCCGGCCGCTCGCAACTCCAACAGTCCGCAGGTGGGGCAGCCGTACTCGCCCGTCCCGATGGCCCACCCCGATGCCTCCTCGGGCCAGCATGTCGCGCACAGTCGTGTCCGACAGGCCGGACAGGCGCGCGCCGACCGCGCGGCCGGCGCATATCCGACAGCCCACCACGCGCGGGTCGTAGCGCCGCGCCACGTCGGCCAACCAGACCCCATCGACGCCGGCATACTCCGCGATCCGCGCCACGTCGTCATCGTAGCGCTCGTCCCTGCGCGGCAGACCGCACAGCAGTAGCTTGGACGGCCCGTCGTCGTCGATGCCGTTCCACCCCTTGAGTGCGGCGTCGTCGGGGCCGCCATCGGCCTGGTAAAGGCGGACGACGTCGATCATGAAGCCGTGGCCTCGCGCCCGCTCGGCGAAGCGCAGCAGCAGGGCTGGTTCGGTGTGTTTCTCTGTGCCCATCCTGTCATCCCTCTCCGGCCGGGAACGGTCGTTGTTCTCGGAGCGTTCAGGCATGTACACCTGTCCCTCCATGAGTAGCTCACGCGGTGTCTTCTTATCAGTAGAAAGTCGCGGGCGTGACCCTCCACGCGGCCGCTGGGCTCTCCGGCGGCTCCTCTATCACTCGCCCATGATATGGCCGTTTCGCTCATGGTCGTTCCTCACACGGTCACCGTCGTCGCCACGCCGGCCAGGGCACGACCTCGCGACGCAGCATCCGGTAGGCCCGGCGCTGCGGAACGATCGCGAACAGCGTGTCGCCGTCCCCCGGCGCGCAACGGCCATACAGGCCGTCTTGTGCGCCGCTACGTCGCCCTCCCCCCTCGCTCGTCGGGCGCCGTGGCCTCTGCGGCGAGGTTGCCCCTCGCCATGCGGCGCAGCGCCACTTGCATGTCCGGGTCGTGCGCGCGCCACCCGCTGAATGGGTCGAACCAGACGTTGGCCTCGTACTCACCACGGGCCGCGCGGATCGCCATATGCAGATAGCCGGGGAGGGGGCGCACGCTGTAGCCGGCGTCCTCGATCAGGCGTGTGATGGTGGCGAACTCCTCCGGCGCGGCCGCGATGCGCACCGCGACCTCGGCCGCGTGCGTCTCGAGCGCGGCGCGTGCCTCTTCGGTCGTCGCGAACGTCGCGGCGCTTGTGACGACATTGTCGCTATACGGCACGCCGAAGATGTCGTATTCCAACCGTCCGCCATCGTCGCGGTCGGCGGGTACGATCTGGCAGCGCAGCCCGTGCGTGTAGACATCCATGCGAACAACTCCGATCCTACTGTATGCGTGGCCTCGTCGATAGGCCGAGGCGCCGTCCTCGTGCCGCCCCTGCCGCGTCGCGCGGGTCACCTTCGGGAGGGGAGAGGAGGGCCGAGCCCACTTGGGCCTCGGATGGCGGTCGAGGGTCGAAGGGCGGAAGATCTCCGCCGTGGCCATCGCGGCGATTGACGAGAGAGCGGGACGGGCGCGAGGCCTCGCGCCCGTCCCACCGGCCCGGACCAGATGCTAGGCGAGCAGCTTGTCCACCAGCGCGGTGATCGCGTTGCCCTCCTGCTCGGCCTCCTCGTCGGCCACGGAGAGCGCGTGGCCCATGAACACCTGCTCGTCGAGCGTGGCGGCGTTGAGTTCGGGGAGCACGTACCAGATGGTCAGGATGTGTGGGGGCGCGTCGACGATGTCCTGCACGAAGGCGGCGAGGCCGCGCACGCCCGCGTCGATCACACCCTTCTGCCCGAACTTGAGCTCGAATTTGCGGGTGATGATCCTGTTCTCGCCCTCCCCGCTCTCCACGGGAGGCGACATGGTGGCGTTGCCCAGGCCGTCGTAGTGCGGCGCGAGGCTCTCCTGCAGCTCCTGGTCGGTCAGTGACGGGTCGAAATCAATCCCTTCCGTGAACTTGCTCGCGCCGTACACGAATACACGCTTGGGCTTGAATCCGGTCGCCGCGCCGCTCGTGCCGCCGTCGGTGGTGGGGGTGATGGTTTCAGTCATTGCGGTTGATCCTCTCATCATAATGGCCACCTGTCATCGTCTATGCGATGTGGCCGGTGGCCTGTGGCGGCGGGTCGCCGGGACTCGTGTGTTTGGCGACCCGCGTGTACGCCGCCGATACGCGCCCTACAGTTCGATCAGGGCCAGCAAATCCATCTGCGCCGAGGGCGCCTCGTTTTTCTTCTTGATGGGGGCCTTCTCGTCGCCGTCCGTCTTCGCCAGCGCGGCGACAGCCGCCTGCGCGCTCGCCGCCGTCACCTTGGCCGGGGGCGTCGCCACGGGCGCCGCGTCCCTTTCCGGCGGCGCCACCGCTGTACCGGTGGCGTCGCTGGAAGGGGGCATCGTCCCCGCCGGCGTCGCGGCGAGAGGGGTGACGGGCGCCGCCGCGCCGGGCGTGGTGGCCGCCGCGCCAGGAGAGGGGATGACCACCGGCGTGGCGGCCCGGCTCGCGGCGGCTTTCAGGTTGTTCAATTTGTCGGCGGTCTTCCGTGTTTCCGTGGTCTTTTTCTTCTCCTCCTTCTTCTTCTCGGCCTGTTGTGTTTTCTCCGCCTTGGCGTGGGCGGCGGCTTGTTCCTTGCGCGTCTGGCGCGTCCCGATGAGGCCGGCCACGAGCGCGCCGAGCGCGGAAAGATCCCCCTTCGCCGCCTCGGCGCCCAGCGCGAGGTTGGCGATGATAACGTCGCCGGGGACGGCGTCGCCCGTTTTCTTGTGCGGGCCGACGGCCGCGCGGACCCTGGGCTCCACCGAGATCGTCCCGTCGGCGGCGACGCCGGCGTCGACCCACAGGCTCAAGAGGAGCCGCTCGCGCTCGACGACGGGAGCGGATGCGGCGCCCGCCGATGGCGCCGTCGCTGTGTCCACCATCTCCTGGACTCGCTCAGGCTCCGCGCCCTCCGCGTCGTTTCCCGCGCGGGCGTCGGAATCCGCCTCCTGGTCGTCCGGCGTCCCGACGGCATCGCCTGCCGCCGGGATCGATGTCGTCTCGACCTCGCCGGCGTCGGTAAGCTCCTCCTCGGGCTCCCGGTGGAGGGCCCGCGCGGGCTCACCCGCGCCGATGGGCGAAGACGGCTCGGCGCGACCCCCGTCATCCAGGGCAAGATCGGGCGCCCCCGGGGGCGCCACGCGCTTCAGGGACGTCTCTCCCTCGTCGGTCGTCTGTGCCACGATGACACCGTGTCCGCGCGCGGCGATGACGTCGATGTCGGGCAGGGTGATGGTGGCGCGGAAGCCGTACCCGGAGCCCGGATATTTGACGGCGGCGAGGGTGGCGCCCATGGCCTCCGCGACGAGTTGCGCATCGGCGTCGTAGCACTCGTAGCCGTCGCACGCCTCGAAGACGATGACCGCATCGGGGTGCGTGTCTTTCAGGCGGAGGTAGTCGGCGCGGACGGCCGCTAGCCGTTGCGAGGGATCCGTGCCAGACCTAACCTCCTGGGCTGGCGCCGTCACGACGGGAGCGGACACGGTGGGCGAACCCGCGCGATCCTCCTCGACGACCGCGGCCCCTACGGTACTCGCGGCTGCCGCGCTCCCCTGATCGTCCTCCTCGGCCGGATCGCCGGTCGAGGCAAGACGCGCGTCGTGCGCCGCCCGCTTTCTCTCGACCAACGCGCGCACCTGCTCGATGGCCGCGCGGAACTCCGAGCCATCCCCATCGGTCACGATGACTTCTTGCGGGTGCTCATCGGTTGTTCGCGTGACGCGTATCACGCCGCGGCCGGGGACATCGAATTCGGCGCCCACCAAGTCGGCGCCGGCGTGCGGGTCCGTGCCCGTTTCCGCCCAGAGGGCGGCCGTATCTTCTGCTACCATGCGTGTTTCCTCCATGAAAAATGGCGAGGGGGGAGAGCCCGCGCGGGCTCTATCTCCCTCTCGCCATTAGGGTGGCCGTCCGGCTTTCCGGGCTGGCCCGAGCGTCGATCCGGTGGAGGCGACCTGCGCGGGCCGCGCATGGGCGGACCGCGCGCCCTACGGCCACCCACACGCGCCCTGGGCCGAGGGGCCAGCGGTATCGCCCATCCTCCGGCGCCGTCGCCCGCGCTCGCCGCGGCGCTGTCCTCTACCACGGTCGCCTCGCCTTCGTCGGAGACGGTGAGCCACGCCGCGATGATCGGCGCGAGTGGGCGCGCGGCCTGACGCGCCGCAGCGACGAGGGGCGGCAACAGGGCGCTCTCCGGCGGAAGGAAGAAACTACGCTCGAGGAACGTCCCCAACTCGGCGAGACGGTAGCGCGCGGGACCGTCCACCGGGCATTCCGCGCAGGCCAGCGCCCGATCGATCGCGGCGAGGGCGCGCCGTCGTCCGTCGTCCGTCGCGCATAGATCGGGGGCGATGTCAGGGACCTTCCCCGCGAGCACGGACGACGCCTCCACGGCCGGGTCGCCGTCGCGCCCCGCCAACCTCAACTCGTGATAGGCGCGACGTAGCTGCACGGTGACGCGCGCGTGGGCGTAGAGATAACCGCGGCGTTCGGCCAGCGCGACGAGCCCCGCGATGACACGGGCGCAGGCGGGCAGCGGCTCGGCAGCGGGCCTGAGCGCGCGCAGGTGGGCCTCGGCCATCGCGAGCCGCCTCGCCTCTTCCTGGGCATCGGAGAGGACGCCCCAGCGCGCGGCGTGCGCGGCGACGTCCAGCTCGCCACGCGCGCGATCTATCGTCGCCAGACACGACCGATGGTAGTCCGCGAGCAAAGAGGCGAGGAGGGAGGCGCGCTCCGCGGAGTATCCCGGCGTATCGGGGTCGCGGCCGTGTCGCTCCAGCGTGGCATCCACGAGCGCCGCGGCCTCGCAGCGGTACGCGGTTTCCTCGTCGCGCGTCGCGTCGTAGGCCAGGCGCAGGATGTCGTGCAGGCCGGTGGCGGGCAGCGCGCGGGCGGCGCAGGCGTTGGCGACCTGCAGTTCCATGCCGTCGAGCGCGGCCGCGGCCGCAGCGGTGACGGCCACCTCGGTGAACGGCCAGGTGGCGACGACCTCGTCGACGCCGGCGCGCACGCCCGCGACGCGCAGCATCGCGGCGATCCCCCGGGCTGCCCGGAATGCCGCGTCGGCGACCGGCCCAGAGGGGAAGAGCGACGGCGGCAGCGCCAGGGTCTGTGAAAAGTCAGGCAGAGCGGGTTCTGGGCACAAGGAAGCGGAGGGCCTTGGTGGGGCGGGAGCGGAGATGCTGCCGGAAGGCGGCGATCTCCGTGGCGCCGGTACGGCGAATAAGGGTGAGGGCGAGGTTGCGGCAGGCGGCCATGATCTGGGGGGCGGGACCGCTGCGCAGGGGGGAGCGATCCTCGCCAAAGGTCATATCGCGCAGCCAGTGGCGGCTCTCGATGCGCCAGTGGCCGCGGATGAGTGCGAGCAGACGGTCAGGATCGGCGTGGCGGGGGGAGAGGCTGGTGATGAGATAGACCGTTTCCGTCGTCGTTTTCTCCGTCGTGCGAACGGTACGGACGAGACGGGCGATCTGGGCGATGCGCGGGAAGGGAAAATAGGTGCGCAGGTAGCCGTTGAGGCGGGTGCTCGCACAGAGGGTGCGCGTGTCGGTGCGGCCCCGGCGGCGATCAATCGTCTGGGCGGTGCGCATGGTGGCGTGCGGATCGGCAAAATAGGCCGCCAGTTCAGCGCGCAGACGGGGTTGGTTGTCCTTGACGGTGAACAGGTAGGCGGCACCGTGAGCGAGGATACACTGGGCCAGGGCGGTTTGCGTATGCAAGGCATCAGCGGTGACGACCCGCCCGCGCACGGCGAGATGGGGCAAGAGATCTTGGGCCACGGGGATTTCATTGGTCTTGTCGCTGATACGCACCTGCACGAGTGTTTCCTGCGTGGTGTGCGTGGACACCGAGAGCAACTGCGGGGCCGCCTGCGTCGCCGTGCGGGCGCCGCGTACGACTTTGCCATCAAGCGCAAGGGGTTCGCGATCACGCAGGGGGCGCGTTTGCTGCACCCAACTTGCCAGCGCCCGCTCGATATGGACCACCGACAGCCGCGGCAGCAGACGCCGATAGAGCGAGCCCGTCGGCGTGAGATGGCGGCGTGGTCCGCACACACGGGCCAAGACACTGCGCTGATCACGCGTCCAGCGCCCCACCGCCTCTAGCGAGTTGCAATCACACAACAGCGCGGCCACCAAACAGATCAGGAGGAAGGGCAGATCATAGCGTTGTCCGCGCCGTTTGCGCGGGTCGGGGATCGACGCGAAGGCCGCCTGCAGCGTGCGCAAGCGCGGATCGGTGAACAAGGTGGCGCGCTCCGTCGCGCTCAGGGCGGCAAAAAAGGACGGCACCGGCGTATCCTGCATAGGGGATGGTCTCCTGCTGATAGTCTGGTTGGTGTGACACCCTTAACCCTACCATCGGCTGACCATCCCCCTCTACACCGACAATTCACAGACCCTGGCGGCAGCGCCGCGCCGCACGCCGCGCCGAACGCCGCCTCCCGGGCGGCGAGCGGCGGGGGCCGGCGCGGTGTGCGGCGCCTAACCGAGGACATGCCCGCCGCGCAGCGCCAGATAGGCGATGCCGGATGCAACGCCCGCGTACAGCAAGGCGATGCGCCAGAACGTAATGAGGAATCTGGCCTTCCGCGTCTTATGGCGCGTACGGTGTCCCCACATGCCCCAGCCGGCCCCCATGATACCGAAGCAGAGCGCCAGCAGCAACAGCTCTCGCTCGGGGACGCGCGCTTTGCGATCCGACGGGCGCGTCCGGTTCCAACTCGCCGCGTCCTTGTCGCGGCGATATACGAACCAGATATAGACGTTGATCGCGGCCAGAGCCCCGAGCATCGCGTCGATCGTTACCATGACGGGATCTCCTCCGAGGAAATAGCGGCGCCTCCTGTGTGGGCTCCGCGGTCGTTTTATATGGTCGGGATAGGGGTGTGCCCGGACGCCATTCCGCGGCGACCGGGGCCCCGATAACCTCTGCCCGCTCAACGTTGCCTTTCGTCGCGTCTCACCGCTCCGACCGCTCGGGGTCATGGAGCGATCGTCGCGGGGTCATCGAATCGAGCGCCTCAAGCCATCGATCGTCGTCGAGCGGGCGCTCCAGCCGCAGCGCGGCGTGCGCGGCCGTCTTGAGTGGCTCGGCGTGCCAGGTGGCGTGGCCCTGATGCGCCCCGCGCGCGTCGACGTACCGCCAACACAGCTCGCGCTGGTCGAAGACCACGCGCCGCCAGCGACCATCCATGTAGGCGAGGGCCTGGTACTTCGCCGCGCGCTTGCCGAGCACGACGTGTGTCGGCGGGTGGTCCACGCCGACATAGTCGCGCGCCGGCGGGTACGAGACCCAGTGTCTCGCCTTGCCTTGCATGTTCCCGTAGATCTCACTGACGTACCCGTAGCTCCCATCGCGGCAGAAGAATGTATCCTTCCGCCCCGTGGGATGATCAAACCAGCGCGCCACGTCCCACACGATGGCGCCCGCGCCGTCGTCCTCGACGTGACGCGCGCGCTTGCGCGGCGCTGTCCCGTGGCGCGGCGCGCGGGCGACGCGCTCCCACACGTTCGCGGCCGCGTCGCGCTTCAGGACGTCAAGGATCTCCGCGACGATCGTGTCGGCCTGTGTCGGGGGCGGCGCCGGAGGCTCAAGCTCCACGAAGGCAGGCTGCGCCGCCCGCGCGGCCAGGCGGGCGCGCTCCTCGGCCTGCAGCCGGCGGTCCTCCTCGCCCGCGAGTTCGACCGCATGCTCCCACAGCAGGTCGGAAACGATGACCCCGTCGCTCCGCCAGTCCGAGTCCAGCAACGCGTCCATCCGACCGTTGGCCGCGACGAACCCGCGATAGGTAGGATCATCCCTGAAGCGCTCCAGGATATCCGCGAGGCGCCACAGGAGAAGCGGCGGGAGGTCCACGTCGTGCGCGGCGTCCTGGATCAACAGCTTGCGGCAGGGCGTCGACGGGACGCCGGGTAGGTGGCGCCGCGGGGCCAGGCGCGGGTGGAGCGGCGGAGCCCAGGCGTCGCCGCGGTAGGGGCGCGCGATCTCGACGGCGCTGTGCTCCCAGTCGGCCCAATCGAACGCCCAGACGCGCTGGATCTCCCGCAGGGCGTCGTCCTCGATCAGGCGATACGCGGGGTCAGGGCCCAGCCGTCGGGCCTCGTCTTCCGCCTCCAACAGCAGGCCGAGCAGCCGCTTGCGGAAGGCCATGTTGATGCTCCCACGGCTAAAGCCTGTGGGATTCCTGGGCACGTCCGACCAGCTTTCCACGGCTCTCCCAACCCACACATTCTTCGCCAAAGAGCGAGAGTTGCGTGAGCGGTACAGCATCCGTGGCCTCCCTGGTTTTCAGCAGCCCCTTCCCTGCGACCACCTCCGACGCCGCGACAAGAGAGATACGCTCTCCCGTCACAACGTGGGCGCACCTGACGGCGCAACCGCTCGCTGGTTCTCGCTTGCCCAACTGTCCAACCAGCGCGGCGAACCGCTCTGGCGGGAGAGGGGTAGACGCCGCAGGCAGGCTCGCATCCGAGCCTGGGAGGATGGCCCACGCAACGTGAGCAGCCTCCGCGTCTAAGCGCCATGTGACTGTGTCTTTGCCTATCGTGCCTTCTTTCCCTCTCTCTGCCCCTTTCTTGACAATCGTCGCTACCGCGAAACGCGCCAACCACGCGCTCCACACATCACGTTGGACGGTGATGCCGCAGTCGCAGTGGTGAACGCGCTCAGAGAGGGACTTCTTTTTGATCTTGCCACAGAGACAGGTTTGAGAGAGGCGCAGCGATGTGGGCACCCGCGTCACCGATCCGCCAGCACTTTCAGCCAGGCGGGTGAGATGAGTAACGAATGCGAACGGCGCTGCCGAACCAACGGACTTGCCGTAGGATCGCTGGAAGGACTTATAGCTATTCCGTTCGATGAGGATGGTCGAGCCGCGCGACAGGATCGCGTGTGCCACCTGCCCATGCAGGCTGGTGCGGTGGGCTGTTGCCGTGCGGTGCATGTCGGCTAGCTTGAGCTTGTTGCGCCGGTGCCCTTTCGAGATAACCCATGCCAGTTTCCCTTTCTTTATCGTCCCATCCGGGTTGTAGTTGGCGGGGTTGTTGCTGCGCCGCTGTCGGTCGATATGACGTTGAAGGCGACGGATGACCTGGCGGCTCTGTTTGAGTGGCGTCTGGAAATCAACCTGCGCACCCCAGTCAGCTCCCGCCACGCCAAAGGTGCGCGGGCCGGGATCGATACCGACCACGCCCTCACGCACGACATGATGCGGTTTCTGGTAGGGTTGTCCCGTGCACACCAATTGAGCAAAGAAACGGACACGACCATTCAAGCGGCGACGAATGAGGCGTACGTATTTGATGGGGTGCGTGAGGCCATGCGTCAGGACTGGGTTGCTGGACGAGATAAGACCCTGGAGAGTGAGACCATTCCACACCACGCTCCCATCCTTCCAGCGCAATCCCTGCTTGTTGCCCTTCCCCTCCAGGCAATCGATCTGGTTGATCCCCTTGAAGCGCGGGCGGCCACGCACGCCGAAGCCGTACTGCTGCACAGCCCGAAAGGCGCGCGTGGCAATAGTCTGCACGGTATTGGCGTCCAGATGGTCGCCGATGAGGGTGTGCGAGACATAGCACGTCGCCCAGGCGTGCAGGCCATACTCAGAGAAACCGAGTGACTGCTGCAGGTCGTGGAAGGCTGCACGCCTGCCACCACCTGCGGGCAGCTTACGCGCCGTCTGGTATGCCTTACGCTCACGCATCAGGGTCAGTCGCCGTAGCGCCTCACCGAGGCAGCTATTGTAGGCTTGCTGGGCCGCACGGAATCGCACCTCAAGCGTGCGCTCCTGGGAGCCGTTCGCGTGAAGTGGGATCTCGGTGATGAATGAGGCCGCGCGCATGCCTGGCATGGTGATAGGTTCTCCTCTCTTTACTGTACTCGTAGCGACAGAGCACTAGTCGGGAACCACCGACTCCGGTCGCTGCGCTTCCTGCGGCGGTGCGCCATTCCTCCCACGGCTGAAGCCTGTGGGCCACCTGGCGCTATTCTGTGTGCTGGGTGTTAGTCGACTGCACTACACACTCACGATGGGCGACATCACCTCGAAGGAGGGCGCCGGCCTGTACGCCCTCGCTGCGTTTACGCCACGTTGGCATCACATTATCAATGAGTGCCTACGCATCTGGCGGGGCGCCCACGGCCGGTCACTCTATGGCAGCCCGCTGACGCGCCGGCGTGATGCCCTCGCGTTCATGGCTATGGCTATAGATGGCGCCCTCGCATCCCCCGCGCTGCTACCGGAGTTGGAGTTTCGTTCGATTCGTCGTTCCAGTAATGCTGGGGGTCCCATCGACATGGCGCATCGGCCCGATACACTTGTCACGCGCGTACCGGAGCCCTGGGTGTGCGAGCGCTCTTTCAGCCGAAGCGCACATCGCGCAAGAGATCCCGATCGAAGCTGTCCAGCAGCCCTGTCGCCTCCCGATAGAGGGAAACGGCGCGATTGTACGAGGCGCATGCGTGGCCGACGGCGTCGTACGTCGAGTCGTCGGCCAGCGCATTGAGGCTGTGCATGGTGGCGTCGCGCCGGATTTGGCGTCGCAGGCAACGATCGAGCAGTCGCCGGCGCACACGGTCGCGCCGGCCACACCGCGCGATGTCCCTCATCACGGCGAATT
>JAABUJ010003782.1_pt1 | contig 16604 bp, 14 predicted proteins | sample 5559131 | NCBI WGS metagenome assembly JAABUJ01 (sample SAMN10711875, study PRJNA513366) | rock metagenome | isolation source: Antarctica rocks | place: Antarctica: Victoria Land, Mt New Zealand nord | collected 2016-01-07 | reverse complement strand
GTTGTGGCGCGTTCGCGCGCCGCTGGCGCACTGCTATTCCGCTTTGTCCACCTGGCCGGCTATTCCGCCGCGCCACCATTGCCTGCTCAGCACACGTAGGAGGAGAGGGACATGAGACCTCAACACATTCTCAAGACACGTAACAGGAGCATGACTCTGGTGGTGGCTCTGGGCACGGCGGCCGCGCTTGTGACCGGGGGCGGCGCGGGTGCCCTGGCCTCAAGCGCCACGATCAGCCGCATGGGTGGACATAACACCGCCCTGCAGGGGACGGTAGCCCACGCGATCATTGAGTTCTTTCCGGCTGTGCCCGAAGCACATACCTGGCATCAGTCCTGGACGGATGCGGCGGACGGCCTTGACAAGGAGGTGATTGGGGTTCCACGCCCAAACCGCCGGTTTTTTGACGCGCTCGCTTCGGGCTCTGCAGACGACCAAGCGGTGGGCACAGGCCCCCGGTTATGACGCCGCTCTTATGTTGTGTGGTGGACGCGCTGCGTCACGTTGACCGGTCGCGGGGTGTCGGGAAACAAGTGTTTGGCGACAGGCGAGCGGCGCTCGCCGATCGGGTCGCTGTAGCCCACGGAAATGTATGCGAAAAACCCTGCCGCTTTGATGTATCATACGTGAACACTGATTCAGGGGTTTTCCGTCCATGCTCATCGGCTACATGCGCGTCTCGACCGACAATGCAAAAAAACCGGCGGTTTGGGCGTGGAACCCCATGATGTCGGGGATAGGTCGCCAGCGCGTCCCGTCGGGATGCCAGGCCACGAGCGTCAGCTGATTCCCGACATGCCAGGGCCAGCCCTGACCACGCGCCACATCGCGGAGTCCGCTCCACAGGTTCGTGATCGCTTCCTGGTGCCAGTCTGCTCCCACCACACTCTCCTCGGTATCATCGGGGAGCCACTGATAGGCAAAACTGCGCTGGGCGCTCATCGTGGACCTCCTTGGCTCGGGATCGCCTGCTGTCCCTTCCAGTATACGCCACGCCTGCAGCTTCTGCTCGGATGTTCGGAGTAGTACTGCCGGGGCCATAGTATCTCGATCTCTCACGGAGAGGAGTGGGTGAGTCCACTACCAGCCTCTATCGCCTGCGAGAACAATGTGGGGCAGTGCCCAGCAAGTGTATAATGCGCGACCTCCCAGCCATGCTTATAGATCCTGTCAAACTCAAGCGCAGTAAGGCGTGAGAGTGTTGTCCGGTGAAAAGCAGCACTTTCAACATCTTTGTCGGATAGGACGTTACTTGGCAGAGGTATGGTGTCTTCCGTAATCATGCCAGCACGACTGAGAATGGTCGCAGCAGAGTTGCCCATTTTAAGATAGGCCCCGCTATTGGGGTTATCAACGAAATGGCTCACGATGCTGCGTGCTCGCAGACTCCGAACCTGCTCCATAGCAATGTCAAGCAGTCGCTTTGCTCGGCGGTAAACACCAAACGGATACTGCTCTTTAAACATGCCGCTGGCGTCACTGACGATGAGAAAGTTATAATCATCGCGGAATGTTTCACGCCCTGGTTTATAGAGAGCCTCCACTCCAAGATTGTCATAGATTCCACCGTCCCACAGGTGTAGGCGCTTCCTCTGTGGAGAGGTTGGCTGAGGATCACCCTGCGATTCTAGAGCGAACCTACTCCACTTGTAGGTGCGCGTTGTCAGAACAAGCGGGCCGATGAAGAAGGGATAGCCAGCTGAAGCGGCGACGGCCTCAGCAACGGAGATAGAGGGACTGAGAACATAGTCTACCTTGTAGTCTCCCATGCGCTGTGGCGTGAAGCGCCAATTCTTGCCAGATTCGTAGGTGGTGGCATTGATGATCCAACGCGGCGTCATCAGTAGGTCTTTAAGGTGACCTTGAACTCCCCAGTGGTGTTGAAGCGCTCTGGCAAGCAGCTTCGCCCGATCTCCTGGGATCAACCACGGAGAGCGGAAGCCTTCAGAAATGGTCGCCCGTGTGAGATCCACTCGGGTGAGGATATGCCGAGCTCCAGGATAGACGTGAGCCTGATAGGCTGCACTGGTAGGCCAGATATTGTCAGAGAGCGCATAGACGATGGCACCGGCCAAGCTGCCGCCTGATACCGATGAGAGGAACGCGATCTTTTCCAAGAGACCTTCATCAGCAAGACGCCCCAACACACCCAAGTGAAATGCGGTGGCACGTACACCGCCACCCGACAGGGCAAGGGCGATTCTTATCGTGTCCCGCGTTGCCGTCATACATACTCCTCTTCCACCAGCTCCGCATCCAACCTAGTACTGAAAGACCTTGTCTCAAGCCTCCCTATGTACCTGGTGCATTATCCTCCGCGTGTGACACATCTTGCAGATACCAGCCACACTGACCGTCGTCACCCACGATCATCATGAGCGCAGGGAGACCCTCGCCCGCCATGTTACGGCTGAGTTGATCAAGCGCCACTTTATCGGTCGCACTTTGGGAACAACCGCCGCCGCAGGGGTGTGAATGCCACTCGCCGATGTATTCCATCCAGCCATCTGAGATGCGCACGATCCGCTCAATAGCCGCCTTAAGTCCTGTGCATCCGCGAATATAGAGAGTTGGCCATTCCACGCTATCTGGAGGAGACGGTAACGCATCGGCGACGTAGACGATGCGCCGCTGCATGTCAATGGCACCCACAAGCACGCCACCGGTCTCACAGGGTAGAGCATGTGTGCGCCAGGCCGCTGCCTTGGCGATCATTCCCTGATCTACACAGATTGTCCACCCGTTGCTCTCGAATTCTTCGACGGCACAAGGATGCACAACGACTCGTTCCGTGTTCCCATCGAGATCAACATGCCATAACGTAATGCTCGCCTCGTCGTTTGCCACGGCTTTATGGACGGCATTGCTCACCAAAGCAGCATGGACGGCGATTGCCTCTTGCGGCAGAACGCCACTGATATCGCGACATGATCGTCCATAGCGAATAGGAGCGGTCGCACCATGCAGATATATATCCAGACTAGGTGTCGCGATCAGGTAACGCCAATACTGCATGTCCAGAGCATCAAGCCTGATGGCCCTTTGGGCATCTTCAACCAAGAGCCCGGCCACGAGACCCGACGGAGACAAAAATGCACACATGCGCTGTCCCTTAGCAGGACAGTCACGTGCCAGCATCCTTTCGACAGCAAGAGACGCCGAGACGTCGAGGATGATATCTGCTGCTGTCAGCGCTGTAGTCACAGCATTGGCCTTGCCTCTAGGGAGGAGAAGATCGGCAACCAACCCCGTGGCGAGACCATCGCCCCCAATTGACCTGTTCGCCATCGCCACAAGCGCTGTGGCCTTGGGCTGCACAAGCGCATCGCCAGCAAGCACATGGCGGGCAAGGTTATGCGGCAGGAAGCGGTCATTGTCAATAATGGTCCACGTGCCGAACCCACTGCGAACAAGATGATCAAAGACCCTGGATCCCAGAGCGCCTCCGCCAATAAGAACAGCTTGTAGATCTGGTTGTGGAGTGCGGCCATTCGCCCCTGCTGCCTGAACCGCCGAAAGGGCAAACGTGGCGCTGAGGGGTTCAAGGGCAATGCGTTCAAGCGGGACGAGTGTGCAATCCGTTGTGAGAGGACGGAGTATGCCACGACGCACTTCTTCTGGAGAAGCATGGCGCGGCAGAGGCTGGCGTGATCCCGCCCGCATGATTTCCCATGCTCCGATATCCCATCCGATGTCCCGAACCTTCCGGTTTTTGCACGTGAAGGCATAGATGTCTTCCGCTTCGATTGCACCCCACATGTGACGCGTCTTGGGCAAGCCGACGACTATGATCAGCTTTGCGTCCAGGACACGTCGCTTGTCGGCATCAGTGGCCCATGCACGGAGTGATGTCCGCAGCACTGACACCACGTCGACAGCGACTCGTGTGAGTGCATCCTGAAGATCCTGGAGATTCTTGGGCATGAATTGGACAACCGTATGTGGCCGAGGTTGCGTGCGGAGCACTAAGGCCGCATAGGTAGACGTCTGATCACCCTTATGACCCTTCTCTCGGGACCGCGCGATATACCCTTTCCCCCAGTCTCCTGTCACAGTGTCGATATGAAGAAGCTGTGGCCGGTCCGGCACGATGCCTTCGAAGAGGTCAGAGGGAAGCACCAACGGACCCACTCCACCAAGCATAAAAGGTTCCAGCGGTTGATCGCCACCGTGCAGTTCTCCTTTCGCGGTTTGGGCGAGCCAGGCGCGCAGACCAGCAATGAACCGCGATGCCGTCCAGTGTAACTTCTGTTCGGCTTCTGTTTCCGCAGAAAGACAGATGCTTCGTAGTGCTATCTCGTTGTTGCCGTGAAGTATGAGATGAGGTACATCGGGGAAATCCGAGCGCACAGGCACGATCCATGGCAGCCCATCCTCGGGATGGAACACAACGAGTATCTGCTCGTGACGACGGATGTCATTTACAGCGCGCTGCGGTCGCTCGACCTCAACGTCAAACTGGACGATCTCTGTCCCCTTCATAGACGAGTGGCGGAAGCACTGTTGAAGAGTGACGTATAGGGTTTTTCCTCTCTGGGCGAGTGCCGCCACTGCGCGGGCCTGTGGGAGGCGCAAGTCATGTGCATCAATGCGCTCACCCGTCCTCTCCAGCCACCTCAGGAGCACTGTACTCATCCTGCGCGTGGTGCTGGGCGCCCAATAATAGAAGCTGCACCCAGACGTGGCCTCTTCTCACGTGTCGGTCCTCTCTGGTCAATGGTGATGACCAACGGTTCAGGTGCCGTACGAGTGGGATGTTCCATAGTCACCACGAACTCAGCCTCATCCGTTATATTGCTCATCTTGCGGACTCGTTCGCGATAGTACCGTGCGGCCTGAACGTGCGGCGGTTGGTCAGTGTCGCCATTGGGAATCAGTTTGCTGGAGCACACAATCAACCCGCCCATTGATCCTTGTTCAAAGAGCCACTTCACCTTCTCGACAGGGACCGTCTGATAGGTGCCTTTCTCGTCGCTCAGAGAGAGGTAGCTACAGTGGTGCGGGAGCTTGAAGATATCCCAGGCGAGACGTTCTTCATTGTCGTGAGATCGGGTCTGATTGACCATCTCGGTTAAGGCTGCATGGGGCGCATCAGCCGCCATGATAACGTTAGTGCAGACCCCGTCCACCTCGAATCGCACCTGAAACACCAGGGAGCACTCGTTGCGTTCGATGAGAGTCTGGTCGTCCTGGCGGGTCGCGAAGGGCGAATGCACGAAGAACTCGACACCGTCATCCATTAGTTTAAAGCCGGGAGCGCACGTCCCGGCATCAGTACATAGCTTTTTACGGTCTTCACGTTTGATACCTTCGCGCTTGAACCACTCTTCGAGCTCTTCGGGCCGAGAGAAGACGCGAATACCTTCGCCGTGCCGTAGGCGATGCTGCGCCTCCTTCTGAAGCAGGATAGCATCGTCAAGGGAAGCATCCTCCGTGATAGTGCCTGAGGGTACCCACATCTCGGTGATCTTGATCCGATCACCACCCTGGTGATCGGGAGAGTGGTCAAGATGAAAGAATTCAGGGGCCTTGGCAATGTGGTCCTGGTCAGGATGTGTGAACGCCACAATATCAATAGTGTCGCATCCATCGAGCCGCTCTCTCAGAGCCATCGGCAAGTCCACACTTAGATCATCAGGGTCATCCGCGTTGCGCTGATCCGCATAGTCGAAGAGGATTTTACGCCCGTTGGCAAGCTCTATAAGACAGGTATCACCGTTGTTGATGGGGAAGAAGGTCATCTTGTGCATAGTAAACTCCTGGCGACATGAAGGCGCGACCACCGGCCGCAGAATTTGTGCTACCTACCGCTTGCCATAGGGCTTGATTGCGTCAACGCCCGCCTGCCAGATGAACAACAGAGCCTGCGGAGTCCAGCGCACGGCAGCATGACTGGACCTGAGCAAGGCGACAGGTCCCAGTCCATCTCCTCCAAGGTACCAGAGGCTGTGTGTCCGTGTCAATCCCGCTATCCATGTCAATAGAGTAAACTGTGCGCCCTATTGACTTTGTACGGCGCAGAGCGCCATAATCGCGTAAGATGAAAATAGATGAGCAGATTTTGTATAAGTACATTGGGGCGCGTCTCCATGAGCGCCGCTTGGAAGTGGGACTCACGCAAGGACAAGTGGCCACCTTGGTTGGAGTGCTGCGTACCTCAGTCACGAACATAGAGGCTGGGCGACAAAAGCCTCCTCTTCATCTTCTCTACGCCTTATGCCTAGCTCTCGGCATAGAGATAACATCATTGCTCCCGTCTGTCGATCGGGTTGTCCGATCAGGGACTGTGCCCTTACAGGTTAACGGCGTGATGGAACTGCTGCCACCGAAGACGGCACTCTTCTTGAAAGAAGTCATGGAAGAAGCGGTGGACACGTAATGAAGCGAGTGCAGCAGGCAGCGCAGGGTGTGCTCACTCGAAGCAATCGAGATCTACCAATCGACGTTGAATCTATTGCGCAGGAGCTCAACATCGTGGTGCGCCTTCAAGCGCTAGATAGCACGGTCTCTGGCGTCCTCGTCATCAAGGGAGACTCCGCTGTTGTCGGTGTGAATGCAGACCATCACCCCCACCGTCGAAGATTCACTATCGCCCACGAGCTTGGGCACTACGTATTGCACGGCGCGGTATCTCGGGTCTTTATCGATGGCTCTCCGATGTTCTATCGTGACCAGCACTCAGCAGATGGTAGCGAGCTAGAGGAGATTGAAGCCAACGCTTTTGCAGCGGAGCTACTGATGCCTGAAGGGCTTGTCCGCGATGCTGTCGGCGGGCAACTACTCGATGCCTTTGATGATGCCACGGTGCGGAGGCTCGCGACCCAGTTTGCTGTCAGCGTACAGGCAATGACGATCCGCCTGACTAAGCTGGGCCTTCTAACACTATAGATGCTCAAGAAGCCGCGAATACTGCGGCAGCCTGCGCCTAATGATGTCGTCAGATACTCAAGTGAGCCGTCCAGTATGTGACAACAAGGCCTAGGCTAAGCCAGCCCTCGCTTACATGTCCATCACAGATGTACTATGGCCACAACAACTCTGCCGACCACCTACACGATGATTCTGGCAGCGGTATTTGCACGCCTGAGCGGGAACATCACTACATTGGCACCGAACACCTGCTGCTGGGCCTGGTCGGCGAGGACGGCGGCGTGGCCGCACGCGTGCTGGCCAACCTGGGCGTGGAGCTGCCCCGCGTCCGCGCCGCCGTGGAGCACATCGTGGGGCGCGGTGACCGCATGATCGTGGGCGAGGTGGGCCTCACCCCACGGGCCAAGGTGGTGATCGAGCTAGGCGTGAACGAAGCCCGCCGCCTGGGCCATCACTACATCGGCACCGAGCACCTCCTGCTCGGGCTCGTCCACGAGGGAGAGGGTATCGCCGCAGGCGTGCTGGAGAGCCTGGGGGTCAACCTGGAGAAGGTGCGCACCCAGACGGTGCAGGTGCTCAGCGAGGGTGCGACTGGTGGTGAGCCGGGGAGACGTGCGGCCCAGGAGGGCGCGGTGAGGCCCACAGCGGGCCGGGCGCTGGGTCGCCCTCCCTGGTGGAGCTATCTCCTAGTCACGGTGGAGCACGCCGCGGCTGGCGCGAGCCTCCGCAGCACGGTCACCGCCGTCGAGGGCGACGCTGCTGCACTCGCGACGCTCGCAGTGATACCGGCCGCCGACCAGCCCTCCCTGGCTGCAATGCTGCCGACGTTAGGCGAGCGGGGCTGGGAGCTCGTGGCGGTTGATCACCTGGCCGCGGGCACCTCGCTGTACGTCTTCAAGCGGCCTGGGCATGGGTGATGGCATAAGCGCGCAGAAGGTCTGGGGTAGGGTAGTCACGGGACAGAGCATATGGTTCACAGGGGGCATCGTCCCAGAGTAGGGGCACGCTGGGCCTGATGGCGGGTCGCTTCTCAGGGCCACGTACCCCAGCGCTTGTGCGCGCTTACCCCGCCCGTGGCTCGACGCGACGGACCGTCGAGGCGTCTGGTCACCCCCGTGGAACGGGGCGCCTTTTCCCGCCCCGTGCGGGGGGGCGCGGTGATCAGAGCAACTCGGGCATCTGAGAGCACTGTGCGCACGGGCGGCGCCTCGGAGCACACGGGTGCGGGGGCGCGACACCTGGGTTTGTAGCGTGTGTCGCGCCCCCGCACGCCACGTCAGGGAAGAGTGCAAAGCACACGCTGGGCGGGAGACAAGGGAGGAGCGTTGTGCCCCCGCATCGTAAGGATGAGATAGCCATCGCACACCACAGGGGTGCGCTGGGCCGCGTGGCGGCGGAGGGCTGCTGCCTGGGGGAGGCTCTTGGGGAAGGCATAGGCCACCTGGACGGCGGCATGCACCACGGCGCGATAGGGCCGGTAGCGGTCCAGGCCACTGTGCAGGCGCTCATCAAGCACGGCGCAGATCACCCGTTCCTGGCTCTGGAAGGCCAGCCGATTACACGTCCAATAGTCGGTGTAGAGGCGTATCAGGCCCGCCTCCTCAAGGTACGCCACCATGGTGCGCTGGCGCACGTCGAGGTTGCGGTAGACCGGCACTGTGGTCAGGACATGCGCCGTGCCCAGGAGCGCTGGCACGCACAGCAGGGACAGGGTTGCCCACCACGCCGCGCGCCGTTCTCGGCTGGGCACGATGCGTACGGTGTTGTCCAGGAAAGAAGCCAGGAGGAGGGGAAGGGCAATCCACACCCCAAGGAGATAGCGTCCGCTGAGCCGGGGGTTGAGTGCGGCGATGGGACTGAGCGCATAAAGAGCGACCGTCAGAGCGGCAGCGGACAGGATCATCAGCTGGGCGACCGCGCGTGGCCGATCGTGGCCCCGGGCGCACTGCCATAACGCGCCAGCGCCAGCCATGATCAGCAGCACGAGCCAGAGCAGACCCCACATGGCATGGAAGGTGGCGCAGGCCCGTGCGGCGCGCCCCAGCTGCAGGGGCCCCTGCAGCTGGGGTGGAGAGGGACACAGGCTGGTCGCGCCAGTGGCCACGGGCAGGCTGATCACAGTGGCCCCCAGGAGCCGCGCGCCAAGACTCGGGTGGCTCTCCGCGCCGGCATGCTGGAGGGCGAGGAGTGTGTGCCAGGAGTCACGACCCGGCACCGCAGTCAGGTTCGCCGCGAGGAGGGGCGCGCTCCCCAGAGCCAGAGCGCCTAGGGTCGCCAGGGCGAGAGCCGCCCGTCGGCGTCCCTGCCACCATGTCCAGGTCAGAGCCAGGCCACTCGTGGCCAGGAAGGGCAGCACTAACAGGTCGCTCCACAGGCCCACGCCGGCGACAAACCCCCAGGCCGTAAAGAGCCCCATGCGGCTGCGGTGCGCCAGAGCAGGGCACACGAGGAGGAGGGTCACGCAGAGGGACACCAGGGCGCCACAGGCTAGAGTTTCCAGATAGCCCCCCGTGGCCTCCAGCTCCTTCCAGAGCGTATCGGGCGATCCCAGCGTCAGGATGGCCAACGCGGTTAGCGCCGGGCCTCGCCCGGCGAGATGGCACCCCAGCAGGTACGTGGCTGCCAGAAAGAGGGCATACAGTAGCACCAGTGGCAGACGCAACGCGAACGTGGAGACGCCACCGAGGAGAAAGAGCGGCGCCGCCAGGTACGCTTCCAGCGCGCCCATGTAGTCCTGGCCATAGAAGAATACGGGCCGGGCCCCCTGCGTGATGTGCAGGGCCATCACGCCCATCGTGGCCTCGTCGGCGCGCATCGGCGGCCAGGGCACCGCGAGGAGAAAGAGGCGCAGGCCCGTCGCGAACAGGATGAGGAGCAGGGGGGCAATGCGAAGAGAGGCGGCCACGCGCCTCTGTCCCAGGGTGGGCGGGCGCGTGGCTGTCACGGACCCCACCGCTCCCCAGCCGGGCCTGGAGGGGACAGGGACAGAGTACTGGGGTGGTAGCAGAACGCGCCCTGTCTCACGACGAGACCTCGTCTCCAGGAGAGCCGCGTGGCCCAGGGGTGCCGTCCCCCAGAGAGCAGGCCTGGCGCGCTCGTGACGGCCCGTGTCATCTTCACGCCTCATTGTAGCGTGGCTGGTCACGTCCCATCCATGATGCGCCGGCGCGACGCCTCCAGAAGCACGTCAGGGCCGGCAAAGCGCCAGGCGACCAGCCCGCGCAGCCCTCTCGGCTCTGCGGTCGCCGACGGGGCTCCGCTCCGTGCCGGCGGGCAGGATCACCGCGCCGCGCGGCGGGCGGGGAAAAGGGCGCCGCCGGCTGTCAGTGAGATGGCCTTGATGTGGAGGGGCCTCCAAGACGCTTATGTGCCGTCTCTCCCGAGGATGCGCCATGATCGCACGGGGCCATGATGGTCGGCCGCCCTATCGTCGCGGTACATTCCTGGGGTGACGCGGCGGCCGATGCTTCATCGTCCGTGCCGGGCTCGTGGCCGCCGCGGGTGGACCGGCTGCCCTCCCTCACGCATGCAAGAAGAAGGCGATGGCCAGGATGATGTAGGCGCCCAGGAGCTGCATCCCTTCCAGCCAGGTGCCTTCCCCGTCCTCCGCAACCAGGTGCAGGATGAAGACCGCCGCCGTCACCGCCAGGACGAGGAGTCCAGGAAAGGCCAGATCAATCGGCGCGCCCAGCACAGCGCTCAGGAGAATCAGAAACGGCCCCATGAGCAGGGCCACCTGGCCCGCGCCCTCAATGCCCACCCGCACGGCCAGTTCCAGCTTGCCATGGCGCGCCGCGCCGACGGCGGCAAACACCTCGGCGGCGTTGCCGATCATGGCGATGAGGACGACGCCCACGAAGGTCTTGCTCCAGCCCAGATGCTTCATCAGTGCCGGCAGCCCCTCGCTGACCAAGATCTCGGCCAGGGCGCTGATGACCAGCGTACTCACAAGAAGAACAAGAGTGGCCCGCCGCCAGCCCCAGGTCATCGCGCGCTCCTCGGCGTCCACGTCAGCGGTCGCCATGAACAAGTGGCGATGGGTACGCAGGGCGAAGACCTGCGCGCCGACGTAGCAGGTGATCAGGATCACGGCGACGGCGAGACTGAGATGCTGGACTGTCTCCGGGCGGGCATCCGCGCCGCCACTGAGCACAAAGGCAGCGGGAACCAGCAGCCCCAGCAGGGCAAGCGCCAGCTGGGTGACACTGGTCGAGGTGGCCAACCGGCTGAAGGAGACGTGATCACGCGTCCAGCCGCCGATGACAAAGACGCAGCCGACCACGAGCAGGGCATTGCTCAGGATGGAGCCGGCAATACTGGCCTGCACGACGGCGCCCTGGCCCTGCCGCAACGCAATGCCCCCGATGATCAGCTCAGGCGCGTTGCCGAAGAAGGTCATGACCAACGCGCCCGCGACGGGGCCGATGTGCAAGGCCAGGGCTTCGGTGGCCAGACCAAGCAGACGCGCCCAGGGCATGATGCCCAGCCCAGTGAGAAAGAACACCATCAGACCGGGACCGTGGGCCACTCCAAGGAGATACCCTACCAGACCACAGCCGCCCAGGACCAGGCTGACCAGCGGCAGCCCCGCGGACGACGGCGGAGGTGGCGTGCTCTCCCAGTGGGCACCCTGCCCGTCCGTCGGCGGCGCGCTGGCGCGCGGAGATGGCCCCGGCGACACTCTCGCGTTCCTCCCCTCTGGCCTACCCGCGTGGCGCCGCAGCGCCCCGCGTCCTCTCCCCTGTCGCATGCGTTGCCCCCTGTCTCCGTGCCGCACAGGGGGACCGCACCCGCTCGTCGCGCTGCCCCCTCCTCGCTACTCGGCGGTGACAGGGACGCTCCATGTCCCACCAGGCCAGTGGGCCTGCAGCATGTAGCAGCCGGCGCGCGGAATGAACAGGAGCGAGGAGAACCCCTTCTAGGCGCTGGCGGTCACGAGTCTGCCGGGATGGCGGGCATCCGTGCGCAGGGGCGTGAGGGAGGGATGCCGCGGATCCAGGACGAGGGTCGTGTGGGGGCGTTGAGTAGCGCCCTGCAGCCAGAGGAGGCGACCATGGGGCCATGGCCGGGCTTGCACTGTCACTGTCCCCGTGTACGCGCTCTTCTCCAGCCAGGGAATCTTCACGGGCCAGCCATACTCCGTCTGGGTCCCCAGTCCAAGAGGCCGTGTCCCCGTGGGATCCAGGCCGACAGCCCACACCGGGGCGGCGCCCACCACCGACAGAGCGAGCGCTGGGAGCACGGTCGGCCCCGGCCCGCGCGGGCAGCCCAGCGCGGCGTCCCTGCTGTGCGGCGTGGCAACCGGGCGCGCTGCCGCACTGGAGTGTCCCATGCCACCCCCGAGAACGACACAGAGTAAAACACGTGCTGCCGGGGCAATCCTGCGCATCATCCCCCCTACCCCTCAGGTCCTCCACGTAGCGACCATGCCCGCCCTGTTGCCTCACACCACTGCCTGTCCTTCGCCCTCCTCCATCGTACCCCACACCGACGAGCATGTCGAACGCTTGCCACGGGACCCGCTGCCCTCGCCTCTCAGGCACGCGGCTGGCCAGGCGCACGGAACCGGCCAGGTAGGGAGCCTGTTGGGGTGTGCTGCTTGCCGCTCCCTGGGGCCCCCTCTCCGTCGAGCGATCCACGCCGCGTGGCTATCCTGGCGTGATCAGGGTGGATACCCCCGCGCAGAACCGCAAGGGTGCCTCCACGCGTTGATCCTAGAGAGCCGGGAGCACGGTCACCACGCCGTCAAGAAGCGTCAGTGTGGCTGGCCCGAGCGGCTCTGGGCCTGCGCGTCCAGCACGTCCACGTTGACCACCACCAAGCGGCCAGCGCGTGGATCCAGCGCGACAGCACACCGATGGGGAGCGAACGCAGCACGGCGCCGGTCCGAGCATCAAGCACGCGCAGTACTCCGGCCATGTCGTCGACAGCGATGAGACGGTGGGCTCCCGCAACGAGGGTGTCCAGCGCCAAAGCGCCGTGCAGGACGTCCCCCACGCTACCGCTGCGCACGTCGAGGACGCTGAGGTCACCACCACCTCGTGCGACGCCGCGCGGGCCGCCAGCTTCTCGTGATCTCCCAGATCAGGGCCGCCAAAGCGCCGCGCGGCCAGCCCACTTCGTCCCCTCGGCCCCGCCGGTCATCCAGAGGGCTGCGCTCCCTGGGGCACAGAGAGGCCTCCCACGTAAGTATGTGCTGCTGTGCCTGACGGGGTGGGGCAGGAGATATGCGCCCTCCAGGGTGGACGCTGCTCGGTGCCGCCGGCCCTTTTCCCCGCCTGCCGCGCGGCGCGGTGATCCACGTTGACCCCTCCTGCCCCCTGCGCAAGAGGGGCAGCACACGCAAGGACCTACGCTTTGCCCATGATGCGGTTCATGTTCGTACCGCACTCCGGGCACGTTCCTTTCATCATCCGACGCCCGTTGGTGGTCGTCTCGTGCGAGTTGTTCATGACCCGCTTGGTCTTGCACTTAACGCAGTACCCCTCCTGAGACGCGCTACTCGGCGGTGTCGCTGCGGCTGTCTGGGCCGACGTGTCCGGCGCCGCGGGTGGGGCGGTGTCTGCTTTCTTCCGTGCTGCCATACGTGGTTCTCCTCCTTCAGGTGCGCCTCTGCCGTACGCGTGTCTCAGCGCTACGCGCGGAACTGCTGGTCCACGTGGACCAGACGCTCGGTCCGATGACCTACACCATGATACTCATCTGAGAGGAGGCCTGCCGGATCAGCCCCGGCCTATGCTCGGATGCTCCCTGCCCCCGTGTTTCTGCGCGCTTTCCTGTTAAGTTCAGTGGTATGTGGCGTACCAGCCGATCCTTCCTCGCCCATCTCGTCGTGCAGCCACTGGCCAAGGCCCGCGTCTAAGGCTGCCAACGCAGCAGCGAGGGTAGGATAACGCGTGGCCCCCTCCCAGACGGTTCTGCACCCGACGCCGCGCCAGATAGCTGTGCTGGCCGTTTGGCTCATCCGCTCGCTCAGAGAGGCCAGTACCATCCCAAGGGGGCAGCGTGATCACCGAGCGAAACTCCTGTGTCCACGGGTGGTGTCCAGGGCTCTGTCCCTAGCTTTCGCGGGCGAATGAGCCAAACGGCCAGCACAGGGGCTGCACCTTCCTTGATGGGTACGGGGATCATGCAGAGGGGGGATCTCTCATGCTATGTGTAGAGGCTTGGGCACGGATCACCGTGCCGCCTGCGGGCGGGGAAAGGTGAAGGGCAGCACACGAGGTCCCTCCAGCGACCTTGTACCATTTCGAGGGGTTGGGCACGAATAGCCTTGTGACTTAAAGCATATCTTGACCGCCATGGTCTTGCCCAAAACAGGTCATGCAAATACCCCCGTGTCGTGGATGCGCTGCCACGTCCCACCGCGCTGCCAGCGCCGATAGTCGTAGCTCGCCGTGCCCCATGGCGGCAGGTCGTGGGGCAACGCTCGCCACACACAGCCTTGGCGGTTCAAGTAGAAGAGGGCATTGAGCACCTCGCGGAGGTCTACGCTACGGGGACGTCCGCCGGGCAACGCTGCAGGGACGAACGGGGCGAGTCGCTCCCACTGCGCATCGGTCAGATCGCTGGGGTACGGGGCACGGGTCATACGATGTCGGCTCCTCGTGGGGTATACTGCGTGCAGTTCTGACATGCCGCCGCTGGCTGGCTGCCCTCGGCCTGGCCCCTCAGTTTACCCCACCTGGGCACTTCTCACACAGCTTCTTAGGAACTAAGAAATGTTCTCCATTGGCCGATAAGGATAGATCGCCTAATCACTCGTGTGCAATATCTTCCAAGCTCACAGGTAAACCGGAGGTGACGCACCGCTCGGGCACCGTAGGCAGGTGGCCACGGGTTACTCTGCCCAGCCAGGGTGCATACCCAACCACCCGTAGGATAGCCTAGGTGGTGGAGCGCGCCGATGTTGGGGTGCGCACGGCCACCGTGCTTTTGCTGTTGATCAACGTGGCGGCGACCTTGCTGCGCCTTTATCGCCTGACCACCTGGCAGCACTTCTTCGGCGATGAGGGGCGCGAGATGTTTGCTGTCGAGCAGATGCTCACCAAGGGCGTGTTTCCACTGATAGGTCCACCTCTGGCCGGCCACCCACAACACCTTGGCCCCTTCTTCTATTTCCTGATGGCCCCCGCAGTGTGGGTGGCCAACTATCAGCCCATCGGCCCGGCCACCCTTATCGCCCTCTGCGGCGTGGCCACAGTCCTGCTGATTTACCAGTTCTGCAACGACTTCTTCGAGAGCCGCCTGGCCGGACTGGTGGCCGCCACAGGCTATGCCACTTCACAGGTGGCCGTCTATCACAGCCGCTATGTGTGGAATCCCAACATGGCACCCCTGTTTGTGGTGGCCGTGCTGTATTGCCTATGCGCGACGATCCGCAGTCGGCAGCGCTTCCTACCGTGGCTAGGGCTGACACTCTCCATCGCCACCCAATTGCAACCCGTGCTGATCATTGCCCTGCCAGCGGTGGTGGTAATCTGGCTGCTCTATCAGCCTCGGGTAACCAACCTGTGGCTGTACCCCCTGGCCTTCCTGCTGTTCATGGTTGCCGAGGTGCCGCTACTAATCTTTGAATGGATGACTGGCTTTCGCAACACGCATGGGTGGATCGACACGTTCCTGGGTCGCAAGGCGGACGGCACTGCGGCTCCGGCCAGCGGCGGGCTGCTCTCCCGCCTAGAGCATGGACTAAACCGTAGTGCCCAGGAGTTATGGCAGTTCTTCGGCCGCATCCTGGGCCTCGACCCGGCAGGCTACCTGCTGGTGCTGGCAGCGCTGCTAGCCGGCTGCGGGCTGGTCCTGCTGGTGACCGCGCTGCGTGACCGGCGCACTACTCCCGGCGTGGCGGCGGGGGTGATTGTCCTGTGGGCCACCAACTTCTTCCTGGGCTTCGGCATCTATCCTGGGCCTATCTACGAGCAGTATTTCGTGGCCCTTTTCCCCCTGCCCTTCCTGATGCTGGGCCTGACCGCCCACCGGCTGTGGTGGTCGGGCTGGGGCATTATAGGCCAACTGGCCGTAGTCGCCTGTGTTCTTGCGCTGGCCGGGTCCAACGTGAACGGGCTGTGGAAGTACCACTTCGGTCTCAAACCGTTCCAGATGGACGCCGACCAATTCGGCGGCATACAGGCGGCCGGCATGACCATCACTGACATGCAGCAAGTAGTGGACTACATCGCCGAAAAGACGCGGGGGCACTCGTTTAACCTAGTCCTAGCCGCCGCCGACGACCATGACATGGGCTACCGCTACCTGCTCCATCTTAAAGGACTGACCCCGTCTAGGAATAGACAAGCCACTCTTTCACAACTCAAGAGCAATGATCCTGCCATCCATTATCCTGGTACTGCGCGAAACTATTTTCTCATAGTACAACCTAAGTGGAGACCACAAAGTGCGTGGCCGAGCTGGACTCTCAATGTTAATCCGATAAACAACCTCGTGTATCCTGATCGACCGTTCCGCTACGTGCTAGTCCGTTTTATTCAGCAGAATTGGGCACCCCGTACTGTCTCGCGCGCCTATGATGAATTGCCCTGTGACGAAGGACAGATACCGCCGCTGCTTCAGTGTGACTCAATCAACAACTAACCTTGCGAGCAGAAACGAAGCGTGATATACCGATTTCGTGCGCGTGGGTCAAGCCCAAGAATTGCTGCAGATCTGCTCTCTGGAACTAATACGGAGGTTAGGCGCGTGACGTGTTCCTGCGGTGGAGGTACAATCCTTCG
>JAABUJ010003781.1_pt1 | contig 16609 bp, 19 predicted proteins | sample 5559131 | NCBI WGS metagenome assembly JAABUJ01 (sample SAMN10711875, study PRJNA513366) | rock metagenome | isolation source: Antarctica rocks | place: Antarctica: Victoria Land, Mt New Zealand nord | collected 2016-01-07 | reverse complement strand
CGCCGCCGCTACAGGGGCATGAAGGAGCGCGAGAAGCTGTCCGTGCATGCCGAGGGGCGGAGAGTGGGGGGGTGGGGGGTCGTCGAGGTCGATGAGGATAAGCGGCGGTGGATCTATCAGGATGATCCCGATGGGGCGAGGAAGTTGAGGGAGAGGGAGGCGGCGGTTAGGGAGAAGGAGGGGAGGGGCGAGTTGGTGTTGGGGGGGGTTAGTCGGTATAACATGGTTGCTAAGCGGATTTGGTAGGCTGCGTGGGCTTGTACGTATATTGCGTGTTGCCTGCTCCAAGCTGGGTGTGTTGCATGGCGGTGGAGTTTTGTGGTTATCCTTCGCCGCGGCTGCCGTCGTGGTCTGATATCCTTTGGCTGTAGAGGCAGCGTCATTCGGTAAGCATTGATCAATGGAGATTCTATATCGGCGTCTTTAGCTCTGGAGATTATCATATGTAGTCTTGCTGGAAATAACAGCTCGCTGATGGAATGACAACCCAACGGCAGCTCACGTTTACGCCGCGCAGACGCGTAGGATGGCTCAGCTGGATTTGAATCTAATCTTGGTCTACAATCAATGAAAAACCTAATTATCCAATCATCAAACACCCCAGTAGTCATCAGAGTCGTAAATAGGGTATATCTCGGCCAGACATAAGAGAACCAAATACACCAAAGTGGTCTAGAACCGGAAATGGCCATAATCACCCTGATAGCGCGCGGACGCAGGCCCGCCCTGCCTATTCGACGAACCGAACGGCCCTTCCTGACCCGATGTTGCCGCTCTCCTCGGCACGGCCGGTCGTTCGAACTCGTCCTCGTCACGATAATAGGAGTCGTAAATAGAATCGTCGTAGGTCGTCGACTGCGGTAGAGGTGCGGTTCCGGATCGCTGCGGTGGATACGGCTGCCTGATGTGTTCGTTCGGCGTCGCATAGTTTGGGGCCGTGAAGTTGCGATAGGGAGGCCGAGGTTGATTGTCAAGTGGGCTTGGATTGCTCAATTTCCTGACAGGTGCAGCATGCATGGCAGGGTTGTAGGCGGCGTATCTGCCGTTACTTGGCAATTTCCGCGTTTCACTTGCAGGTGTTTGGGGACGCATCTCGTGCGGTAGAGCAGGCGTTTGTCGCCCGTTAGGCGAGTGGAAGGTATCGGAAGTGTTGTAGTTCACAGGGGTTATGGGTGAACGTAATGTGGGACGTCCAAAAGAGTCGACTGGGGATAGATCTGGTACTCTCTGAGTCGTTGCCTCATAAATGCTCCGATCTGTACCCCGCCGCGATAGTGGATGAATGTTCGGTGGAATTCTCTGGGCCTGTGAGGGTCGTGGCCTTGACATTGGATTGTAGGCCCGGGATATGTCTTGTGAATCGCCAGTGACAGTTCTGACAAGGGGCTGTCTCGCGAAGTCTCCGTAGGTGTCCCGATAATTCGGTGCCAAGGGTGCCGATAACCTAGTTGGTCCTCGAAACCCATGCCCCGTATTGCTTTCTTGACGAATCAGTGGAGCAGTGGAATTGAAGCTGGTGTAAGAATTGGCTGAAGATTGTGTAGCTGTTCGTGATGGTGGTAACGGTGGGTCTCCAGGACTCGTACAGGGTCCTGTGGGTTTGCGATGCAATCCCGCCATCGTATGACTTTCCGGTGTTGATGGCCTCGTAGGGAAGCCGGCAAGTGTAGCTTGTGTGGGGTGGCGAGATAACATTGGCATTTCTGGTAGTGTGTCCTCAAGAGTCGTTACAAGGTCTGGAAGTGTGGGCTGTCGCTTCATCGATGGTCGTCCACCGGCAACATTGGCTCCTTGTCGTCTAACCGTATCTTCCTTTTCCAGAGCCTTTCTGACTTTGACCCCTACAATCTTACTGAGTCTGCTGTCGATCTTTCGTCTGCAATAGCCAAAGAGACCACGATCTTTGCTAGGGATATGGTGCCAGAGGAATGAGATGTACATCAATGCTGCGATTGCAAGGCTCAAGGCGGAGATAACCCAAATGATAAGGGTAAAAAGCATACTAAATAAAATCACTGCTTGTTGTTTATTCGAGTTGGCCAAGACCTGGACGTTGATGAAGAACTGCGCAATCGCCGATCGCCCATTGTTCGCTGCATGCTTTCCCTCGGGAATCAGATTGAGCTGCATGACAGAATACAAAGTCAGAGCGTTAACAACCTGTCGAGGGCCTTCGGCGAAGATGATACGCATCCAAGCTACGAGTCCTTTAGCGCTGTCCTAGATCGTTCGTAGGATATCGAACTCACCTTCGAATGAAAAGTACGTAAAGAGCGCGACGTATTCTGCCCCCTTCTTACTCTTCGTCAACTCCGCGAAGACCAGGAAGCGTTTCCAGCCTCTCCCTGTCTTACCCATCCGAATACTCTGCACTCTGACTGCCAGTGGATCTAAGTAGCTTGCGGCAACGCTTCCACTCTTCATTGCCCGCAATGCTCGCATCCATCGGTACACCAGAAAGACCCAAGAGAGTATGATGCACCCAGCGAAAATCCATTTGGAGATGGCGAAAGGAATGAATGGCTTTATCTGACCGGACCAACGGTCAAAGACGAGAAGGTTGACGGCAGTAAACGTGTCGACGCCATAGACAGCGATAGATGTGAGAAGGAAAATGTAAAGGACGCCGTATGAAAGCGGCGTGAAGCAGGAGCTGGATTTGAAATCCGATAGATTCTAGTAGATCAACAGTCAGCTCGTGCATGGTAGCGTTAGGCTCACATACGTACAATGTAGTCCCATTTCTGCTCTGCCCTGAGGTCACCCAGCCTCTCGCGCTCACCACAGCAGCCCATACCCCACAGCAACAGCACACTTGATAACGATCGCGTTGGCGGCCTGTACCAGCTAGGTAGACGTTGCTACGTAGAGCGACCAAGGAATGATGCTGGACAAGGCGGCCTGAGCGACGGTAGAGTTGCGATACTAGCTAATCATCGATCATCGAGTATCCAGTATACGGTCCAGCCGTTGTCCGCCTGCAGAAGTGAATATTAAAAGTTATTGCAAGATTGGTTTGCGCAATGGTCTGCAAAAGAGTCTAATTGAGAGGTCGAATAATGGGTTATGGCGGTATGTGGTCTTTCTGTGCCCCCTCACATCGCGTTGTATGCGCTCCTTTGAAACAATAAGGAAGCTGGGCAAGAAAGAACCCTTTGTCTCAGTAAGCAGCAACAAAACAACGGCTTTCGAAGTGGGTAACGATGTCTGGCTCAAGCAGAGCTGGTAACGTTTAGCGCGGAGAGAGATTGTATCGAGCGAACCGTGGAGCTCGTCGGTGAGGTTGAAACGAGTGTGAGTGGGACAGATAATATCGAGGAATGAGCGACGCTTAATGGCATGCAAGTCTGCAATAGATGGACCTGATCGCAGCCAATCCTGATTCATAGCACGATGTACTCGTAGTCTATAATCAAGTCCAATCCATCATTGGCATCTGCGGCGTCAGTACAGCCTGAGCCAATCATTTACTGAGTCTCGTCCCTAGTCCTAAACTCTTCATGTTTGACGTTGTAGAGTTGCTTATGTCAGCAGCTTCGCGCTTATATCCATTGTGGTTAGTGCGATTTACGACGACATCTGTTCCGTGGCAGAATAGGTATGACAATATACTGTATATTTTCTATGGACTTGATCTAGTAGAGGTGCTTTGGTAGCTATAGGGACTCTCCAATGATCTCAATCTATCGAGCGAGTCAAACCTTCGGGAAGGTGTCTCAAGCTCAGCAAAGTGAACCGTTACTCTAGAAATCCCCACCGGCGAGAAGAGTGCGCCGATAATGTCATCCAACTGAGCGGTTCAACCCTTCAAAAGCTACCTGCTCAAGCTCGACTAGAAGTCATCAACAAGCATATGCAGACCGTTTACACACGGGGGTCAAGCCCTTATGGGCGACTCAACCGAATACATCCAGCTCTTAAGGGTCGCACGCCACTGGAAGCAAGCTTGGAGTAAACGTCAAGGACCTGAACAGAAGGGTAGTCTTTATGGCTTCGACGCTCGTTTCGAGCAAAGCAAAAGGTTGCGTTCGGCTTCCGCGTGAAAGCGGGCGAGGTCCTGTGCGTCTAAGATGGATTTGATGAAGCCACCAACCAAATCCAGGCTCCCAGGCTCCTCCTTCTCCTTTTCTGTGGTTGTAACGACAGGTTCAGTCATGTCGTCGTGGTATAGGTCTTGCGCTCTTAACCACTTTGGCGTCGTAGTGATGGTTTCGCTTTCTAGAAGGACGCGTTTGAGGCTGATCGATGGACCGAGGCTTGGTGATTTAGGGCTGGATGATAACTGGGTCAGTTCCTCCTTGAGCGTCCGTGTGGTGGGCTTGGGTTTTGCACTGTTCATCCCCAGCACACTATGACCGGCTTCTCTTGTTGCTCGCCCTCTCTGGTCTGTCGGATTCCGTCATTGCGGCAATCCGGACCAGGATGTCACGGGCGAACTTGACCATGTTGGCCCGGGCCTTGAACCCAGGCGACTGCACTCGGAGCAGTCTTTCCGGCCACCTGCCTTCTGTGCTGGTGATTCTTTCCGCAACCTGCTTGAGTCTGCTCCGCTCCACCATGTACGGCTGTACGTACTCCCAGTTCCGGAGGATATCCAGGAAGTTCGCTGCCACCTTTTCCGCGCCGTCTGCCTGTGACAGAGTGGACGAGTTCCACTTCTGAAACGACTTCGATGCCACCTCCACAAATCTCGTCATCCGATCTGCAAAGTGTGACTCGTCGAGTGCGTTCATCGGCTTCTGCTGCCAAACGACTTCTTGGAGCATCGGGGCAGAAGATGCGTTAGCCGCTTGTTCTTCTGCCGAGCCGCGAGGAGGAAGGGGTGCCTTGGCCCGTGCAGCTATTTTCACTGCTTCGGTGGGCTCAGGTCTGGGCAAAGGACGTGGCTGCCAGGTTGGCGGGAGGTTTTCGAGGGGGACAACGGCATCGTCCGTGTTCCCCCAGCGCATCGAGGAAGACACACTGCCAGCAGTGTTCAAGCCCAGCCTCTGCAATTCATTCAGACGCTTGCATTGCGCCTTTGTCGAGGCAAGTTCCTCCCTCATCGTTGCCATGTGCAACCTCAACTCGGCGTTTTCGGCCTTGGTCCGCTCTCCCGCTTCTTGCAGGCTTGCCATCTCGCCTTCAAGCGTGGCTTTTGAATAGTCTGCGACGCCAAGGCTATTCTGTAGGAGTGATACCCTGTAACACTCCGCTTCATACTCCTCACGGCAGGTTTGCAGATGAGTCTGCAGTGACCTGATCTCCGTTTCCGCCGCTTGACGCAGTTGCATTAATCCCTGCTCTTTCTGCTCCGCTGCCTCCGCTGCTACTCTCTCTATAGCATGCTTTGCGTCCTTCTCTACCATCCTCAGATGGTCTTCGTGATCACATCGCATATTTGCGGCGGGCATCGGCGGGATGTTGACCAGTTGTGACTGCAACCCTTGGAGCTGCGCCTGGGCCAGGGCAGCTTCGTCTCTCTCAGCAGCCCAGTTCTTCCTCAGCATTTCGGCTTCGAGTTCTGCTTCCAGTTTTTTGGACTCGAGTTCCTCCTCGAGTCTGCGGACTTTTATATTCAGTCTCGCCTCTCTAGCCTCTGCTTCAGCAAGCCTCTCTTGGGCCAATGTAGTCGCCCTAGATTTCTCGTCGAATCGTTTCCGCTGGCGTTCTGTCACGCTACGCTGCAATTTTTGCGAGGCTTCTAGCTCCGCTACTCTGATTTTGAGGGATGCGACTTCGTCAGAGTTAGAACGAGTACATTGGAGCGTCGTCTGCAATTGTTCCTTCTCGTGTGCCAGCGCTCCAGCTTGTGTCTTTAGCTGGTTGTGTTGACGGTTTAGGTTCTCGAGCTGGCCTTTCAGTGTAGTGACTTGCTGTTCGAGGCCGGCATCCGCAGATGATTTTGAGAAAGCTGCTTGGTTTGGCTGGATGGTAGTGCTTACTCCAGCTGTCGTGATATCATGGATATTCCGCTGATTCCGTCCGACCTCTGGTGTTGTCGTGTTCGGGGTCGAAGATCTTTTGATGTGAGCGGGTCTCAGGAAGTGTCGGACGCGACGGATATACACCAGGATATACACCGGCCTTGTTCGGGACACGGCTGCCTTGGTCGAATGCTCCATATCGGTCTCGAAGTTTCTCGTGGCTACAATGGCTCTGCTATGCTTGTGCCAAGCGTGCAGGCGGCCGAGAACGTAAGAACAGAATGCGAGCAGGAGAAGAAGTAAAGCCATGGCGAGGTAAGACACCAGTTTCTTGTGAGGTCAGATCAAACTCGACATAATCGCCAATAGCAGGGCCAACTTACAGCTTTCATCCTCTGGAGTTCAGGTTGTGCCCTGACACCATCAAGTTCCTGGACGCAGTAACGGTAATCCAAGTCTTCTTGATAATTCCGTGGAGCGTTGCGTTTCCCGTAGAGGACGTTCGAGCACCATATACTGCCTGTTTCGAGTTCGAGACCTGCTCTGAACCCGTTGATCTCACTGGAAAGTTTGTCGACAAGCTCTTTGGTCCAGACGACGAGGAAGTACACGGCCTTGACGATCAGAACCAGTCATTATACAGGGGACTTTGGAGACTTACAGCAAGCGTGACAGGCCACACGATCAGAAGAACCTCTGCGGCCGCCTCATGTGAGAAGCGCCAGATCGAAAGGATGACACGGATGAGTAGCAATTTGAGGAGATAGGCATGGATACGACGAGATAGACTCTTCATGTGCTCGATGAGAACAGTCATCGTGAGCATACATGAGGTCCGGAAGAGGCAAAGCTTTGCGAGCGAGAGGTCGGAATAGCTGCGGATCAAGGACATGGAGGAAGGCATGATGGTATGTTCGAAGGCGTTCTTCACGATCGATGGTCGATGTCGCTATGCTTTGGTACAAGTATCAAAAGAGTTGTCAAAACGCAGTTGATGTGAGTGAGGTTGAAGAAGGAAGAAGGATCTGAAGACTTTGGGGGTGAAGGAAGGTGGTTTTATGTCACAGCATGTGTTATTCACAGCAAACGCCAGCTCTGTCAGTGTTATTGAATGTGTTGGTATTATTCATGGGCTTATTGTTCCTGCCAAACACATCAATACAGGCAAGCTCTTCTGTTAATCGCCACCATATTATTCCCATTCACAGCAAAAGTGATTCGAAATAGACTGAATGAGAAAGGCTCCTCTTGGCATGTTATTGTCGTAGTCATTAGACTCGATATAGGATAGTTCTCTGCTCATGGATTTCAAGAACAGAGATAACTCATTTAGGCAAACAAACGCATAATTAAGGCAACGGCCTCTTGACGACCTCAAGAGTATTGTGTTTATTCAGAACAATGGCGGTCTAGAAGGACCAAGCGGGAAAGCAAGCCTTCACGGTATACTACCATAATACCCACTCATCTCGAGATAGAGTGGTCCTCTGTTGATGTATCAGGGAGAAATACCTCGGGTGCAAGGAAAGAGCATGCTGGGAGAGGCCGCACAAAACATCATAATGTCGTTTTGTCCGCATATGTATCTTTCCTCTGACCATATGGTGGGAACCCAGTTAAAGAGACTATCATATCAATATTCTACCGCACGTCTAATTGCATCGTACACTCCTAATCCCGTCCATCAGTCATTTGATCCCTTCATCCAACATCATAGCAGATGGGTAAAGAAGTAAACTCACTCGTAACATCCGGAATAATAAACCTCTCATACACCAGCCCCATATGCGTACTCCAGCCCGCAACCCGCTGCACCGGCGCCTCCAAGCTCAAGAACGCCCCCTCCTGAATCGTAGCAGCCACCTCCGCCCCCACCCCCGCATTAACCATACTCTCATGCACCACGACCGCTCTCCCCGTCTTCCTCACGCTCTCCAGCACCGCCGGCCGATCCCACGGATACAGCGTGCGTAAATCAATCAGCTCGACATCGACGCCGAAATCCTTCTCCGCGGCCGCGATGGCCGCCGAGCACGTGTACAGCGGGTGGCCGTAGGAGATGACGGTGACGTCTTTGCCGGCCTTGAGGACCTCGGCTTTGGAGAGCGGCAGCTCGTAGGCTTCGGTGGGGACCTGCTCGACGGCGGCGCGGTAGAGCGCTTTGGGCTCCATGAAGATGACCGGGTCGTTGCTGGCGACGGCGGCTAGGAGGAGGCCTTTGGCCTGCACGGGCGAGCGCGGCATCACGACGCGCAGGCCGGGGATGTGCGTGAATAGGGACTCGGGCGATTGCGAGTGGTAGCTTCTCCGGTGCGGTGACCCCACACCCATCAGCCCCGAGTCTCCCACGTCCTATGTCGTACGTCGCATTTTCACGGGTCACCGGAGTCAGAAGAGGACAAGCACGTACAGCGCCCCATGCCCTACGGCCCCACACGGCATCCGAACCACCAACCCGCCCGCATGATGTCCTGCACTGCCGCTGCGATAGCGCAGCTTGGCGGCCTCGTTGACGAGCTGGTCGAAGGCCGGGTAGACGTAGTCGGCGAACTGGATCTCGGCGATGGGCTTCATGCCCTGGGCGGCGGCGCCGACGGCGAAGCCGACGATGCCCTGCTCCGTCAGCGGCGTGTTGAAGACGCGCTCCGACCCGAATTGGGCCGACAGGTTCATCGAGGCGCGGAAGACGCCGCCGAAGGAGATGTCTTCGCCGAAAAGGAGCACGCGCTCGTCGGCGCTGAGGGCCGTGCTGAGGGCGTCGTTGATCGCTTGGAAGAGGTTCATGCGTCGCGTGGGCGAGTGCCGGATGTGGGCGGGGAGGGCGGGGGAGGCGTGTAGGGAGCGTGCGGTGTGGTGCAGGAGTGGGGTGGTAGAGAAGTCGGTGGGTGTGTTGAGGCGGGCTTTAGGCGGGTGGGTAGAGTAAGGATTTGGGTGGTTGGGGTTGGGTGTTGAGAGGGGGAGGAGGGTTGGGCGGTGGGTGGGTCGTGGAAGGGAGATGTTAGTGGCGGACCCGACCAGCTTGCGCATCTTGGAGCGCATCGCTGCAGTTGTTATGAGAAGGTCATGGTGGGTATTAGATCTGGAGGAGAAGCAAGCGAAGTTGAAGGTGCCTAGGGAGGAAGGGCGGCTATCGTCGGCTTGACGCGTAGGGCTGAGTCGATGCTAACGATCACGGATGCAGGTCGGATGGTCTCACTAAAACCTCAGATGGTCCTACACTAATTCTGAACTTTAAGGTTTTTTGCGGAGCTAACAAGTGAGAAATTGAAATTGTGACTGTGTAATTCATTAATAATTCATTATAAATCTATTAAGAATCTATTTGTAACTGATTAGTGATTAGAGATTAGTGTTTGAGAGTTAGGCAGTTAGAATTAGAAAGTTTGAGTTAGCAATATGAAATATATTATGTATGCATTTCAGATACATTAAAGTTAGAGTTAATTAATTCAGAATAGATTAATAATATATTTAAAGAATTTGAATCTCAATTGATCTTAAGATGTTTCAGAAGATCATCTGATCTTCTGATAATCTCTGTTAAGATCATCTGACATTTTAGTGAGATCATCTGACATGTGTGATTCCTCAGATAATCCTACACTAATTCTGAACTTTAAGATTTTTTGTGAAGCTAACAAGTAAGAAATTGAAATTGTGACTGTGTAATTCATTAATAATTCATTACAAATTCATGAAGAATCTATTCATAACTAATTAGTGATTAGGAATTAGTGTTAGGGAGTTAGATGATTAGAATTAGAAAGTTAGAGTTAGCAATATGAAATATATTGAGAATACATTTCAGATACATTAATGTGTTTGTGTGTTAGAGGTTAAGTTAGGACTAATATATTGTGAATTGATTAGTAATATATTCAAAGAAATTGGATCTCAATTGATCTTAAGATGTTTTAAAAGGTTGAATGATCTTCTGATAAACTCTGTCAAGATCATTCAACATTTTAGTGAGACCATCTGACATGTGTGGTTCAATAAACCCTGTCAAGACCATCCAACATTTTAGTGAGACCATCCAACATGCATGGTCCTAACAATCTTTGTTGCTATATTTCACTTCGCTGTTATTATTGAGATTGATTGCCGGAATGAAGACGCTGTTGATTGACACCAGCCGCTTGGCCTATGTTTGTTCTTCAGGGTTCTCGGCCGTCGACGTTGTGCCTATACCTACATAGCATGCGTTTGATGGGTCCAGACCAAGCATTTCGAGGTTCTTATTACTGTTACCTCCATGATCGGTCAAGAGTTCACAACAACACCCGATGCAGTTGTATATTTATTATCTGTCGTTTATACTCTACAGTTGAAGTAGTTCAAGGTATAAGATATGGCAATGAAGCCAAACAGCATGCTCACCTGTCAGGTTTTTTGAAAGCCTTCCACGATCAAGGAAGTCTTCTATTCATAAATCAACGCTGTAGCTAATCGGGGTCCCTGGTGGTGATCAGTTACCCACAAAGATATATGTGTCGCCGACAGTCTGTCCTATGAGTGTTTCCTTTTGGGTTTGAGACATAGCTCGGCGGAGTGTCTTTGCTACTGATACCGAAGTTGAGCCTAGGATATAGAAATCCTCTCGAACAATAGCTAGTTGGTCTCCATTTCGAGGTATAATCCGATCAAACTGAGAGCTGGCGCATTGCCTCAGCCTGCGAGTGATAGACGTTTATGGATCCTGTAGCTATACTCTGTATTGCTGTGATCTCTAACATATTGACATAATACGGTCCGAAATCCGGCCAATATTGAAAACCTTGCTGTGTCTTGCCCCTTTCACATGTGGAAAGGGTTGGAGGTAAAATTGGCTTCAGATATGGGAGATTTGCTGTCGATACTGAGACTGTTCTTTAAGGCTGTAAGAAAAGGTAAAGAGAGTGGTTGTCCTTCGAGGCTGTCTCGATGGTCTGCCAGACCAACTTGCGTGCCTTCTCTCTCTAAAACCATCCCCTTACAGAAAGAGTCACTGCTTCTGTTTGTTGTTCGAGGAAGACTATTGTGATGATGAACAGCAAACCGAAGCTGCCACTTTGCAAAACGCTGTTGCCTCCCTATATTGTAACACGCCAAAGAGTGTTGACCCAATGGGTAGTACCTTAGTAGTATGTGTTGATGTTTACGCTAAAGCGGGAAGGTTCGACCGCATCATCATCATCGCTCGGCCGTCAAGCGAGTATTTCAAACCGCCCGTACCTCAACGTCCGTTCTCTACTCGTCCTGGTACCTTACCTTACCTTACTCAATTGTAAACACCTTCTGATCCCTGCATCATCGTCGGGTAGCACAAACATCACCGCTTTTCGTGTTCATCCCTCCAATTGTCCTTCAATCCCTCGAGGGGTTCACCATCAACGAATGTCGCGTTCATAGTCTCTCTCACAACTTGTGCATTACACACGACACACGGTCGGAAGTAGCTCAATGGCTTCTTCACGACCTCTCGGTGGCCTGGCCTCAAGCCGGCTGGCGATACTGTCCACGATGAAATTGGTACTCGCTGGCATTGCCAACATTCCTTTCATAAATGCTCTACCTATACGATTCCTGCCCGCAACGCTCCTAGTAGCCGACGAAGGTATACCTCCAAAAAGTCCGAAGCTATGGATCTACCTGGTAGTTGCCATGTTTCTAGTCCTACTAGGTGGAGCTTTTGCTGGCCTGACGATAGCTCTCATGGGTCAGGTAACTTTGATCAATCATCAACCTGCAAAGGAACGAAAGCTCACATGATCCTAGGACGAGATTTACTTGCAAGTCATCAAGGATTCTGGAGATGGACCCGAGCGTAAGCATGCCTCAAAGGTACTTCGATTGCTCAAGAGAGGCAAGCATTGGGTCCTCGTGACATTGCTTCTGGGAAACGTCATCACCAACGAGACTCTACCTATTGTACTGGATCGCTCGCTCGGCGGCGGATGGCCCGCAGTCCTCGGCAGTACTGTCCTCATTGGTATGTCATACATATCAGCTCACCCACTCTCTTTACTAATCTTGGCTAGTTATCTTCGGGGAAATCATCCCGCAGTCCATCTGTGTCCGCCACGGGCTTCCCATTGGCGCCTGGATGTCTCCGTTGGTGGTGGTCCTGATGTATATACTCGCACCGGTGGCATGGCCAACTGCCAAACTCCTCGACAAGCTTCTTGGGGAAGATCACGGTACTACGTACAAGAAGGCTGGCCTGAAAACTCTCGTGACATTACACAAGACTCTTGGCTCGGCTAGCGATCAACTGAATTCCGACGAAGTAACCATTATCAGCGCTGTTCTGGACCTTAAAGCCAAGCCTGTTGGAAACATCATGACTCCGATGGACGACGTATTTACCATGTCAGCCGATACCGTTCTGGATGAGAAGACGATGGATATCATTCTCTCGGCCGGGTACTCGAGAATACCTATCTATTCTCCTGACAATACGCACAACTTTGTCGGCATGCTGCTGGTGAAGATTCTGATAACTTATGATCCGGAAGACTGCAAGCGTGTCAGCGAGTTTGCCTTAGCTACGTTGCCCGAGACGAGAAAAGAGACCAGCTGCCTCGACATTGTAAACTTCTTTCAAGAAGGCAAATCACACATGGTCTTGGTTTCCGAATTCCCAGGTGAGGACAGAGGCGCGCTAGGTGTCGTGACTCTGGAGGATGTCATCGAAGAGCTGATTGGAGAGTACGCGTTCCGGAGATCTAAAACTTCAAAAGATTGATACTAACTGAAGGTCAGGGAAATAATCGACGAATCGGACGTGTTCGTCGACGTCCACAAAGCCATCAGACGCATGCACCCGGCCCCGAGATCTCGAGTACCCAAGGGCGAAGTTGTCATTGAACCAGAAATCTCGGTTGGCGTCGGTCAAGAAGATTTGATTGATGTTTCCGAGGAGCAAGAAAGGCTTGAGGACGACAGGAAGCATCACGCTGGCACCCCAGATGCCGGCCAAGCCGGTGGCAAGGTTGAAAGGGCCAAGTCCGGGGTGTCTGAAACCGGTCCATCATTGAAGGCAAATGGCCTAACCCGCCGCACTTCCAGTGTTACTGGGTCGTTGGACCGGGAGACTCACAAACGTGGGAGCGGTCCGGACAAGTGGAAGCAACTGGGCCCTTCCAACCTGGCGAGCCGACCGAGACAGACTCGGTATAATACGGTGAAGATCAAGCCAGGTGGCGGGTCGCTCGCAGAGGCAGCAGGCAAGTCTCAAGTAGCACAGGAAACTCCAAGGACGCTGTCTGTATCCACGGCACCTCAGGGCGGGGTTGGCGAGGGCCTCTTGAGTTCTGCCGGGAAGGACGCCAAAGACGGCGTCTTAGCTGTCCACGCAGGCTACGGCACCATGGATCGATCACCCCCTAGATCGCCGCAAAAGGCCGACACTAGGAGCAAAGGCGTTCAAGCCAATAAAGACGGACCGGTAGGACAGGACTCTCCAGCCGCGAACGAGTCCCACTCCGAAAGCCCCCAGAGGCCGGTGGGAAGTCGAGCTCAATCACATAGCACTATCGGCTCGCTCCCTAGTCGGAGTGCTTCCAAATCGCCAAAACAGACAAAACTGGTAGCGAGGTCAGGTAGCATCACTGAGAACATTATCGAAGCAGGAGGGATCAAGAAGGTGGTCCTAGAACTTACGAGCAGTTCTGATGACACCGAAGAGAGTGCCAACAGCGCTGCCGCAGAACGCAAGGAAAACGATAAGCCCAACGAAGGCGATGAGGTGGCTAAGAGTAGCAAGAAGAAGCGGAGACGCAAGAGGAAGAAGAGCGGACAAGGAAGCGAACAGACGCCGTTGCTTGACCGCGAGGACTCATAGAGCTGACGCTGCGAGAAGGTGAGGAGAGGTAGCTAACACGAGCTGCAAGAAGTGGAGAGGGAAGGGGAGTAAGGCTGGGCATGACCGCGAAGGGACTGCGCCGCTTGAGCATGAGGAAGCACAAGGCTGACATGCAGGGATGGTTCGATGGTAAGCATTGGTTTAGGCTTGTATAGCTTGGCATAGAGACCGCTTGGACCTTGGCACGTCAGGTTCTTTTCTTTTAGGGGGGTATCCTTTTGCTCAGCATGAGGTATCGCCTGCGCGTCGTAGAAGTCGGATTTGCCTAGGTTAAGGGCCGACATTGTACCATACATCAAATAAGAAGTATACCATAGCTTTACTGAATAGAAAGTTGGCTGTACTTTACTGTAGTGGATACGAGGTTGAGATAGTTGTCCCTCTACTGTTCGCTCGTTCCTCAGCGTTTACATACATATGCTACTGCCAGTGGTCAGCTGTTTACAAGTGCACAATTGGTTAGTGGAGCACGCCGGACTCCGGAACATCTTCCAGCCAAACCACAAATGTATGAAGTACTCCGTACAAATTAGGTTGTAAGTCTTGACGCACGCCCTAGGGTAGCTCGTGTCATATAACAGTCAGATAAGGCTTCCCTTCCCTTCCTTTCAGTTCCTTTCCTTTTCGTTCACTTTGCCTCTCCTGTACATACCTCTTCTGTTTGTCTGTCATACTATATAAGCTCATGAGTGTGCAGATGCAAAGTGTTTAGAGACTTCCGAGTTATACAACGGAGTGGTGGTTCGTTGATGCGCATCTTTGCAGTCATGAACGCCCCAGTCAAGACATTCGCGCTCACGTCCGTACTTGGTTCTTTGTTTCTTGTCCGCCAAGTGTCCAGATATGCTATAGCACATTCGTACATATGGACAGCAAGCGTCGTTTTCCTTGTCCAGTTTCTTGCTTTTGCCACATGGAAGGTCATCCTATATCCAAGATTTTTCAGCCCACTCCGACACCTTCCTCAACCAAAGGTAAGGCTCGATGGGAACATGTTACGGATTTCCACGCTTACAGATCTGCAATAGGGCGGCTCTTTTATCAATGGGCAGATGCCGGTCATCGGGGCTGAGCCGTCAGGCGCACCTATGCAAAGATGGGTAAACGAGATTCCAAATGATGGTCTCATCAGATACACGCATCTTTTCAACGCAGAAAGATTGCTCATCACCAGCCCGAAAGCTCTTGGGGAAGTCCTGGTCCAGAAGAACTATGACTTCATCAAACCTGCGATGGTCAGGAATGGATTGGGGAGAATCCTGGGCGTCGGGGTCCTTCTAGCCGAAGGAGAGGAGCACAAGGTGAAACATCTAAGAATTTCTGATAGCAAAGTGCAGGACATGCTGATTTGAACTGTAGGCGCAACGAAAGAATCTTATGCCAGCTTTTGCCTACCGACATATCAAGGATCTGTACCCCATCTTCTGGTCAAAGTCTCGTGAGCTTGTCCAAGCACTCACCAACTCGGTCCAGAAGACCGCTCCAGTCGCCGAAGACGAAAAACCAAGCTGTTCTGCAGTCATCGACATGGGCGAATGGTTCGGTCGTGCAACTTTGGACATCATTGGAGTTGCTGGCATGGGACAAGACTTCAACTCGATTCGAGATCCAAACACCGAGCTGAACGTGACGTATCGAAAAATCTTCAAGCCCAGCCGACAAGCACAGATGCTCGGCTTTCTCGGTCTGTTCTTGCCTATCTGGCTCATCCGCAGCCTCCCGGTAAAGCGTAACGAGGACATCATGGACGCCGCGACGTTGATTCGGAAAACATGCCGCCAACTGATCGACGACAAGAGAGAGAAGCTGCGCAATACGGAGAAAGAACCAGACGTCGACATCATCTCCGTCGCGCTCGAGTCGGGCGGCTTCAGCGACGACAACCTAGTCGACCAGATGATGACTTTCATGGCCGCCGGGCACGAGACCACGGCAACAGCCTCCATATGGATGACCTACCTCCTCTGCCAACACAAAGACGTCCAAACGCGTCTCCGGAACGAAATCCGCAACAGCCTACCCTCAATCGACGACCCAACCACGACCGCCACCGCGGACATGCTCGACCGGCTTCCATACCTCCACGCCGTCTGCAACGAAGTCCTCCGCATCTACCCGCCCGTCCCCCTCACTCTCCGCATCGCCGCCAGAGACACGTCCATCGTCGGCCAGTTCGTCCCCAAGGGCACCACCGTCATCCTTGCGCCCTGGGCCATCAACACGTCGAAAGAGCTCTGGGGTCCCGACGCCGCCGACTTCAACCCCGAGCGATGGATGGGTCCCGGGCGGACCAACACGGGCGGTGCGGCGAGTAATTACTCGTTCATGACCTTTTTGCACGGGCCCAGGAGTTGTATCGGGTCGAGTTTCGCCAGGGCGGAGTTTGCGTGTCTGGTGGCGGGCATTGTTGGCAGGTTTGAGATGGAGTGGGCTAGTGATCAGCCCATGGAGATTCAGGGTGGGATTACGGCGAAGCCTAAGGGTCGGGTGGATGTGAGGTTGAGCATGCTGGAGGGTTGGTAGATGCGGTTTGATTTGAGGGTTTGCGTGCTGGGGTATAATATATGTGCCTTTGCTGACTGTTAGCTGTCAAGGAGTTGTGGCTAGGCACGGTAGTATATACTCAAGAGCGGACGATTGTATAGGTTTGAACGACATGTGGTTATGAGGCTGGATACCTACCTTATACTTGAATATGGATTGCTTGGGCGGTTATGAAGATGCTCTTATAAGTGTGATATTCTACATATATTCTTCCAATCTGTACCATAATCCTACAGGCAACACACTTCGTCGGCTATCAACGCCTTCCATGTAGCTTGCAAAAGACAGTACTGTCAAGCGAAGACCCTCCCCA
>JAABUJ010003780.1_pt1 | contig 16610 bp, 8 predicted proteins | sample 5559131 | NCBI WGS metagenome assembly JAABUJ01 (sample SAMN10711875, study PRJNA513366) | rock metagenome | isolation source: Antarctica rocks | place: Antarctica: Victoria Land, Mt New Zealand nord | collected 2016-01-07 | reverse complement strand
GGGCGCGCTCGTCTTGGCCTTGACCGGTGTGGTAGACTTGCATCCCCACACGGGAGGCAGCTTCACCCACTTTCACCTTGCTTCCTCCTTTCTGCGTTTTGACTCTTGACATAGAGGGTCTTTTTTAAGCTCATAACCTAAATAGACTCTAAAAGCCATATCAGGTCTTTGATAGAAGTACCCATATAATCTATGTTCTTCTATGCAGTTATTAGATAAGCTTGCATTGTAATCAGTTGTTCAAGCAGTGGCTTAGACAAATTTTCTTTTCGCTTCTGTAACCACAGTAATTCGTCTGCAAGAGAATAGAGATAACTACGTATTGCACTCCCAACAGATTCCCCTTGCTCATATATATCAGAAATAAGGCTACTTGCCGCATAGCCATCTTCTACATGCGTAAGCCGTACATAAAAAGACCGTAGGACACTTACAAATTTTTTGTGTGCAGGAACAGGTATCATAACTCCTGCCTTAATGAAAAATGTTGTGGCTACTTCTCTTGCAGGAATGAATGTGGTAGGAAGTTCTGAGTCACCAGTGAAGATTGTTTTCAATTGTTTAGGCTCTGGTAACTTATCCTCTTCTGTCATAGTAATCTGATTGCGTCCTTCGCTGATTATTTCGTCACGAAACTATCTCTTGCTTTTATCATACCATATCTCTTTCTACAACATTGGTGTTTAGACTAAAAACCAAGGTTGTACAACCTTTACGCTTTTCGGGGATGTATGTAGCTTATGCATAGTTGTTTGGGTTTTTGACGTTCAAGCCTTCTGCGGCTGCAACAGTAAGAAGGCCAATATCAGCACATGACGAAGAAGGGCCATTAGTAATATCCTCGATCTTCAATCACCATCTCAGATGCAGATTTACCACCCTTATCTAATTGCTGAACAAATCGCTCACGTTCCTTACGTTCCTCCTGAGTTAGAGGTCTTCACGTCGCAAGACTAGTAAGTTTTCCTTCACGATATAATTTCTCGGCTAATTCACGACCATTCCGTCACAAGCTTTTGATACTCTTGGACACTCAATGTAACAGTCATTTGATATGCTATGAAGACACCTCCCAGAACGCTATGAGAATAATCCTTCTGTAGTATATAATATATCAATTGTTGAGATGGCGAGAGATACGCAGAAGCTTCTTTTCTACCTTCAAAAATTTCTAAATTCTTTGTAAAGTGGCTCCTAGACCTACAAAAAAGGTTATGAAACATGTTGATATCCCGCACTATGTCATTGTATAATACTCTTCAACACTCACATAGGTTGCGTGCCTGTGCTATCTCCTGTCTATGGAGGTACTATGCACCCGCCTCCCACATTCCGTCGAAGGAGCATCATGACGCAGCGACTTACAATCATTCTTGTACCTCATACCCACTGGGACCGCGAATGGTACCAGACCTTTCAGCAGTTTCGTATTCGCCTCGTACAAGCCGTTGATAAGTTGCTCGATATCCTGGACTCCGATGATACCTTTACCCACTTCATGCTCGACGGACAAACTATTGTCCTCGACGACTATTTAGAAATACAACCGGAGCAGGAAGAGCGACTCCGCAAGCATATTCGCTCTGGCCGTGTACTGGTTGGTCCCTGGTATGTGCAGCCCGACGAGTTTTTGGTGAGTGGCGAAGCACTGATACGCAATTTACAGATTGGTCTGCGTCAAGCAAACGACTTCGGCAATCCTATGTACGTTGGCTATGTACCGGATAGCTTCGGTCATATCGCGCAACTTCCCCAAATTCTGCAAGGGGTGGGCATCGACAATGCCGTCTTCTGGCGCGGCGTCGGGGCAGAGGTAAAGACGAGCGAGTTTTTGTGGACCGCTCCCGACGGCAGTACAGTTTTTGTGGCACATCTTGCGGACCCCATTGGCTACTCAAATGCACGCCAGATGCCGCTTGAGCCGACAGAGTTTGTGTCGCGCGTTGAACTGCTTACTGCCAATCTGCTCCCCAAAGCCAACACGAATACCCTTCTCTTCATGAATGGCTCCGATCACCTGGAGATACAAGAAGGTTTACCCGCCACGATTAAAGCCGCCAACGAGCGTATGCAAACAATTGATCCCACGCGACAAAAGCTGCTCACCCAATTTGAGAGCGAGGACGAGCAAGCCAAACGTTACGACTCACTCTCTATACAGATAGGTACGCTGCCACAGTATATCGAATCTACTCGTCAGATGATACCGCCTGACTCCCTGCAAACGCTTACAGGTGAGTTGCGGAGTAGTCAATACTCGCATCTCTTGCCCTCGGTTCTCTCAAGTCGCATGTGGATTAAGCAACAAAATACTGCTATCGAGCATCTACTTGAACGTTGGGTCGAGCCGCTCACCGCCTGGACATGGAAGCTGGGCGCGACCTACCCGCAGGGATTGATACGCGCCGCATGGCACTATCTCTTGCAAAACCATCCTCATGATAGTATCTGTGGTTGTAGTATCGATCAGGTGCATCGTGAGAACGCAGTCCGTTTCGCGCAAAGTCAGCAAATTGCCGAGCAACTTATCCAGCAGGCAATGCAACAACTTGTCAATGCGACCGATACACGCGCACCGTTCCCTGCCCCATACGAAAGCTATGAACCTGTGCCTGTCGTTGTCTTCAATCCCGCCCCGGGTCTCCGCACTGAAGAGGTTCGTATCGAGGTACAGCTTCCTGGTTCGCTACATAATGCTGTGATTGTCGATCAGCGTGGTATACCACTCCCATATCGCATCGTGAAACGTTGGCGGCAGGAGATTGGTTCGTCTCCGTTCGCCCGCGAAATGCTGTCTACCGCCATCGCGTTCTCTGGTATCACATCGCCCGCGCAACTAGTACAAATGGCTCATTCCACGATTGTCTCGGCACTGGGGCAGGGCTACGAGTCATATGTCATGTCGCGTGTCCATATTGGACGCGATAAATCGGGACCATACAGCAATATGCCTGATGATCCACAATTGACGCAGACCGGGATTGTCTATATTGAGATTATGATTGTACCCAGAGGACGCGTCACCATCAACGAGCAGGAAATCGCTGTTGCTGGACAGCATATATTGGACCTGCTGGCAAACGAAGATATCCACACGTTAGAGATAGCACTGGTCGATCAGGCCCGCGAAACAATTGATTTCATCGCTACCGACCTGCCCGCGTATGGACACAAAACATTCTGGCTCTATCCACGCGGTTTGGCAGAGCGTGTTGTCGCAGAACAGCTCCAGGCTCAAAAATCAATCCTCATCGCCCAACAGAATAGTATCGAGAATGAGTTCTATAAAGTAGTGGCAAATATACAGGATGGCACCTTAACAATCACAGAAAAAGCGACGGGCGGAGTTTTTTCTGGCCTGAATCGTTTTGTAGATGGAGGAGATGTCGGCGATCTGTACAACTATAGTCCGCCTGAACATGATACCCTGATAAGCGAACCGAACGAGCCACCGACGATTGAGGTCATCGAAGCACTGCCAGTCAGTCTTACTTTGCGTGTGAGTAGTCGCATTGCACTCCCTGATGGCTGTGCAGAGAGTCGTTTAGAGCGTAGTAGCGAGACTGCTATGTGTCCAATTTCGAGTGATATTACACTTTTTCCTGGTGTGCAACGTATTAGTATTCATACGAGCGTTGAAAACAATGCGAAAGACCATCGTTTACGTGTTCTCTTTCCCGTACCCTACAAAGCAGAAACGGTAGCAGCGGAGGGTACGTTCGAGATGCGGATCCGTCCTGTGACACTTCCTACTCCGCTAAATGTTGCGGAATGGATTGAAGCTCCAGTCAACGTCTTTCCGCAGAAACGCTTTGTCGATGTAAGTAATGGCACAAGTGGCTTAGCGGTGCTCAATCGCGGCCTACCAGAATATGAAGTTGTGCAGAGTGGTCCTGCAATTGACACTGAAAATCCGATGGCGGTTGCACTCACCCTGTTACGTTGTGTCGGTTGGCTTTCACGTGGTGATCTCTCGACGAGGCGTGGACATGCCGGTCCAATGGAATACACACCGGAGGCGCAATGTCTCGGCAATTCCACGTTCGACTACGCCCTTGTCCCTCATGCTGGCACATGGGCAAACGACGAAGCTTTCGTGCTACGAGAGGCGCAGGCATTTAACATACCTATCAACACAAGTGCGATAGTAACGGAGCAGCATTCAGGCCAGTTGTCCGCACTGGCAACTCTTGTGACGGTTGAACCGCACGAACTTGTAGTAAGTGCGATAAAGCGTAGCAACGATGGACACGGTCTTGTCATTCGGGTTTATAACCCACTCGATAGTACCGTTAGTGCCAAAATTAAACCTGGGGTTGCCTTTATGCAGGTACATATGACAAACTTATTAGAGGAGCGTCAATCATCGGCAGTCCTTAGTATGCAGGATGCTCAAACCGTCGAAGTGGGAATACGGAGTGGAGGAATTATAACCCTGTTGTTTGAATAAACGCTGTGGGGATAGACCACAAAGGATATGTTGGGGAGAGATAGACGGGCGACCACAAGGGATTGCCCCTACTATAGACGATGCTACGCTGTACCGACAAGGTATGGTAGGGGCGATCCCTTGTGGTCGCCCGTTGTGTGCGATAGTATATTGTCCGATGTGATAGTGTATTGCCCGTTGCGATCTATCTTTTTGACGATAGTCCTATCCTGTTGTCTTCTTTGTAGTGCAAACCGTTTTACTGTGTAAGATAAAGAAGTTTGAGCGCGACATAGCGCGTTTGTATTGCGTCTGAATACTTATATGTACCATATTCTTTCATCCTGTGAAGGGGGCTTGTGTCCTGTGAATAACTATAATCTTGTCATTGCTGCATCGGGTGGCAACATTCTCAACACGCTACAGGGGTTTGTAGGGCCGCTTATTGGATGTACAGTAGCGTTCGTCGTCATCTTTTGGTTGAGTTTGCTAATCTGGACGTACCGCGATATCCGTTCGCGCACACAGGACACATTAACGCAAATTCTCTCTACCGCCCTGGTCTTCGTGTTCTTTGTCGGCGGACTGTTCATCTATATGATTCTACGTCCTCGCCAAACCCTGGCGGAAATTTACGAGCGGCAGTTGGAAGAAGAGTCTCTGCTGGCCGAGATGACCGAGCGGCAGACCTGCTCCAATTGTCATGCACGTATCGAGTCAGACTTTCAAGTGTGTCCCTCTTGTAGCCAAAAGCTGAAACGTCCATGCCCCAAATGCGAACGCTTGCTTGAGCTGCGCTGGACCTTCTGTCCCTACTGCGCCACCAATGTAGCAGGCGCACCCATGCAACAGGGTATGCCCAGCATGCCAGCTATGCAAGGTGCCAACAATGGCATGCCTATGAGTGGGCAACTTGGCGGCAGTCGTTATTAGTAGTTTTCATAACGGACTATGTACTGACCTGTTCTCTTGGAACAGGTCAGTACATAGTCCGTTATCATAATTTATTTTATTTTTTGCACAAAATGTGGTATAATTATGTGATGAAGACGTGGCATCGTTACCACATTTTTAAGGCTATGTCAGAATAAAACATCACAGGTGCGGTCTTGCCCTCCGCACACATCTACCTTCTTCTCACTCAGAGACCTTGAGATATCATATATATAAAGAAGCAGGCAGGGTGCGTTGTTGTCATGTGCCACTTAACGCAGGCGCAGATACATGTAGGGTAGAATCCCTGTGTCGCAACTTTCATCATACTATTGAAATACAGCTAGAAATGTCGCCCATACGCGGTGCCGTTTATCTAGTTGAATCGCACTATTATGGTTATCGAACAAAAGGATGTATGGTGCTATGGCGAAAGCAAGAGAATCAATGATTGCAGAACAACTTCCCCACAATGACCCAAATGAAAATACTCCCCTGGCAACGCAAGTGGGTAATGATGGTAATAATGGGAATGGTAAAAGAAAGATTAACGGTGTTAGTGACGGTGGCTATGGTGGACAGAATATTCAGATTCTCGAAGGCTTAGAGGCCGTTCGTGTGCGCCCCGGCATGTACATCGGCGCAACTGATCAACGTGGCCTGCACCATCTTATCTATGAAGTTGTTGATAACAGTATCGACGAGGTAATGGCGGGTGAGGCCGATACCGTTCGTGTCGTTATTCACGCTGATAGCTCCGTGACGATTAGCGACAATGGGCGTGGTATCCCCGTCGATGAACACCATCAACGCCCCGGCATGTCAACCGTTGAGGTCGTGATGACCGTACTACATGCTGGTGGTAAGTTCGGCGGTGGTGGCTATCAGATCAGTAGTGGACTACACGGCGTCGGTGTCTCGGTCGTCAACGCTCTCTCCGAATGGTGTCAGGTGGATGTCAAGCGCGATGGACATGTGTGGCGACAGCGTTACGAAAAGGGTATTCCTGTCACGCCTCTGCTCGATGCTGGTCCAGCCGAAGGAACAGGTACCGAAACCTCCTTCTTGCCCGACCTGACCGTTATGGAGACACGCGACTTTAGCTTTGATATCCTGGAGCAGCGTTTCCGCGAAATGGCCTATCTCAACCGGGGCTTGACCATTGCCCTGATTGACGAGCGTACCGACCGTGAGGCAACATTCTACTTTGAAGGTGGCCTTGTCTCGTTCGTGCGCTATCTTAACAAGAACCGACTCAAACTTCAAGCACGCCCCGTCAGTACTATACGCGAGATTGATGGCATGAAGGTTGAGCTAGCGGTGCAATATAACGATAGCTGGACCTGCACCGAGTTCTCGTTCGCTAATGGCATCAATACGATTGACGGCGGCATGCACATCACTGGCTTCCGCAGTGCCCTCACGCGTACACTCAACGACTATGCACGCAAGGCCAATATCCTCAAAGAGAAGGACGGCAACCTGACAGGCGACGATGTGCGACAGGGCTTGACCGCTGTCGTCAGCGTCAAAATACCCAATCCGCAATTTGAGGCACAGACCAAGAGCAAACTTAATAACGCCGAAGTGCGACCCGTTGTCGAGACTATCACCGCTGAGATGCTCACCCGTTACCTCGAAGAGACGCCGAGCGAGGCCAAAGCCATCATCGAGAAATGTCTGCTCTCCGCGAAGGCGAGAGAAGCCGCACGTGCAGCACGCGACCTCGTACAGCGCAAAAACGTCCTTGACACCACCCTCCCCGGCAAACTCGCCGACTGCTCCGAACGCAATCCCGACCGCTGTGAACTGTACCTGGTCGAGGGCGATTCTGCGGGCGGAAGCGCAAAACAAGGGCGTGACCGTCACTTTCAGGCAATACTACCATTACGCGGTAAAATCCTGAACGTTGAGCGCGTCGGCCTTGACAGGGTACTCAAGAGTGAAGAGGTCAAGAACATTATCACCGCCATCGGTGTTGGTATCGACGAACACTTCAACATGGCGAAGTTGCGTTATGGCCGCATCGTTATCATGTGCGACGCCGACGTTGACGGAGCACACATTCGCACGCTGCTCCTGACCTTCTTCTTCCGTCACATGACCGACATTATCACGAATGGGCACCTGTATATCGCGCAGCCGCCGCTCTTCCACATCAAAGTCGGCAAGCAGGTCCGCTACGTCTACAGCGACGAAGAGCGTGACGCCATCGTCGAAGAATATAAGGTGGGACATAACGGCAAAGAGCCAGAGGTAGGTCGCTACAAAGGTCTCGGCGAAATGAACCCCGAAACTCTCTGGGACACTACAATGGACCCGGCCAAGCGTACCATCCTCCAGGTGGGCATCGAAGAGGCCATCGAAGCCGACAAAATCTTCAACATGCTCATGGGCGACGAAGTAGCCCCTCGCAAACGGTTTATTGAGAGCCATGCGAAGAGCGCGAACCTGGATATATAAACGAGTTGTAATGGTGATTGTCACAAATTTCTGGCCCAGTGTCACAAATATTTGGCAGCTTTTGTCACAAATATTTGGCAGGGTCAATAAGGGGTGTAGGATCTCACAGTTACTTAGGTTGTACTTTTTCAGTATAGCATTTGGCTTGTGGTTGGTATATAGGTCCTCATAGTTAGTTGAAACCACTTTTCAAGAATAAGGGGTCTAGCTTAAGATACATATTGTAGTCAGTCCAAGTGACTTAAATCACAATCTAAGTCACTTGGACTGACTATAGATTTCATATAAGTTAGTAGTTAACTCAAAAAAGTCTGCCAAATTAAAGCTCAATTTATGAGACCTTCACTAGTTAGCGGATTCTACCCTTTGAGCTAAGTACAGTAAGAAAAGGGTACACTTCCTATTTAAGTTTATATGGAGCAGCCCTTTATTGTTTTAACACAACTGGGGCTATCTCTTAAGAGAGACATCATATATTATCCCTAATAAGCTGTAAGCTTGCTTTTATTGACTTTCAATCGTAATCCTGACCTAGATTGTCGCGGCTTGTATTTGAGGCCAATTCGTGTGCTAATTCCACAAAATCATCATTCTTTTCAGCCATCTCCGTTTCATCTTCTTCAGGAAGCGGGGTTTCTAATCCATGCAATTCATAGTTCAGTTTGAAGTCAGGAAACTCCTCATCCATTAGGTGGAGTTGATTGCGCACATACTGGCGGTAACGAATCGCGGGATCAATGCAGTATTGCCGCAGTTCTTTATCTGTCACAATCAGATGTGGAAATAGAAGGCGTAGGAAACCAGCTGCTGTCCTTCGGACTGCCTTCTCATCACGTATATCCTCCGTACCAGTTACTTTAACTCTTCGGTTAATGTAGCGGTCACACTCGTAACGATCACGAAGAGTATGTAATGCCTCGGACAAGTAGTCTGCTGCTAGTCCGTAGCTCTGTGCTAATGCTACGTCGCTCACACTTATTTTGGGTAAAAACCAACCTGGAAGGAAAATATGGAGGCGGGAAATGAGTGCTGTCTCCTGAAGAGGACGAGGAAGTTCGCGAAACCATATTGGATGAAGGGGTTCATTTGCCTCTGTCATCTGGATATTGCCTTGCATCACGACACTTGCACGAGCTGAAGCCTTTTTGGGGCCTCGAGCATAAGAGCCTGACTCCATGTAATCCTTGAGTATTCCTGTAATCACACCTGGTTTATCGAAGGTAATCGTCTGGATCTCATCAAAAACAACTACGTCGTTCGTTACCAAAAGACCCGCCGTTTTGTCCCCTAAATTGTAGAAGAGCTGCGGCGCCGTTATGGTTCCTCCAGAGATGACGTGACTGTAATAAGAAATGTTTTTGTAGACATGGGTCTTTCCAGTTCCCTTCGGAGCTAGCTCAACCATATTCAAGTTTGCCTGTACCATGGGAAGTAGTCGCGTGATGAGTAAAAGTTTCTTCTCGAATTTAGGGTAAGCCCAAGGATTTAATCCCTGGCTCAACACGAGGACATCAATCCATTCTTCGATTGTGAAGGTTGCCCGCTTCTCTATGAAAAGATCGATATCAAACGAACTGATTTGAATTGGCTCGAACTGATCCATGAAAACGTCCATTTCCCCCGTGTTAGAGTCTTCTTTGTACAGCAACCGCCCAGCTCCCCAAACACCGCCCGAGAGTAGCATTGTGTGCTGTTCAACAATGGTCTCGTCTATATTAGCATCACGAATATCCAATGATGGGACATGTAAGTGAAAGCGATTGCGCCGGAGATCTACCGTCACTGAGAACTGGTCGATCAGCTTGTAACTACCCAATGCTCTTAACCGTGCCTTGATTTCCTCTTTCTTATTTTGAGGGGGGAGGTAACGCTCAACGAAGGAGCGCATGCGCTGCCGGGCTTCCGTTGTCACTCCGTTATGGAAGAAACGTCGGATGAGCCACTCATTCACATAAGATGGTAGAGCGGGAATACCTTCCTGAATTACCAATTTCTTATCCACCACAACAGCATGGAAAGCTTTAAGAAGTTTTTGATCCACAGGGGTGAATGCATTCGTCGGATTTTGCATCTAAAGTTCCTCTTCGTCAAAGAATTTCGCGACACGGTCTTCACCTAGTAGGCGCTCAGTATCGCTCTGTTCGACCGAGACGGACAAATCCGTCCATTGAAATGGTCCGCTCAAACTCGCAATCCTTGCCCTTACTGTGAGATTACCTGATCGCTTTGGTCGGGCATGCACCAACACGGTTTCCGTTGCTTCTGGGCCAATGCTTGAGATGCGTGTAGCAATCTCTAGGTCTGGAATCTCTACTACAACATCTTTAACTGACCAAGATTCATAGTTCATTACTTGTAAAGTGGCTTGGCCTTCTACTTCCTTAATCAGCTTACCCTGGATAGTCAGCTGTAGCTTCAACGGTTCTGTACGGTAAAAGGTGAACTCTGCGAGAGGCACGATTGTCTCTTCAAGCGATGGGCGCCCATGTACTCTTAGTGCCCCTCCGCGAGTTCGCTGCTGTCGCTTTGGTACTATCCAAGTTGGACCATCTGGAAGGCCAAATCCATCCCCCTCTAGCACATACCAATCCTTATCTAGCTCTTCCCTCAGTATGCGCCCATCATCAGTAGTTTTTTCCGGCAAGGTGACTTCAAGCACACAGTGGTGTGGAGCATCGACACTCAGGAGGTCTGTCTCGATCTTCAATGCAGAAGATAACTGGATAACTCCTGGGCGTAGTAAATCAGTATACCCGTGGTCAGTCGCTACAAGTACTACGAGATCTCGGTGCCTCTCCTGTAAGTGGGGGTAGTCAACAGCCTTAACTAAAGCGCGACACTGTTTCTCGATGTACACGTCAAGCCAAGCTTCGAAAAGTTCCTCATCGAGCTCATCATCATGTACATATCGGTCGACAGCTAGCGTTTGCAATAAGTAAATTGGTGCAGGAACCGCTAGTGTTCGAAGAATCTGCGTTGGGTTGTTCGACTTACCAATCTTCGCCTTTGGATAGTGCTGCCGGAATATCTCTTCCCTTGCAATTCGCCAATTGCTCCGTTTAGGATACCTGTGGGAGAGTACACTGGGAGGCTCTCCGCTGATTAAGGAGGTCATGCCGATCTCTGTGATAGTAGGAATTGGAGCCAAACAAGCTTTCGCTTCGCCCGAGGGGAAAAGTCCAACTTGTTCTGCTATAAAGTTCATACGTAAGTACGCGCTCCAAGCCAACCCATCGACTATCCAGAGGATTGGAATCTTATTATTGTTCAGCAGTGTATTCAAACGATGGCTGAGCTGATCAGCTGCAAAGATAGGCTTATGAGTTGCAGTGAACAGATGATAGTTGCGGAAGAGCCAGGCCGCGTAATTTTCATTCCACTCGAACAAGCACTCGCGACCTTGAGGATCGTGTCCGTAGGCTGCCTTCACCGCCAAGTAGTGATTCACATAAAAGTCCGCTAGCTCTGTGAAAGCTTTCTCAGGACTCTTCTTCTTTATAATCTCTTCAATGTCAGTGCTCAGAGCATCGAATACATGCCAATGCTCTTCCAGGGCACTTAAGAGAGGGATTGTTTGGGAGGGGTCAAATTTAGCGAAGGAAGCTTTCATAGCTATCAAATCGACGGACCCAGGTGTATCAGAAACTCTTTCGATCAAAACCTTCAGTTCAATGGGCAGTATCCCTGATATGGAGTCAAGATAGTTTGCGATAGGTATAGACAAAAGGTGTCTGTGCAAAGCTAGTTCGAGTGGTAACTTAACGATGGAAGGTATGTGTTCTGGTCCTAGCGAAAGTAGGTCGATTGCTTCTGAGCTCACTAACGGACGCGATCCAAAAGTACTCACTAGTTCATCTTGAACTGCTTGTCGTATTAGCGCCGGGTAATTTTTCAGTATCGACAATATCATATACCAAGGAGCAACGCTTGTCTTGTTGGCGAGAGCTTCTGCCAGGCGGTTACTCCGCTTTCCCCAAACGTTCAGTTGCCTAATCAATAGGCTCTCAATTGTACTTGCCGCATCTGGATATGCGTGTTCATGTACCAATGTACTCAGTAATTCTGCCTCGTTTGAAGGAGCTAGCTCTGTCAACAGGAAGACATCGCTATTATAGGCACGTTGAAGAATCGTGCCGAGGGCATTCCCATTTGGAGGTCTTGGTACCTCGAATAACCGTAGCATTTCTGCTGCTTTAGAAGTGAGCTGACCAGGAAGCAAACACTGCCATCGCTCAGCAAGCTCAGCAAGAGTGTTTGCCTCTCGAATCTCAACTCCCGGTCGGTCCCGTAAAAAATCGAGCATGCTCACGACCGCAGGATCTGTTACTACTACCGTGAGGCTACGTGTAGCATCGTCCGCTACCTGTTCAATTTCTGGTAACTGGGTCCAACAGTCCCTGAGATTAGAAATGACACGTGCGCCAATTGGCACATTTCCAAAATCTGATTGGTAGGCTAGGATAACACGTAAGCTCACAAGTCCTCTCCTCTCCCTACCAGGGCATTCACGAGCCGGGTTAGTATCAGCTCACCAGAGAGATTTTCCCTATTCGACTCATATTGGGCAACTAGCGTTTGTACTACCTCTGCACAACGTCGAAGAGCCTCAGTATTGATAGGGCGATGAGCGATTAATGCCGCAGTAGTTTCCCAGCTGTACCTTCGCTGACCCTGTTCTCCCTGTGCTGCGGTGTCACCTACCTTCTGTAAGTCGGAGTTAGGTGTTGCTATATCTTCGGCAAATTCTGGAGGACGAACAGAACCTTCTTGTACTGTTGAAGGCGTTGCAGTATCGTCACTCGCGCTTCGAGGTTGAACAGGAACTTCCGGCTGTGTACTTGATATTGGTACTTGTGTGGAGGTTGATCGCATCTCAGTGCTCAGAGCCGTCAAAGCACCTTCTAGGTCACGTAGACAAATGTCGTCAAGAGGCCTAGAACAGAATGTGTTCCATGCATAGACTAGAGGTGATGTTTCAGCTAAATCACTCCGTGCATTGTCAGCGCGTATGATCATATCCTCGTGCTTGACAATTTCACTGAGTCGCCGCATTTGACGATCAAGAGTGCCAGGTATACTAGCGAGATTGGCTTGGTTCTCGGTCAAGCGTTTGGGCAAAGTTACAGTATATGTCTCCCCAACATTTCTGACTAGTCGACCGTCTGCGACTTCTACTAAGAAGTCAAGCCATAGTCTAGCAGGTGCTGGCAGGTCAAGGTTAAAACGTTGGCAGTATTCTTGTACTTTCTGTCCAACTTCGATATCCCAAGCGCGTATATCTGTGGCCAGTGCCTCTACTTGCTCTTCTGTCAGATAGGTTACGTTCTTGATTTCCATCCAGTGTGTCCTAGCTGGTAAAGTTTCCCTGATGACACTCCATATATCACGAAGTAGTATGCGTACTTCGGAAGGGAGATCTACACGATGAACTGTACGAAGAGAATAGTTCGTCGGCTCACCCCAGACTTTGTTCAGCGTTGATGCATCACGAGGGACCACATCGTTCGTACGCAGCGAGTAGAATTGGAGGTCGCGGAATCCCACAAAGGCCGCTACAATATATTTAGCAAGATATTGAGGTAGCCAATACGGTATTTGGGATAGCTGCTTGATCACACTGTCTACAGTGGACCCATCGCCGCCAGAACCTAGCGCTCTATCAAGTAAATCCCAGATGGCCCGCGTGTCTGCATGAGTTCCGGGATCCGGCTCAACAACGTTAGCAATATCATATTGGACCAACGGGCCCCTCGCATTCACCTTAATAAGCCCTATAGGTCTCAAAGCTTCTCTAAGGATACTATCTTTCTTCTTAGTGCCTCTTCGTGAGATTTGTATGTTCTGAGCTTGCAATAAAGCATCAACAACATCGGTTTTTGTACCTGAACCAATGAGGCTGGGCAGCGCTATCCCAACAGGACATCTGCTTCCGAGATACATAGCAGCCCGATCAGCGACATCAACCAGAACGTCTGTAGACAAAGGTTGATCACCCACCTCCAGATCAGGAGTGTACCATTCGAAGGCATCAACGCCGACTTCTGAAGCAATTGCTTCGAGCAAGCGTTTTTGGTACTGGTCCTGTGCTTGTTCGGCAACAGAAGAGCCACGATAACCCGATTGCTGGATTACCTGACCTACAGCAATCACGTCAAGAATTGCATCAGAGAGGGCGAATGGAACACGTGGAATGCCTACCGACATTCCTAGCCTCGCTAGTTCACGCGCGGTCTGCCGTGCTTTATCTAGTTCCTGCGGTTGAGTATCAGCATCTGTTACGATGACAACTGAGATAGTTTTGTAATCTGCTGTTGAAGGTTTCCTTGCCACTTGGGTGGTCAGAACCAGCAATTGTTGTCGGCTCATGAGTTGTACTTCGAAGGAATGATCAATCTTGAAGCGTTTGGCATACTGAGCCAACTCAATCTTTCTGGCCTTCCCTCTCATATCTTTGCCAAAGGGAAAGCTACCCTCATCGACTGGGATTGAGTAACCGCGACTACGCAAAACAGAAGCAATTTGAGCGGACTTTTCCACATACTGGATAGCTTCTACCGCCCCCTTAGAGTAGGCAGACGTGAGAAGCTCTTGCTTGCGCTGATTAGTTGCTCGTTTTACAGCGGGAAGAGTTAAACCTCCACTAGCACTCAATCTATAGTGCCCTAAGGGGTCAATAGAAATGAGCTCAGAGTCAATTAAGCTTTCGAGAACACGTGAAACTTCTATCTTGCTTTCGGAACCTGCTGGGAGGTTCAGCAAACGAGTGAGTCCCTCCTCTGTAGGAGCCACAGGTACTGCCGACTCAAGTACATCACAAAGGGCGAGTAATCGCAACAATCGAAGACCCAGACTATCGGTTACAGCTACTGTCGCCTGCTCATACTGAGTATAAATGTGCGGTCTATCTTCTTTGATGCGAGGCACAAAGTAAAGGAAAAGACGGTCAAGTGTGAGGAGCCGAAGAGTGGCTCTATCATCTTCAAATAATGGACTGCGAAGGAATTGACCGAAGCTTGCCTCATCTTCGGTAGATGATAAAAACTGTGTGATACTCCGTTCGTGTTGACCGAGTTGATCAGCGAGTGCCGTCAATGCCTTAACAGTTGCTGGATGAAATGGGTAGTAGTCGCGTACATGTTGAGAAGGCTTCTTATCTTTAGGAAAAAGTTCCCCATGAAGGGTGGCGAGATGCACCCAATCGGGATTGCTATCAATAGGGGCATAAGGCAATGGGTGTTCAAGGGCACCACAAAGAAGATCAGCATATGATGTGCGACGAAATGGAATCTCATAAGTTCGTCCTAAAAGCGTCTCTAGTTCATTGTATCCGCTACCCTGATGTAGGGGCCGCACCTGTGAGGACATCACCATTGCCACCCGATGGGAACGATTTACCCAATCTACAAACGTTTGAAGCGTACTAATATCTCCAGGCAAGGCCGTTTTCGCCCATTGTGCAAACTCGTCAAAAAAGATGAGTATGCCCGAGAATCGTCTACCAAGTTCTACATGAGTTTTCAGAATCTCATTATAAATTCCTGCTGCAGTTGTCGCTCCAAATGCGTTTAAAGGCCAAACTATAATCGCCTCGAAGGCTTGTAGAAAAGCAGCAAGGGCCGTTGGTTCTCGCTGTAGTAATCCCTCTTCAAGCTGCGCGATTGTCCATGGTTGACCCAATGCACTCGATCTACTAAGGCTCTGCTCGAAAGCAGGTCTTAATTCGCTATTTCGGCCACCAGGGTTTTTCACTTCGTCTAGCCATGCTTTAGCGTGTTCAAACTGCGACTCTAAGTGGATATCAGTGGGTAATGCTTTTTGTAAAGCCTGGACGAGTGCTCTATCTAGTTGCGAGCGAACATCTGGATGGGCACCTGCGATATAGATAACCAGATAACCAGCTTGGGAAGTAAGCTCTTCTATCTGTTCTTTCCAGAACCCGTCGGGCAGTTTATTCAAAACTTGGTGATTACCAGGTGTCGCAAAGAGATCGCCTCGTACTATATCTAACAGGCTTTTACCAACGCCAAACGGCCCGATTTCGAGTACTGCATGCCGACGATTAGGCAGACGATCCATCAAGGCATTGATGACATTCTTGAAAAATGTCTCATCTTCTTCCAGGTAAATGTATTCGCTGCTACAGCTGTTGCGATAGCTTTGATCGTAAGCCTTTTCTAAATCAATAGATGCTCTGAAGCTCTGCTTTATATGGACTAACTGACCTATTGTGGCATTAAATGGATGTAGCATAACCATTACTAACCTCTTCTTTTTGAGTATTGCTCTTGCTACTTGCTTTCATTCGCAAGCGATACCACACGTGAACGTCCGCCTGTATTCATGACATCTTGTACCTCAGCAACACTTCCAAATCCCCCTCGACTTACTGGAAGAATCAGCACCACTGGCCTTCCTATGGGCCGATATAAGAGCATATCGAGAACCTCCAAAGGGGCTTTTGGATTGTTGTGTCGTATGCTACTGAGTACCGCCTCCCAATCATCAATAACTATGAATGGTTCGTCACAACTAGTAGTCAATTCTAACACCTGTTTGGCAAGATAACCTGCGTCAATCCATTCTGCCCTGAAATCTGGATTTTCTATTAATTTTTGTCTGACGAGCTCACTGAATCGTATATACTTCCCTCCCCCAGCCGGTAGTGTTGCAAATAAAAAGCTGATCTGCTACAGTAGACGAAAACCAGCAAAAGAGGTTCCTCTTCATGAGCGAGCAGAGCCAGAATCCATTCAAATGGTGCCATTTCCAGAGCGACATCATTCTC
>JAABUJ010003779.1_pt1 | contig 16612 bp, 9 predicted proteins | sample 5559131 | NCBI WGS metagenome assembly JAABUJ01 (sample SAMN10711875, study PRJNA513366) | rock metagenome | isolation source: Antarctica rocks | place: Antarctica: Victoria Land, Mt New Zealand nord | collected 2016-01-07 | reverse complement strand
CCCCCCCCCCTTCTCCCCACCAAAATTGCTACTGACGTATGGATTGATGGAGGGACTAACCTGCGGCTTGATCAACACCAGATCGATAAACAGCACCACAAAATCATGCTCGACATATTTGTCCGCGAAGCGCTTGCAGCGCGGACACTGCGTCAGCCGCACGCCTTTGCCGAGACTGCGGTCGTCGGCTTTGCTGTATTCGTCGTAGAGCCGTTGCACGGGGTAGCGGCATTCGATGCAGATGGGCATTCGGCGCGGGTATGTGGGTTTGGTACCTTGAGTGGGTAGTGGGTCGTGGTCGTGAGATGGTTGATGGTTGGGCTTGTGGCTAGGACATCATGTCCTGGGCTGGCTTGAAAGAAGTCCCGAGGCGGAGGATTTCAGTTATCACTTCTTCTACAGTATGTGTTGTTTAATCGGCAAGCAATTGGTTGATGTTGAAGATGTACTACTGTGTAAAGATGCGGACTGTTTACATGATTGAATTGCACCTATTACCTAGAGCTATTCCATGCTTTATCTTGGCCTTTGGTCGAGTAAGGTACATCACCAATTAAAATGTAGCGTCAACCACAAATGGTACCGTAACAACGCTGAGCGCTAGAACAACCCCGACGAGCAAGCTATAACGCCAGTATCATTCCTTTGCCAGACATGACCATCCCTGTTACGCCTCATGTACCATACATCGAGCGTCAGCCATCCTATGCAGAAAGCTCATCAAGCGGATACACGCCGAGGTCATCACTACTTGTGAAGGCTTTTGGTAATATTCCCATCGCCTTCCCATTCCTGCGTCCTGGGCTTGACTAGCCGCCCCACGTCTTTTGCGGGGGCGACCGGTTCCAAAAGCCTCCATCAGGGTCTTCGGAGTAAGTCTTTTCCACATGTGGATAGTTATAGTTGTCACTGCCATTCATCTCCTGATTCCCTTGGAGGTGGTCATGACCATTAGTTTTGCCTCCGGTGAAATTGGGATCCCATATGGGAACACCTTCAGGCGGCACCGATTCGCCTGTGGGCTTGCCGCGCCCAAATTGAGCTAATGAACCATTGATACCGGTCAGAGACCAGGCAAACACAGCCACCTCGCGGATGGAATCCATAAAGTCCACGGTCGCGGGTCCTCCACCTGCTGAAACATGTGCCTGCGACATACTCGGATGCATCGACGCTGGGTGAGGTTGGAACCCATTGTTGTAGGCGTAATGTGGCTGCTGCCATTGCTGCGACCTAGGCATAATCGGATCGGCCGCCCACGGTGAAGCGAAAAGGCCGTTGGGATAAGGGAGAGCAGCAGGCTGCGGCACGTGCTGAGGAATCAGAGCTCTTGCGCGCCTCAGGACCACTACCAGTCCATCGGATGTACAAGAGACGACGGCTTCAACTTCTATTCGATCCGGCTGCGGAGGTGCAGCGAATTGTTCGGCTGAACGCTCCTGATCCGGAGAAGTCAGGGGTAAGGATGATATCGATGATTGAGCCGTCCGGGGTTGGTCGAATATTGCATCATGAGCGTTGCCGTCAAGGTCGGTGCTGTTTCCGGAAGAAGTTTGCGAACACGTTTGCGTGGAGTAATGACGATTTGTGTCAAAACGACCTTCCCATTCCGTGCTCGCGACATTTGAGTAGTGGGTAATGGTTTCTGAGGTATTTCCACTACTATCAGGCTCCATGTCGCGGTCAGGTGTATGCCCGTTCAGGTGTACACCTCCATCATCTTCGTCTTCCTCGCTGCTGTGAGCATCTTCCATGTGCTCGTCTTCACTCCTCTGGTCGTCTCGACGTGGATCACGGAACCAGAAACGCAGGTATGCGATGGAGTCATTAGCCTTCGCACCTTCTAGACACCTCACCGCTTCTGGTAGACAGTTCTCTTCGATACAGTAGTAGAAGCTCTTCCCTTTCAGCTGGTCCGCGGTGACACCGAGTATGTCCGCCAGCCCATTCGTGGCATACATGATCGTCAGGGTACGGGTGAACCGGTTGAGGAAGAGGGCTGCGCGTGGTTCGTGCACTTGTGGCTTTGGTTTGGTTGTGAACTTGCTCGAGATGTATGAAAGCATATGATAACGCGGATCCCGTGGTGATGAGGAGAACAGCCGTCGTATGATAGGAGCCTCCACCGCTCGCTCTGATGGGTCATGCGTTAGTTCTCCCTGACGCCAAAGGCACAGTCAAGATGAGCACTCCAGCTATCGGGGTACTTACTTTGGCTTTTTATTCCTCTTCGATAGATGCTAGTACTGGCCACCAGAACATCGTGTACGATCGTGAAGACACACTCACAACCGATCCACCCCGAATTCTTGCTTTTGATTTGGCAATAGTTGAGAACGGCAGCCTTGTCTAGCTGTACACCACGACCGTGAATGGCTCTCGCAAACGGAACCTCGTCTGGATGGAAATATTCCCAACATGACCGTCCAACCACCTCGTGCGGCAGATGGCCAAGGATATCCACAATAGAGTCAGAGACGTAGAGTAATCTAGCGTCGAGAGAAAGGTCTGCATCACAGGCGATCAGATCTTTGATCGAAGATAGGTCAAGACAAAAAGGGAAAAGAGACTAAACGAAAGCTCACCGTGAATCGAGATAAAGGTAGTCTCCATGATAATGAGATGTGATGCTTATGACGAACAGAGGAATGCGTTATACGTAGACTTGCTCTGTAAGCTCTTTATATCTGAGCTCCGATCCCCTAGTGGGAGGCTGTGACGGCTCAGGTGAGAAACGTCGTCAACCCCAACTGCAGGATTAACACTATTCCCAATGCATGTAGCCGAAACGGCTGATCCTAACTCCTCGAGGAGGGGAGAAACCCCGGGAACCCGTCCGTGGATCAGCGAATGGGTTGTGATGGCTCAATGCCTAAGAGCTAGCGTGGACTGGAGGATAAGTCCGTTGTGAGAAATGTAGTACCCGCGTAGCAGACGGCACCGACGTACAGGGCGTTCGTGCGGTAGCAGCCGTGTAGTCGATAGGAGTTGGGTCAAATTACCCGGGTCAGGGAATCAGGCCCTGTGGCCAAGGAAATTCCAACAGACAAAGCCACTTTTTTGGCAATTTCAATGTGGGATGTGTGGGTCAACTACCGGCAGAGCCCTCACCCACCCCGAATTGGCAGGTGCGTTACCTTGGGACTATGAAGCCTGAAGGGGTTTGTATTGATTGATTGTAGGTGATCGACTGCTCAAGCACACTTCCAAGTCAGCATGTCAACCTTTGAGACGTGTAGTAGGCCAATAGATTGCTATGCAGCAGGCCGCTTGAGCTGCCTCTTTTAAAGCAGCAGAAGATGTGCCCCTAGATAAGGCCGCGGGAATGTAGCCTACCTGCCGGAATCCGTCGTACAGGATTACCCGTCGGCCGTGCTTTGTTACGAACTCTTCAAGGCCTCACACCTCCCCCGGTCAACTGGTCCACTGTACAGCCAGATGAAATGTTAAGGTCGCAGTGGGACTGGGTAATGATGTAAGTCGGTGGACACTGGTAGGTACCGTATGTAGAACGTGGGACGAGTCTTTTGGATCCTGGTTGTAATCTTGTAACTCCCGGTGGATGTATTCTCTGGCTCGACGGCGGATCGCAAGGGCAATGGAGGACGACTCGGATAACAGCGGTCGTCGTTCGAGGCAATGTGATGTTGAGTCGAGCAACTCGAAGGGGTGAAAGGTTGAAGGGGGTGGACCGTTTGAGGAGAAGTGGACGGATATTTGTACCGTAGCAGACGTACGGAGTACTCGTGCGTGGCAGGGAGGTAATGGAGGTTCTCGAGGGCGGAATGCTGGGGCACTGATTAATATTACGGGTATGTGAGGTTGTGGATGAAGGAAATCAGATTTGATGGCGAATGCTCGATCACAACTGCACCGTTTGAGGCGTGTATAGTAAGTGTGTATAGTATATAATTAATACCTGCTATGCGGTGTAATTTATCCCATGTATTACCTTAGCATTATCGGAAACGTGAGTAGCATGTACCGCGTGAGCGAAAGTAAAAGTAAGATACCGGTAAGGTATTCGAGTATCGACTGAAGGCCAGACACTGAGGTACCTTACCTAGGTGACGGCTAACATTAAAAGTTCTTGCCGGCCATCGACCGCGTAAGCTCCTCTTGACTATACTGAATCAGGTAAGGTATAGTGTAACATACATGTATTGAAAAATAAGTTACCCACAATACAGCAATCGATAAGTTGTAAATACCTTAACTTACCTTACCACGAGTCCAGACCCCCGATGATAACTACTAGGTAGATTGCGCGCAGGAGTGGGCCTTTTCTCTTTCTCTTTCTCTTTCTCTTTCTCTTTCTCTTTCTCTGATGTTATAGCCCATGGGGCCTGAGGTCTACGTGGCGTAGGGTCTATGCAAGGTGAAATTTCATAGCTGATGGGGTCTATGCATCTGATTGATCAGATTATAGATTAAATTGATTTGAATCAGATTGAACAAGTTATTCAATCTAGATTGATTAGGATTGAATAATCCTAATCTAAACTGTCAAACACATATATATACTATATTCTAATCCTGATCTAACTAATCCTAACTAACCCTAACCACCTAATCACTAACTCTAATCAAATCAATCAGTCAGATTTAAATTAGCTCATATTAATTTGAAAAGATTCAATCTTAGATGCTAACTAAAGTGTGAACAACATTAATCTAACTGAAAATTAGCTGAAGAGATCTGTCAAGCTCTGAAAAGTTAAGCTGAAGAGATCTGTTAAGAAACACTAAAAGTGTAACAATTCAATTTTACTTAGCACTAGTAAATCTTAAACACTGCTCACTCTCTTTCTCTATTTAATGTCTTCATTACCTAGTTAAGCCAGCCACCTAAGCAAGCTACCTCAAAATCTTATACAACAGTAATATTTTGAAAATTCATAACTTTATCACATTATGATGTATTTACTTAAGAATTGATATTCTGCTCAGAAAATAGATAAATCAATTAAGAATAAAAATATTATATAAGAGTTGCAAGAATTAATTGTAGAAGTATGATATAATTATAAATTTCATAAATTACAGCTTTTATAAGTGAAGAACTTAAGATTATGTATTTTTATTGAATTATAATAGAGCTATAAGTAAATATATTCATACAATGTCAAATTAAACTACACTTTCTGAATTTTATATAGATGTTCTGAAGTTATAAATTTCTAAATGTTCATAATTTCTATTAAACTTTCAGTCTCATTTTGTTACCTTAGTGGTTTCAGAGCCCTACAGAGATTTTAAGAATATGCAGAGTTTGCTAAAGCAAATAGTTTGCTAAAGCAAACAGTTTGCTAAAGTAAACAGTTTGCTATAGATAAAAGTTTTTTCTTTTATTGATAGAAGATCTTTTTATAGAGTTACATTTTTACAAAGTAGCTAAATACTTATGATTATATGTTCATTTTACTAGTTACTTCTTCTATATTTGACAGATTATGAGCCTAAATGTATATTGATATTCTTTAAAATTCATTCATTAAGTTATTTACTTCTATTTAAAATGATGAAAAAAAAAACATCTTGTTATTACTGTTATTTCATAGATGCTAGAAAGAGTCTTAAGAAGTAAAGTGAGTTTAATGTATAATGAGAAGTTATTCACATTAAATTGTTATAAATTTACAGATAAAATAGTCAAAAACAATTCTTATAATCATTTTAAAGTCAGATCTTTATGTTAAAAACAACTTTATTATCAATTTAGATGTTCTCATCATACAAAATGATCACAATGTCATATAATCTTACATTTTCAAAAATTATGAAACTTAAGAGATCAGCAGACTACTTATCATGAAGAATGTTAATTAAATATAGTTTGATGAGTGCTGAATTATGAGATTTAATAGTAAAAAGTGATGTTGAACTCTCATCAAAGTTAGATGTTTCAAGTTAGTCAGTAATGATAGAAGAATTTATATCTAAAATAATAATAATTATATTGACAGTTTTAATCAACATTACTTAAGCTGACTAAATTACACAAAATAACAAGATTACAGTTATTATTATTCTTATTGTTAGCTTAAAGATCACTGTCATCATAGACAATATAAAAACAGCAAAAGAAATATAAAATTATCTTATATATCTTTATCTATTTTATAAATTTAATCTCAAATACATTTTATTTAATAATCTATATATCTATCAACTCAATCAATACTTCTTTGTTGATGCTTATACTTTAAAGTATAAGACACTCTTAAGAGAAATTGCAGTCTTCAGTCTCATCATTAATAAAATTTAAAAAATCATTACTTTTCTATTAAATCTAGAATTCTTCTATTCTCAATGAGTAACAGCAAAATGCTTCAAGATCTGTAATGTAATCTCATTTCTCAATAACTTGATTGTCAAACTAATTAATGAAGAGTATCTTAAAGAAGAGAATGAGAAGCTTGCTTTAATGAATAAAAAGAGAAATCATAAAGATAAGAAGAAAAAGAATAAGAAGAGAAATACTGATAAGAATAAGAATGAAAATGAAATGTATACTTATTGTAAGAAAGCAGTTCACTCTAAGAATAATTACTGAAAATTATACTCAGAAAAGATGTTTAAAGAGATAAAAAAGAAGTAAGAAATTAAAAAGAAGAAAAAGAAAAAGAAAAAGAAATTCTTAAGTTCTGAAGATAAATAATATAATGAGAACTCAGTGATCTTGACTGCAGTAAAGAATTATAGTCTTGTAATTAATAAAATATTATAGATAACTAACTTCAATGCAACACAATATATATGCTGTAATCTCTTTACATTTAACTTAATCAAAACATTCAATAATGAACTCTCTATAAGAGAAGTATTTGAAGTGATGCATGCTTAAAAAGTAGAAATGATTAACTTATAGTTAAAGAACAGTGATGAAAAGACTTAAAATATCATTTTAATGAATATTTATCTTATATTTAATATAGAACTCAATCTCTTCTTAATTGAAATGATTAAAAAGAAAAAAATATTAATTAAAATTAAGAATAAATTATTATGTTTAAAGAATAAAGTAGAAAGTATGCTTAATTATACAGTATATAAAGATAAGTTATATTATCTTTAAACTTTAATAATGAAAAATTCTGTAGACAAGAATAAGACTATGTCAGTCATTAAAGATAACAAGATCTTAAGAGCTACTTAACATTGATGTTTTAACTATATAGAGAATTTAAGTCTTGATAATATGTTAAAAAATCTCAAAATAGTGAAGCTTAACTTATAAGAACTTATGAAAACACTGTTATATTTGTGTGATGTCTGTATGAGAATAAATTAAAAGAAGAAGATCTAAGAAAATTACAAAACTGAGTTATAAAGATGATCAAACTGATTTACATTAATGTTGTTGACTTCATCATGCTAAAAGCATATGATGAGTTCTTGTAATATATAGTCTTCACAGATGATCTTATTTGCTGATAATATGTTTATAATATGAAAACAAAAGATCAAGTAAAAGATAAAATTGAACAGTTTCTTAATATACTTTTTATTTAGATGAATCTATGAATTGCATGAATATAACTTGACAACAAAAAGAAATTTGAGAGTAAACTTATTATTAAATGATTATAAAGTCTAGAAATTATTTATGAAACAACAGTCTCTTATGAACTGAATTAGAATGAGATGACAGAAAGAAGTAATAAACTTTTGACAGCAAAAATTAAAATTATGATTTTGAATAATGAAGTTTCTGAAACTCTATGATTAAAGATTGTCAAAACAACATGTTATTTTCTTAATTAATTCTCAACATCAGCTTTTAAGAACAACAAGATTTTGATTTAATTACTGTTTAAATCTTTTAATAAGAATAGATCAGCAGATCTCATCAATTTTAGATATCTTTAATGTTTTGAATGCACAGCATATGTATATATTTTAAAGAAGATCTAAATGACAGAGATTAAATTTGAACTTTAAAGCAATAAAAAGATTCTTGTTAAATATGAAGAAAGAAATCAATATAAAGTATAACTTTTTAAAAAGAAAAAGACAGACTGAATAGTTAAAGCAAGAAATGTATAATTTAATGAAGATTCATCAATTTATAATATTAAAGTTGCAGTCTCAATTTCTAGAGTCATTCAATTTCACATTGTTAATATAGAACAAGAAAGTATACAGTTATTTTTCTTGTCTTTTTTTTAATTCTTATCATTATCATCATTTTCAAAGTACATATCATCATATCTTTTCATACTGATATTGTCAAATCAGTTAGAAGAAATGAAGAAAGAGAAAGAAAATGTTATAAATATTTTTTTTACAATTAACAAATCAGTATCAGTTAAGTCTTGATGCTTTGAAAGAGAAAGATGACTCTTTATAAAGTTAAGATTTAAAGCAATCATAATTTATTTAATTGTGTTCAATGTAATTATTAATGTCATAAAAAAGAAAGAAGACTTTAAGAATAAATCTTAGACATTTAAATAAATAATTGAAAGTTATAAGTTAAAAGACTGAAAGAAAGCAATGAATAGTAAGTATAACTTGTTAATAATTAACTTTACATGAACTTTAAAGATGTTATTATCTAATTGATGAGCTTTAAGAAATAAATGAGTCTACTATTACAAAAGAAAACTTAATGACTTAATTCTATGATATAAGACTTAATGAGTAGTCAAAGAATTTAAACAACAATTTAGAATTGATTATAAAGAGATCTTTGCAATGATTATTAAATTTATAATTTATAAAGTTATCTTTATCATAGCTGTGTTTTACAACTATAAATTAAAATAAATAAATGTTAAAACAACTTTCTTACACAGTAATTTGAAAGAAGAAGTCTATGTAATTTAACTTAATGAATATGAGAAGAAGAAAAAAAAGATATATAAATTAAAGAAAGCTCTATATAAGTTAAAACAGTTCTCTTATCTTTAATATAAGATGATGTATTGATTTCTTGACAGCCTCAGATACACATAAATTCACATAAACAATAATGTGTTTAAAAATGATATTCTATTTGTTGCTGTATATGTTGATGATATTCTTATATGCAGATCAGATAAGAACAAAATTCTAGATCTTAAAATTAAATTAAATAATTATTTTAAAATGATTAACTACAGAGCATGTAAGCATTACTTAGAAATGTTAATTATACAAAATAAAACTTTATAAATACTTATTCTATCTTAGAAAATCTATTTTATAAAGATACTTAAAGACTTTAGTTTACAAAATATTAAGATAGTTATAATTTCAATGAAATTCAGAGTCTATCTTACAAAGATTATTAGAATAGCTGAATTAAAGTTAATAACTTAATATTAAAAGATCATAGAATTTTTTATGTACATTATAACATAAACTTAATTCAACATTACATATATGATGTTAACTCTTAGTCAGTTTGCACATAACTTTAACAATATACATTGAAAGACTTTAAAGCAAATATTTTAATATGTATAAAAGACTTTAAACATTGTTCTTGAGTATAAATTAAGTGATTGACTTAAATTGCTAAAATATTTGAATTTAGACTGAGAAGAAGATCTTAAATTAAGAAGATTTACATTAGAATATATATTTAAAATAATTAATGAATCAGTATTCTGAAGTTCAAAAAGATAAAGAATAGTTACTTTATTCTTTTATAAAGTAAAGTACATGATCTTAATGAAGACTATAAAGAAAGTAATGTAAATGTAAAAATTACTTAAAGAATTAAAGTTAAAGAGATTCAGAACAGTTATAATTTAAATAAATAATTAAAAAGCTATAGTCTTAACTAAGAATTCTGAATTTCACATTTGTATAAAGCACATTGATATACATCATTACTTTATAAAAGAAGTTGAATCTTACAGACTTATTTATTTTAATTACATTCTGATAAACAACATAATTGCTGACAGGCTTACAAAGTTACTTTTAACACTGAAATTCACTCATTTTATGAATCTTATGAGTCTCATCAGTCAGTGAAAGACCTTATGATCTATACCTCACTGTCACTGAAACAGACTGAGAAAATATATTAAACTTTCAGTTTCATTTTGTTATCTTAGTGATTTTGAAGCTCTACAGAGATTTTAAGAACATGCAGAGTTTGTTAAAATAAACAGTTTGCTACAGATAAAAGTTTTTTCTTTCATCAATAGAAGGCCTTCTTATAGGGTCACATTTTCACAGAGTAGCTAGACACTTATGATTACACATTTATTTCATTAGTCACTCCTTCTATGTTTGACAGTTTCTATGAGATTTTGAGGTGGCTCGCTTAGGTGGCTGGCTCGACTAGGTGGCGAGTACGTTAGCCATAGGAAGGTCCCTATGATGCAAGGAAAAATGAGACAAATCCTCCCACCACATCAGTATTCTCTATGAGGATCTCCTCAAATCAGTCGCTTAGTAAGGTACTGACGACAGCATCCCGACTTGAGTGCAAACATGATTAAGGTATCGGAATGAAAGACGATGCCTGTAGGATGGGAGCCGCGTTATCACAAATATTACTTACCAATATAACGAATGTTACCCCACCTAAAAGTGGATTCTAGACTCTGAGCTGAAGATTGCTTACATAAGGTACCTCACACCTTAAGGTTCCTACAGTAGCATTGCTGTTCTCCGCAACCTCTCGACGGAGAATATCCTCCGTTTTGATTACATCCCTTAATAATCTGTCAGTTTGGATGGACATGGGCCTGCTTCAGCGCGTAACTTATTGTTGCCTCTTCTCGCGGGACCCAAGGTGCTACCAGACATGCTGTCTGCGGTCTCGTACAAGTTCTCGAGTCGTCACTCTTGTCAATCAAACTGTCAACGTTTTTGTGCATATTGGAATTTTATCTTGTCCTGCCATGGATGATCCAGCCTCACCAGCCGCCAGTATACTGACTCTGATGCGGTTTACAGATACAGCGCTTCTGCCATGGCCAATATGTGCTGAGATGCAAGGCTTCCACGACGCACCTGACGGAACCGCCCAAGGTGCCAGTGGAGCCAAAGGCATAGATCCGGCGGCACTCAATGCAGGTCCCAAAACTTAGACAAGAACAATCGGGCTACTCAAAACAAGACGCATTCCCACCAAGGCTCTCATACCGGACACGACGCCCATGGTTCACTTGAGAGAGCTCGATGAGTTCATGATCCCCCTGACCACGATCTCTGCACACGGCAAAAGTTTAAGGGAACAGCTCGCCTGTTGCGGAAAGGGACATCGGCTAAGAAGATGGTTGACGGGGACATGGGCCATAGAGTCGCATCTTCGTCACATAGAGTCAAGACGCACATTGTGAGAGTTCTGAGTCCTGTAGCCCAAGACACTTGCCGACGGTAAAAACCGTGCAGCGAGGAGCATATTTCCCCATGTTCGCGTGTTCGCGCTTAGAAATAACGTCGGAACAGCTATAGTCTCCTGTACATGGCGGCAAGGATTGATACGGGGCAGAACGACAGAATAGCACAATGCTCTCCAGAACTGAATTAGCATCCGGACGGGATTGAGGAAGCCTTCCAAGAGCTGATTGATAGTTTCGTATACGTCTATGGTCGGTTGTCGCGGTGTTGCCCTGAGTGTTTATATAGCAGTGCTCGATTGTTACGACCAAAGACAGAACCTTTTCCTTCGTCCTGGGTGGTGATAAGCCATTGATAGACATCTAAAGCCAGCTGCTCGGTTTGCTTTGCATACCTACTCACATGACCCTGAGGAGCTCTCCGGACTAGGAAATCATGCTGTATTCAAGGCTCAGCAGACATTCTACAGTCAATTGCTTGAAGGAGAACAACAGTAGTAACAATCAATCTAACATGCAACTGAATGCTTGTAATATCCAGGCATCTGCGCCGGCAGAATACGAAACGATCAGCGATTAAATGTATCCTCTCTGCTGCTAGTGCAGTCTGCAATATTCGTGGAATCTGTCTGTGGACTACAAGGAGCTCACACGAAACCACTTAGGTAAGGTGAACTTGATCTGGCGACTTAGACGTCGACCCTCTTCCTTCTGGTCAAGTACAGCTTGTTATGCAGCGCGTTCGACTCGGTGAACCGTTTGTGGGATCCGCCGCTTTGACGTGTGGTCTTGACATGTTTCCCACCTTCTTGAATTCGTATCATTACTCTCCGATGGGTTCCTCAGCTCGGGCTTGAGGTTATTGGCTTCCCTTCCGCGAAAGATCTAATTTCTGTCTCAAGGTTGAGTTGCCATTGAATTCGGGTTTTCCGTGATAAGTCAATTACAGTACCCATGGCAACAACACTGCCAGGGTGGGAACTCCCTTACTTGAAGTCGACCGCTCGCCTTGGGGTAGGGCTTCTTGTTATTCTACTTTTAAACGAACGTGGTAATAGCCATGGGCTAATGCTGACATAAATTATGTTCAGTCTCTTGGACAAAACACTGTCACTACAAGCTTCTATGATGTTCAGGCTTACCCTTACAGCCTACCGGGCGTTGACCCCGTTTTTGCTGTAGTTGGCAACCGCGAGGTTGGGAATTACTCCATGCTTATGTTTGACAACACCCACTGATGATTCGCTCACAGACGATCATATGTCGGCCATCCAGAGAAAAGGACAGCGGAGTAGAGGTGATAAGATGGTTTCAAGATAGCAAGGTACAAGAAGCCTAAACATACCACAGGATACAACACAACGCTGACAAACACTAGCCTGACGCCAGATTGAATAGTTGTGCTTGGACACAGGATGTCGAGACCGGCGACCCCTTGATATGTGTGTCAGGTACGGACCCGAAGATCAAGATTCTTAACGTCAAGACTGGAGCTCTTGTCAGGGTGAGACTCTCATCCTGGCCTGCACCCTGTTATGATCTGGGTACAGTACGGAGTATCCTGGATCCTTTGGGAGTTAACGTGCATTTAGACATTGATCGGACATGGTCAGGTAGGGGCGCCTTCGAGCCCAATTCGAAATTCACAACTCATCTGGCTACCATATCCAGGAAATTGAGGATTTGGCCGTGTCGCCAATATCGCCATGGATACTAGCTTCTGCGTCTATGGATCACTCGCTACGGCTGTGGAATTTGGACCCATCGCACAGCACCCATCCGTGTATGCTTATCTGTGCCGGGGAGGGCCATAAAGAAGGAGTGTTGACGATTGCATGTGCCTCCTGCCACCCTCATGCGCCAGCGCTCTGACCGTGTGCCAGGCTTTCCACCATACGGGCCGCTATCTGCTGTCCGGCGGGCTAGACTGCATAGTCAACCTTTGGTGCTTGCCACAGCTCCCTGACCAAAATTCCGGCACAGACAGAGTCACGGTCCTACATTACCCGCATTTCTCAACGTCTGCAGTGCATTCAAATTTCGTGGATTGGTTGGTTCTCCCTATTCCCATCTGAGCCACCTATTTGTCATGCGGGAGTAATTGACAATTGTAGTGTGGCTTTCCATAATGACCTGATACTGTCTAAGTGTGCTATGGAGTGCAAGATAGTCCTCTGGAGGATCGAGGGGTTCGATTCATCAGCACCCGTTCCACCCTCGGACGCAGCACCTTCTACCCACGTGTTCCGCGAGACACGTTCTGCATTCGGCGGAGGATATCAGCGCCTCCTTCAATTCGAGACCGTAGACACGACTCCATTCTACATGCGGTTCAGTCTCTTCTCTCAGCCCTTCAGAGCGCCCATCCTCGTCATCGGCAACGAGAAGAGCAAAGTCTTCTTCTGGGACCTGCAACGGCTCGAAACCTGGACCGAAAAGGACGACGTTCGCCCGCGGTTTCCGTCCAAGAAGAGCAGCAAACAACCTTCTGTTGGATTGCGGGAGGCGAGTGTGGCGTCAACCATGTCAAGTAGCGTCCATCCGGGAAGCAACGACTCCCAGTCATCGGCAGGCTCTGGCTTTCCTCGCTCCAAGGAGAGATATGGAGTGGAAGACCCGTTCAAGGCAATCAAACCGCACAAATCCTTGACTGTTCCCAGAATCGAATTCGCAGCACGCCGGGCAGCCTGGAGTGTAGGCGGAGAATGGCTGTTGGTGGTTGGCGATCAAGGCATGATTGCGACCTTTCACCGGTGAAGATTTCCTAAACCCATCAGAACCGAGGTGGCAAAGGCGGAACATGGACACAACAGGGACAAGGGAGATCAGCTGCGACTCACCCGTCATTCAACGAAATATGCGCTCCACGCAAGCTCCCCTCACTCGCTACCAGCAACACTTTATTCCACTACTTCTGTTCCTCCTTCCTCAACGGGCGAAGCGGTTGTGTCAATTCTGCTGAGCAGAATAAGTCGTGGAAGTCATGGGTTCACCCAAATGGGGTTGCACCCACGTTTCGTCCCATGTCGTGCTCTTGCTTCAATCTGTCCACAGCATATTCACGAAATCACCACCTAGGTTTGTTTTTAAACATGGAAGGGATAGTTATTGAACCGTCTCCGGCATATCTACAGGATGTTCTAATCAGTGCCCCGCCCTTCCGGTTGCCGTCCAGAGGAAACTCCAATTTCAACCCGATCATGCAAGATTTCTAAAGCTCATATCGGGGAATCTTAGCTCGCAGCGAGGATTTCAACATATATATTCTGCTGGGCAATCAACCCTGTTCATGAAAATCTACAATATCGTGATCGAGAAGGTGCTCGACTTCACGCGGAATGGTGGCACCTTTGTTTACCAGCTTCACAAAGATCGACCGTGCCTTGTCAATCTCGGCCCTTCGCCTCGCTAGACCTTTGTAGTCATCGTCTCTTATAGGATCCGAGTTCAGGTGCTGATCAACATGATCAACAGACCGGGAGTGTAACCCGTCAGATATTTCATCGTTCAGGGGGCCGACTACGCTCAAGTCCCCAATCCACAGAGCCATCATCCCTCTGATACTTAGCAGCTGGTGGCTATCAGAATAGGGTGGTGACAATAAGAGTTCATCTAGTCGAGCCGCTACTTGTTCTGCTTGCTGCAGTTGGCTCTTTCGTAAATCTTCAAGCCGTTCATAATGCCGTGCCGCCTTTCGTCGGTTGGTCGTTGGTGACACGGACTCCTGCTCGTCGTGGACGTCATACATCTGCTCATCGTCATCTGATCCGCACTCTGCTCTTTTGGCTTCTTGTCTCGATTTGGCGAACCGATATTCCTCCTGGATGGAGTATATCCACAGCCCGAACATGGCGGGATAGAAGTCCAGTGAGCTGACGGATTGGGGAGCAGTTCGGCGGTAAGGATATTGGAGGATCAGACGCTCATAATACGTTCGGGCTTTGTCGAAGCCCTCTCTACTAAACCACATCTCGTCCGTTCGGCCGCCTCTATCACCTTCGCCATCATCGCGGCTTAGGTCATCTGACCTGCCTTCCTTCTTACTTTCCGCCGCCACCTGCGCATCTCGCCTCATGAGGATCTCCGCTCCTATACCCCACACACCTTTCGCTCGCAGATCTATCGGTCTCCCCTGCACTTCACTCCGCAACAGCATGCCCCACGCCCTCCCCGCTCGGATAAAGTCACCTTCAAGCAGGCATCGGTGCAGGATCGTATTCAACACGGCCAGATGGCGGAGCCGAAGACCGACTGCCGACCGCGACTCCTCTCCCACTGCAGCCGTCAGAGATTGGTGCGAGGGGTACAGCGGCGGCGACAGTCCTGCCAGCTCCCGACGTAGTCTCGCATCTGCCGTCTCTCCGTCCGACTGTAACCCGTCGACGGCTGCTGTTGGGGCAGGGCCGTGTGGGAAGTGACCGCCTGGTAAGTTTTCGTTCCGAGGTTGGCCGGCGACGCGGTATTGATACTCGTCGTCTGGAGAGAGGATCCGTGCCGTAGAAGAGTCGGGCTCAGGAGCCTCTTGCGACGGGCCCGCTTCGCGAGCATCGACTTGGTCGGAGGCTTCTTGCTCGCGCTTTCGTTTCTTCGACGGCTTTTGGAGAGTGGGTCGAACACTCGGGGGTTGCTGGCTCGGCTTTAACGGCAGGGAGAATAGGGACGCCATTTGTATTGCAGTGCTCAGATGTAGTTCCGGGGTCAATGTCCTTCGCCACCACCTAACCGTCCCAGCATCCTTCTGAATGAAGATCCAGACCCAATGTCGGACTTGCGTGCTCTCCTTGCGTGCTCGAGGTCCTCGCTCTTCGGTCGTACCCAGCGAAGAGAGAGGTTCATTCACGTGTACAGGTCAAGCAGGATGCAACGTGCCTCGAGTAGTGTGCATAGCGCCGCTTACCTTACCTTGGACACGCGATGCGCAGGTAGCCGATGGTATCAAATCTCTGTACATATGGGAAGGTGCTGTACATGTAGGTTGCTTAGAAATGATACACGTGATAGTAACAAACAGTACAGAGCCTAATTGAGATTTCTATCCAATACAAGCCTGTGAAAGAAGGCTTATAAATATTTATTCCCCAGAAGCTTGGAAGTATCGCAAACCTTGAACTTAGCACTGTGGTTGTAAGATTTTCTTTTTCTTTTACTTGCTGATGAGAAGGAAGGAAGAAGATTGATGGATTCCTTAGTGTATTAATAGAGAACTTTTGCAAAGTGCAAATAATTTTTTGCACTTCAGAATTTACAATACTAGCGTGTAATTATCTTCCAAAAGTAATCAGTTCAGGGTCCACCAACTGTAAATGAAGTGTAAAAAGTATAAA
>JAABUJ010003778.1_pt1 | contig 16617 bp, 14 predicted proteins | sample 5559131 | NCBI WGS metagenome assembly JAABUJ01 (sample SAMN10711875, study PRJNA513366) | rock metagenome | isolation source: Antarctica rocks | place: Antarctica: Victoria Land, Mt New Zealand nord | collected 2016-01-07 | reverse complement strand
TTTATAGAAATAAGTGTTTAGTTGTGATTTTAACATCAAAATGCTGTTGTTTGAGCTTGATTTTGAAGAAGTTTCAAAAAAAAAGTTGCGTGAGTGCTGGAGCCAACTTTGTAGGATCCGCTGTATATGTTTCCCGTCCCATTTGCTTCCTCAAAACGTACGAAGTACAACACCACCGTTCAGTCTCGTAGGTTTCCCTTGTAGCTTTATCTCAATGGAAGACCTCACTCACAGGTCGTAACAACTGATGATGACTCTCGAATTAGGACACTCAATGCTAAATGTTATTGCTGATGTACACTTCCGTCAGCATCGATTAGAGAGCTAGGGCACTCATCTGCATATTTTCTGGCCAAAGGTTCGTCTGCAAGTTAGAAAAGGGGTACCCATGGGTGCTGAATTGTCAGCGCGTCTTCAGAGCGGTATCACTGCTCAGTATGGGATGAGGGCGCCGTCTATCGAAGCCGACTATGGGATCAGACACCTGGGTTTGGATTGTACTGTCGTGTAAATGAGGCTGATAGTCGACTCTCTACCGCGGAGTTACACTCTAGGTCTTTCCTTATCCCCTAGGTACAGACCGATATGGCCGCCTTGTCCGCGGTTGGTTAGGCTACGCTCTGACCTGGTCAGCTTTCTATCAGATCTCCTAGCCCTAGACTAGGGTCTAGTCTAGGGGTCTGCCATTCCACACCATGAGGATGGTCTCAAGATATATTCCGTTATTACAATGAACAACGTACGGCCGATGAGGAATGAAGGACTTGTTCGGCTGCTGGCACTCCTCTTCGACGAACAAGGCAGCATGTTTTGCCACAACGACGAGTCTAGATTCGAACAGTACCTATGGCTTCCGCAGTGCGCTTTGTCTGCATGTTGGCAAGACAGCTGAAATACGAGGTAGCTAGTCGTTAAGTCTGATATAGCGCAGGCTGCACTGCACCACTCTCCAGAGTTGGCCGTCCAGCGCACTCCTTGTGCAATCGCCGCTGGCTGGCAAGAAGTGAGTCGTGCCAACTTCATTGACTCGTAACAACTGTTTAGAATCTGTCATGGAAGTTGGCCATCCAACATCCAACATCTTGTCCACTTCTACCTTGACCAGCTCCGGTCATGCTGCCCCGCAAAAGGCTTGTCGAGTCAGGTCGAAGAGCACCAACAACTTGACGAATGAGTAACCAGTGGATGGCCTCGTCGAGAGTTTAGATCCCAGTACCTGAGATATGGTCATACATGCGGGCAGAATGACGCCCGAGAAGTGGAATGTTCGGGCTGACCGTTCAACAACCAAGTGATGGAGGATGGGAAACGCGGGTAGGAGGAATCAAAGCTTTCTCGGCACCGCTCTATTGCAGTATAGCATTCTGCTGGAACTACGAGAAAGAGCGGAGTGGCCGTTAAGATCGACAAAGATCTTTCTATGTATTTGAAGGCGAATGTCTTTCCCAGGAGGTTAGGGATCGTCAGTAATGGAGCGCGCAGAGTACCTGGGTTCATCTTGATCATTGTGGGAGGTTGATCGTGGCTGTGTCGTGCATCAAGCATACACAGTTGCAGGAGGAAAGAGAAGCTTCTCCCTAAGATGCCACTAATGCATGATGGCCTTGGGAGTGCTTCGTCCCTGAACCCAACATTAATATATTAATATATTTGATATCATATGAATACTATATTATTATTTCCTTGAAAGGAAGAATATTGATAAAAGACAGCACTAAGTTACTGCCACGATTTGTCGTGCATTACCTTAGTGGTGTGTGTACTGCGTACTTTGCATATATGGATGACCGTACATGTCATTCTGCCCTCCCACGCCGCAGTCACTTACCGTACTTACCTTACTACCTTACCTGGTACAGTAGTGACCAGGTCAGATACCTCAAGGAACATTCGAAAGCTCTTGCAAGGTTCTATTAATATTGAAGTCGAGTAACTAGGTCCCGAACCTGGTAGCCGGAAACGAGAATGCAAACCATTGTGATGGGATCAATCACTTGTGGCTTTGGACTCAGCTTGACTCATCACACTTACCACCTTACAGAGTAGATACATTATCGTCCTTCACACTGACCACATTGCATCTGCAGCGCTCGACGTACAGCAAGGTCTTAGTAGTTCTCGTTCGGAACTCTCTTGCTTCAAGTATGGAGTACGACCAGGTACGGTAGGTATGGGTAAGGTACATACCGTACCTACATACAAATACCTTATGTGCGAGTGCGCTGCGTTGCTGGACATACAAACTCAACCACATGGCGGCGCAGTAAACCTTCCTACCAGGGAGGTATCTTACCTTTCTGTCAGCAGTGGCGGACCGTGGCAACGTCACCCTTCCATTTCAGCTTCCAACACAGCTGAAATATCGAGCATCTCCCGGCTGCCGAGAGTGTGTTCGAGCTCGGCCAGACTTGGCCATGCAGATTTGGTTTGTATACCTATACACATTTCCTATTCACGGCGTCTATGTACATGTAGCTACCAAAGAAGGGTATACCCCGGACGTTGCTCCCTGCAATTGAAACTATCATCAGAGTAACATTGACTCTAGACTTCGTCGACGCGTCTATTCACAGATAGTCCATAACATAGCCCTTTTCGTTATTCACCGTTCGTCCGTTCAGCTGATAGGATAGTGTTACCACTTTTAAGATCCGAACAAAACAAGATCTCTTTACCTACTACATGTATTTCATACCTTCCCTATCCTCCACTTTGGACAGTTTGGACAGAAGATCTTCAAGACAAGCATGGCCTACCAAAAGACGCTCTTCTCGTCACCTCCTTCACTGGCGATGGAAGGCAACAGCACTGCGGGACCAAGTCTCACCCAGCTGCCTGTCAACATTCTCGAAGCTTTCATCCCGGGGTACTCTATCATCTCCAAATTTCTTCTAGATGTTTTGGGCTTCGATGTCTCCTTGATGGTCTCCGTATGCTTCTTGATATTCGCTCTTGGCACGTCCGTCAAGTTCCTCTGGAGACATGCTTTTACACAATTCTCAAAATATTTCATGAGCTCCATCAGTGTCGATTCGGACGATGACATCTACGACCATGTCATGGCGTGGTTGGCGGAGCAGCACATGTCACAGGTCTCTCGCTCGCTGATGGCTAAGACGGGAAAGGAGAGTGCTTGGGATTCTACAGAAGATAGGTTCGACGAATACGATATGGACAGTAGCACGCTCTTCAACTTCAGCAACTGGGATGCAAAGATCCCTCCACGGTTTGAGCCATACTTCGGTCACCATCGCTTTTGGCACAAGCGGCAGCTCTTCTTCTTCGAACGCGAACTCAAACAAGTCATCGCGTCCGGGTGGGCTGGAAGTACGTTTAAAGAAGACGAGACCATAACCTTGACATGCATTGGTCGCTCGACCCGGCCGATCAAGGACCTTATCTTGGAGTGTCGGGAGAGGTATCTCGAACGAGGAAATTCCCAAACTGTCGTCCGGCGGCCTTCGCCCAAAGAGAGTAGGGTGAGAGGCAGAAACGTCTGGACTCGCGTTGCCACGAGACCCTCCAGACCGATGGAAACCGTCGTGCTCAACCATGACGAGAAGGCTAGGCTCCTAGCAGACATTAACGAGTACCTTCATCCCGCGACGCCCGCATGGTATGCGAACCGTGGTATTCCATATCGTCGGGGCTACCTCTTTTTTGGACCACCGGGGACGGGCAAGACTCCTCTTTCTTACTGAGGGCCGCAGGTCCGAGTCAGCAAAGAGACACATGTACTGACGTGTTTCTTTTCAGGTAAAACGAGTTTGAGTTTCGCGCTCAGTGGCATCTTCGGGCTTGACATCTACTGCATCTCCCTTCTCGAACCTACGCTCACCGAAGAAGATCTGGGACTCCTCTTCAGCAATCTTCCCCGGCGATGTGTCGTGCTACTGGAAGATATCGACAGCGCTGGGTTGAACCGTCGAAACGATCGAACCGGAGAGACATCGACGGAGACATCAGAGGGGCAAACCGAGATCTCGAGAGAAATCGCCAGAGCGTTCAAGTCGGTCAACGAGAACAATGAAAAAACCAAGCAAAACCAAGGCATCTCGCTGTCAGGTCTACTCAACGCCATCGACGGAGTTGCCTCTCACGAAGGCCGAGTTCTCGTCATGACGACCAACTATCCCGAGAAACTGGACGACGCTCTCATTCGGCCGGGGAGAGTAGACATGATTGTGGAGTTCACCATGGCCACTAAGAAACAGATCCGAGAGCTTTTCATCAGGATGTACTCTTCCGATACGCCCAAAGCGACGAAGCAACTGGCCAACCGCAATCTTCACCGGGCGGTCCACCCCGACCTCGACCGAGAGACCAGCAGTGGCGACGTCGGTAAGATAGGTCGCACAAGCACTCCGGTCAGCAACCCGGCACACAGCATCTTGCCGCTTCCGGAACTGAAGGGGATCGCGGACGAGTTCGCCGACTGCCTCCCGGAGGGCAAGTTCACGCCGGCCGAAATTCAAGGCTTCCTTCTCACCCGGAAGAAAGAGCCCAAACGAGCGTTGGCCGAAGTCGTCGCGTGGAGGGACGCCCAGCTCGAGGCGAAGGCTGCCAAGATAAAAGCCAAAGGCCCGAGTACCGCAAAGGAGAACATCACGGCAGAAAGCTGAGGGTCCGGCCTGTATTGCGAGATCTGGTAACGAGCTCGGGTGGCCCGAGGTGCGACTGGACGAAGCATATTGATTATCGGAAAATCGGATTACTGTTGTACTACGTGGGGAATGAAGTGAAGATAGGGCGGCTACAAATACATAGAAATTGAATGAGTGACGAATTTCACCAAGAAGATTTGGAGGAATGATGCCGGTAATTAGTATGGAATGTAAATACCGGAATTCTTTCCTCGTCAGTTCCAAATAGATGATCATTGGTCAATAAGAGTTCTGTTTCACAAAGCGGTCATCAATCAACAACGAGAGCCTTTATCCCATCTATCCTTTCAAATCCTTTCGCACAAAGGCACCCAATATTTCGTCTCCCAACTCTCGTAGCCCCTCATCCTGCACATCATCACCTCCAATCAGTCCATCAACCAGCCCATCAACTGGCACCCCGTCAGCACAGCTTTGCCGCCCGTGGGAAGATACGTCAGCATGGACGGGGGGGGTAAGTGTTCGCTTTGACCAGGCGCGAAGGGATTCCATAGAGAGACAAGATCTGGATCGACCTTGTGTGACTCCGCTGTGTGGTGTGCGATGTCGCTTCTGCCGGGAGTACTGAGGTACTGCTAAGGTAAGGTAGACCTGCAGAAACGGAGGCCGTCGCAGGGTTGGCGGGGTTGATCGCGTCGGTTGGTGGGGCTCGCGTCGTGCTTTGCCGCTGGGTCGCGTCCAGTAGGATTTTGGGCCTGCCTGGATGGCTAGGATGACTCCCAATATTAATAATCCCACTCCGAGCACTCAGTACTAGTATCTGTTACTGTTACACCAGTCGTCTCTTCAGGAGCAGGGTGTGTTGTCGTTGTTGAACCGGATGATTGGGATGCTTGCGAATTCTCTGGGATCTCGCTTAGCCTGGCCATTCTTCAGCTGAACCCTGCGTCTCATTTTTGATTGGCTCAATCATCAGGTATTTGAATAAGCACCTTACCGAAGGTGGTTAGGTCGATCAATAGGTCAGCCTCAAGCCCCGTTACCTTATCGATAAGTTAGACAGTCTAACGTTAGACTAAACGCCAATCCCTTGTCTTCATCCCTTGTCTTCATCCCCCTTCCTTCGTCCCTTCTTCCCACTTGATACCAATCAACCCATCTGCATCTACTGTACAATGCTTACCATCACACAAGATTCTGCACTGTTTCGTTTCGTTAGCCAGGCACAAGGAGCCGGCTACCCAATCGGATGCACATGTCGATGCTATTGATGCAGGTACCAAGGCTTTCGTCCGTGCTTCCGCTCTCCTTTCTTCTTCCTCCAGGGTAGGGAACAGGATGGAGAAACCTGTCCCGGCTACTCGCAGGGCAGCTCCTCGTCCTCCCACTCGTGCTTTCCACTCATCGCGGGCCCTGCCAAGTAACATCATGCCTTGACTGGCCCCGTTCCACCAGCTCTGGCTGGTTGCAACTACTTTCGATCCTTTTCATCGCGCGTTGTTTCATCCCACTCAACTGGCATGACTGGCCAGATCGTTGCCACTAGAATTCAAATGCTTCAACGCTACCACACAATGCTTGTTTCCGCATCACCTCGGCGCGTTTTGGGCTCCTGCTTCCACTCACCGATGGACCTGGTGGAACCGCCTATATATCTCATACTCCTCATCTCGAGAAGGATCATCCTCCTCTTTCTTTCACTCAATCTCGCTCGGATCACTCATTCCAGTTCTACTTACCTTTCCTTCGCCTTCTATTATTCACCCAAGTCTTGCCTGGAGCAGACCGACTATCTGGACAGATTTCTGTGAAGTCTCTTGAAGCTGAATTACACTCATTCATCTTGATCTTGTGAATTCTCGAACACCGAAGATTTCTCTATTCTCGCACTCGAAAGGTATAGTCAATTCCATTCATAACGTTCCGTCCGTTGAATCACAAAAACTATTGTTCCGGCAATGAATCCAGCTAGCCTTATTCATTCTTCGACTTCAATTGACGAACTGCGACGATGAATCTGGCTTCGTCCTTATATACCTCCCTATATTCTCTCCCATTTCGATACTGCTCTGCACACTCTCTACTCTCCTCACGAAACATCTTAAAGGCGTTGATCGCTAACCTTGAAATCTCTAGCCATCCCTCTCGATTTCTATCAACATCTATCCTATATCTTTTCCTTTATAAAAGCGACCAACCTTGAGTGAGTGCATCACCTGTACAAGCCTACGAACGATCGACGATCTCAACGTCGTCTGCATATCCGACCAACCCTTCGTCCGGCACGAAGTATATCAGTCTTTGTTCTGTTCCACACTAAACCTCGACATGCCTTCTACCAAGTCTGTCGTCATGGCTGCGGCCATCGCCTTGTACAGCACCGTTTCCGCTCACATGATTATGGCGACACCTAAACCATTTGAATTTGCCGACACCTCCTTAGCTAATGGTCCGCTCAATCCGACTACCGGAGCTGATTTCCCGTGCAAATCGGGCAACGCTAAGTTCAATCGTCAGGGTGTCACCAGCATGGCACAAGGCTCGTCACAGAAGTTGAGTTTCACCGGTGGCGCCACTCACGGTGGTGGCTCGTGCCAAGTTTCTCTCTCAGCGGACCTCGTGCCTACCAAAAACAGTGTGTTCAAAGTGATACACTCCATCGAAGGCGGCTGTCCTGCCAGAAAAGCTGATGGCAACATCGGAGGCGATGCCAGTGCAGCTGATCCAGATTCTTATCAGTTCACCATCCCCAAAGACCTTGCTGCTGGCGATTACACTCTTGCCTGGACGTGGTTCAACAACGTTGGCAACCAGGAAATGTACATGAACTGCGCTCCGATCACCGTGACCGGTGGGAGTGGCGGGTCAGGTAACGGCACCGTCAAGCGGGATGAGGGAAGCCTCATCGGTGGCCCCCTTTTGGCGGAGCGAGCGGCCGGGAGTTTGAGCAGTCTGAGCTCTGCGCCGAATATGTTCGTCGCCAACATTGGAAATGGGTGTAAAAGACCTAGAGCTGGTGGGAACATCAAGTTTCCCGATCCCGGGCCGTCTGTCGAAATCAAATCAGGTGCTTCCTTTACACCTCCGGAAGGCACGACTTGTGGTGGTTCAACCGGTTCGAGCGCAGGCGGATCCGCCAGTGGTCTATCGTCTTCCGCACCAAGTTCGACTGCCACTTCCGTAGCACCACCACCAAGCAACACCGGAGGTGTCTTCGCCCCCAGTGCGGCGTCGGCGGCCCCATCTACCGCAAGTCCTGCGCCTAGCGTCGCTTCCGCGGCCCCTTCTTCGCCGCCAGTCGTCGTTCCCTCGGCGCCTTCTGCTCCTGTCAACGGCACCACTGGCGGCTCCGGCGGCGCCCTGACTGGGTCCTGCGCCACAGAAGGCTCCTTCAATTGTGTCGGGGGCAGCTCATTTCAACAATGCGCCAGCGGTGTCTGGTCCGTCGTCCAACAGATGGCTTCGGGTACCACATGCACGCCCGGTCAGACACAGACACTCACTGTTACAGCTGGGAAGAGAAGCCTCCGCTTCCGTCGAGGGCACGGTCATCGCCGTCATAACTCCTACCTAGATGCCTACTAGACACCTGTCAACCCCGTCCGCGGGATCGGATACTTTTCATGTAAGATTTTCATTTGTCGGTTAGGTGGGGCTAGACATGTTCTTTGTACATATCATGTAGATAGCTGGCATCTTGACGGGGTTTGTTGGCTTGGGTGGTAGGGTTAGAGGTTGCCTTGGATAAGGCAGACTGGCAGATATCAATTACACTCGCTTCGACCAAACCCGACATCTAAGACTATAATAGTATTGTAACCTCCTAAGTTTAATCTCTACCATTCTGAACTTATGATCGTTGATTCTGTAGGGGTAGAAGCGTGGTCAGCAACGAGATTCACCTGTACACGGTGCTAGCTACCTTATAAGCATACAATCAACTTAGGAGAGATCAAAGCAACATATGGAGAGTCCTCGTCCAGCACAACAAAGCTGCATCGTACTACAGCCGACTGGATCGAGCGAAATTGACACATCATAGATAGCCTGCCGCCCTCCTCCTCTCCATACCTACACGCCAAAAAAACATTGTCGTCCTCCCTCACAAAATTGATGGTAAAACCTAGCTATTACGCGTCATTCTTCTGTGTGCTCTTTGATCTGACTTTGAGTCCTCTTCTTTCCCCTCTTTGTTCTGTATGCTTCAAGGCCGCAAGTGACCTTGATCTGCCTCTCAAATAGACAGTAGGCGTGGATATGTGGATCCGGAAGGGTCAAGCACACCAATGGAAGGCTGCATGCAACACTGGATTTCACGGCAAGAGCGGTATCCAGTGTGAGTCTGGTTGATTTTGAGGGGTTTCGGGAGGTAGACTACAATTTTGCAATCGCCACACATCGTGCCCAACCGGACATGCCTAGACAGTCAAGTGGCGCGGGCTCCTACTAGAGACATCAGTTCTGCTCCGAATAAAGTTGACACACACGCACGCACACACAAGTCCAAGCGCCTCTATATCTGGCCCTAGAAATTTCCCATGCCTTCCTCTTCAGGGAAGAAGCCCATCAAACCCACCAAGCATTAATAACGTCTCAACCATTTACCCCAAATCGATTGGTCATGAGTGGTGGGAGGAAGGACGACTCTAATGAAAAGGGAAAAAAAGAAATGTAAAGAGGAAAGCCTTCCGCTATTTCTTCGCCCCAGGCCTCCACATCCTGCCCAGTCTCCGCCTTAGGCCGCCGCCCTTCCCGGGCGCAACATCACCAGCTTGTAGAGGCGTGAAGTACGGCACCCGTTCAATCCCGAAATGGCTCCTACCGTCCTTGCCTGGGAATAACTTCCCGTATCCGAACTTCCAGCCCTTGCTTTCGAGATGCACCATCTGCTCCTCGACACTGACTGCTCCGGCGTCTTGGCCGGTTCCCGTTTTCAAGTCCCTTACCATTTCCCCTGCCGCGAAAGTAGCCATAATAGAAGCCAGGCTAGTCGGCAAGCGCGGCAGAAAGGCTTTGGGGCGAGCGGCGTAGAGCCAGGCTGTTACGGCGAGATCGAGGGATAGGATGCTAATGGCGAGCTTGAACACATTCGGGTCCATAAAGACGCGCCAATGGCCCTTGATCGCTGTCGCTGGGATGATGTTGGTGGTCACGTTTGAAGATGCGTCGGGAAGAGACCAGACGCTCTCGACGCTGACAAGGGCGGCAAAGGCTCGTCTGTAGACCTCGTTGAAAAGGGCGGCGGTGGGGGTGAAAAGTGGGACCGGGGCGTTCGGATCGACAATGGCCGAGGAGTGGGTCAGCTGTTTTATGAAATAACTGGCCCATTCCGTCGCGAAGGTGTCGTTGTGCCAAATAAAATAGTTCGTTGGCATGAAGGTGTTGGTGAGATTGTCGGCCACAGAGAAAAGGGCGGTGAAGTTGGTGCTAGTCGAATTTGACTTCGCTGGTCTGCTGTTGAGGACGGTGCCGAGACTGTCCACCGTGACCTCGAAGGTAGCGTTGCTGAATCGGGGCTGACAGACCATGATCATCTGGTCCAATGCCACAGATGTGGTCTTCCGAGTGGAGCCATTTAGGGTGTTGTTGGTAGTTGGTACTCCGAGTGTTATATTTGAACGTATCCATCCAGCTAAGATCTGTTTCTCACAAAAGACTCTCTCAGCGCTGACATCTTCAGCGATCCCTGTACCTTTATACTCCGCCATGGTGGTCAGAATCTCTGCTGCCTTTATCCCTTCCGGGTTCCCCTTCACATCTATGTGTTCGGTGTCCTTGATTGCTTGGCATCGTAGAATGCCTCCGTCTGGTTGATAGTGGAATGTTGAAATTGCGATGGATGTAGCGTCATCACTGAGTGTGAAGTTGAGTTGATGCTTGCTTTGGGAGTTTTGCATTTCCTCACACTGGAGCTCTGCCATTACGGCAGTGGTTATGCCTTGATATCTGGTAGTTTGGTTCGCAGGCAAAGGTATTTCGAAGGGCACAAAGTATCGCTCAGGCGTTACCCAAGGTGGGAGTGGCGTACCGGCCGTAATATTGGAATCCGCGATGTAGAAATTGTCCATTGTAATACCATCACCTCCATCATAGTGCCAACCAACCCGAGGTTTCGTCGTAGTAAGATGTAACTGGCGCAGAAGTAGGCCCTCACTCATATATACAAATTTCTGATTGAATAGACTGCTCAAAGCAATGGTCAGTATGTTTGCCAGCAAGGCCATGCCGCAAACAGCTGCGAGTAGAAAGTGTTTAGCACGTAAAGCTCGCCACAGAACAAGTTGCGGAGGGATCGATGAATATCTCAAGTTTAGAGAAGTCGATGGAGGTGCGTTACCGCCCCTGAGTTGATCAAAAGGTTGAAGAAGGCAAAGTAGACGATTAAGTAACACCCAGAACGGCTCAATAATCGTCGACATAGATGTGGGAAGATAGTTTAGCAACAACTGCTGTACCACAAAGTTATCTGAGGGTAAAGGTAAACCTAAACATCAATGAATGAGCGAAGCTGCCGCACAGATAGATTTCAGGGAGATTCACCATTATCTCGGTCGATATGATACCTTATTATAGTCAGGACTATAATAAGCGCAGACAGGAGGGACATGAAAAGTAGACCGACGGGTAGACTTAATTCTGTCGGGTACGCAGGTCTCGTGCTTTGATCAATGCTCGAGGTAGTGGCGCTTGACGTTGAAGCGACCTCGCCATCTGGTACCCGGGGAACTCCGTGAACTGGAGCCTCGAGACTCAGAACGTGGCCATGTGTCTTCTCTGAGTAATCAAGCCGAAATCGATGCCGCTGCAACTCATTCTTGAAGGTGTGAGAGTCAGCTTCATGGACACCTCGGAGACAATCAAGCAACTCCCGATCGCGCGAAAGGGACATGATTGCAGTAATTGAGCTGGGATTTGTGTCCAGGCGGCTGTGTCTGCGACGACATACGATCATAAGCTTTACTGTCAGGGCGAGGACAGTCAATAGCGCAGCCTGAACAGCGATGGTGAAGGTGGTGGTTAGGAAGACTGCGTCAAATTGACTGGAGCGCCAGCCTGATACAACGTTCGTAGTGGCGTTACTTGGAACCATGATCGAGTTCATCGCAAGGGCAAAGGTGAGCCGGTGCAGCCTGGAAAGCCGAGGCAAGGTTGTCCGCCTTTAGGTAGTTTTCTGGGAGAAGACGTGTAGCGCCAACAGCAAAGGCAGCCATATTTGTGACCGGGAAAGTCATGTTCCAGTCGCCCAAGCGAGAAGATAGATCGAGCCACAGTTCGTCAGGCAGTTCAACACGATCAATCCTCGACTCTTGGTTAAAGACCTGCGATTCGGTATCCTCTCGTAGGCCAACGCCTAGAAGGAATTCGAAGTGAGTACGGTTGAAACTCTGGTCGGACAAAACTTGCTTTGGCCCAGTTGGAGAAACGGAGAGGACGGAGAAATCAGGCACACTAATATTCGCCTGGACTTCTTGAAAGTAGTAGCTTCCTTCGCAAAACAAAGCAGTGAATTGGGGAGGGTTCTTGTAATCATTCTTCACCCAAACGGTTAAGAAGTTGTGTGATGCACTTTGGGCACATGTAGTGCTTTCCAACCAGTAGTTGAGAACACCATTGTTGTAGTACCCAATGTAGTAAGCGGTGAATATTCCATCTGACTTCGTTTCCCCCTCGCCCGGTGGAATGCCCGCGACTTGACATTCCTTTCCATTGTCGAATGTAACCTTTCCAGTGGTAGGGTCCATTGCCCAGACTGCGGGATGACAGGCCAAGTCTGTACTATATTGCACAGTCGACGAACTCCAAGTGGCGTTTTGCCCAGTGTCTACAGCGACGTGTTGGGCCTCAAATGGTGTGAGAGCCCCTTCTCGGGTGGTGAAAGCAGGTAATGGCCGGCCTAGCCAAAGTACCCCGTACGCGGTCCTGAGAAACCCTGTAGTTAATCCTTTGACCTGCGAAGTAACTGGCATGATTGAATGTGAGATTGCCATAGGAGCTGCAGCGGATTTGGTGATTGAAGAAGACGCGAAGATAGCACTCTGAAGCGGGGTGACAGCCCAGAAGACGATCATCATGACTGTACCAGCGCATACCACAGCCCATTGTCTATTGAGTTAGCCTTTACACTCTTTAGATATGAACGAGGTTTCTCACTTTCGTCGGGCTGCGCGAATGGGAACAGCTGCAAGAAATTCCACAGGATAAGGCAGGACGGAGTCTGCAGCAGCAGCACCACAGCTTTTTGACAACTGGAAGAAGGGTTCCAATCTCTTCACGTCCAGATCAATCCAACTCCATAGCGTGCTGTACATGACTGCAAAGATAGTCGGAAGGTACAAGTACATGAACGAGTACACTGTGGGCAGGTCATCGATGTTTTCGGCAAACAGGATCCCTCCATCTCGCCGGGTCTTCCATAGGAGTACGCCGAGCAGTATAATGAGTCCGCTGGTGATCAGGATCGTTGGGATCAGAACGGTCAATTTCAGAGTCGCAGGCTTCCAAGATCCGCTATTAGCTGATCGCCAGCATTACCCATTAGCTCTCAAAGAACGATGGCACAACGCAAAGACAATGGTAAATACCCTGACTTCGGTGCATATCCAACGCCGAGCACCCATTCTGCCCATTGAGAGTCGATGGTTCCCTCGATTGCTGAAAAGAGGAGAGTAATCGTTCCGAGCTTTGCCCATGCCTATCCGCGTTGTGGCCGACATTAGGGTATGGGAGCAGGCGCTGGCCTGGCACTTGACCCTCCATGAAGTGGCTTTACAGAAAATTGCGAAAAAAAGATGAGATTAAAGGAGAGAGATCCCTCTCATAGGGCTGCTCAACTGAAAGCTATGGAGTGTAAACACATGCAGCACTGCCGGCAACGACCGGTATAAAAGTCTTAAAGGTAGGAACAGATAGCTGTTTGTTGTAAACAGGGTGGTGTTTGCGCAAGCGCCCGTAGACGCCGAGAAGTTCTAAAAATATCGCAAACGTAGGACGAGATTCGCCAGGATAATTGAGAAAGCGCAGTGCAACTGAAATATGTTTCACAGAAGACTGGAACCCAATCATCTGCCGTAAACAACTTTATAGACGCTGAGTCGGCAGAGGGCGACCCCAAAATATTGCAATTCCGGATCTGACTTCCCATACTCGACTTGCGGCTCCTAGAGGGACGGCGAGGTCGCATAGCTTTAGAATCCGGCTCTTTACCGGCAAGGACGAAGCAATCAATACCAGTAAGTAGATAGATCGATCATTATTGTCCATGTTCTGCACAATCCTATGCTGGTTCCCGAGGTCAGCAGAAATGTTATGTAAGGTAAGGCATCCTCTCAGCTGAGGTTTCAGGCGGCTAACTACTCCTAGTATACGTGAGGTTTGAGTTAGAACGGCTCGCTTCTACGGAACTAGCCGAAGGGCTAAAACCTGGGCGAACCCACAACACTAAGCGAACATCGAAGTTGAGCATTCGACGCTGACGACCAACAATCAAAACATAACATCTACTAACCATAGCGCCGACAAGATGACGACTCGCCCTACGGTTTCGATCGCTTCGGCTGATGGATCGGCCAGCGGTTCTACTCACCCTCTTCCGGCCGTCTTCAAGTCGCCAATCCGTCCCGACATTGTTCAGTATGGCCCTCCCGGGTTTGATTGTCAAGGGACCTGTAGCTAATGGGTTGACCAGGACGGTGCACACTGGGATGGCGAAGAACAAGAGACAGCCGTACGCTGTAAGCGAGAAGGCGGGGCATCAGACCTCAGCAGAATCGTGGGGTACCGGTTAGTAGATAAGACTCGATACTACCTCCGAAGACGGATGGATTGCTGTCTCGAGATCATGTCTGGGAGCCCAGAAGGAGGTGGCATGTTATGCTAACGGACGACCTCCGTAGGTCGTGCTGTGGCCCGTATTCCTCGTGTCTCCGGTGGAGGTACTCACCGCGCCGGTCAAGCCGCGTTCGGTAACCAATGTCGCTCCGGTCGGATGTTCGCGCCTACAAAAGTTTGGAGGAAGTGGCATCAGAAGATCAACCTTGGTCAGAAGTACGTCCCGAACCGTCTCCAAGTAGCTAGAAAGATATGCTGATCACTGGTAGACGCTTTGCTACAACCTCTGCCTTGGCAGCCTCTTCTGTCCCATCTCTACTCATGGCCCGTGGCCACCACGTCTCCACCGTCCCCGAAGTGCCTCTAGTCGTTGCCTCGTCTGCGTTTGAAGGTGCCGCCATCGCCAAAACCTCGGCTGCACTCGCACTCCTCAAAGCCGTCGGTGCTGGTCCGGATGTCAGCAAAGTGAGCAAGTCCCGCAAACTCCGAGCCGGGAAGGGAAAACTTCGAGGTCGCCGCTATCGTCAACGTCGTGGGCCGTTGATTGTGTACAGCCCCGACGAAGACGGCAAGGAACTCGTCCGTGCTTTCCGCAACATTCCTGGTGTCGAGACCTCTTCCGTATATGCTCTCAACCTACTACAACTCGCACCCGGCGGACATCTTGGACGATTCATCATCTGGACGTCATCTGCTTTCGCTGCTCTAGACAAAATTTACGGTTCCACCACGACCCCGTCTGCATTGAAGAAAGACTTCTTGCTCCCATCGAATTTAGTCTCCAACGCAGACATCGGCCGCTTGATCAATTCTTCCGAAGTACAAGCGGTCGTGCGTTCGGCTAAGGGTGGAGCGAAGACGAAGCGTGCAGGAGTACAGAAGAAGAACCCTCTGCACAACAAGCAAGTGCTGCTGAGACTCAACCCATACGCCAAAGCGTTCAGCCAGGAGAAGTTGGGACAAAAGTCATTGGAGGACGGAAAACCGAAGCGGGCTGCGGAGAGTTTTGCCAAGATCTTGCATGAGGATTAGGCGTTGCGTACGGCTTGGACGTGGACGTGGACGTTGGAGCCGATGCATGGTTGTTGAACTAGTAGTACTCATTCAAGGCTATCCAGCTTCTCTCTGAATTGCTCGCCATACAATTATTGATACCCGTGATTGTTCATAAGCCAAGCGTAGCCGCCGTCTACTCTGCTTCCATGAACCGCAGACTCGAGGCTCTCTCCATCTCCTCACCCACTCCCAGTTAGTATCCAATGTACTGCCCTTCGTTGATAGGAGCTATGCTGTGACTTGATCTACACGCATCACCATTGGCTATTAGACTACCGCATCTACATAATACGAATCCTGGACTCAATTCCACATACAATTGATCATCTCGGAGATACCCTGTAACGTCTATTTATACAGTCACGAAGAACACAGACAAAGCAGGCAATCTTACTCTCAGCATCGTCTTGGCACGAGTACACCGTAGCGACTACAGCTACCTCAGTAACAGGCATAGTTGCCCCGGGTTGGACTGGAGACCTCTGCCATCGCATTATTGCAGCGCTCCAAAGAAGACAGGAGGCTGCAGGCTTTGTGCGTTCGGGGCGTGCGGGGGCCAACTCGTTCCAAGGGATTGGCGACATCACAACTCGAGAGGCAGGTGGATCTCTTTACTTACGAACCTCTCTCGGATCTTCCTCCTCGCGCTGGAACGAGGAAGCCGTATCTTGAGGTCTTGTTGTGTCTTGTCCGCGCGGTCCGGTCCTGGGCGATCGTACGATGGTGGTCCCGTCCGGTGGCAGGTGAGTGGCTAATGTGCGGAGGGCCCGGAGGTCTGAAAGGGCGGGCGGAGGATAGTTTGGGACGCTTGGCCGGTGGTGATGGAGGTGGTGTGGTCTGAGATGTCGGGTTCCTGTGTTGGAGATGAGGATCGACTCGGAACGCGCTTTGAGGGATTGGGATTCTGTTTAGGGACCGATTTAGGTGTCTTCGTTCTCCTTCAGAGTTGCTGATGTTCGATGAAGGTGTGGTTCATCGTAAAAGACGCGTAAGGGGTTTTCGTGGACGTTAGGGCACAGAGTGACAAGTGGCGAGAAATGATGCGGTTTGGGTACGCAGAAAAGAGCGAAGAACGAGTGGGACGACAATCCGGTCCTCGAAGACCGAGAATCTGATACGGACAGGTAGA
>JAABUJ010003777.1_pt1 | contig 16619 bp, 4 predicted proteins | sample 5559131 | NCBI WGS metagenome assembly JAABUJ01 (sample SAMN10711875, study PRJNA513366) | rock metagenome | isolation source: Antarctica rocks | place: Antarctica: Victoria Land, Mt New Zealand nord | collected 2016-01-07 | reverse complement strand
AGATGACACAAATATCGAAGCATATAAAGACGCGAAAGAAAGTAAATTGATTGTCGACGCTAGTGTTGACGACTCGACATTCGACGTCGTCTTTTTCTTGATAGTTTTTCAAGATGCGTAGACGCATTGCATCTTAAGCTAAGTGAGCGCTTTATAAATTTACGTTGCGTTGCTTTCGAACAAGATTAGCAAATAAAATCATATAGCTATTAGATTATTCACAAGCATTCTTAGCTATTCTTTATTGTCTCTTGTTTGAAATTTGACGTTCACAAGATTTTGCGCTTAAAGCTAGGCTCGAATGATTTTCTTCAATTCTTGAAATTGATTTCTTGTCATAGAACTCAAGATTATCATCTTTTGCTTAATATGTTTTTTTGATTATGAATTGAAGTTAAACTCTAAACTCTAATTAAACGATGCGACAATTATCGTCAAGTAAAAGTACAACTTAAAGTGATTGCTAGAACGAATGATGTTTGCTAGTTAAAAGAAGAAGTTAGATTAAAACAATTAAGTGAGATTTTGATTTAATGCGCGCTAGTTGACGCTAAACTCACAATATTATCATGACTTGAACAATCGATAACGCATACTTATTGTCAATACTATAATCTTGTTTCAATAGCGTTTACAATTGACATTGTATAATCTTAATCTACGAATTAAATACAATTACTTCTTCAAGACCTAGACTTGACACAATAGCTATTGCATAGCTAATTTAGCAAACAAAGACGTCAAATTAACTTCATTTTGTTATGCAAAGTCGTCGAGTCTCTACGTACTCTTAATGAAATCTTTTATTTGTATTATTCGTAGTATTTTGCTTCGAAACATCTATAGCATTCAACTTAATTTTGTCGTTCGTAATTGAATTAAATGTAGTCTCGAACAAAATGATTTACACGCGACAATATTTATAATAATGCTCGAATGATATTAGGAAGACCTTGCACGTAGAATTTTTATTTCGTTAATTGTCAATTTATTTCATTAGATTAGACTTAATCAAATTATATTAGACTTAATTAAACCAAATTAGATCGCATTAGATCAAAGATAGTTTCCCTTAAGTTAGAGCAAAATTCATAGTATAAAACTACAACAATCTTAACATTAGATTCTAAAATTATGATTCTTGATTACGACTCTATGCTTCACGCTCTTATATAAAGAGTCTCTTATTATCGCTATTAAAGCTACTTAATTGTTCTTCGTAATCTTGACTCGCATTGTTTTGATCGTAATCTTAGACTTAACGTTGACTCAAATAAAGATTAGCTTCTTCTCTAATAGCGTCGACATCATATATCAAATTATCTAGTAATCGTTCTTTTGAACGAAGCGATATTAATGTTTTGTTGTTTGAAGTTCTTCGTCGAACTTGATGTGCGATTTCATAGTGAACGTTTAATCTTCTTTGTTTAAATTCTAGCTCTTGACAAGAACGTATATTTTAACAATTGTACAAGAGTTGTATCTATCTAGCAATTCTATAATATTTAAGTTCTTCTTTTCTTGATAGACGCTCTTTAAAACTTCGCGTTCTTTCTTGTTTAAGTTAAACTAAAAATAACTTGACATAATATTTATGACGCAATTTAATCACTAGTTGTTTATTAGTATATCAACGTGCTATCTTCGTCCATTCTCTTCTCTTTGCGTTTTTGAGACAAACAATTAAATAAACATATCTCGTTTGCAAGCAAGACTATCATAGAGAAGTCAATAAATATAAGAAACTTCGATTTGAATGTTAGCTTTTGCTTGTTGTTAATAGTCGTCGTCATATATTGCAACTTTATAATCTTCTTAAGATGCTCAATGTATAGATTGTTATACGCGACAAAATCATTTCAATATTTGACGTATATCTCTATATTGATTAATGACAACTCTCGCTTCATACTAATCTTTGCAAACGCAAAAAATGAAAAGTAAAATCGCAATTTATATGTTGCTAACTTGTACTTCTTTGCGTCGATTGTTGTCACATCAACGATATTATTCTTTTTTAATATGATTAAACTTTTAGCTCTTTATTGCTATCATGTACGTTGTACATTCTTTAGACATAATCACTTTGACGATCTTCGTATTTGTTATCAATTATTCGAGTTTAAAGATCGAAACGTCATATACTTTAATTGTTACATTAAACTTTTATAGCGATAACATTTGTTTAAGTCGTCTTTTCTTAAAGCAACTCTTAATCGATCGCTATATTATGTATGATCGAACAATTATTGACGTGACGATCGCGATCTTCTAAATTGCTTACATTATTACGTTCGATCTCTTTTTTTGTAATGTCTTAAACTTGGCATCTAATGCTTTGAATTGTCTTGATCGTTAAGTGTCTTAAGACTAGATCGTTAAATTCTTCAACTAACTCAAGACAATCGACATACTACTTCAATTAACTTGACGTTCTAGTTCAAACGCTATCGTTTATTTTTTAACAATTTGACTTGTCTTTCTTAGAAACTCTTTGTCGTTTAATCGAAAGCGTCTACATTCGCTCTTTGACGTTCTTCGCATTATCGTTTATCTTTTGGCGTGCATTATTGTAATCTTGGATTTGCAAAAGAGTTAAGAATTCGTTATAATTATTTATTTTCGAAAGATCTTAATCGTAAGAGACTTAAGACTTCGCTCTAAATAAAACTTATTCTAAAACATGCGTCGCAAGATGACGCCTCTTTCTATAGTCGACAAGGTGTACTTTATCGAATTTTCGTCTTTATTGTCTTTTTTATTTTTTTCGTTTATTCGTTTGCATTTAACGTTTATTTTCGTTGTCTTTTCTAAGTAGTTTTTGCTAAACATAGTCGTTTTGATTACAAAGAATTGATCGCTATCTTTATTTAGTCTCTTGTCTAAAGTAAGCAATGTCTAGTGAAAATGCTTGCTTATAAATTGCTTTTCTCTTAAAAGCTTGATTTCGCAATGTTGAATTCGATCGTTTATGCGCAATATAAGATAGTATTTCTTGTTATATCATTGAAAGAATTCGTTTCATTAATGATTCAATAAATTCTTCGAATTAATTAACAAGACATCGTCAAGAATATGTTTGAAATTGTGAGTGAAAAAATCTTTAACGCAAAGACATAAGACGTCTAAAGTATCTTGCGTGAGACATCGAGTTTCGACAAGTTGTAACTTGTTCGTTGTTAATAGTTTAAGATGCTTTGTATAGTCGTTCTTCTTCGCAATCTTCTAAGATGCGTTATAATAATTTATCGACTTATGATTCACATCGCAATTATTTTTAAGATCTAATAATGTTAGATTAATTTGTCTTGATACGCAATCTAAGTTAAGAAACAATATATCTTTCTTAATTGCGTATTGTCGCACGAAAAATCATTTCTTGTTTATCGCTTCGTCTTGAGCTATTAGTTTACACATTATGTTTATCAATAATTAAGCTTAATTGTTGTTCTTACTAGTTATATGTTTTGCGATGCATTTCTTTCGACGATCTTAATAAGCTTGCATTTGAACAACTTGCAATATTTGATTCATTCTAATTCGTTGACGTGATCGAAGACGACTATTTGCTTTATATGATAAAGTCTAATAACAAAGTAAGCGACTTTCTTTATTACAAGAATGTCAAATGTGATTTACACTATTGCTCGATTGCTAAAGCTCGTCGTCTCGATCATTCTTTCGATTTTGTCTTGATAAAATCTTGTTTTATAATAAATATCAAGTTTTTTTTCTTAATTATTTATAGAGATTTTGAGCTTTTCTTTTTAATTATCTATAGAAGTTACGAGCTTTTCTTTGTTCTTTGTTGTAGCGACAATCTTGATCTATTCTTCAATAGTTTTTTACTTCGTCTTTTGCTTTTCTTTGTTGCGATTCTTTCTTTCTTTCGACTCTTTCTTGTCGTCGTAGTCGCTATCAATGTTTGTGTCTTCTTCTTCGCGTTGCTTTCGATTTTCTTTGAGTTTAAGCTTTAAGCTTAAGAATGTGTGTTCGTTGCTTAAAGAGAAAGCTTAGAATGTGCATTTGTTATGAACGATGCTCAAGAATTCGATTAAAGTCGTTAATCGTTTTTTCTAGTCTAAAATTAACACTATCTCTTGAATTCGTTAGTTCGTTCGCTATTACGCAAGCTTGATAAAAGAATGTTATCAACAATTGTCGCATTGCTTTGTTTTGAATTTAATTATTTTTTTCGATCGTCGCAACGTGCGTTGTGATAAAATTTCTTTAAATCTAAAGTTGAAGCATTCGAAAAACAATCTTAAGTTGTATTTTGTGCAACGTTTGAATGCATTTGTACAAAGAATTTGTCAAGACTTCGTCGAACTTATTAAATTGACGAAGAAAAAAAACTTGTGTGTTAATTAATTAGAAGAGTTTTGACAAAGAAGAAAGCACATTATTTGACTTGATTTTTGTTTATCATTGCAAGTGTTCAAGAGATGTGCGTGAAAAAATTCTAGACATAAGACGAGACAATTTAGGCAAAAGACGAGACAATCGAGAGCAATACAAGTAGCAAGACGTATAAGAAAGCGAAAGAGTGTGATATAAGTAATTGCGCTAATGTGAACAATCTAACATTTGGCGTCAATTTATCTTGAACAATCTTTCAAAATTAATACGAATATCGCATATTAAGTTGCTTTATCGCTTTCTTGACTCACGTTATGTCGTTGTCTATTAACGTCAAAAGAGAGCGATCATATAGCTAATAAATTACTCATAAACGTAGTCAATTGCTTTCTTCTCTTGTTTTTTCGAATTCTAGCGCTCATAAGATTCGATACTTTAAGCTAATCTCTAAGAATAACATTTAAGAGTTCGAAGAAATTGTTTGTCATAAATTCGATTTGCTACAATTTTTCTTTTGATGTGTAATAGTAATTACGAGATTAATTAGTTTTCCAAGCTTTAAGTGAAAAGCGCGTTAGTTATTTTAAAGTCATTATGCAACTCAAATGAATTGCTATAACTAATGTCGTTATTAAGAGCAAAAGAAAGAATTAAGTTATAAGATCGAAGTGATAAATGAACTCGCAATGCGCGTTAGTCATTGGAACTCATAAAGATAAAATTAGCTAAAAACTAAATCACATAAGATTAGAACAAGTTGAATAAGATTTAAATTAAATAAGGTTAGATTAAGTTAATAAGATTAGATTAAGACGCGATGCAATCGCACTAAAATATAGTTTAATTCTATTCGATCTTATTATTTACTAGGCATTGATCGCGTTAGCATTTGTTGTTATCAACGAACAATTAAAGACACTCTACTTTTTTCGACAAGATTCTACATTATTGTCGCATCTATCATAAGAGTAGATTCTATATTAAAGAATTTCATCTCTTAAACGTCGAATTATCGAAAGAGCGAAGTCGTATAGTCTATCTAATTGTCGCTCATTATACTTTGTTCTTCATCTTTTAGTGAACTTGAGAGACTCTATAAATAAAGTTAGAGCAAGCTTCGCGAAGTCTTTAACATCAAACAAGAATTCGAACATTTTGACGTTTGTAAAACACTCTTTTTTAGTAAATTAAAATCGATTGAACGTATTGATCTTTACAATTCTTACAATTAGCGTCAATTAACAACGCGCGAAACATTATCATGCTTAAAGAATTAAAGAATGCGTCAATTTTAATATGTTCGATTGTTAGATAGAAGCGACGATGCGACGATTAATTGTAAAGTTGTCATTACGAATTTCTCGCTTCTATTATTTATCGTACTAGATAATGAGGCAGAAATCTTATTAGTGCGAAGCGCCATTAGGAACATTACATCGCTTCGATTACGATTTGCGATTCACAATAAACAAGCATTAGGAAGTAGTTAAACATTATTAATGTCTTTGATTGCGAACGAACGTAAAGCGTCGACTTTATCACAATCAAGAAATGCGATTGCGATACGAGAAGACAATGTGTCTAGAGCATTGAAAACGATTCTCGTTAGCAAGAACTTATTCGTTTGAAAGCTATTACGATTGTTGACGCAAACATTTATTCTTTCGCTTTCTTAAGCAAGAATAGAAACGTTCTAAGCATAGCTCACACAATTATTCGAATATGCCAAATAGAAAGCATCACATGGTCGCTATAGATGTCTTTGTGAATCGTTGTTATCGCCTTCATTGTACTTTCTCTCTTTGTCTTCATTCTTGTCCCAAGCATTAAATCAACGTTATATCGATATTGCAACAAGATACGCTAAAGAATGAAATAAACTAAGGCGAACATCTAGTTAGCTATTGCTCAATAATCTAATGAACGAAACCTTAGTTAAGTCGTCTTGATGATCGTTATCATCTTTATTGTTATTATTGTTCTTGTCTTTATTCTCGTTACGTTATATCTATATTGCAACAAGATGTGCTAAAGAATAAAAGAGACGAACGATCAATTAATTATTGCTCAATAGTTTGATAAACGAAATCTTAATTAAGTCGTCTTAATTGTCGTTATCGTCTATATTGTCGTTACGATTATCGTCTTTGTCTTTCTTATCGTTGCATGTACTAAATCGTCTTTATATCAATATTGCGACAATTTACGTTAGAAAATGAAATAAAGTAAGACGAACGAACGACTAGCTATTGCTCGACAACCTAATGAACGAAATTTTCGTCAAATCGCCTAAATAAGATTTCGAGAACAACGAAATTCTATCGAACAATATCACAAGTTGAAATGGCACTATTATAGATAACAATAACTTCATGTGCGATATAATTAAGAAGTCTTTTCTTGTGAAAGAAAGTTAAACAAACGTAAAAACGAATCATCTTATCGTTCTTTTTGAAGAAGAGAACGTGGATTTGACGTTCTTTTGCTCGAAACGCTCATATGATGTAGCAATGAGTTTTTCTCTTCTATTTTGACAAGATTTACGCACGTCAAGTTCTTCGTCGACGTCGTCTTGTATAAATTTGCTATTAAATAAGTCTTTGAATACATGCGTTGATCGTCGTAGAGCGAAATTGCGATCGCGAGAATTTATGAGCGACGAATGCTTCTACAATAGAGCACACTCTAGAAAAAAACGTAAATTTTGATGACTATTATTAAGAGACAACAACGACGACTCAAGAATTCGAGTAACTCTTATACGAGACAAACGAAAAAAATGAATACATATCGAACGAAGAGAGAGAGATGAGATCGCTACGACGAAGAGCAAAGGCGCCCTCATATATAAATACTTTTTCGCTTTGTCACACCTTGCTTTATTGAAATATATGTGTTATAGTGTTTGCTATGAAGCGATCTACTAAGAACAAGAAGTTAAACTAGATGAGATCAACTTAATTTGTGACTAGATTAGTCTCTTAATGTCGCTCGAAAATGTAGATTGAAATTAACGAATAAAAAAGATATATATGATTTAGTGACATTTGTTAAAGGATTAGATATTTTATGTTAATGCCTAATATGTTTGTTGTGTTTAGAGACTTAACCAACTAGAAACGACTAATTCTATATGGAAAGACAACAATACGTTCACGCGTCTTCAATTTCATTTCATAACAATTATGTGTTTTAATACTTCGTTAATTAATTATATGATGTTAACTAGTCGAGCAACAATCAATTCTAAACTCGAGATCGATTATTATTGTCGACTTGAAAACCTTGCTTTTATCACGAATTTTGAGCAATCAACGTGCGATTTAAGCATCTAGAAAGAATTCGCAAATCTCGAAGTGAATGACATGCGACAACTTGACGTCAATACTTTAATGTTCTCTCATGCAAATACTTTCTTCTAGCAATTACAAGAAGAGCAAGAATTGAAGTTGCATTATCAAAAGATTTAGAAGCTAATAAATAATTAAATTTGACTTCGTCTACTACTAGGCAACGAGGAAAATTATACGCGCACTAGATTGCAAAGGCGTTTGCAACTTCGACAATAAAACGTAGTTATCAACTATATAATTGCGCGCATGCTAAATATACGCGATTTCCATTTGTTTACCCAATTTAACTACGAGCTTAATAGATAGCTTAGGCGATTAATAAAAGATGTGCAACGAGAAAGACTTAAGTGGTCTACGAATACGATAAAGAATAAAGAGAAAGATCGAGTTGCTACATTACTTGCTCAATCAATTCAAATCAAATTAACATCTAAGTCATCACAAAAGCACAATAAGATATAGTTGTTTATAATGAAAAATCACGTCAAATGATCTAGAGCAATAGCAACAATGTTACGATAAACAATTTTTTGAGAGCGCAATTTTCATCAAGAAGCAAGAGACGATGCATATAGTTTACTCGATGCAAATTTCATTCAAATTCTTTTTCTAAGACGAGAGAGATAGCAACTCAAGATAGTGGCAAATCATCTAGCGCGAGTTAATCTAACTTAATCTAACTTGACGAACACAAATGACAACGATTATATACTTCTTAATATTTGCACAAGTAGCAACTTTGATCTTTATGACGAACGTTATATCTAAAGTCTTCGCTACAATACAACTTTTATTTAAGACGCGACTTTCCAACAATTTTCTTAGACTATCATCGTTCGTTGTTTACAAAAGTCTAACATCAACTTAAGAGCTTGCGCGCTAGATTGAAGAAATCTACTAGAGAGTAAATTTCTTTGCAAACTTTTATGATAAAATTAAGAATATATTGATCTCGAACATGTTGTTTATAAACTTCTTGCTCTACATTATTTGCAATCGAACACACGACGCTTTGATCGCTATTTCGTTCGTTTGCTTTTTCTTCGTATAGATTAAGAGAAATTGCTAAATCATAATACTTTTTATAGACGATTTAGACTTGATTTTGTGATACATCTAATCGCAACGTTCGAAGTCAAATATTTTGTTTTTCGTTGCGTAATATTGGCGCAATCGATTTATCGTCAAGTTTTGTAGATTGTGCAATTCTCTTGCTTTTGCCATATAATATAGATTAAGATAGAGATCCGTACTATTAATATAATTGTTTTTGAAAGTACTTCTTGCTCTTTGCATCTTTTTACTATGAGTTTAAGCTTCTAAAAGTATAGTCAAATACGAAGAACTTAAAGATCTTGACGTCGTCGTTAGAATAAATGAAAATTTGTATTGACGTCTTCACTCTACTTGATGTCGCTCATACGTCTCTTGAAATATGCGCACAACTAGCAAAGAAATGTTGCGTAAACAACAAGATTCATTTTTCTAAATTGTACAAAGATATTGTTTGTCGAACTTAATAATAATCTAACACTAAAGATCATTATCGAGACAAGATCGATAACATCAATATAATATTCGCTTATGTTTTTACACGTTATATTCGACGATTATTTTTAATGAATTTAGTTGTTCAAAAGAAGCGTAAGACAATATTGTATTGTTCGAAATTTAATAATGTTCGAACGAAGCATTTCGAGAGCGCCAACATCTCTTAAGCACCTCAATCAAGAGCATAAAAGGTGATTAAAATAATGCGAAAATTAAACTAATAACATGTTAAGTAGATGCGAAATAGATTAGATGCGAATTAAATTAAGTGCGAATTAGATCGATCTAGAATTAGATTAGTCTAGAATTAGATCAAATGCGAATTAGATTAGGTGCGAATCAAGTTATACACATTTATTATCAAAGACACATCACGAATATAATATATATTCGAAAAACTATCTTGAATGTCTTAGCGATTTACTCTTTCGTCGTTGTTTAAATTCTACGAAACTATCAATTATATAACAAGTTAATTGACGAAGATGTCTTTACAAATTAGATTAATTATGTCAATGCGTCACTATAAAGCTTGTAAGAAAGAACTTACTTCACTATCGCGAACGCAATAGCACATGAAGATATATTCAATTAAACTAGGCAAGAGACAACGACACGTGCGACGACTTTCTATCGAAGTGTTGCTTCAATTAAATGATGAAGACAACGAATACGCTACGTTGCTCAATAACACGACAATTATAAAGATTGCATCGAACGATGTCAACGATTATGAACTCGAGAACTAGATTTTTATGCAATTGTCGAACGATTTATACGATGAACTTATTGAGTCTTTCGTTAAGATTCTCTCGTTCGTTCGATTCAAACTAGTTGTAGATAATTCGATTTCTTCAAATAGATTTACGAACATCAAAGAATTATTTTTAGATATCTCGATTTATCGATTCGAAGATCTTGGCTCATTCGATGACAAAACGCCTAATTTAAAGAATCTACACAAAGAAGACGCGAATAAGAGCGAGACAACAAATAATTGCGTTCGCCAAGTGAACATAATTGGAAAAGGCGACGCAAATTAATTTAGAGATTCAAAAGCGTCTTCTATGATCACGAGAACATTTATTTAGATTAACACGTTTGAAGAAGTTATAAGACAACTCGTTGAGCGATCAATTGCGCATATTTTTAGACATGTACGCACGTTTCTAGATGTAATAGATGCGACGATCTACTAGCTATTTAGTAATCAAATTGATCATGTTATGATCAACTAATTTATGCAATTCGAATGTACGATCGATAACATAAATAAATTCTTCAATAACGTGAACTTGAAGCCCATGCACGATTTGCTAAGCTTCAAGAGCTTGAAGGAGTGAAAGAATTGTTTGCATCATGTAAGTTATGCCAAAAACAATCACGTCTAGATTTAGCATTCGTTCAAGTTGATAAAACTAACGCGAGTCTCGCAAAGTCGTATATATATAGTGTAGTATTAAGACGTCATGGGCGTCATCTAGTTTTTGATCGATCACTCAACGTTTGTCGACAATTTGATTTATTAGTTTGTTCAACAATGAAATACAAACAATGAGTCATAAATTTACAACGAGTTTCATACAAGAGATTGATAATAACAAAAACAAAAATTGCTCTCGTTTGAGGCGACAATAATATCGATGCTTATATTTATAGACAAAACGATTCTAACGCGCATGCACGATAATAAGTAGATCTATCTCGTGTACTTTACTATAGACAATCTTGACGACGAAACAAGAAAAAATTAGACTTGTTCAAGTTTCGTTTAACTTAACTTTTTATCAATGATGAAATTAAGAAACTTTTATACTAAGGCAAACGTTTATTATTGAACAATGAAAGTTATATTCAAACGTAAATAATCAAATTACAAGAAAGAGAAAAGAGCTAATAGAATCTAGAGTGTAGCTCTAGAAATCTTGGCTATCGAAGAGACGCCTATTTTGTGTGCGAACAACTATACTTGTTATTGTCATTCTATTATAGCTAGTTTTAAGATGAACTATGAAGAGCAAATTTTGTTCACAAACGTAAAGAGCGAGTAGCATTGCATCATATACATAGTTTTATCAATCAAACGAGAGAATCTTTGAACGACATGATCAAGTCGTATTCACAAAAATACGATCAATCAAATACGTCTATAGCACGAAAGAGGAAATTCGTTAAAGCATTCAAATTGAGTGCATCTCGTCGACAATTTTGCATAAAAACATTCTTTTTTAAATGTATATAACGCTATGTTAATAAACATTTTGCATCAACTACATAGTAACGATATTGTTAATTATTTTTTGCAATGAATTCGTAATTTTCTCGACGAATACGTATTCGTATTTAAAAGATTCGTTAACGAGAAAATTCTTGCGAACGAGATTGTCGCAAATCGATTAAAGCGTCGATTTCAACTCGTTACGACGTTTATAGAGTTAAAACACTTTAATTATTTTAGCGAAATCAAGCAATGAACGAGCAATGAGCAAAAGTTAATATTGTATCAATTAGTGCCTATTGTGACTTCGTTGTTGACATTAATCGCATTATACGCTATGCTTTGCGTGCGAGTGTTTCTAAACTTCGTTATGTTGACTCATTATCGAAGTCACGATCATCAAACGCTTGAATATATAAATTATGCCTTATATCGAATTAACAAGCTAAAAAACGTCTTTCGCGAATTTCGAGTTAACAAGAGAAATTAGAAAGAGCATTTTAACTTTCTTAAGTATTACGTGTTTGCTTATTGAATCGATCACATTAAGCAATATAACAACTTTATTAAATACGACAATTTGATCAAAGAAGTTATGCATAAGAAGATAAAATCGCAATACGAACGAACGAACAAACAAAAGAACTATTAGTCACAAATACTATAACATAATGAGCGAAAAATTAATCTTTTAATTATGTTTAATGTGTTGCTATACGACGCGATTAGCGCTAAGTCTATGGCGAACAAGAATATATTCGTAAGAACAACAAAGACTTCGAAGTCATAAAAGTTGCAATCGCTTCGCTAAAGTATATCTAAGACAAAGACGAACATATTAAAGAAGATCAAAGTAAATTTCAAAAGTTGAAGATCAACGATTGACGTCGCTCAATTGTTCGATATGCTCAATCTAATAAATGCGTTCGATCTCTTTATTTGGCGAAGACGATTCGAGAGCAATTGCGAGGCGAAAGATTAGACGACGCAATAACAACACGATGATAATAAATTTAAGATAAGGAAAAAAGACTTTTTCTAAGTGAGCGAATGTCTAATTTACATTCATTCTTTCATTACGTGTTGAAAGCGCATTAACAAGTTCATAGATATAGAGGCGCTTATTCGCGAGATGATGCGCTGCTCGCACGTTTAGGAGAATCAAGAGAATGTTAGTCGTCAAGATTAAGTGTGATTGCAAAACTATGTTCTTAGCGTTTAAAAAGAAGTCAACACTTAAGAGAAGAGACAAAAGATTCGAAGTTGCGTTGAAGAAACACTTGTGAGTCAATTGCTAATCGTAATAAGTGTTCAAAATTCAAACAACAATTGATACGACGTAAACGAGAACTTCGTGCAATATACGAACGCATTGATAGATGTCTTAAAGTGAAAACGTGATGACGAATCTCATGATATACATGACATAATTAAGGCAAAGCGTGTGTTTCGAGATCGATGATCGAATTTATAGCGATTAGAATTACGACAACTTTAAGATTTGACTACGATTAAACGAAGCGCACATGTAGTATTTACAAACGATTAGAACAACAACTTCTACATCAATAACTACATTAATTAGAAGATGTACAATACTTTGTATCGTAATGACTAGAAGATTATTAAGACTCGCCAAGCAAATAAGGCGACGAAGATAATGGTCGCTAAGAGAGAGACGCGCAGGCGACAATAATAGAAATATGAATAATAACAAGTAAATATGAATAACCAAGTAATGGTTTTTTGGCCATAGTCAACGCAACTAGAGACGAGAGATGCATGATAAGATTTTTCGCTTTTGCAATTTGCATAATTGCAATCTAATGCCAAATCAAGTCAATTCATGTTAGATAATGCTAGACTAGGTCATTTTAAGCTAGATTATGTCTAGTTAGATCAAGTTCAATCAAGTTCGATAATATAGTCTTAAGCGAATCGAACGACTTCGAACAATTGCACAACAATCTTGTTCTAGGCAATTGCAATTTCTAAACTTTCGCAATCAACTTAAGAAGACGATTTTCGTTGCATCATAATATTCTTAACTTGTCGCAAAATTATTTTCTTCTTAGTTTTCGTTCGTTCTTTGAACACTTTTTCGAGAGTTGCTAAGATCGTAAAATCTATAAGATAATTCTTTTTCAAGTTGATCACAACGATTTAGAAAGAATTATAACGAATTGATGTCAATGTGATCGAAACGACAAACATGTAAGGCGATTGAAATGTCAATAGTTCTCGATTATACGAACGTCGAATTGAAGAAATTTCAATCTTTATGTTTGAAATAGTGTCGATGCTTGAAGTAACAACGAGCTTTAAAATAATACTAATCGTATATTTCTTTTCATTAACGACAAAAAAGTTAGTCTTGTTCCTTGCTAAACTCATAGATCTCGCATCAAGAGTAGCTTTAGAAGTTTGCGTCAACAATGCCTTTGCGTTTGCTATAAATGAATTTAGCACAAAGATTTAGACGTCAAATAAAATAGTCGAAACAAGACTTACAACTTTCATTGAAAGTACGAGGTCAATATAGACTATTTGCGTAATACGAGCTAGAACGTTCGAAATAAAGTGAAGTTTCAAGTGTGTTAAAAGAGCATAATAATATGTCGCTTTTGTCGTAGTAGAGAGGCGACGATAACAAGGTGCTAAAGTTAAGTGTAAGTTAAATAAGAGACTAAGAATAAAGAAGGTTAAATTGAAGACAAATCTCATTCGAACGCATGTATTAACTAAGTGACAAATATTTCAAACATCAAGATATTACTTGAACAACCACTTAATCGCGCAATCGATTGTTAATTAATTTGTAGATAGAACTATTATCTTGTAGAGTGAACGAACATGGCGAAAATGCGATCGAAGATACTAATAGTAGCTTATTATTCGTTGATGAAAATACTAGTAGAATATTAGAGCGATTATTTTTGCTATCTCGTTTATTCGACGATTATTCGGTCCCATCAAGGTGGATTCGCTAGGAGAATCGCGAATGTTTTTGAAATCGAATCGCTCAAAGTAGTTTAGCGCGAAGCGCGCTAAACCACTTATAGTAATCGACTAAACTACTTTGAGCGATTCGATTCTTCGAATTTTTTTTGATCTAAGTCTTGGCATTTGCACGTGATATTTCCAGGTCAACGCGATTAGTCTATCAATAAGCTAAATAATATTTCTATTACTTACATAAAGTTATTGCTTTTATTATCTACAATACTAGATAGTCAAATCGAGATATTGCTCGCACAACTAACAAATAATAATATAGAATTGTTGTTCTTATTACTTAAACTAGTTGTCGCTCTTTTGTGCTTTAAAGATTTTGTATTATATATTGTTAACAACAACTTATTTATTAAACAACAATCTCGATTGTCAATCTATTTGTTGTTCTCTTCTTTGTTTATAGTAATAATAAAAAAGCACAAATAGAGTTGTTATTGTCTCTTTCTTGTATATAGAGTAGAGCAACATTTTGTAATTCGATCTTATTATCTTTGTCAAATTTACTCTCTTTGTCTTTGTCTTCTATATACAAAGATCTTATCTCGAGTAAATACTATATAAGAGAATAGAATAGAAAGAGACAAATATCAAGCTAGTTATTGTTATATAGTCTAATAAATAAGACTTTGATTAAGTCGCTTTCTTAAAAATTTAATAGCAACAACGCAACATTAGATAGAGTTAAGTTCTAAAACTACATTATTGTTAATAACAATATATCTAGATTGCTATATCTTATAAAAGAAACTTAATTGTATATTAAAACAAGCAATAATATTAATTTCAACAATAACAAAGCTAAATAATTTGTCGATTTTTGTGTTCGAATACTTGCACTATATTACAATTAGTTCTTCTTTTTATTTTTGTCAAGATATATATATCTTAATCTCTTTATTAATTTCTTCTTATTTAAGATTGTTATTTTTTGAGTTTTGCAATATTCGAGCAAATTGTTGTTGTCGCAAATTGCGTAAATAGTTAAAATACAAGATTACAAAAGTCTCTAAAAAGAAACATAAATTTTAAGAATTGTATATCAAGTATTATTCGACAAATATTTAGTCTTGCTTATTGTTTTCTCGATTAATTATTTTATAATTGTTTTGTTTAGATTTTAATCAAATCTTAAGCTTTCAAAAATTATAAATCTTTGAAATTAAGAGATCGATTAGCTTTGAAACTTTGTTGCTTCGTAAAAATCTTCTTGTTAATATAAGTAGAACTTACGTCTTTGCTCTTGTTTTTAATATTTGTACTAAGAATTCTACTATTAATACAATTAAAAATATTAAATATATTTTAATCTATATTAATCTCTTTGTTGCAAGCAAAAACAATAATAACAAAAAAGAAGCAATCTATTTTTGCGCAATTGCTCTTATAACTAGTACTATCAAAAAATATAGAAATTGCATTTCAAATCTTGCGTCTCGAGGATTTTTTTTTTTTTTAGCTTGAATGCTAGCAATATTGATTAAGATCTTGCATAAAGTAGATATTCTTAAAGACAAGATTCTTAATACTTCATTCGAATTTAATTTAGAATAGATATTTTTAAAGACTAGACTCTCGATATTTAAAAATTAAAATAGCTCAAATCTAAATTAAATCTAATCTTCTTATAGAAAAGATCTTAATATTCGAAAATTAATTTGATTTAAATCTAAGTTAAATTTGACGTAGAACAATTGCTTTTTAAATAAAAAATCTTTAATATTCGAAAAACAATTTGACTTAAATTTGAATTATATAGAACAATTGTTTCTCAAAGAAAAGATTCTTAATATTCGAAAAACAATTTAGATCAAATTTGAGCTAAATTTGATCTAGATTTAATCTAGAACAATTGCTTCTTAAAGAGAAGATTCTTAATATTCAAAGAACAATTTAACTTAAAATAGTTGCTTCTTAAAGAAAAGATCGTTAATATTCGAAGATTAACTTAACTTAAATTTGAGTTAAATTTAATATAGAACAATTGTTTCTTAAAAAAAAAACTTAATATTTAAAGATTAAGTTAATTCAAATTTAAATATTTAGATAACAATAATACAATAATCTTTTTGTCAATATTAATAACAATCGATTAAGAAATATTCTAGTTTTTACTTTGTTATCTT
>JAABUJ010003775.1_pt1 | contig 16625 bp, 20 predicted proteins | sample 5559131 | NCBI WGS metagenome assembly JAABUJ01 (sample SAMN10711875, study PRJNA513366) | rock metagenome | isolation source: Antarctica rocks | place: Antarctica: Victoria Land, Mt New Zealand nord | collected 2016-01-07 | reverse complement strand
CGCCGGTCATGTTTGTGCTGCCGCCGTTGCCGGTGACGGCCGAAGCCGAGACGCAATTCGTGGCGGGCGCACTCGGGTTCTTCAAGAGGCACGAGGAACCTCCAAGACCCTGCTGATGGGCCAGATAAGCTTCCTCGAACGTCGGGGTCCGACCGAGTTGCCTGGTCAGTCCCGAAACATCGTCCTTGGTCAGCCGGGCCATCGCGTCGGCATTGTCATCGGGATTCAGTTTGTCCCCGCCGTTGCCGTACTTGTTCCAGGTCCCGTCGATGAACTGGCCGAGACCGCCGGCAGAACTGCCCGGCGCCTTGGCACTTGGATTGCAGTGCGATTCGACGACGGCGGCGTTCTCGAGGAACTGCGCCGAAACGCCATTGTTGGCCGCGGCGCGCCCGATCGCGTCGGCGCTGGTTTTCCGCGAGACCGAGCACTTTAGGCCGCCGGTCGATGTTGACCGGGCGCTGGATGATGAATTCGTCTGGCCGGTGTTGTCGGCCTTTTGGCTTTCCGGCTTGAGGCGGGCGTCGTCCGCAATCGGAACGTCGGCCAGGACGGCGCCGGTCCCCAGCGCGAAGACGAGAATGCAGACCGTCACGCGCTTTGGGCCTTTGACCCGCCCACAATGATAGATGTAGTTTCGGTCGGGGGTCATGTCGCACCCCCGTCGCGGAGAGCAGCATGAGGCTTTGGTTTGTCCTGATCGTGCTGGCTCCGACGATCGGCACCGCGGCCGCGCAGGACCGTTCCGCGTGCAACGGGATCTTCTGTTCGCAGACCAAGGCGGCCGATTACGCGGCCGAGTTCGCGCCCTATGTGGCGGGTGAAAAGACCTGGGAGCAGATCAAGGGACGCAACATCCTGGTCATCAAATACTACGACTCGAACGGCACGCTGGAGTCGGTCAGGAGCTATCCGCAGTCGCGCTACATGGAGCCGGTCAATACGCTCCCGGGAAGACTCGCCTTCGCGGGGCAGGGGACGCCGATCGTGGCTCTGTACGGCTTGGCGCCCTGCAAGAAAATCGGCAGCTTCGACTTCAAGGGCCAGACATTCACCTGCCACACGCTCTGGCAGGATCGGCTCGAAACCAGCCTCTACGCCACCCAGGCCGTCATCTGCCGTGCCTACACGGACCAGATCGACAAGCCCGTGCAGGAAGCCACGTGCCTGCGGGCCGACGAGGGATTTGGGACCAAAACCCGCGGCGGTTCCGTGATCGACGACACCCTGGTGGGTCTGGGCGTTGCTGTGATCGGCAAGGACGCGAACGGAAAGCCGCTGCGGCCGGATCTGGCCAAGGTCGCGGCACGGGGTGCCGCAACCTTCGATGCGATCACCGCGCCGTAAGGGGGAGCAAAGAGCGCGGCTCACGGCCTTGACTCCCAACCGCAGAAGATCGGCAGCCAGATTTTTGGGTCGTCGCCGACCTCGGCCCGAAGCCGGTCGAGCTCCGCCACCGTCTCGACCCGTCCCGAAAGAACCTTGATCAGGTCCTCCATGCCGCGAAGGCGGATGCGGGCGATGACGGAATCCCGTCCGTGCTTGATCAGGAAGGCGCGGCTTTGCGGGTCCGTCCGCAGGATCCAGTCCATCTCGCGCTCCGAGAGCCGGAACGCGCCCACATAGGATTCATGGTCCGCCTTGGGATTGGGGAAGAAGAGGTTCGTCGCGCTCTGTTCGATCAGCGTGTTGGCCGACCCGGACCGGACGATGTCGGCGGCGCTCTGTGTCCCGAAACCGATGACCCCATTCAGCTTGCGAATGGTCTTCATCTTGTCCTTGATGAAGGACGCGAAAACCGGGTCTTCGAGGAGGCGCCAGCCCTCGTCCAGAAAAATCAGGGCGGGTTCGCCGGTCAGAAACTCGTCGATCCGGTGGAACACATACATCAGCGCGGCGGTGCGCGTGACCGGATCGTCGAGGACGCGGGTCAAGTCGAAGCCGTAGATGGTTGACCAGGCGAAACGATCCTCACGATTGTTGAAGAGCCAGCCGAGCTGATCGGGCCGCACCCACTTCTCAAGCCGCGCCACGAGATCCTCCTCGCTGGCCCTGATGCGGCCCCGCAACAGCGAGCGGAAGGCGTCGAGCGTACGCCCCTCTGGCTCGCTCAGCAGCGTTTCCGCAATGGCCGAGCGGATGACGCTTTCCTCGCTTGGCGGAAGCGAGCGGCCGTCTGCGCGCTTCAGCATGAAGGCGAAGAGGCAGAACAGGAACTCGCGATTGGCGCCGGTGTCGGGCAGCATGAGCGGATTGAAGCCGGAGGGTTTCCCCGGGTGCAGGGTCTCGTAGCGGCCGCCGAGCGCCCGAATGAAGATCTCGGCGCCGCGGTCCTTGTCGAAGAACACGCATTTGGTTTGCGGGCGGATGCGCTGCGCCTGCGCCATCAGGAAGGAGAGCGCGACCGTCTTGCCCGATCCCGAAGGCCCGACGATCGTGAAATTGCCGAGGTCGCGTTCGTGGAAGTTGAAGAAGTAGGCCGTCTGGCTCGTCGTCTCAAGAAGCGAGATCGCCGGTCCCCAGTGGTTGCGGGACGCCCTGCCGCTCGGAAAATTATGCAGCGACACGAAGCCGGCGAAATTCTTGGACGAGATCAGGCCCGCGCGGGCGATGTAAGGGAAGTTGCCCGGCAACTGCGCCCAAAACGTCGGCTCGGCATTGAGGTCCTCGCGGACGAAGATCATCGATTGATCGGTCAGGGCCGCGCCGACCGCCGTCGTGCATCGCTCGACTTCAGCCATCGAGCCGCCGAGGCACATGACGCTGAGGTGATGGAAGCCGAAGATCGACCGCGAGCCCAAAAGCTCGTCGCGGGCATCGTTGAGGTGCTCGGTGATGATCGATCCGGCCTGGTCGGCCATGTCGACCTGGCGGCTAACCAGCTCGATCCGCTGTTGCGTGGCGGCGCGGTCGACGATGGCGAAAGACTGCGTGACCACGAACTCGTGCGGGATCTTGAGAAGCCCATCCATCATGGTTGGACCCGTGAAGGCCGGGTATTCCCGCACGGACAGCATGGCGCCGTACCGGCTGTCCGACGGGTGGGCGGCGCCCACGAACTCGATCGCGTTGCGGCCGAAGTTGATCCGCTTCATCGCGACCGCCGCATCGAGCGGCATGCGCGGCAGTCGCATTGTCCGCGGCATGACCCCGTTCAGCAGCTGAACCAGGAACTCGAGCGGTTCGCTGTAGTGGGTCCCCTCGATGGTGCGGATACCGAGGATGCGGGCGCCGTAGGCCTGCAGCACCTCGCAGATCGAGGTCACCGCGTCATGCAGTTCGCGCAGGTCCTCGCCTTCGCGCGACCGGTCGCCCTCGAGGGTCCGGGTTCCGAGCCACCTTCTGACGATGCCATCGGCCCTTCCGACCTTGCCCTGCAGCGGCCGGCGCACGATCGTGAGGTAGGTATCGTTGACGAACATCCGGCGCTCGGCCAGCAGCGCCATGTACCGTCGGTCGAGTTCCTGGGCGAAGTGGCTGGCGAACTCGCCCCCGAGCTCCGGCTTGATCTCACGGCGGATGAGGTGGCTCAAGACCGCGAACCGGCTGCTGCCGAGGCTGCGCAGGATGTCGGCCCGGCCTTCGAGCTTGTTGTTGATGTGGGCCGCATCCGCGGTCTCGAAGCAGAACCCTTCGAGTTTGAGGACGCTGAGTAGCAGTCCGTCCTTGGTCCGCAAGGTTTGTTCGTCGACGTGGCGCGTATAGGGCACGTGGGTCGAGACGGGCCGTTCGCGTCGCGAAACGGCGCCGAACCTCATCTCATCGAGCAGGACGCGCGCCACCATCGGACCCTCACGGACGGTAGCTGTCGAGGCCCCACAGGGCCTTCGACCGCGGCGGGCACTTCGTCATCTTCACGCGAATGATCTCGAAGATCCGGTCGTCGCGCAGGGTCAGGACGTAGCCGGCCGCATGGATCGGCAGGATCAGGAAGCCCGAGAGCAGGTTCTTGGTCACCAGGAACACGACGGCCGTCACCACCATGTTGAACATGGAAAACATGTAGGGGACGCCGAACAGGGTTGGGGTTCGGGTGAGGGCTTTGACCAGCGGCGTGACCTCGAATTCGGCGTCCTCGGCCATCGTCTCAGCCGCCCGTGCCGACCGCGGATTGGAAGAAGCTGACGATCTGGCTGGCTCCGAAGACGAGGACGATGCCGAAGATGATCGAGCCCGCGAGACCCCAGGTCAGCCGCCCGGCCCAGGCCGAGAAGCCGCAAGCGATGACGGCCAACACGGCGAGCGACGTCGCGATCTGGCCCGTCAGCGCTGAGACGAGTTGCTGCAAGGTCGATTGCACGGGCGACAGCGTCCCGCTCGACTGCGCATAGGCGGCCGCGGTCAGGAGCGCCGATACTATTGCGGCGCCGCCGACCGATTTCAGGAGTGCACCACGCGTCATTCTATTCCTCCACATGCAGGACGAAATCCTGGGACCAGCGGGAGCTGGTCGCGGTCTGGATTTTCGCAGCAGCGCTCGGCGCTCGAGCCCCCGCTACGCGCGCAGGTGCTGGAAGGGACCCGGGCAGGGGCCAGGTGTAGAATTCGTTGAGGACCGAGGCGACGTAGCGCACGGTCTCAGGGAAGGGCGGGACGCCGCGGTATTGGTCGACCGCTTCCTCGCCGGCGTTGTAGGCCGACAGGATGAACATCGGATTCCGGTAGCGCTCGTGCAGCACCCTCAGGTAGCGGACGGCGCCCTGCACGTTCTGCGCCGGATCGCAGATGTCGACCTTAAAGCGCGCCGCCGTCGCCGGCATGAGCTGCATGAGCCCTACCGCCCCTTTCGGAGAAACCTGCTCGGCGTGGAAGTGACTCTCGACCTTGGCGACCGCCACCACGAAATCCGGATAGAAATCCTCCTCCGTCGCGATCTTGCGAACCAGGACCTCGGCCTCGGACGGGGTAAGGGGCTTGGAAATGTCGCATCCAGCTCCTCCTGCTGGAGACGCAGTAGCCGGGGCTGCAGACGCAGGAGCTGGAACCGGTCCTCCCGCGACCGAGGGTTCGACACCTGCTCGTGCCACTCCATCGCGATCGACGTTGAGGGTGATCAACTGCGATTGTCGTTCGGCCGCATGGTTCGCACCCGCGAAGCTCGTAGCGAGGACCACCGCCGTCAATGTTCGCCGAAGTGCCTGCATCCCGTCGGCCCCAGAAACTAAATCTACCACAAACTAGAAATGCCATTCGGGATGTGCAATGACTTTTTTGGCACACAGGCGAGGAATGAGAGTTCGGCGAAAACGGGGGTCCGGAAATGCGAGGTCGCGATCGTTCCATCGTGTTCGGCGCGATAGCCGCGGTGCTGACGTCGGCGGGGGCAGCGGAGGCTCAGGACGCCTCGTTCGGCTGCAAGGTTCTGCTCTGTGCCACCGCGACCACTCCAAGTTGGTCCGGCATCCCTTATTGCGTTCCAGTGATGGAACAGCTGTTCAGCGATCTTCGGAAAGGCAGAGGCTGGCCCACCTGTGCGGAAGCCACGGCTGGTTCGGTCGCGTCCGAGACCAACCAGAACTGTCCCAACGCAACGGCGGGCGACGGAGGCCAGTGCGCCAACAAGGCTGGCGAGTGATGCCGCCCGACGAGGCCGCGTCCCGATCAGAAGGGCCACTTCTGCGAGGCCTCAATCAGGACCTTCCGATGGTGCGATGTCGCATTCGTGAGTTGATGACAGCTGCAGTGACCGTTTTCGCGGTGTTGCTTAGCCCGGGCGCGCAGGGGCAAGGGACGCCGCCCTCGCTTCAGTGGCAGCCAATCGCCGCGAACACGACGTTCGAGACCGGCGATACCTGGGTCTCGAACGGACAAAGGTTCCGTCTTTACGGGGTGCAATCCTGCCTGCGGGAGACGGCCTACACCGGACCTGACGGGCGGAAGCACGACTGCGGCGACGCATCATTGCGCATGCTAATTGCGCTCGTGAGAACGTGGAATCCCCGATGTTCATCGGTCGCACGAAGCCCCCGTAGGGACGCCACGTTCGTGGTTTGCTACGCGGTCGCGGCGACCTCTGCAGGTGCGCAGCAAGTGGAGCTCGGCACGGCACTGATCGCCAGCGGCTTCGCATTCGCCGCCCTCGATGAGAACGGTCGGCCCGTTAGCCTTGCTTACGAGGTCGCGGAAAAAACAGCTCACTCGTCAAACGCCGGACTCTGGGCGGCGCCTGACCTTGCGAACCCGAACGCTATTTTGCTGAACGCTCTCAGCAAGGCTCGATCAGCTCCTTGCGCCGACCCACTCTCATCCGTGTGCGGAGCACGATAGGGTCGCCTGTCCGGAGCAGTCGACTGTCTCTGGCCTGATGGCGCCGACGTGCCGGCGTTGCTGCAGGGCGTGTTCGGCTCCAAATCCTGGATGGCCGGCCAGCTCGGCGCGGCGGGCGGCAAGATCCGATATCCCAAATTTCCTCGTGGTCCTCGACCAGCAGAACTTTGGCCATCCCTATTCCTTCGAGCTGTGGAGCCTATTTTCGGCGTAGGACGCCAATGTTCCTTCTCGACGTGCATATCCTGGTAGGGCGAGAGCAGTATGTCTCGGCAGCACTTTGAACCACTCTATGCGATTACGGCTTCTCGTCGACCCAACCTCTGTGAACGCCCGACCGTTGCGACCGCGACAAACCTGCTCAGAAGGCTTCGAACATGGGGTCACCTCACCGTTTGCTCAAAACTGCACGCTATGCGGCGCGCAAGGCGAACGCTTCGGGGACGGCGCGGAGCGGTCGCAGTCCGTCAGCAGGCCGGCTGGTATTCCAGTCGTAATTACCGGTGAGACCGATGTGCTCCCATCCGAGCGGCGCGACATGGGCGAGCAACTCGTTTGAGATGACGACGCCCTGGGCACGGAGGTACTGGACGGCCTGGTCGAGATAGATCGTGTTCCAGTGAACGATGGCGGCGGTCAGCAGACTCAGGCCGGAGGCGCGGAAGCTCTGGTTCTCGAACGTGCGGTCGCGGAACTCGCCTTCCTGTCGAAGAACACGGCCCGGCGCAGCGAATTGCTGGCCTCGCCCTTGTTCAGCCCGGCGTGGCTGCGCTGACGTAGCGCCGCGCCCGGTGCGGTCTCACCGCCGTTCACGCAGCACCGTCCGCATGATCTTGCGGATCGTCTTGGGATCGGCCGCGCCAGCGTTTATCGAGTGCTCGGCAGCGGGTCGCCAGCGCAGCGAGGACCGTCGTCGCATGATCCCGGTGTTCTCGGCTTATTCTAGCGCGCGACCCTGAGCGAAACTGCTGGCCTTCCTACCGGGTCGAGGCTGGTCACGACCTGTTCGGGGTGTGGGTGGGACATGAACTCACATACCTGTCGTGAGCTTCCGAGACGGGGTGGACCCCACGATCTTCGGACAGGCCTGATCGGCCCCGTAACTCAGCCTCGCGCCCTCCGGACGCCCCTACCGCGAGAGCGGTTTAGTCCTCTGGGCGTAAGCAGCCGCAGGCGTGGAAGCCAGATGCCCCATAGTCGACGGTTGATAGCAGTCGTGGGCGAATGAGCATGGCGGAAAGACCTGGTGCCCGTTCGCAGTCCGTTCTTATTTAGCGCAATTGAGAGAACATCCGATGCGATGACGTCAACCAGGCCCCGGACCACAGCCCGACGCTGGGCGCCCTTACCAAGAGCCTCGACGCGATCGCGTCGCGTATCGAGGCGATCGAGACGCACACGGGCGCTACGGTTCCGGCCGAAGTGGCACGACGGGAGATCGCCCGCGTCTACGACGCAAGCCTGCGCCCAGCCCGGGGCGACCTCGAGCGGGCCACGCGCGAGGTGGCGGACGCCGCGCATGCCCTGCAGGTGGCGCTCGGCCGGGTTCGCACCCGCGAGGAGCAGCGGGCGTGGATCATCCGCACCGCCGCGATCGGCGCTGCGGTGGGCTTGCTGGCGTTTCCGCTGCTCGTGTTCCCGCTCGCCCGCTTCCTGCCGTTCGGAAACCTGCCGGACAGCCTGGCGGTCTCGGCGCTCGGCCAGGATCGTTGGAATGCCGGCATGGGGCTTATGAGCCGGGCCAACCCGGAGAAGTGGAACGGCTTCGTCGCGGACTACACGATGGTGCGCGCGACGGATGGCGAACTCAAACCCTGCTTCGATGCCGCGCAGAAAGCCGGAAAAGAACAGCGGTGTTCGATCACAATGAGGCCGGTCCCAGCTCGCTGAAGAGGAGGCCGGACTGTCACCGACGAAGGCGGCCAGCCAACTCAAGCTCGGTCGATCGACCGTCTACCGCGAGGTTGCCGCGGCAGGGTTGAGCCGAACGGCATGAGAGCGGACTCTGCGAATTGCCGCGTTGAGTGTCGCATGCCGTTACCGTATATCTGGGTCCGTTCTACGTCGTGACCCCTTCCTGCAGACCCTGGTGCTGACCGACATCGCCACGGGCTGGACGGAGTGCTCCCCGCTGCTGGTGCGCGAGCAGGTCCTGCTCACCCGCGTGCTGGACGAGGTCTGGAAGGCGATGTCGTTTCCGCTGCTCGGCTTCGACACGGACGCCGACAGCGTCTTCACGAACGAGACGGTCCGGGTCTATTGCCCCGAAGCCGGCGTGGAGTTCACGTGTTGCCGTCCCTACCGCAAGAACGATCAAGCCTGGATCGAGCAGAAGAACGGCGCGGTGGTCCGTCACACGGTCGGATACCGGCGCTATGAAGGTCTGAAGGCGGCCTCTGTTCTGGCCCGTCTTACAAATCCATGCGCCCTTACGTGAACCATTTCCAGCCGTCGTTCAAGCTGGCTGGAAAGGAGCGCGAAGGCTCCAGGGTGCGCAAGCGCTACCATAAGCCGGCGATGCCCTATGCACGCCTGATCGCGGACGACGGACGACCTGCGCCTAAGCCTGGGAGCCGTGCATGGGACGCTAGATCCCGTGGCGCTGCTGCGCGACATCCGCGCGCTGCAGGACGAGCTGGTCACCCTGGCCGACCGTCGGGCGCCGACGGGGCCCCGCCGCCGACGGCTCCCTCGCTCGAGCAATTCCTGTCCGGCCTCCGCACGGCCCGGCATGACGGCGAGGTCCAAGAAGGCCATTAAGAAACGACTCCAAAGTTCATGTATTTGAGCTGGAGAAACTCCGATATACCATGGTGGGAACCCTCCCTCCCAAACCCGGACTGCTTTACACCGCCGAATGGGGCAGTCTCGATCGAGAGAAAGCCGGTGTTAATGCCAACCATCCCACACTCCAGCCTTCTTGCCACTCGCCACGCACGGGAGATGTCACGGCTGTAGAAATAGCCTGCAAGCCCGAATTCTGTATCATTAGCAAGTTGGATCGCTTCAGCCTCCTCCTGGAACGTCATCAGGCCGGCAACCGGCCCGAACGTCTCCTCGCGCGCCATACGCATTTGAGGTGTGATCCCCGAGAGTACTGTTGGAGGAAAGAATCGAGTTCCGATCTTGTGGGACGCGGCACCCACGAGCAGAGAAGCGCCTTTGGCGAGAGCGTCGGCAATGTGAGCCTCGACCTTAGCAATAGCGGCCTCATTTATGAGAGGACCGACATCCACGTCCGGATCGAAGCCGCACCCAAGCTTGAGCAGCTTCACCTTGGCGAGCAATCGGACGGTGAACTCTGCGACCACGCTTGAGTGAATGAGAAAGCGATTTGCGCATATACAGGTCTGGCCCGAGTGGCGAAACTTACAAAGGATCGCCCCTGCAACAGCCGCGTCCAGGTTCGCGTCCTCGAAAACGATGAATGGGGCGTTTCCCCCTAGTTCGAGAGAGAGGCGCTTCACCGTTGGTGCGCACCGTTCTGCGAGCAAACGCCCCACGGCAGTGGAGCCCGTAAAAGACATCTTCCGAACATCGGGGTTAGCGCATAGCTCCACGCCAATGTCGTTCGGAATACCTGTTAAAATGTTGAGAACGCCCGGCAAGGCGCCAGCTTGCTCGGCAAGTCCAGCTAGGGCGAGGGCACTAAGTGGCGTCGCCTCAGCCGGCTTCATCACCACAGTGCATCCAGCGGCCAAAGCAGGGGCCGCTTTGCGGGTAATCATAGCAGCCGGGAAATTCCACGGGGTGATGCACGCAACAACGCCGATTGGCTCGCGCATCACCACAACCCGATTGTCGTTTCTGTGAGCCGGGATTGTTTCACCGTAGACCCGGCGAGCCTCCTCGGCAAAGAAGCGGACGAACGAGGCAGCGTACCGGATTTCACCCCGCGCCTCCTGAAGTGGCTTGCCCTGCTCGGCCGTTAGGAGATGCGCCAATCCCTCGGCGTGTTCTTGTATTAGCTCGTACCAACGGAAGAGGAAGTCCGCCCGCTCATCGGCCAGAAGACTACTCCATAACGGAAATGCTGCGCGAGCGGCGTTGATTGCGCGTCTCGTCTCGACCGCACCCATCAAGGGTACTTCGGCAAGAACATCTCCCGTCGCGGGATTCTCGACCGGAAGGGTCAGCCCCTCATCAGCGACCTCCCAAACGCCGCCAATCAGGCAGCGATCGTGCACAAGGACTTTCTGATCCTGGATCACCTGTCTGCCATCAGCCATATTGTCCTCCGTCGAACGGGTTGGTCCCGGAGACGCGACCCACACAACCCGATAGCGGGACGAGCCGTATCGTATCATGTTAAAACAGGTTTAGTTCTCGATTTAAAAACCTGGGGTGATCTAAATCTTGCGGCCCCTAGAAATGCTGTCTAGAACAAGGGTTACGTGCATAGTAACGTATTTGTCGTCGATCGGGGCGTGCCCACAAAGCATCCTATGAAAGATAGGGCCATAAAGTGCGTCAACTACTACGTCTAGGTTCGCTTCTCTCTCGAAGTCTCCCCTGTCTATCCCTCTTTTTAGGACCTCCTTAGCTGCCGTTCTGCGCGGTTCGAGATATCCAGCAACGAACTGCTGAAGGGTCTCGATGTTAGTCTGCCCAAGACTAATCATCTCTCTCACGATTCGGCCCGTTTTGCTTCTATAAGCTGCAGCGACCCGATGTATCTGAACCATAAGATCATCGCGCGCTGACAGGGTTTCAGGGAACTCGATCGTTGGGGCGACTGCGGCGAGGAACGCTTCCATCGCAAGTGCACCTCTGCCAGGCCACCAACGATAGATTGTGGCCTTTCCAACTCCGGCTCTGGCAGCGATGCCCTCGATCGATAGCTTATCGAAGCCGATTTCCTCAAGGAGCTGGTGTGTCGCGGTAAGCGTTGCTTCCCGGGAGGCGTTGCTTCGCCTTCGGCCGGTCGCGGGATCACATGAAAGAGGGCGAAAAATGGGGTAGCTCCGTATGGCGATACGCATCGTCTTACTAGCCCAAAATTATCCATGCAAGTTTGGATTTTACAAGATGTTGAACGTTTCCCGAGATAAAATATTAGCATTTTCGGGTCACCAAGCCTTCTCAGGAAGGGAGAGGCTTGCCCACTTCGGCGACCGCGGGTCGAGCAATTCCCAGGAACGTTGTTTAGCCAGGCGGATCATCGACTCGTCGTCTGAGACAACGACTGGGTGCCCCACGGCTTCTAGCATCGGGAGATCGGACAAGTGATCCCCGTAGGCCCAGCACTTCGATGCATCAGTCCTTTCTCGCGAGAGCAACTCCCGAATCGCAACCGCCTTTCCAGTGCCGATCGTCTGTGGCGGTACGATGATCCCCGAGTAATGGCCGTTCACGATAGACAATCGCGTTGCCAGAACATGCTGGGTTCCCAACTCCTCGGAAATCGGACTGATAATATCGACCATTGATCCGGAGACCAGGACCGCCTCGTGGCCTTGTTGCCGGTGATAATTTAATGCTGACAGCGCCGCCGGCACGTAGAATGCGGGATTGTTTCGGCGATGCTTCTCAAACCAGAGCCGCGCCGTTTCGGCCACATCCTCGGGCTTACGGCCGGCGAAGGTCGAGTAGTAAAAACTGTTCAACTCCTCGCGGGGCCGACCAGAACTTCGAAATTCGTCAACTCGGGAGCTGAATTCAGCAGCCAGAATATGCCCGTCGGTTGGATGGCGGGTCCTGAACCAGAAGTCTTGAAAGCTGAACATTGTCTTGCAGGTGACGAGTGTATCATCAACATCGAAGAATGCGAACGTCCCATCAGAAAGCATTTTCCCGACCTTTCTTAGTGAGATGTCGTGATCGTGCGACCCTATTTACGGCCTCACGCGCAGACATGGTTTCCTGCCACTCCGCAATCTTCGCGGCGACCGATCGGACCCGTGCTTCTACGACGGCGCAGGACCGATCATTTTGTTGAAACTCCACGGAGCATGACAGCTCCAGCCCTACCTCTTTGGTGTTCGCCTCCAATACCTGGAGCTGCATCTCCGCCGGGAGCGGAAACACGTAGCTCTCAAACTGCGCCGACACGCTATCGAGGACGAGGCGGAGGGGATCGCTGCCCTGGCGCAGAAAGAGTTCGACGACGGCGGTCCATAGCTGCCGCGCAGCCTCGACCAGAGCGAGACCCTGAATATGTTGCCCGGTCAGATGGTCGACTAGAAGTTCGCTTCTTTCATCGAGCAGCAGATGGGCGGAAAAACGGTCCGTCGCTGTACGGACCGGGGTGGATATTGCAACATTCCGCGCAATTTCCTTGTGCGTAGCGGTTTGCTCGACCCGAGTGAGGGGTGTGTCAATCACCAAATCCGGGTTGTGTTTCGCTGCAAGCGCAGCGATCCGCTCCACGTCCGACTCTTTTAGCCCTTGCCCCAGGACGACCGTTGTCGGGGAATCAAGATTAACGACAGCCTCAAAGAAGTCACTTACCCCCATGATGCTTTGGTGCCGCTGGAAGGCGGTAAAGCGATCTCCCACCACGATGATCGGGTTGGCTTTCAAGGCGGTTCTCCAATGACTGTGCAGATGTGTTCACTCACTCTTTGGTGAGAATGGTGTAATAGTCCAACTTTGCGGATGCGACAAAGGATGTTGCCTGGTCCTGGGATCAAGTTCCTTTTGTTTTGGATGCAGTCGCAAGGTATGCGGCGACTAAATCGCCGACGGTTGAGATGTCGGCCATGGAATAATCGTCCTTGAACGGGTCGAGTTCCGTGCGCTCCTGCAATTCGATGACGAGGCGCGCGATCATCAAGGAGGAGAATTGGAGATCAGAGGCAAGGGTGTCACCAGGCGAGACATCATGGACCGGCCTGCCGGCGTCTCGGGCGATCCTAAGCACTTCATGGCTCACAACCGCCGGCAGCTCTTGGTAGGCGTTCAGCATGTCATACCTCCATCAACGACAAAGACCTGGCCAGTGACGAAGGAGGCACTGGCCTGGCAAAGAAACATCGCCAGCTCGATAACTTCGTCGAGACGGGAGACTCTGCCCAACGGCGTTCGGCGGACGATTTGTTCGCGCCTTTGGGTATCCAGATACGAGGTGAGGTCGCTCGCGAAGAATCCGGGAGCTAGCGAGTTTATCCTGATATTCGAAGGGCCGTACTCCTTGGCCATGCTTCGAGTGAAGCCGTCTATAGCCGCCTTTGTTGCCGTGTAGACGGAGACGCCCTTGTGCCCCCGAAGCGAGTTAATGGATGAGATGTTCAGAACGACACCGGCCTGCCGGCGGATCATGTGACGGCTACATATTTTCGTCAGCACGATCGGAGCCAAGACATTCACGCGGAGAACGCGCTCTATGTCCTCATCGCGCGTCATCGGCAGAAGGCCCTCGACCAGCAATGCCGCGTTGTTTACGAGCAGGTCTACCCAGCCAAAGGCATTCACCACGAGCTTGTCGAACTCGTAGAGATCGGAGAGCTTTTCGACATCTACGGAACGCCACAAGAAGTGAGCCTCTTCCGGGTCCTCACCGCGCATCTCCGCGATGAAGTCCGACCCTTCACGGCTAAACGTAGCGACCCGATAGCCGTCAGAAAGGAGCCGCCGCGTAAGTGCCTCGCCAAGACCACGGCTGCCGCCACTGACGATCGCAACTTTGGAGGTCGAGGATGATTGGAGCGCGGTACTCATAAGGCCACTTTTCGGGTCTTCTTGAAGCGGTCGGAGTGCTGCTCATCGGTCGAAATCACGATCAGTGCTGGAACCTTGAAGGGCTCAAGGTTTGCCGCGCAGTGTGAGCGTACGAGAGTCTTCAACTCCTCAGGATCGCCCTCTGTGGCGGGTCGGATGATCGCTTGAACGACCATGCCTGTCACAGGGCTCGGCCGCCCCGTCACGGTCACGTCAAGGATATCTGGAACTTGGAGTATCACGTCCTCAACCTCGCCCGGATAGACCTTCTCACCCCCGACATTGATAATTTCGGATCGACGACCAAGGATGCGCATCCATTCTCCGTCAACTTCGACAACGTCCTGCGTGTTGAAGTATCCATCCTCATCGAACGGTGCTTCTGCATTCAAATAGCCTAGCATCGCCGTATCCGATTTGATCCATAGGATGTCCGAGATGATCTTGTAATCAAAGCCACCTCCTCCAAGCTTCAGCCAAAGATCGTCATTCCCTCTGCTCACTGTTGGAAGGATGCCGACCTCGGAAAGGCCGTACGTTTGCTTCATGCGGACCTCTGGCAGCAGCCGAGCCAAGCGTGAAAGTGTCACCGGCGGCATCGGCTCCGTCCCATACGTGATCAGCTTGAGAGAGCGGAGGTCGTACCGCTGAAACGCACCTGCGATCAGGCAGATGTTCAAAAAGGTGGGCGTCGTGGGAAGCACTTCGACCTGGTGCTCAGCCAGCGCTGCACATACGCGGTCGGGAGTGCGATCGGAGACAGATACCAGTTTTCCGCCATGCGCGAGCGTGTGGAGAAGCGTGTTTATGCCTCCAATATGGTCGAGGGTCAGGAAGCCGAGCGTCGTTCTGGCCTTCCGGGGTGACGCATGCTTTTCGACGAGCTTCCCGAAGTCCAAAACGCTAGCCTTCGAGCGTCCTGTTGTGCCCGAGCTGAACAGAACGAGACCCGGCGATTGTGCTTCGCGCAGGGCCGTATATAGGACATGGGAAGCCTTGCGAGGTGTCCGAAGAACCTCAAACCTGCCGCTGATCGAACGTCTGAGGCGATACTCGACAGACGCGGTTTGAAGGTATTCCGTTTCCTTGTCGGCTGGGACGCGGCCGATCGGCACGACTATATGACCATGTGACAAGAGCGCGAGGAGCATGCCGGCAGCTGAGGGCGAGTAGCCGTGTTCAAGAGAGAAAACCGAGCCGGGGGGAGTGGCACAGACGGCAGGATGTTGGCTCCATTCCGCCGCGACCTGCACAAGGTCCGCGTAGGTGGAGCTTCGACCGTCATTTACGATCGCAAGAGCGTCACCCTGAGCTTGCATTCGTGAGACCAACCAGTGTGTCATCGTATCCTCCATGCGGTCGGCGACAGAGAAAGTGCGGTGCACTTCTGCTCGGCATGCAAGGGCAGCTCACCACTTCGCCAGCCGGGGCCAGCGACGCCGAAATGGAAGATGCGGAAACAGTGAAGCGGAAAGTTCGTGGCGACCGCTAGGTGGCGATTCTGATCCAGAAGAACGTGTCCGAGACAAAGGGTATCTTCTCGGAGCGCCTCGGCGTCAGCGGGCACAATTTCGGCCGCGCTCGCGGCCGTCCGGAAGCCTGTCCCGATGGCTTTTAAGTAGCTTTCTCGAAGCGTCCAGGCTTGGAAAAAGCGGTGAAGGCGGTCGCGAGGTGATGACGTTGCGACCCGAAGCGCCTCTCCTGGATGGAGCCATCGGCGCGCGACCTCATCGAGCCGGACGCGATCGTCTTCGTCTTCAACATCGGCACCAATGCGGGTCGAAGCGACAGTCACGAACAGATCGTTCTTGGAGTAGGCAACACTGAACCCGAGGCGGGTTGACGGCGGGCTCGCGATAGCTGGTTTACCCAAAGGGTCCCTGACGACGCTCACCGTCTTCGCATCGCTACCGAGATAGCGACCCAAGATCTCTTCTATGAAACCCTCAGTGGACCCGTATGGTGCCGTCGCGCGCACCTCTCTACCCCTATCGCAACACCAGACATCGGCGATACCCTCGTACGGAAGTTCGAGATGCATGCGACCCTCCTTCTGCTATCGGCGGCCCTCGAGGAGATTACGATATGTTCCGTAGATAGGGCTCAGTGCTTGCCAAATAAATCAGCGAGGAAATCCCGATAATCAGCAATGTCATATGGACCTGCTGGAATGCACCCATATGGAGCCAGTATCCGAACCAGAACCCGCCAGTCATAAAGAACAACCAGATGCCGACGAAAGCCGACAGAGCGATCGTTGCGGCTTGGTTTGCTACATCGGAACTGACTTTACGTCCGAACAGAACTTGTAGATGAAGAACGGCTGCACGCAAGAGTAGGACCGCAGTGCACAATTGCAATACTATCACAAAATATAGAAGTGCTGGACCGACCCATGGAAGATCAATGGCTCGCCAAAGGAGGCCGCTGCCAGACGACGTGTCGCTGTGAATCGCCGCCATGCTGGTCATTTGCGACAAATAGAAGGAGTTGGTGGTGCGATCCGTCGCATTGTTCAACACGGCGATCGAGATCCAGAGACTCAATCCCCCTAAGAGGACCGTTCGGCCGACTAGTGGACAGAATCTAACGCTTGGTGCCCTCGTTTGACGGAAGCGATGATTGCGTTGGGGTCCCTGGTCCAGGCAAACGGCTTTGAGCTGAGATTATGCTCGGCGATGTAACGTTTGATGGCGCCC